>ENA-OYKI01000740-OYKI01000740.1-human-gut-metagenome-genome-assembly--contig:-NODE-740-length-7202-cov-18.458794_pt1 | contig 7202 bp, 5 predicted proteins | sample MGYA00244947_ERZ653067 | MGnify/ENA primary metagenome ERZ653067 (study PRJEB26926, sample SAMN06165622) | human gut metagenome | biome: ENVO:00009003; feature: ENVO:2100002; material: ENVO:00002003... | reverse complement strand
CTGATAGATTTTCTCATGCTGCTGGGTGGAGAGTTCTCCATGCTCCTTATCCTGGAAAGATGTAATATCAAATCTCCTTTTCTGATTGACCAGCAGTTCAAAGATCATGTCCAGCCGTTTATTGGATACATAGTGGATCATATATTCATGAAATTTTACATCCCATTCCATCCGCTTTATCAGTTCCCCGGCTTCCATTTCTTTTTTAATATGCTCCATGATCTGTCCCAGAGTGGCGTCTGCGATCATATCATAGTTTTTCAAAGATACCTGGACCGCGTATATCTGGAGCACTTCCAGAAGGTCGTATACTTCCAGAATGTCTTCCAGCGTATAGGTGGGAACAATGATACCCTTTCCCGGCTCATCGGCCAGGAGCCCTTCTTTTGCAAGCTGACGCAGAGCGTAGCGCACCGGCGAACGGCTGACATTGTATTTTTCGGAAAGCTTTCGTTCTACCAGGACGGTTCCCGGTTCAAACTCATTGTTCAAAATAGCTTCTTTTACCTTATTATATACCATCATTTCCTTGGTGCTCATGCCCGCGTTGATGTATTCCGACTTTTTTGTCTTTTCATCCAGCATTTTGCTCCTCCTTTTATCCGCCTATCTGATTCATATACCTGTCTGTTTCGCTGACATAACCATATGTCAGATTTACGTGCTGAGCCGGTTTATTTAAAATGGCCTGTTCCAGCGCTGTTTTCAACGCCTCTCCCTTCAGCCCCCGTACCAGGATCTCATCCCTGGAGTGAAGGCAGGGCTTGAGCTTCCCGTCACAGGTCAGACGGATACGGTTGCAGGACAGACAGAAATGCTGGTTCACCGCGCTGATAATGCCGATGCGGCCTTTTCCGTCCGGATACTGATACATCCGTGCCACTCCCGAATATTCCATTTCAATCAGCTCCGGAATCGCTTCCAGCACCGTATCACCTTTGATAAACGCATGTTTCGTGAATGAAGCGCATGCTCCTATGGGCATCAGTTCGATAAACCGCACTTCTATATTATCCCTTCTGGTCAGTTCCGCGAAATCCCGGATCTCATTGTCGTTAAATCCTCCGATCAGCACCGTGTTGATCTTGATCGGCGTCAGGCCGGCTTTCGCCGCCATTTTTATTCCCTCCGCTACGGATTCGTAATTCCCTTTGCGTGTTATTTTCGTATATTTATCTGTCTGCAGGGTATCCAGACTGATATTCAGCCGGGATACCCCTGCTTCCTTCAACTGGTAAGCCATATCTTTTAGCAGTATGCCGTTTGTAGTCACTGCCAGTTCCCGGATACCGGGCACTGCCGACACTCTCCTGCATATTTCGATCACGTCAGGCCGCACCAGAGGTTCCCCTCCTGTAATGCGTATTTTATAAATACCCAATTCTGCCGCCTGGCGGACGATTTCTTCAATTTCATCCACGCTCATCAGGCTGCAGCTTTTGGCAGCGCTTCCCGCTTCCTCCGGCATACAGTACAGGCAGCGCAGATTGCATTCATCGGTAATCGATATTCTTAAATAAGTTATGTCTCTTCCATATTTGTCTTTCATTTTTATCACCCGGATATTGTTTTTTGCCGGCTTCAGATCATATAGGCGTCCAGCACGCAGCCGGCTTCCAGCTTTTTGGTTCCAGCAGGCACTACAGCAAAAATGTCCGTCTCATACATGGCAGTCACCATGCCGTTGCCCTGTTTCTGATTGAGACGCATAACGGCAGTGCCCTCTGACAGATCCAGCTGTCCTTTCAGGATCCTTGTATTTTTGCTTTCTTTTTTATAATCTTCGGCCAGACGGACTTTTATCTGTTTCGGCAGATAGTGTTTCTTTCCCGCTATTTTGCGGATCACCGGCAGAGCAACCAGATAGAATGTAGTGATCGCCGCGGCAGGATTGCCGGAAAGTCCAAACACCGGCACTCCGTTTAAAATTCCCAGACAGCAGGCAGAACCCGGTTTCATAAAGATCCTGTCCACAAGGATCTCCGCTCCCGCCCGTTTCATGGCTTCTTCTGTATAATCATAAGTGCCTACCGACACCCCTCCGGTCATGATCACCACATCATACATGCTGACTGCTTCCGTAAGCATTCTGGCAATTTCTCCTTCGTTGTCCTGGGATGTGCCAAGGAAAATGGATCCGATGTCCTCCTGCTTCAGAGCCGTCCCGATCATATACCGGTTTGTATTATAAATCTTGCCGGCTCCCAGAGCTTCTCCCGGGTTCACCAGTTCATTTCCCTGGGAAATGATCCCGATCAGAGGATTTTTATAGACCTTTGCCTCTGTGATCCCCTGGGAGGCCATCATGCCGTGAAGAGCCGAACCCACCTGTTCTCCTCTGGTGGCGATTACCTGATTTTCACAGATATCTTCCCCTTTCAGGATAATATTTTCCCCCGCATCATATGACCGGAATAATTTTACATGATCCGTGCTGTATTCGGTTTCTTCATATTTTGCCACAGCGTTGGCCCCGGCAGGGATCGGCGCCCCTGTGAGAATTTTTACCGCCGTACCCGGTTTCAGTTTTTTGGTTGAGGAGCTTCCTGCTGGAATCTCCTCAACTATTGTCAGTTCCACCGGATTTTCTTTTGAAGCTTCCTTTGTATCAGAAGCGGCAAAGGCGTAACCGTCCAGCGGAGATTTGTCAAACAACGGCACATTGTATCTCGCTGTCAGGTTTCCTGCCAGAACTCTCCCAGCAGCCTTTTCCAGCGGAACTGTTTCCGTCTCCATTGTCATACATTTTTCCAGTATAACTTCCCTTGCTCTCTGAAAATCATATCCTAAACTTTTCATTTCTGCCCCTATTACTGTTATTTACCTAAATTTGCCAGCATACGGCCAACATCATATGCGTTCTGTTTCAGCTCTCTGTTATTTTCCGCTGTTTCCGGATTGTTGGCGTTTACACACACGATACGGTCTTCGTCCACAAAACCGAATCCCGGGAACATTCCCTGAGCCAGATAGTCAAAATACGTATCAAAGGCATGGGGATCATCAAAATCCTGGGTATATACGGTTACGATCTTTTTCTTTCCGAAACGGGGTTCCCCGTTTTCGCCGATCAACGGGAAAAGCCTGTCATAAAGGTTTTTCACCGGACCTGTCACCTGCATAAAGTAGACCGGGGAACCGATCACTACCGCATCCGCCTCTTTTACTTTCTGCAGCGCTTTGCGCAGCTCATCGTTTACCATGCAGTCGTCTTTCAGGCGGCAGCCGAAGCACCCCTGACAGGCCATAAACTTCATTTTAAACAGCGTATAAGTTTCCACCTGCGCATTGTGTTCTTTTGCACCCCGTTCGATCATCTGCAGAATTGTTGATGTGTTGCCGTCCATTCGCGGGCTTCCGTTAAAAATTACGACTTTGCTCATAGTTTTTCTCCTTATTTCACCTGATATCTTTTTCGTTCCGGTACCTCATCAATCAACAGATTTGAAACCGTTCTCTAATGTATTTCTATTTTATCACATTTTATCGGGGGTACTTATCCAGATAGAGGGTTTACTTTTCCACTATACGAATCATGCCCATGCCTTTTACGGCATGGGCATGAAAAATTATATTTTTTGTTGGTCAGGATCTCTGTGAATCAGATTTTAGAATTCGATGAAATCAAGATTCAGAGATTTTCCTGCGATCTCTACATCGATATCTCTATCTTTTCCGTCGGCTTCAATATGGATCTTATATTTGCCGTCGTCAAGACCATCGAATTTGAAATCACCGAAGAAGTTTGTTTTCTGGATTTCAACGATTTCTCCGTCTTTTGTCAAAGTAACTGTTGCGTTTTCATAGCAGTCTCCGTTAACCAGTACCCCTGCAGCAACAAAGTTCTTTGTAAATCTGTAAAGGTTTTTGTAGTATACATGGGGTTTTGTACCAAGCTCCGGTTTGTATACTTCCAGACCTTCGTTCCGGATCATAACTTCCATTTCTTCCGGTTCCATATGATATGCTTTCAGCGCCTTTGTGGGGCAGGAATGAGCACATCTCGGGATACCCGGGATCCAGTCAGGATCATCCAGAAGGTGCGCGCACATTGTACATTTCTGAGCGATATCTGCTTCATCGTTGTAGTAAACTGCGCCGTAAGGACACATATCAACTACTTCTTTTTTGCCTTTTGCAGCTTCCAGATCGATCATTACGATACCGTCTTCTCTTCTTGTCGCGTATCCTGCATCTACCAGCGGACATTTTTCACAATGCTGGCAGGGCATTGGAAGGTATGAATAATCATTACGGGAATATCTTCCACGCTCTCTTCTTTCAATATTCATCCAGCGATGTCCATGACGCGGCTGAGCAGCTGTATATCCCGGCCAGTCGTTTCCTACATGTTCGTCCTTACAGGACATAAAGCAGTTATTACAATCATGGCACCATCTGACATCGATAACCATATACCACTGTTTCATCTTCAATTCTCCTTTCGGGCTTTATTTATGAAATTTTAGTAAATTTCGTAAATACCGCCATCCCATTTTTCTACTTCAACCTGTGCACTGTTTGGTGCCATACCACATGCATATTTAGACATGTAACGATCCGGTGTCAGAATATTTACACATCCACCACGGTCTGCTGAGCAGCCTGGTTTACCAAGCGGAGCATATTCGGCACAAGATTCGTAAGAATGTACGGTACCTGGCTGTACACGTTCACCAACCTGAGCGCAGAGGATTACGGAACCTCTGTCGTTGTATGCACGTACTAAATCGCCGTCTTTGATACCACGAGCTTCCGCGTCAACAGTATTCATACGGATGATCCAGTAATACCAGCCGTCTACCAGTACACGGTGGTCCTTGATATCCAACATGAAGGAGTCTTTCGCGTCACCCATTGTATGCATTGAGAATCTTGGATGAGGTGATAACATACCCAGCGGGTATTTCTTAGCAACTTCTGCGTGCCAGCTTTCCCATGCGGGAACATATTTATGCATAGCCGGACGATATTCGTCTACAAATCCCTGTTCCTCAAAACGTTTCAGAGATGTGGAGATAAATTCAACTTTACCTGTTGTGGTCTGTAATCCTTTCAGGCCTACTGTCTGGTTTGGAGCAGGACCCCAGTCAGGAGTATCACGCACACGGTCTTCCGCGAACCAGCGGAGAGCCGGTGTTCTCTTTCTGTTTGGATTGTCCGGTACTACCAGGTAGCCTTTCTTGAAGAAGTCTTCCCATGACATCAGTTTCGGGCAGTCTGTTGCGTTGTAATACTGTTTTACCCAGTCTAACTCGTCTTTGCCTTCTGTAAAGATATCATAAATACCAAGTTTTTTGGACATTAATGCGTAAATGTCGTAATCGGATTTGGATTCTCCAAGAGGTTCAATACATTTTGCCTGTAAGGAGATTACACGGTTGTTTGCCATCTGGAAGTTGTCAGGAATGTATCCGGAGCAGTTAGCGAACTCGGAAATATCCCAACGTTCATAGTTTGTACAAGCCGGAAGGATAACGTCCGCGAACATTACTTCCCCTTCAAACCAGATTGACTGGTTAACTACGAACTCAAGGCTTTCAGATGTGTACATTTTAGCATATCTGTTTGTAGCTGTCATAGTACCGATGTGCGGTCCGCCGTACTTCCAGTACATTTTGATCTTTCCATAGCCTGGAGCCGGATACTGATACGGATGCATCTGTGTCTCAATGGCATTACCGCAGAATCCTTTGCCGTACCATTCAAATTTTCCGTTCATGATACATTCCGGAATTTTCAGACGCGGAATGTGCTGTCCGGATTCGCAGTTTACTTTTACAGGAGCCGGGAATGTTGTCTTGCCGTCGAACATTCTCCATGCGAATTTGTATCCTGCTGCGGAGTTTACTGTATCACCTGAGATACCGCCTTCCGCATATCCCGGGAAGTAGAATTCATAATCTGTAGGAACACCCTGTGTTGTTGACCAGATGTTGGATCCCGGTTTACCCATACCCTGCATTGTTGCCAGAGCGATCATACCACGGGTCCATTCAATACCATGGGTAGCACGGCAGGCGCCGCCCCAGCCGCCCATACCGCCGGCAGCAAGATATGTATTTTTCTTAGCCCATTCACGAGCAAGAGCACGGATATCACATGCAGGAACGCCTGATTCTTTTTCAGCCCATTCACATGTTTTCGGGATTCCGTCTTCGCCTTTACCTAATACGTAATCAGCCCATTCTTCAAATCCGTATGCGTGAGTTTTTACGTATTCTTTATCGTATGTTCCTTCTGTCAGCCATGTGTAAGCGATTGCGAAGGAAATAGCGTGGTCCGTACCAACCTTCGGTGAGAACCATTTGATTCCCCACATATTTGCGGAATGGTTGTAGAACGGATCGATAAATACCATTTTAACACCAAGTTCGTCTAACCAGCGACGTCTGATGTGTGATTCATATGCAGCGTAAATACCGCTGTTAACTTCCGGATCAGATGACCAGAATACGATCATTTCCGCGTATTTCAGTCCGTCTTCAAGCAGATCGTACTGTTCCGGACATCCAAGTCTCCAGGAGAAGCCCCACATATGCATACCGCCCCAGTGCCAGCCTTCCCATGAATCCGGGTTGTGATCCGCGTATGTGAATCCCATCAGGTTCATGAAACGGAAATAGGTGGAATGACGGTAGCCTACATTACCCCATAAGTGGTGAGATGAAGGTGTTGACATAATAGATGCCGGGCCGCTTTCTCTCTTGATCCTGTTGATCTCATTTACTACAATATCAGTTGCTTCGTCCCAGCTGATTCTTTCATATCCGGAAATACCACGGTTCTGGATATTTCTTTCCCCGTTTGGATCAAAGTCCACACGTTTCATCGGATAAAGGATTCTTCTGTCAGAATAGATCATAGATTTCTGACCTGCTGTAAACGGTGCAATTGTTGTGTATCTTGGAGCTTTGAAAACTCTGCCCCTTGCTTCGATTTTCCAGCCTTCCGGATCTGTTTCATCGAAGTCCATTGGTGTAATACGAACGATTTTTCCGTCCTTTACATATACGAACACTGGACCTCCGGTACTGGAGTTAGTCAAACGAATTTCGCCTTCCATGAAGATACCTCCTTGTTTTTTGTAAGCTTTGATACCTGTGATTTTGCTTTTTGCATCGCCAGAGTAGAGGAAAAAATAAGCGTATGCTTTTTTCGCCATATCATAACAGATATTGTTCAGAAGAATTCATCTCGCA
>ENA-OYKI01000729-OYKI01000729.1-human-gut-metagenome-genome-assembly--contig:-NODE-729-length-7270-cov-25.530977_pt1 | contig 7270 bp, 8 predicted proteins | sample MGYA00244947_ERZ653067 | MGnify/ENA primary metagenome ERZ653067 (study PRJEB26926, sample SAMN06165622) | human gut metagenome | biome: ENVO:00009003; feature: ENVO:2100002; material: ENVO:00002003... | reverse complement strand
AGTAGTGAAGGCAAAATATATAAATGGGATTTGGAGTTTAGGGTAAAATTTAAAATAAAGAATGGAGGCAAAGGATATGAGAGGAATAATAAAAATGACTATTAAAGATATAATAAAACAACCCTTTTATTATATTGGATTAATACTATGCTGTTTCTATGTATATGTGAATCTATGTCAATATTTAGATGTAAAATATTTTGAGAATGACAGCCAAATTGTTACCTTAGATGAAAATAGCATTTCAGATGCAGATATAATGAATGGATATATTCCTGTAAATAATAAAGAAAAAGAACAACTGGCGTTAAGTACAATTTATAAGAATTTAGTTGAAGAATTAGATGTAGAACCTAATGAAGCTCAAGAGGTAATTAAAGAGTATAAACGAGGAATTAGTATAGAGGATTTTGCTAAATATTTAGATGAAAATTATGGCTATAAGAGTGCAGAGTATGCTTTTTATGATGCTAATATGAAACAAGCAACTATAGAAGAAGCAAATAATTATATTAGAGAAAAACTAGGAGAAGAAAATTATACTGAGTGGTTTTCTAAAAAGTTTGTAGATTATTTTGGAGTATGCTTAATATTCTTTATGATAGCGTTATTTCCAATATTATATATGAAGGATTGTAAAAGAGATATATATGAATTGATTCATACCAAATCCATATCATCTATAAAGTATATTGGGGGGAAAGCTATAGCAGGGCTTTTAGCTATGATTCCAGTAATATTTGTGATAACTCTTTTTTATAATTTTTTAGCTATGAAGATTGCATATAAGTGGGGATTTAATTCTTCCATGTTTGATATTTTTAAATATGTAATAATATTTATTTTACCAAGTGTAGTGATGGCACTTGCAATTCATAGTTTAGTAACAGTTATATTTAAAAATCCACTGCCAACAATACCTATTATGATTTTATATATTCTTTATTCTAATATAGGTGCAGAAATATTAGAGGGTAATATTCATTATAAGACACATCCTTTAAGTATATTTATTAGATTCCCTGAAATATTTTTTGAAACTAAAATATCTTTAGGAATGTATATTAATCAAATATCATTATTAATAGTTTCAATACTTATTTTTATGATAGCAACTGTTGTTTGGAAAAGGAGACGTTTTTGATGAAGCAGGATTTAGTAATTGTAGTTAGTAAATATAAGTTATGGATTTGTATAATATATGTAATGCTATTATCTATAATTTTTCCATTAGCATATGCTGATGAAATAGGAGGCGTTATTGATCCATATAGTTCACTTTTGTCTATTCTTTTCTTTTCAGATTTATTTTATTTAGAGATTTTAGAAAAAAGGTATGAAGTTATTAAGTTAAAGTCTAAAGACGTTTTAATAGGGCTAGTAAAAAGAAGGTTTTTTATAGCTTGGTTATTTGTAGAATTATTAGCATTAGTTCAATATAGTTTGTATTTAATGAAAGTCAATAATAATATAGGGAAAATGGATAACTTATCAATGCTTATAATTACTTTAATTGCAACAGGAGTAAGTATCGCATTTTTCGGATATTTAACTGTAGTATTAGTGAATATTACAAAGAAAATTGGTATTGGCGTAGGAATAGCTGTACTTATTTGGTTCTTATTAAATTCAACTATTGGAATGAATATTTTTAAAAGTGCTAATATATTTGCTTTCTGTGAGTTCTTTACTAAGGATTTAGATTATAGTTGGGTAATTGGAAAATTAATAGGAGCTATTATTGTATTATTTGGAATGACTGTATTTAAAAGCAGCTTAATTTATTATAAAAATGAGGTGAAGAGATATGACAATTAATATAAAAGGGTTAACTGTAGAATTTAATAATGGTACTAAAGCTATAGATAATCTAAACCTAAATATTGAAAAAGGAATATATGGCTTATTAGGAGAAAATGGAGCAGGGAAAACTACGTTAATGAGAGTTTTAACAACAATATTGCCAGTATCAAAAGGAAATATTTTAATTAATGGAATTAACTTAGAAAAAAATAATTATGAAATGATACAGAAACAAATTGGATATCTACCTCAGGAGTTAGAAGTATACCCAAGCTTGACAGTTAGAGATTCACTTGAATATTTAGGGAGAATGTCAGGAATACCAAAAAACATATGCAAAGATAGAATAGATTATTATTTAGAAAAAACAGGGTTGATAGATAAACAGAATAAGAAGAATAAACAACTTTCTGGTGGAATGAAAAGAAGAGTTGGTTTAGTTCAAGCTTTATTAAATGAACCACCAATTCTAATTGTAGATGAACCTACAACAGGATTAGATCCAGAAGAAAGGATAAAAATTAGGAACTTATTAGTTGATTTTGGAGAAACAAGAACTGTTATCTTTTCAACACATGTAATTGAAGATATAGCATCTACATGCAATAAATTAGGGATTATGCAGAAAGGTAATTTAATATTTAATGGAGAAATAAGCGAATTGTTAAATAATGCAGAAAATCATGTATGGAATTGTTTAATAACAAATGAAAAAGAAATATTAGAGTTATCTAGATATGCAACAATATCGTCTAAACAATATGTAGATGGTAAGATAATGACTAAAATTATATCAGAAGAAAAACCTAGAATAGATTGTATAAGAGCAGAAGTAACACTAGAGGATGCTTATTTATATATGATGAAGATGTATTAAATAAGTAATATTAAAAGAATACTTTAATCGTTTAAAAATTAAATAAGGTATTTATTTACAATAAATATAAATTTTGGTACAATATAAGAAATAAACAAATTGGGAGTTGGAAAAGTTTATTTACATTAAAATATAAATACTTATATATAGGAATATTTATATTAACTTATAGGAATACTGAGGTGAAAATTATGACAATAAAGACAAAAGATTAAATGGAAATGTATATGTATATGAATTATTACAGATGGCAGAAATAAGTATTTGAGATTATTTAATTAAAATAGGGGAAAAATCTTATTGAATTAGGAGAAATAATAGTTATAGTATCTAAATAATATGTGAATGGAATCATTATAACTAAAATTATTTCTAAGGATAAGTCTAGTGCAATTTATACACAAGGTAGAAGATACACTGGTAAACTCATATTTATAAATATAAGTGATTAGAGGGAGAATATATGGGGATATGTTTGAAATTTAGTGAAAACTATAGGAAACTAGAACGAGGAAATAGAGTAATATTGACCAATAGAGATTCTGGAGAATGGATTAAAATTTCAAAAGAATGTATTAGTATAATAGAGCGAGGCATTTATAATAAATTAAATTCAGAGGAATTATTGAAGTGTATAGAGGATAGAGAAGATAGAGTCTATATAGATAACTTGATAAGAATATTATATAAAATGAAATTGTTAGATAACAATTTAAATATTGATGAAAAAGTAGATACTATTTATATAAATTTGACAAATCAATGCAATTTGAAATGTAAGCATTGTTGTGTAGATGCTGATTTTATTAGCGAGTATAAAAGAATATTAAGTTTTGAAGAACTAAAAAAAGTAATAGATAAAATAGAGGTGTATGGTATTCCTAAATTAGTGTTCTCTGGTGGAGAACCTATGGTTAGAAGTGATTTCTGGGAAATTTTAGATTATACACGAAAAAATTATAAAGGAAAAATTGATATTGCAACAAATGCTACATTAATTAATGAAGCTAATGTAGATAGACTTATTGCTAATGTAAATCGTTTAGATATTAGTATAGATGGTATAGATGAAGATTCATGTAGTGAAATTAGGGGAAAAGGTGTATTTAATAAAGTTATTCGAAGTATTAACTTATTAAAAGAGCGAGGATTTGATGAAATTTACTTATCTATGGTTATTAGTGATTATAATAAAGAGTTAAAAAAAGGTTTTTTAGAATTAAATAAAGAACTTGGTACTCAGGCGGTTATAAGAATATTTGCACCGGTAGGGCGTGGATTAAAAAATTCAGATAAGTTTATTAAGATTAATAAAGAAATAGATAATAATATTGAGATAGATGATTTATCTGATGCAAGAATGAATTTACGTAGCATTAGATGTGGAGCTGGAGTTTCAGACTTAGCAATTAATTATGATGGCTGGGTATACCCGTGTGGCAATTTGATAAGTGAAAAATTTAAATTATTTAATATTTTAGAAATTACAACGCTTGAGGATGCTATGAAAAGAACTAGAGATGAGTATTTAATAGGGAACAGTTTAAGAAGTATACAACCAGATCATTATGAAAAGTGTAAGGAATGTGATGTTAATTTGTTTTGTTGGAGTTGTGTTGAAGAAATTGCAAGACTTCAAAATAATGAAAGAGAATTTAAGGAAAGATGTATAAATCATAAAAAAGTATTAGAAAAAATATTATGGGATGAATAGGTATAATAATATGGATTTTACAATTTGGGTTACCAGAAGATGTAATTTATCTTGTAAGTATTGCTATGAGGGCAATAATAAGTTAGCTGCATCTATGGATATAAAAACTGCAGATAAGACTATTGAATTTATATGTAAAACAATAAAGAAGGTAGATGAAAATATAAATGTAATATTTCATGGGGGAGAGCCTTTGTTAGAATATGATTTAATAAAGTATTTTATTAAATCATTAAAAGAAAATATCGATACTAGGCGTATTAATTTTGGGATTACTACAAATGGAACAATTATAAATGATGAAATTTATAAAACCTTAGTAAATGATTTTAAGTATTCATTAACAATTAGTATTGATGGAAATAAATTAACACATGATTTAAATCGGAAATATATTAATGGAAATGGAAGTTATGATGAAGCAATAAGAACAGCAGTAAAACTATTGAAAGTACGTCCAGATTTGAGAGTTAGAATGACTATTAACACAGAAACGGTAGATTCATTATATGAAAATATTTTATCTTTAATAGAAAATGGTTTTAATTATATAGCTCCAGCCTTTGATTACTATGATAAGAAGTGGAGTTTAGAAAAAATTAAAATTATTGAAAATGAAATGAAGAAGATTGATAAATTTATAAATAGAAAAGAAAATATATATTCTAAGATAAAAGTAGGTCTTGTAGATAAAGATTTGTTTATGAAGCAAAAATCAGGATTATGCAATGGAGGATATGGAGCATTTAATATAGATGTTAATGGAGATATATATCCATGTTCTGTAATTGTTGGTGATTCTAAATTAATGATTGGAGATATTTATACAGGTATAGACTATTTAAAAGTTGAAACTTTAAAAAAGATATACTCTAAAGAAAATAGTACATGCTATGAGTGTAGTTATAAGGAGTTTTGCACTAGCAATAGGTGTAAATTAATAAATAAATCACTGACTGGAAACTTCTTAGAAGCTGATCCGGTTGTTTGTAATATTGAAAATATAAAATATAAAATTTTAAAAAAATATACTAATTAAGCCATTGTTAGCTATTGGTAATAGAATGAAATTAATATTTTAAGGGGGATTTATTTATGAAAGAAAATAATGAATTAAGAATTGAGAAAATTAAGGATAAGGTAGATTCATTAGATATTAAGGGACAAGGGTGTTGGGATGATTGTCAAATTTGGAAAAACAATACTACAACACCTAAATGTGAATTTGATAAAACAGCTTACAACAATTGGTTTAGCTAAGATTTAGATTAATTAAATATATATAAGTTATAGTTAAGTTTAGACATCTAAAATACTGCTGAATCTATTCAGTTCTAAGAAATATAAATGAAGTTTACTTATTATAAGTTATATAAATATATTTTAACTTAATCATTATATTACCAATACTTTCAATATATATGTAGGGTACTATAAGAGTACCAAAAATAATTTTACAAATGAATAAAATAAACAAACATTTATTATAGCTCCTTGCTGTCATTGTTGTATGAGAATTCAATTATAACAATGACAGCAAGGAGCTATACATAAATGTTTCAGAAATCAATTATATAAGAAGAGCTAAAGCTAAATCTATATTTAAATAAACCACAAATAAATTACCGTTAAAAATGCACTAGCATAGAGGAGTATAAATATGTTAAAAGTAGCAATTATAGATAGTGGGATTGATTGGGATATACTAAAAAATAATGAGGTTATTGACTCTAAATCCTTCTTATACAAAAATAAAAAAATAGAAATAAATGATAATGTTATTGACGAAAGTTATCACGGTACATTTTGTTATCAGGTTATTAATGAAGAGCATATCCCTATAGAATACATTATTATAAAGATTTTAAATAAAAAAAATGAAGGACATTCACTGGGATTAATACAAGCACTAAGATATTTATATAAGAAAAAAATTGATATTATAAATCTTAGTTTAGCAACAGTTTCAGATAAATATTTACTAGAGTTAAATCATATATGTGAAAAACTAAAAGAAAAGGGAGTAATTATTATTTCTTCTTTGAGTAATTCAATGAAATTAAGTTATCCTGCTAGATTACCATCGGTAATAGGGGTTGTAGGAAATATATTAAAACACAGCAATGAATATTGGTACTCACCTAATAAAAAAATTCAAATAGTATCTGATTGTATGCCTGTTTTAGTAAAAAATAAAAATGGTCTATATACATTTTTTGGTGGGAACAGTAAAGCTAGTGCAAAGTTTACTAATATATTAATAAATCTTATTAATAGCAACAACAAATATGAAAGTGTAATTGATATTATAGAAAAAAATTCAAAGAAATCTTTTTGGGAAACAAGTGAATTTGATTATACTATAAAAATAGATAAAATATATCATCCTATTGAGGAGGATATCGTTTTTAAGGAGTTAAAGGATATTGTTATTGATGTATTAAAAATTACAAATTCAGAGAACGGAAAGCTTCTTACACATAGTCTTTTTAATCCAACTTGGGGTATGACAAAAGAAAAGGCTGGTGAAATATTTAATAATATAGAGATTAAATTTAATTTAGATTTTAGTAAGAAAGAAGTAAGAATGAACAGAGTGGAATCTTTATCAACATTGTATAATTTCATCATTGGAGAATTAGTATGATAGAAAAAACTGTTATTAAGGAATTTATACATAGAATATTTAAATACAAATATCACCATATAGGTGCTGCTATCTGCTCAGTGATATATTCTATTTGTATTTTAATACAGCCAGTATTATTAATGAAAATAGTAGATTATGGTATAGCCAAAGGTGATATAAATTTTATTTTAAAATATATTATATCTCTTGATTCTATTTCTTTTTCTAACCTTTGTTATTAAATTTT
>ENA-OYKI01000727-OYKI01000727.1-human-gut-metagenome-genome-assembly--contig:-NODE-727-length-7291-cov-25.990050_pt1 | contig 7291 bp, 6 predicted proteins | sample MGYA00244947_ERZ653067 | MGnify/ENA primary metagenome ERZ653067 (study PRJEB26926, sample SAMN06165622) | human gut metagenome | biome: ENVO:00009003; feature: ENVO:2100002; material: ENVO:00002003... | reverse complement strand
TTCAAAAGCCCCACAAAAAAAATAAAAGTAGCGATGAAGTTATATCTCATATTCTTGAATGTATGGATAGCTTCCGTGTATTACATGATTTATTGTGAACCAAGAAGTTACAACAATGCTTTGGCAGGATTTTGGGGAATCATGGCCATCTTCTGGATTTATGACCTGAAAGTAAACTACACCCCTTTTGACCGGACTCACAAACATACCGCACTAGCCGTCCTGCTTTGTATGTTGCCATTGGCCTATCCACTCTTCTCCATTATAAGGGGGATGAGCTTTCCCATGATGACCTCACCTGTAATGCCTTGTTCGGTAGCGGTTTTCACCATCGGACTGCTGCTGGCATTTTCCAAACGAGTCAATATCTTTCTCGTCATGTTTCTCTGCCACTGGGCACTGATCGGTTTCACCAAAACTTACTTTTTCCATATTCCTGAAGATTTTCTGCTGGCAAGTTCGGCTGTACCGGGCCTTTATCTGTTCTTTAAAGAATACACAGCTTCCCATCTGCATACTTCCACCCTTTTCCGTGCCCGTATGATTAATCTCGCCCTGATTATTGCCTGCGGTGCAATCGGAGTGCTGTTCATGATATCTATGGTGTGCGAACTGGCTCAAGAACAGGCTTTATCGAAATAAAAACACGTCTTAATGAGGTACTTTGCAAAATCTTTCGTATTTTTGCCAACAAATTGAGTTAATGTTTTAACAGGATGAACGTATTAGAACTAAGTGAACAGGAGATTATCAGACGGAACAGTCTGAATGAAATGCGCGCTATGGGCATTGATCCATATCCCGCAGCTGAGTATGTAACCAACGCATTTTCTACAGATATAAAAGCCGAGTTCAAAGAAGATGAAACAGAGCCCCGCAAAGTATCGGTAGCCGGACGTATGATGAGCCGCCGTGTGATGGGTAAAGCATCATTTATCGAATTACAAGACTCAAAAGGCCGTATTCAGATATATATCACCCGCGATGATATCTGCCCGGATGAAAATAAGGATTTATACAATATAGTATTCAAACGTCTGCTGGACCTTGGTGACTTCATAGGTATCGAAGGATATGTCTTCAAAACACAAATGGGTGAAATCAGTATCCATGCCAAAAAGCTGACCGTACTATCTAAGTCCCTGAAACCGTTGCCTATCGTAAAATATAAGGATGGTGTAGCATACGACAAGTTCGAAGACCCGGAATTGCGTTATCGTCAACGTTATGTTGACCTGATTGTCAACGAAGGTGTAAAAGAAACCTTTAAAAAACGTGCCATTGTGGTTAAAACACTGCGTGCAGCTTTAGACGAAGCCGGCTACACAGAAGTGGAAACTCCTATCCTCCAATCCATTCCCGGTGGAGCAAGTGCACGTCCGTTTACTACGCACCATAATTCATTGGATATGGATCTCTATCTGCGTATTGCAACAGAGCTTTATCTGAAACGACTCATCGTAGGTGGTTTTGAAGGTGTATACGAAATCGGTAAGAACTTCCGTAATGAAGGTATGGACAAGAACCATAATCCTGAGTTTACCTGCATGGAACTTTATGTTCAGTACAAGGATTACAATTGGATGATGAGTTTCACAGAAAAATTATTGGAACGCATCTGTATTGCTGTAAACGGAAGCACAGATAGTATTATTGACGGAAAAACAATCAGTTTTAAAGCTCCTTACCGCCGCTTGCCTATCTTGGAGGCTATTAAGGAAAAGACCGGCTATGACCTCAATGATAAGACCGAAGAGGAAATACGTCAGGTTTGTAAAGAGCTGAAAATGGAAGAGATAGATGAAACAATGGGTAAAGGAAAACTGATAGATGAGATCTTCGGAGAGTTTTGCGAAGGTACCTATATCCAACCCACTTTCATCACTGACTATCCGGTGGAAATGTCACCGCTGACTAAAATGCATCGTTCTAAACCGGGACTGACAGAACGTTTCGAATTGATGGTAAACGGTAAAGAATTGGCGAATGCCTATTCTGAGCTGAACGACCCGATTGACCAGGAAGAACGTTTCAAAGAACAAATGAAGCTGGCCGACAAGGGTGATGACGAAGCAATGATTATTGATCAGGATTTCTTGCGTGCATTACAATATGGTATGCCCCCCACTTCAGGTATCGGTATCGGTATCGACCGATTGGTGATGCTGATGACAGGTAAGCCTTATATTCAGGAAGTATTATTCTTCCCGCAAATGCGTCCTGAAAAGATTACTCCAAAAGACTCGGCAGCCAAGTTCATGGAACTGGGTATTGCAGAAGAGTGGGTTCCCGCTATTCAAAAAGCCGGTTACAATTTAGTGAGTGATATGAAAGATGTAAACCCACAGAAGTTACACCAAGACATTTGTGGCATAAATAAAAAATATAAATTGGAATTGACCAATCCTACGGTAGATGAAGTAGCCGGATGGATTAGCAAAATCTAATTGACAAAACATGAAATTGCCCGGTAAAATAGCAATAATGGGTGGTGGCAGCTGGGCCACGGCTATTGCAAAGATAGTCCTGGCTCAGTCTGAATCAATCAACTGGTATATGCGTCGTGACGACCGAATTGAAGAGTTTAAACGTCTCGGCCATAATCCGGCTTATCTGACTAGTGTGCGTTTTGATATCAAGCGCATTAACTTTTCGTCGGATATAAACAAGATAGTCAAGGAATCGGATACCCTGATATTTGTGACTCCTTCTCCTTATCTGAAAAGCCACCTCAAAAAGCTGAAAACCAAAATAAAGGACAAGTTCATCGTCACAGCTATTAAAGGTATCGTCCCTGATGAAAACCTGATTGTTTCCGACTATTTTAACAAAGTATATGGTGTTCCCGAAGATAATATTGCCGTTATCGCAGGGCCTTGCCATGCAGAAGAAGTCGCTTTGGAGCGTCTTTCTTACCTGACTATCGGTTGTAAGGATATTGACAAAGCCAAAATTTTTGCCCGCCAATTGGCCGGACATTATATCAAGACTTCAGTAAGCCCCGATGTGGCAGGTATCGAATACGCCTCTGTCTTGAAGAATATTTACGCTATCGCTGCCGGTATTTGCAGTGGTTTGAAATATGGCGATAACTTTCAGGCAGTATTGATTTCGAATGCCATACAGGAAATGAATCGCTTCCTTAACACCGTACATCCCGTAGAACGTTCTATCGATGATTCTGCTTATTTGGGAGACTTGCTTGTTACTTCTTATTCCAATTTCAGCCGAAACCGTGTGTTCGGTACTATGATTGGTAAGGGATATTCTGTAAAAAGCGCACAAATAGAGATGGAAATGATAGCGGAAGGGTACTACGGTACAAAATGTATTAAGGAGCTAAATAAACATTTGCACGTGAACATGCCCATCGTAGATGCCGTTTATAATATATTGTATGAGCGCATCTCGCCCATGATTGAGATAAAATTATTAACTGATTCATTCAGATAAAATTCAGATACAATGAAGAATATTAGTTTAAACATCGACAAAGTAGCCGGATTTGTTTCAAAAGAAACGATCGCTGCTTATGCACCTCAGGTAAAAGCCTGTATTGAAACTCTGGAAAACGGTACAGGTAAAGGTAATGATTTCTTAGGCTGGCTACACTTGCCTTCATCAATTACTGCTGAACACTTGACTGATTTGCAAGAGACTGCTCAGGTACTTCGCGAAAACTGTGAAGTAGTCATCGTTGCCGGCATCGGTGGTAGTTATCTTGGTGCACGCGCCATTATTGAAGCTTTATCCAACAGCTTCCAATGGTTGCAGGAAAAGAAAAATGCTCCGACTATCATTTACGCAGGACATAATATCGGTGAAGATTACTTGTTTGAACTGACAGAGTTCTTGAAAGACAAGAAATTCGGTGTAATTAATATCTCCAAATCAGGTACTACTACAGAAACAGCTTTGGCTTTCCGTCTGCTGAAAAAGCAATGCGAAGACCAACGCGGTAAAGAAATGGCAAAGAAAGTAATTGTAGCCATTACCGATGCCAAGAAAGGAGCTGCACGCGTAACTGCCGACAAAGAAGGTTATAAATCATTCATTATTCCGGATAATGTAGGCGGTCGTTTCTCAGTATTGACTCCCGTAGGTTTATTACCTATCGCAGTAGCCGGATATGACATTATTAAATTAGTGGAAGGCGCACGTACAATGGAAGCTCTTTGCAGCAATCCCGACACACCTTTTGCAGAAAATCCTGCTGCTGTTTATGCAGCAACTCGTAACGCTTTATACCAAGACGGCAAGAAGATTGAAATTCTAGTGAATTTCCAACCTAAATTGCATTATGTATCAGAATGGTGGAAACAATTGTATGGAGAATCTGAAGGTAAGGAAAACAAAGGTATCTTCCCGGCTTCTGTAGATTTCTCAACAGACCTCCACTCCATGGGACAATGGATTCAGGAAGGCGAACGCACCATCTTCGAAACAGTAATTTCTGTTGAGAAGCCGAATCATAAACTTGAAGTTCCTTCGGATGAGGCAAACCTTGACGGACTAAACTTTCTGGCCGGAAAACGTGTAGATGAAGTAAACAAGATGGCAGAGTTGGGTACGCAATTGGCACACGTAGACGGTGGCGTGCCTAATATGCGTCTGATTGTTCCTGAACTGAACGAATTCTATTTGGGAGAAATTATTTACTTCTTTGAAATCGGTTGCGGTATCAGTGGCTATATTCTTGGCGTTAATCCTTTCAACCAACCGGGTGTGGAAGCATACAAAAAGAATATGTTCGCTCTATTAAACAAACCGGGATACGAAGAAGAATCTAAAGCAATCCAAGCTAGATTATAATCTATAAGATTTTTTATTCAGGCACGGATTTCACGGATACATGCAGTTTCATTAAAACTGTGAATCTGTGTAATCCGTGCTTCATTATGATACTATAAAATAATGTTTCAAGAAGCAATAAACAATTACCTCCAATCTCACGGATATAATACCATCAATCTGAAAGCCGTATTATTTGATATGGACGGCGTATTATTCAACTCCATGCCCAACCATGCCGAATCATGGCACAAAGTGATGCTCCGCTTCGGTTTCGGACTCAGCCGCGATGAAGCCTACATGCACGAAGGTCGCACAGGAGCCTCAACGATAAACATTGTAAGCCGTCGTGAACGCGGACATGACGCAACAGAAGAAGAAATAAAAGCAATCTATCAGGCAAAAACTGAAGAGTTTAATAAATGCCCTATGGCAGAAAGAATGCCCGGAGCTTATGAAGTTCTGACAAAAATCAAAGAAGAAGGTCTCATTCCGATGGTAGTAACCGGTTCGGGACAAACTTCTCTATTAGACAGATTAAACCATAATTTCCCCGGCATATTTAAAAAGGAACTGATGGTCACTGCTTTCGATGTAAAATATGGTAAGCCCAACCCCGAGTCCTACTTAATGGCTTTAAAGAAAGCTCACCTTCAACCCAATGAAGCACTCGTTATAGAAAATGCACCATTAGGAGTACAAGCCGGAGTAGCTGCGGGCATCTTTACGATTGCGGTAAACACCGGTCCTCTGCCCGACCAAGTGCTATGGGATGAAGGAGCAAACCTACTATTTCCTTCCATGCCTGCATTCAATGAGAATTGGGAAATATTGAAACAAGAGTTGAAAAATAAATAGAAAGAGGCAATCTCTCATTATCGCCATGTATGTGTCAAGGCTAAAATAACCTATCACTTTGTCATCCCAAACAAATTGAAGAATCTGTTTACATCTACTTTATGTTTACAGATTCTTCGCAAAATTCAGAATGACAAAACAAAATAATTACATTATTAATGTTTCGACATCAAAACAATAATTTGCCCGAAAAAGGCTAAGATTCAAACAATTTACTTCTGGAAAGCATACATGCACCGATAATACCGGCTCTCTCTTTCAATTTAGATTCCACAATCACAGAATCACGGTTCATCAAATTGAGCGTATACTTGCGGATAGCCGTTGTAATAGGCTGTATCAGATAATCTCCTGTACGAGAAAGATCACCACCGATAATCACCAATTCAGGATTAAATATATTAATCAATCCGGCAACATGCCTTCCCAGCTTCACACCAATTTCTTCTACCAACTCAATACAAAGCAAATCTTCTTTATTCACAGCAGCAATAATATCATCAAGCGTTATTTCTTCAATATTCTTCCTGCTATTTGAAATAATAGAAGTCTCTCCATTCTTAATATGCTCCAATAAAATCCGCTGCAAGGCAGAACCCGAAACTTCAGTCTCTATACATCCTTTCTTGCCACAATGACAGATAATCTCATTTTCATATCCGTAATTATGTCCGAATTCACCGGAGAAACCGGATTTTCCTTTATAAAGCTTTCCATCAATGATAATACCCATACCCAATCCCCAACTAACGTTAATGAGGATGATATTCTTTTCACCTTTCACCGCACCTTGCATATACTCACCATATATCATTGCACGCGTATCATTATCAATCGACACCCGGAAACCGCCCAATTTTTCAGAAATAATATCCGAAAGTGGACGCTCATCAAAATTAAAGATACTATAGCTGTACCCCAAATCAGGATTTACACGTCCCGAAAGGTTTACATTAATATTCAAAACTTTATCCTGCTCTATCGGAAGTTTCTGAAGGAATTGTTTGATTATCTTGCACAACTCATCCAAACACTCAGGAGTATTCTTTGCCCTAAAAGGTACATTCATCTTTAATTGCATCACGTCACCTTTAAAGTTTATTAACCCCAAATGAATAGAAAACTGCCGCACCTCTACTCCGACAAAATAGCCGGACTCTGCATTCAATCCATAGAGACTAGGATGTCTGCCTCCACTGGTTTCCAACTTTCCATAGTCATTAATGTACCCATCCTCACACATTTCATCAATGAACTTTGTGACAGTAGGCACACTCAAATCCATTTCTTTTGCCAAATCAGTAATGGTAGAACTACCATTATAAATATAATGTGTGATGATACGTTTCTTCATCACAGCCAACTTAGAGCCTTTCTCTATCTCTTTCAACAACTTATCACCCATACTAAAATATTCCGTTAATGCTCACAAATATAGTTATTTTTTTATGAAATCATATTTCATAAAGAGAGAATTTTGCAAAAAGTTTTTATAGAACCTAATATATTATATCTTTCTGTCAATTATTTCTAATTCATAAGAATTATTCGTCAACACCGTTTACGTACCCATAAATTAGGAGATTATTAAATAAGCTTTATTTAATAAATAAATTCACTTATCAAACTCTATTACTAAATA
>ENA-OYKI01000685-OYKI01000685.1-human-gut-metagenome-genome-assembly--contig:-NODE-685-length-7443-cov-7.143205_pt1 | contig 7443 bp, 9 predicted proteins | sample MGYA00244947_ERZ653067 | MGnify/ENA primary metagenome ERZ653067 (study PRJEB26926, sample SAMN06165622) | human gut metagenome | biome: ENVO:00009003; feature: ENVO:2100002; material: ENVO:00002003... | reverse complement strand
ATAAAAAGATGATTGCTGCCAGCCATATTTACCAAATGATGCTGGATGCCGACGTATCCAATGTAAAATGTCTGACTTTTGCCAATGCAGATGTTGCCGAATTTACAGTAAAAGCCGGTTCACGTATTACAAAAGACGCCATTAAGGACATGGGACTTCCCAAAGGGGTTACCATCGGCGGACTAATCCGAAATGGAGAAGGTATCTTGGTAACAGGTAATACAATCATCCAACCAGAAGACCATGTAGTGGTATTCTGTTTGGGAATGATGATTAAGAAAGCAGAAAAATTCTTCAACTGATGATTAACTCTAAAATGATATGCAAAATCATGGGTTCCCTTTTCTTCATTGAAGCGGGATTCTTGATTTTATGCGCATTACTCGCCATATATTACAAGGAAACAGATTTAACCGCATTCCTTTCTTCCGCTGCTATCACAGCAGGGGCAGGTATTGTTTTCTCTATCTTCGGAAAGAACGCCGAAAGGAAAATCAGCCGTCGCGATGGCTATGTAGTAGTATCTCTTGCTTGGATCTTCTTTTCCCTGTTCGGAATGTTGCCGTTTTATCTGAGCGGATACATTCCCAGCATCACCGATGCCTTTTTTGAAACCATGTCGGGATTCACCACTACCGGAGCAAGCATTCTGGATAATATCGAATCATTGCCCCACGGATTACTTTTCTGGCGAAGCATGACCCAATGGATTGGAGGACTGGGGATTGTATTCTTTACCATCGCCGTGTTACCCATTTTCGGAGTAGGCGGTGTACAGCTATTTGCAGCCGAAGCTACAGGTCCCACCCATGACAAGGTACATCCCCGTATCGGTGTGACCGCCAAATGGATTTGGAGCATTTATTTGGGACTGACCATAGCAGAAGTATTCTTATTACTGCTGGGTGGAATGGATGTGTTCGACAGCGTGTGCCATTCATTAACAACTACTGCTACAGGCGGATATTCTACCAAGCAAAACAGCATTGCTGCTTTTCATTCTCCCTATATAGAATATGTAATCACGCTTTTCATGTTTTTGTCGGGTATCAACTTTACCCTGCTGTTTCTATTCTTTCTGAAAGGAAAGTTCAAACGGTTGATTGAGAATACCGAGTTCCATTGGTATTTGGGCACTGTAGGTTGTTTTACCCTGTTCACCACCGTCACACTGGTTCTTACCAGCCCGATGGGAATAGAAGAATCATTCCGGAAAGCTATTTTTCAAGTAGTCTCATTACAGACCACCACCGGATTTATTTCTGCAGATTACATGACCTGGGTTCCGGTACTATGGACATTGATGTGCATCATCATGCTTTTCGGAGCATGTGCAGGCTCCACTTCCGGAGGTATAAAATGTATTCGTATTGCCATCATGAGCCGTGTATCAAGAAACGAATTCAAACGAATCATCCATCCTAATGCAGTCTTGCCGGTCCGCATCAACCGTCAGGTAATTTCTTCTACAACCAAATCGGCTATATTGGCATTTACTTTCCTTTATATAGCTATTGTCTTTATTGGTTGGCTATTGCTTATGATATTAGGAGTAGGATTTGAAGAAGCATACAGTGTCGTAATTTCCAGTTTAGGCAATGTCGGACCGGGTATAGGCAAGTGCGGACCTTCTTATTCATGGAGCGGATTACCCGATATGGCCAAATGGATCAGTGCGTTACTTATGCTCATCGGCCGTTTGGAGTTATTTACCGTCTTACTGTTGTTTACTCCCGGATTCTGGAAGAAACACTAAGAAGTACGGAAATCCCTTTCCATTCACGAGAAGAGAAAAAAAACAATTTATAATGATAGAATTCCAAATTTATGGCTAACTTTGCGACCTCTAAATAAAAATCATCATTATGAACAATATACTGAAGATCTTTATTTCTCTTTTATTTTTTCTGCTCTTGATAACAACAGCGGGACAAGAAGAGTATGCGTCAGTAAAGAGTTCATTCTTTCAGAAATCAAACGTAACCTCTTCTTATCAGCAAACACAAAGTCCGTGTAAAAAGACCATGGATTTCCTGTTTATCAACCGTTTTGCCGATATGCCACAAGTAGCAATTGCTCTTGACAATCCGGATTTGACTTCCAAATCCAAATGTGCTCTCCGTCTGCTTGCTACACTGAATGATTTCTGGAAACAAGAGCTACAAACAAACAACATACATTTTCATTCATCCATTTCACATTACTCGCATGCCGTGGATTACTATATCTATGCACTACGGCGAATCATTATTTAATTTTATAAAGCCTTCAAGCTAAAAGCCAAAACAAAGTATCTTGCATTAAGCGTTATGTAAGTGGGCTTTGTGTTCATTCACTTTTTGTCTAATCAAAAAAAAGTTTAGATATGTATTTTACACTATTAGTTGTCGTTATCCTGACGGCAATTGCACTGGTTGCCGTGGCTTTGGGTATCGCCCGTGCCATTTCTCCCCGTTCGTACAATCCGCAAAAAGGAGAGGCTTACGAATGTGGTATCCCTACCCGGGGACAGTCATGGATGCAATTTAAGGTAGGTTACTATCTGTTTGCCATTCTATTTCTCATGTTTGATGTTGAAACGGTATTTCTCTTTCCGTGGGCGGCAGTCGTTCAGGATTTAGGAGTGTACGGTTTAGTCAGCATCTTCTTCTTTATTGTAGTACTCATATTAGGCCTGGCATACGCCTGGAAGAAAGGAGCATTGGAATGGAAATAAAGAAACCGGTCATAAAATCTATCCCTTATGAAGATTTCAAAGATAATGAGTATCTGGAGAACATGGTCAAACAACTTAATGAAGGAGGTACAAAAGTACTTATCGGTTGTTTGGACGACCTTATCAACTGGGGACGCAGCAACTCGCTGTGGCCGCTTACCTTTGCAACCAGTTGCTGCGGAATTGAGTTTATGGCAGTCGGTGCTGCCCGGTATGACTTTGCCCGTTTCGGGTTTGAAGTAGCCCGCGCCAGTCCGCGCCAGGCAGATATGATTATGGTAGCCGGAACCATCACACACAAAATGGCACCGGTATTAAAACGTCTTTATGACCAAATGGCAGACCCCAAATATGTGATTGCAGTGGGCGGATGCGCCATCAGCGGAGGTCCGTTTAAAAAATCCTACCATGTGCTGAACGGAGTTGACAAAATATTACCGGTAGACGTTTATATTCCCGGATGCCCCCCACGGCCCGAAGCCTTATTATATGGCATGATGCAACTGCAACGTAAAGTAAAACTGGAAAAATTCTTTGGCGGAGTAAACCGCAAGGAAGAAGAACCCCAAAAGGAATAACTTATGGATGATATTATCAAAATAGAACCTAACGAACTCCGCACCGAGATGCAAAAGTTACGCGCGGAAGGCTATGACTTTATGCGTTCACTCACCGGAATGGACTGGGGAGAAGAAGGATTGGGAGTAGTCTACCATCTGGAAAAAACAGCTACCGGCGAGAACAAAGTAATTAAAGCTGTCACTGCCAACCGCGAGAAAGCTGAATTGCCTACAGTCTGCGATATTTGGAAAGGCGCAGAATTCAACGAGCGTGAAGTGTATGATTACTTCGGCATCCGTTTTGTGGGACACCCCGACATGCGCCGCTTGTTCCTGCGTGAAGACTGGATAGGCCATCCGCTTCGCAAAGATTATGACGAAAGCCTCAACCCGCTGCGGATGACCAACGAGGAGCCGGTCGATACCACCCAATACATGGAAGTACAGCATGATGGCAGCGTAATTGAAAAACGAGAAACCATCTTCGACGAAGATGAATACATTATTAATATAGGTCCGCAGCATCCGGCAACTCACGGAGTACTCCGCTTTCGCGTGTCACTGGAAGGTGAGATTATAAAGAAACTGGATGTACACTGCGGATATATCCATCGCGGCATCGAAAAGATGTGCGAAAGTCTGACATATCCCCAAACACTCGCCTTAACCGACCGGTTGGATTATTTGGGCGCACACCAAAACCGCCATGCACTCTGCATGTGTATCGAAAAGGCAATGGGTGTGGAAGTGAGTGAACGTGTACAGTATATCCGCACCATCATGGACGAGCTGCAACGCATTGATTCACATCTGCTTTTCTTTTCTTGTCTGTGCATGGACTTAGGCGCGCTAACTGCCTTCTTTTACGGATTCCGCGACCGCGAAAAGATTCTGGACATCTTCGAAGCAACCACCGGCGGTCGCTTAATCCAGAACTATAATACCATCGGCGGTGTGCAGGCCGATATCGCACCGGACTTTGTGCAAAAGGTAAAAGACTTTATCGCTTATCTCCGTCCGACATTAAAAGAGTATCATGAAGTCTTCACCGGCAACGTCATTGCACAGGAACGTATGAAAGGTGTAGGAGTGCTCAGTCGCGAAGACGCCATCTCTTTCGGTGCAACGGGGGGAACAGGGCGCGCCAGCGGTTGGGCCTGCGATACTCGCAAACGCCACCCCTACTCTATGTATGGAAAAGTCGACTTCAAGGAAATTGTCCATACCGAAGGCGATTCATTCGCACGCTACATGGTACGTATGGAAGAAATCATGGAAAGTATGAACATCATCGAACAGTTGATTGATAATATTCCTGAAGGAGCATTTCAGCAAAAGATGAAACCGATTATCCGTGTGCCCGAAGGTTCTTATTATGCTGCGGTGGAAGGCAGCCGTGGAGAGTTCGGCGTCTTTTTGGAAAGTCGTGGAGATAAATATCCTTACCGTCTGAAGTTCCGTGCCACCGGACTGCCATTGGTTTCGGCAATGGAAACCATGTGCCGCGGTGCCAAGATAGCCGATCTCATTGCCATCGGCGGAACAGTGGATTACGTGGTACCGGACATAGACAGATAAGATTAATAATAAAACGAAACGAAATAATATATGTTTGATTTTAGTATAGTAACCCAATGGATACACTCAATGCTTACCTCCTTCATGCCCGAAGGGTTGGCGGTATTTATAGAGTGTGTGGCTATCGGCGTATGCATCATGCTTGCCTACGCAGTGATTGCTATCATTATGATATTCATGGAGCGAAAAGTCTGTGCAGCATTCCAATGTCGCCTGGGACCGATGCGTGTAGGACCTTGGGGCACCATACAGGTCTTTGCCGATGTATTCAAGATGTTGATAAAAGAAATCATCACCATTCGTCACGCCGACAATTTCCTTTATAACCTCGCTCCCTATATTGTGATACTGGCATCTATCCTGTCATTCAGTTGTTTGCCTTTCAGCAAAGGGATGGAAGTGCTCGACTTCAATGTCGGCATCTTTTTCCTAATGGCAGCCTCCAGCATCGGTGTGGTAGGTATCCTGCTTGCCGGATGGAGTTCCAACAACAAGTACTCACTAATCGGTGCCATGCGAAGCGGTGCACAGATGATCAGTTATGAACTGTCTGTCGGACTGAGCATTCTCACCATTGTCGTATTGACCGATACCATGCAATTTTCAGAAATCGTAGAACGCCAGGCCGACGGCTGGTTCCTTTTCAAAGGCCATATCCCGGCAATGATTGCCTTTATCATCTATCTGATAGCCGGCAATGCAGAGGTAAACCGTGGTCCATTCGACTTGCCCGAAGCCGAAAGTGAGCTGACAGCCGGATATCACACCGAATATTCGGGTATGCACTTCGGTTTATTCTATGTGGCAGAGTTTGTCAACCTGTTCATTATTGCCGGAGTAGCCGCCACTATCTTCCTGGGCGGCTGGATGCCGTTGCATATTCCCGGCTTGGACGGCTTCAATACCGTCATGGACTATATTCCCGGATTTGTATGGTTCTTTGCAAAGTCATTCTTTATTGTCTGGCTGCTGATGTGGATAAAATGGACTTTCCCTCGTTTACGTATCGACCAGATTCTTACACTGGAATGGAAATACCTGGTACCGATAGGTCTTTGCAATTTGTTGCTGATGGTTATTATTGTTGTATTTAAATTGCATTTCTAATGAAAGAAGAAAAACGTTCATATATAGGAGGACTGTTGCACGGTATCGGTACACTGCTCACCGGAATGAAAATCACCGGACGGGAATTTTTCACTCCGAAAGTAACCGAGCAGTATCCCGAGAACCGTGCTACACTGGAAATCTCTCCCCGTTTTCGCGGGCGTCTCGTCATGCCGGCAGACGAAAACGGGAACAATAAATGTATTGCCTGCGGGCTTTGCCAAATGGCCTGTCCCAACGACACCATTCATATCACCAGCGAAACACAGACTGATGATGAAACAGGTAAGAAGAAAAAAACATTGGTGAAATATGAATATGATTTGGGCGCCTGCATGTTCTGTCAACTCTGCGTCAATGCGTGTCCGCACGATGCCATCTGTTTTGATACGGAATTTGAAAATGCAGTGTTCGACCGCAGCAAATTGGTTCTCACCCTGAATAAGAAATAAAAAAACAAACGATATTATGACACTACAACTAATTGTATTCATTGTGCTGGCATTGTTTATCGCTGTCTGTTCGGTACTGGCGGTCACCACATCACGCATTCTGCGCGCAGCGACCTATTTGCTGTTTGTACTATTCGGCACGGCAGGCATTTACTTCCAGCTCAATTATTCGTTTTTGGGAGCCGTCCAATTGCTGATTTATGCCGGCGGCATCACGGTACTTTATGTTTTCAGTATTCTGCTGACCTCCTCACAAGGAGACAAGTCCGAACGGCTGAAAAACGGTAAAATGGTGGCAGGAGTTGTTTCCACCCTTGCCGGGCTGGGCATCTGCCTGTTTGTTATGTTGAAAAACGAGTTTCTCCCCTCCCACTTCACTCCCGGTGAACTGCATGTGCAGACCATCGGCCACACCCTGATGGGAATGGGAAAATATCAATATGTACTGCCTTTCGAAGTCATCAGCATATTGTTGCTGGCTTGTATTGTGGGAGGTATAATGATTGCACGTAAAAGATAAGTCTGATTATGGTACACATGGAATATTACCTGGTGGTTTCCACCTTTATGATGTTTGCAGGCATCTATGGCTTCTTTACCCGCCGCAACCTGCTCGCCATGCTGATTAGTGTGGAACTGATTTTGAACTCCGTCGATATCAACTTCGCCGTGTTCAACCGTTTTCTCTTTCCGGAGGGAATGGAAGGCTATTTCTTTGCACTCTTTTCCATCGCCATCTCGGCTGCGGAAACTGCAGTAGCCATCGCCATCATGATTAACATTTATCGTAATCTCCGAAGCATCCAAGTGCGCAACTTGGACGAGTTGAAGTGGTGATTTGTTTCATTCCCAGAAACAAGGTGTTTCATTCCTTGAAACACTTCGTTTCACACCGAGAAACAAAGTGTTTCTCACCGAGGAACAACTAGTTTCACAACGGGAAACCAAACAGAAGGTCCGAGTATAGTGATTATCAGCTATAAGACCAAGAATTAATAATAATAACTCAAGTAATTAAATAAAACTGTAT
>ENA-OYKI01000672-OYKI01000672.1-human-gut-metagenome-genome-assembly--contig:-NODE-672-length-7517-cov-6.277942_pt1 | contig 7517 bp, 17 predicted proteins | sample MGYA00244947_ERZ653067 | MGnify/ENA primary metagenome ERZ653067 (study PRJEB26926, sample SAMN06165622) | human gut metagenome | biome: ENVO:00009003; feature: ENVO:2100002; material: ENVO:00002003... | reverse complement strand
CCTTCAAATCCCACGCGAACCTTGCCGCCGGAACGGGCCTTCTGACCCTTGTGACCGCGGCCGCCGGTCTTGCCGTTGCCGGAACCGGTACCACGACCCTTACGCTTGCCCACCTGAGTGGAGCCAGCAACAGGAGAAAGTTCATGAAGCTTCATATTCTTCCCCTCCTTATTCAACTTCGGTGACCTGCAGCAGATAACCGATCTTTGCGATCTTGCCGCGGGTCTGGGTGTTGTCCGGCTGGATGGTCACCTGGCCGATCTTGCGCAGACCCAGGCTCTCAGCAGTAGCGATGTGCTTTTCCAGACGGCCGTTCAGGCTCTTAACAAGCTTGATTTTCAGGTTTGCCATGTTAATTGCCCTCCTTAACCAACGATTTCTTCCACGCTCTTGCCCCGGATGGCAGCGACCTGCTCGGGAGAACGCAGAGACTGCAAGCCCTGCATGGTGGCCTTGACCACGTTCTGGGGGTTGTTGGAGCGCAGGCACTTGGCGCAGATGTTCTTGATGCCCACAGCCTCCATCACGGCACGGACAGCGCCGCCGGCGATGACGCCGGTGCCGTCGGGAGCCGGACGAAGCAGCACGGAGCCGGCACCGAAGATGCCGATGACCTCGTGGGGGATGGTGGTCCCGGCCAGAGAGATCTTGACCATGTTCTTCTTGGCATCGGCGATGCCCTTCAGAATGGCCTCGGAAACTTCGGCAGCCTTGCCCAGACCGTAACCCACGGTACCCTTGCCGTCGCCAACAACAACCAGAGCGGAGAACTTCATGACACGGCCGCCCTTAACGGTCTTGCTGACCCGGTTCAGGTAGACGACTTTCTCAATGAGCTCGGGCTCATTGCTGGAAGTACGATTGTAAGCCATTTCTTTTCCTCCTTAGAAGTTGAGTCCGCCTTCACGGGCGCCCTCAGCCAGTGCGGCAACACGGCCATGATACACATAGCCGCCACGGTCGAACACGACCTGCTCGACGCCCTTGGCCTTGGCCCGCTCAGCGAGCAGCAGACCGATCTTCTTGGCGGCCTCGCAGTTGCCGGCAGCACCCTCAAAGGACTTCTCCAGGGTGTTGGCGGAAGCCAGGGTCACGCCGTTCACATCGTCGATGATCTGGGCGTAGATGTTGGCATTGCTGCGGAACACATTCAGACGGGGGCACTCGGGGGTGCCGGAGATCTTGCCGCGAACACGGATATGCCGCTTTACGCGCATTGCATTCTTATTGATTTTGCTGACCATTTCGGCACACCTCCATTACTTCTTACCACCGGTCTTACCAGCCTTGCGGCGGATAACTTCGGTGGTGTACTTGATGCCCTTGCCCTTGTAAGGCTCAGGCGGACGCTTGCCCCGAACTTCGGCGGCAAACTGGCCAACGGCCTGCTTGTCGATGCCGTTGATGACGATCTTGTTGGGGGCGGGCACATCGATGTGGATGCCGGGGATCTCGTCCACGGTGACTTCGTGGGAGAAGCCCAGACGCATGACCAGCTGATTGCCCTTCTTCTCTGCACGGTAGCCGGTGCCGTTGACTTCCAGCTCCTTGGAGTAGCCCTTCTCGACGCCCTCCACCATGTTGTGGATCAGGGTGCGGGTCAGACCGTGCAGGCTCTTGTGCAGGTGCTCGTCGTCGGGACGGGAGACCAGCAGCTCATTGCCCTCCACCTTCAGGATCATGTCCGGGTGGAATGCCTGGGTCAGTTCGCCCTTGGGGCCCTTCACGGTGACCACATTGCCGTCGGCAACGGTCACGGTGCAGTTTGCCGGGATAATGACCGGCTTCTTACCAATTCTAGACATACCGTACTCCTCCTTACCACACGAAGGCCAGGACTTCGCCGCCGATATGCAGCTCACGGGCCTTCTTGTCGGTCATAACGCCCTTGGAAGTGGAGACGATGGCGATGCCCAGTCCCTTCAGGACGCTGGGCAGCTCGTCGGCACCGGCGTAGACCCGCAGACCGGGCTTGGACACCCGGCGCAGACCGGTGATGACCTGCTGCTTCTTTGCCAGATACTTCAGGGTGATGTGGATCACGCCCTGGTTGCCGTTGTCCTCCACGGTGAAGGCCTTGATGTAGCCCTCGTCCAGCAGGATCTGTGCAATGGCCTTCTTCAGGTTGGAAGCGGGCACATCCACGGTCTCGTGCTTGGCGGAGTTGGCGTTGCGGATACGGGTGAGCATATCTGCTACGGAATCGGTGATTTGCATAATTGTTATCCTCCTTATAGAAGTTACGGGTTTGAACCCGTTGAAGTTTGGGGGTATCCGGGGAATGCGAGGCCGGCCGGAAGGGCCACGCCTCCATCTTCCCGGGACTTCCCAAATCTTTTCACGAAATTACTTACCAGCTTGCCTTGCGGACACCGGGGATCTCGCCCTTGTAGGCCAGCTCCCGGAAGCAGATACGGCAAACGCCGTAGTTGCGCAGGTAGGCATGGGGTCTGCCGCAGATCTTGCAGCGGTTATAGCGGCGGGTAGAGAACTTGGGCTCAGCCTGCTGCTTCAGGATCATAGACTTCTTCGCCATGTGTTCTTCCTCCTAAATCAAGCGGTGAAGGGAGCGCCCAGCTGGGTCAGCAGCTCTTTGGCTTCCTCGTCGGTGGTAGCGGTGGTGCAAACGCAGATGTCCATACCACGGATCTTGTCCACCTTGTCGTACTCGATCTCAGGGAAGATCAGCTGCTCCTTCAGGCCGAAGGCGTAGTTGCCGCGGCCGTCGAAGGAGTTGGGGTTGATGCCCCGGAAGTCACGGACACGAGGCAGGGCCACGCTGAACAGCCGGTCCAGGAACTCGTACATCTTGTCGCCGCGGAGGGTGACCTTCACGCCGACGGTTTCGCCCTCACGGACCTTGAAGTTAGCAACGCTCTTGCGGGCCTTGCAGGTGATGGGCTTCTGGCCGGTGATGGTGGCGATGTCCTTGCAGATAGCCTCGATCTCCTTGGCGTTGTTCTTGCTCTCGCCGCAGCCCACGTTGACAATGACCTTGTCCAGCTTGGGGATCTGCATGACGCTCTTGTAGCCGAACTTCTTGTTCAGAGCAGGAGCGATCTCGGCGGTGTACTTTTCTTTCAGTCTGCTAGCCATAATCGTATCTCCTCTCTTAGATCTCGGCGCCGCACTTGCGGCAGATACGGGTCTTCTTGCCGTCCGAAACCTTGAAGCCGACCCGCACGCCCTTATCGCACTTGGGGCAGTACAGAGCCACCTTGCAGGCCCGGATGGGGGTCTCGCGCTTCACGATGCCGCCGGCCTCGCCCTGCTGACGGGGCTTGGTGTGGCAGGTGGCCACGTTGACCTTCTCCACGACGACCTTCTCTTCCTTGGGCATGGCCACCAGGACCTTGCCCTTAACGCCCTTGTCCTTGCCGGACAGGACGATCACGGTATCATTCTTCTTAATGTTCATATCTTCGGTTCCCCCTTAGATGACTTCGGGTGCCAGGGAGAGGATCTTCATGTAATCTCTCTCACGCAGCTCTCTTGCCACCGGTCCAAAGATACGGGTACCACGGGGGTTCTTGTCCTCCTTGATGATGACGGCAGCGTTCTCGTCGAAGCGAACATAGGTGCCGTCCTCACGACGGACGCCCCGCTTGGTGCGGACGATGACAGCCTTCACGACTTCGCCCTTCTTCACAGTGCCGCCGGGAGTGGCCTTCCGGACGGAAGCAACGATCACATCGCCGATGTTGCCGAACTTCCGCTTGGAGCCGCCCAGGACACGGATGCACTTGATTTCCTTGGCGCCGGTATTATCGGCGACCTTCAGAAAGGTTTCCTGCTGAATCATATCTCGGCACCTCCTTACTTCGCTTTTTCAATGATCTCGACCACGCGCCAACGCTTATCCTTGGACAGGGGGCGGGTCTCCATCACCTTGACCTTATCGCCGATGCCGCAGGCATTCTGCTCATCGTGGGCCTTGAGCTTATAGGTCCGGCCAACAATCTTCTTGTACAGAGGATGGGCCACGCGGTCCTCGATGGCGACCACGACGGTCTTATCCATCTTGTCGGACACAACCTTGCCGACCCGGGTCTTACGGGAGGAAGTTCTCATCTCTTCGTTCATCTTCGCTTACCTCCTTCTTACTGCTTATCGGAAGAAGCGGAGAGCTCCGCAAGCACGGTCTTGACTCGGGCAATGTCGTGCTTGGTCTCCCGGATCTTCACAGGGTTATCCAGCTGATTGGTGGCATGCTGCATACGCAGATAGAACAGGTCCTTCTTCAGGCCGGCCAGCTTCTCGTTCAGCTGCTCAGGGGTCATCTTACGGATTTCACTTGCCTTCATCTTACTCACCTGCTTCCTCGGTGCGGGCGATGATCTTCGTCTTGATGGGCAGCTTGTGGCTGGCCAGACGGAGCGCCTCGCGGGCAACTTCTTCGGACACGCCGGCGATCTCAAACATGACACGGCCGGGCTTCACGACGGCAACCCAGAACTCGGGAGAGCCCTTACCGGAACCCATGCGGGTCTCGGCAGGCTTCTTGGTTACGGGCTTGTCGGGGAAAATCTTGATCCAGACCTGACCACCACGCTTGGTGTAACGGGTCATGGCGATACGGGCGGCCTCGATCTGGTTGCTGGTGATCCAGGCGGGCTCGGTAGCCTGCAGGCCGAACTCACCGTAAGTCACGGTGTTGCCGCGGCTGGCCTTGCCCTTCATGCGTCCACGGTGGACGCGGCGATACTTTACGCGCTTAGGCAGCAGCATTACTGAGCGCCTCCTTCCTTAGGGGTATTGGCCTGACCGGCGGGGCGGGGGCCACGGTTGTTGTTATAGCCCTGACCGGCGGGGCGGGGGCCGCGGTTGAAGCCGCCCTCACGGCGGTCGCGGTTGAAGCCACGGCGATCACCGTCGCGGCGGTCGCGGCGGGGACGGCGCTCCTGATAGGGCTTGCTGGTGTCCAGGGTGCGGGGGGTGGTGCGCAGGGCCTGAGTCAGGACCTCGCCCTTATAGATCCACACCTTCACGCCGATGCGGCCATAGGTGGTAGCGGCCTCGGCGAAACCATAGTCGATGTCGGCACGCAGGGTCTGCAGGGGAATGGTGCCGTCGTGATAGTGCTCGGTGCGGGCGATCTCAGCGCCGCCCAGACGGCCGCCGCAGGAGACCTTGATGCCCTTGGCGCCGGCGCGCATGGCCCGGCCCATGGAGTTCTTCATGGCGCGGCGGAAACCAATGCGCTTCTCCAGCTGCTGGGCGATGTTCTCGGCCACCAGCTGAGCGTTGGTATCGGTGTCGCGGACCTCAACGATCTTCAGGTCCACAGGCTTGCCGGTCAGCTTGACCAGCTGAGCCTCCACCTTCTTGATGTCCTCGCCGCCCTTGCCGATGACCACGCCGGGACGGGCGCAGTGCAGGTAAACGCGGACCTTGGCGTTGTCCCGCTCGATCTCGATCTTGGGGATGCCAGCGCCGTAGAGGGTCTTCTTCAGATAGTCACGGATCTTCTTGTCCTCAACCAGCAGATCGCCCACCTTTTCGTTGGCGGCGTACCAGCGGGAGTCCCAATCCTTGATGACACCCACGCGAAGGCCGTGGGGATTAACTTTCTGTCCCATATTGTTCCTCCTCCCTTAGCGCTCGCTCACGGCGATGGTGACATGAGAAGTGCGCTTGTTGATGCGGTACGCACGACCCTGGGCCCGGGGCATGATGCGCTTGATGATGGGGCCGGGGTTGGCGTAGCAGGTGCTGACATACAGCTTCTCAGGGTCCATCTGGTGGTTGTTCTCCGCGTTGGCGGCGGCGCTCTTCAGCAGCTTGAGCACGGGCTCAGAGGCGGCCTTGGGGGTCTGCAGCAGGATGGCGGTAGCAGTACCCACATCCTTGCCCCGGATCAGGTCCAGGACGATCTTCACCTTACGGGGAGAGATCCGCAGATACTTCAGATTTGCAACAGCTTCCATCGTCTCTCTCCTCCTTACTTACCGGTCTTGCTGCCCGCGTGACCCTTAAAGGTGCGGGTGGGCACGAACTCGCCCAGCTTGTGACCGACCATGTCCTCGGTGACATAGACGGGCACGTGCTTGCGGCCATCGTGCACAGCAAAGGTGTGTCCAACGAAGGAGGGGAAGATGGTGGAGGCGCGGCTCCAGGTCTTCAGGACCTTCTTCTCGTTCTTGGCGTTCATTTCATCGACCCGCTTCAGCAGCTCGGGGGCGCAAAAGGGGCCTTTCTTAATGCTTCTGCTCATCTTTTACTGCCTCCTTACTTGGCGTTGCGGCGCTTGACGATGAACTTATCGGTGCGGTTCTTCGTCTTGCGGGTCTTGTAACCCAGGGCGGGCTTGCCCCAGGGGGTGACAGGGCCGGGACGGCCGACAGGGCTCTTGCCCTCGCCGCCGCCGTGGGGGTGGTCATTGGGGTTCATGACGGAGCCACGCACGGTGGGACGCCAGCCCATGTGACGCTTGCGGCCAGCCTTACCCAGCTGGATGTTGGCCCAGTCGGTGTTGCCGACCTGGCCGATGGTGGCCTTGCAGTTCTCACGGATATAACGGACCTCGCCAGAAGGCAGACGGACCTGAGCCATGCCGTTCTCCTTGGCCATCAGCTGAGCGGCCACGCCGGCGGCGCGGACCAGCTGAGCGCCCTTACCGGGGTACAGCTCGATGTTGTGGATCATCTCGCCCACGGGAATGTTGGCGATGGGCAGGCAGTTGCCGGGCAGGATGTCGGCGTCGGCGCCGGTCATGATGATGTGACCGGCCTTCAGGCCGTTGGGGGCCAGGATATAGCGGCGCTCGCCGTCCTCATACTCGATCAGGGCGATGTTGGCGGAGCGGTTGGGGTCATACTGCAGGTTGACCACAGTGGCCTTGCCGTCCTTGTCGCGCTTGAAGTCGATGACGCGGTACTTCTGCCGGTTGCCGCCGCCGTGGTGGCGGACGGTGATGCGGCCATAGCTGTTGCGGCCGGCGTGCTTCTTCAGCACCTCAGTCAGGCTGCGCTCGGGCTTGGCCTTCTTGTCGATCCCCTCGAAGGCGGACACAGTCATGTGACGGCGGGAGGGGGTTGTGGGCTTATAAGTCTTAATAGCCATTTCTCAATTCCTCCTTACACCATACCCTCGAAGAACTCGATGGTCTTGGAATCGGCGGTCAGGGTGACCATAGCCTTCTTCCAGTTGGCACGGCGGCCAGCGGGGCGGTTGCCCATGCGCTTGGCCTTGCCCTGCATGTTCAGGGTGTTCACCTTGGCGACCTTCACGCCGAAGATCTCCTCGATGGCCTTGGCGATCTCGATCTTGTTGGCGGTCTTGGCCACCTCGAAGGTGTAGCGCTTCATCTCAGTCTGCTCCATGGACTGCTCGGTGATGATGGGGCGCTTGATGATATCATAAGCAGTGGTAGCCATTACGCATACACCTCCTCGATGATCGCCAGAGCGGCCTTGTCGATGACCAGCTGCTTGGCGTTGACAATGTCATAGACGCTGAGGATCTTGGCGGTGGTGGTGACCACGCCGGGGATGTTGCGGGCGGACTTCACCACGTTG
>ENA-OYKI01000651-OYKI01000651.1-human-gut-metagenome-genome-assembly--contig:-NODE-651-length-7657-cov-12.647987_pt1 | contig 7657 bp, 5 predicted proteins | sample MGYA00244947_ERZ653067 | MGnify/ENA primary metagenome ERZ653067 (study PRJEB26926, sample SAMN06165622) | human gut metagenome | biome: ENVO:00009003; feature: ENVO:2100002; material: ENVO:00002003... | reverse complement strand
TACCACAACTTATACCTCCACCTTCAAAAGCTGGTCCAGCAGAGCATGCACAACACATCATGAAATCTTTATTTCCAAATACTATTTCTCCATTTGTTCCTAAGTCAATTAATAATGTATTCTCTTCACTTGCCCATATACCTGCTGATAATACACCAGCTGTTATATCTCCCCCTACATAACTGGCTACGTTTGGAGATAAATAGATTAATGCACTTTGATTAATATTTAAGCCAACATCTTCTCCCATTAATCTTGGCGATTTTAAATATGGTGGTATATAAGGTTCTAACCTTAAATAATCAGGATATATGCCTAAGAATAGTGTTGACATAGTAGTATTTCCAGAAATAACAGCTCTAATTACATTATTTTTATCAATGCCTGTCTTTTCATAGATTGACTCTATTAAAGGATTTAAAGTATCTTCTACTATTGCCTTCCTCATAATTTCTAAATTATCTTTTCTAACGGCAAATACTATTCTGTTTATAACATCTGCACCGTATCTTATTTGAGCATTTCCTGATGATGCTTTTTCTATAACTTCATTAGTAATCAGATTTACTAAACATACAACAACAGAAGTAGTTCCTATATCTATAGCTAATCCGTATAATTCTCCTTCTCTGTTTCCTGACTCAATATTTAATATTGTTATTTTATTTTTCTTTCTAACATAAGTTAAAGTGACCTTAAAATTATTTTCTCTTAATACTTTTGGCATTTTTCTTAATATATCTAATCTAAAATCAATTTTCTCTATTCCAAAATCTTGTCTCACTTGTCTTTCAAGTCTGTCAACATCACTTATGTTATCATCTAATGATGGTGCTTCTAATTCAATATATTTCTTTTCTATATTAGTGTTATATGAAATCCCATTATCGTCTATTAATTTCTTAGCTCTATCAAATAAATCCTTATCTACTTTTTTATCTGAACCTTCTATTTTCATACCATGCATTGATGAAGAAAGTTTAGATGGAACATCTACTACTATATCTTCAGTAACTTTAGTAGCACAGGCCAATATATATCCTTGTTCCCATTCATAATCACTAATATGTATATTTTTTTCAGTATCACATTTCCCATCTAGTAGTTTGACTTTACATTTTCCACATGATTGAGATCCATTACAAGGTGCATCTATAAATATATCTGCCTTTCTTGCTAAATCTAATAAATTTTCACCTACTTCACACTGAACTTCCTTGTTATGTGATTTAAAAAAAACTTTAGCCATATCATCACCCCAATAAATTTATTTTTATAATCACTCAACCTGCTATCTTATTTAAATAGGTATGAAATTCCCTTATTTGTATATATTACTATGAGTAAAAAAGCATAGTAAACTTAGCTGGCTTAAATTTACTATGCTTTTATTAATTTAATATCAAGCAGAAAATTATTCTAAACCTTTTTTGTACTCTTCTCCACTTAATAAGCTATCTAATTCAGATGGCTCTGACATTTTAACTTTGCAAATCCATGCATCATATGGATCTTCATTTACATATTCAGGTTCATCTTCTAATTTATCTTCATTTATTTCAACTACTTCTCCTGAAACTGGAGCTATTAAATCAGAAGCCACCTTAGAAGACTCTATTACACCAAAAGATTCCCCTATAGTTAATTCATCTTCTACTTCTGGCATTTCAACAAATAATACTTCTCCTAATTGTTCTTGAGCAAAGTCTGTTACACCAATGTAAGCATATTCTCCTTCAACTCTTACCCAAGTATGTTTTGGAGAGTATTTTAATTCAGCTAATATTTTCATGTTATATTCCCCCAAATCTATTATTTTATTAGTATTACATTATTGGATCCATAGATAATGCTGGATGTCCTTTTTCTTCAAGGAAAGCACAAACTGATTCAGAATCAACAGCTATAGTTTCATCACATATCATTTGGCTGAAGTTTTCTATTCCAGTCATTTCTTTAACTGCAGCATCAAGTTTATCAGCTACGAAATCTTTTAATTCTTTTGGCATCCAAACTATTCTTTCTGGTCCACCTTCTGTGTAAGCAAACTTTTTAGACGATATGAAATGTCTACCATGACCCATGAATCCTGGAGTTTGAACTCCACCACCAGTCATAGAAGCAAGTTCACCGAAAGTCATACCAACAGGAGTTACTCCTGGGAATTCTCTATTTACTATAACTAATCCATTAGCTTCTGGCATTATACCACATATACATTCGAAGCATCCACAAGAAGTCATTGGATCTTCCATTATAGAGTAAAGCGTAACTTGTTCAACTGCACCTTGAGATATTTCATTTACCGTATCATTAACTGATTGCCAGATACCTTTTTTCTCATCTAAGCATTCACCTTTTGATATTGGTTGGCAAGGACCTGTTGGATTAAGTTCTTTTGTAGCTTTAGCATCTAACCAAGAAACTGCCCCACATAATCCAAGTCTTTCAGGAGTAACGACACAAACGTGAGCTGGAGCAAATGATTGACACATATTACAAGAATAGAAATCTTCAACACTTTCATCAACAAGAGATGCTAATCTATTATCTCTTGCTTCATATCTTGCTAATGCTTCAGATTTTCTTTCATTTACTAATGCCTCATCAGTTATTATAGTAACCTCGCATTTATCAACAACAGCTTCAAATTCATCTTTCATCATAGCATACATAACTTCACCTATATGCTCTAGTTTGAATCCTTTTTCTACTGCATCTTTAGATATTCTTACCCAAGACATATCTCTTTGACCAACATGCATTAATCCTTCTATATAGTTCATAAAGTAATGGAAACGTCTTTCTAAAACAGGCTCAAAATCTTCTTGCATTGCTTTACCAGCAACATTTACCACTACAGCAAGAGGTAGTCTTGTAACACCATCTGCTAATTTAGACAAGTCTATATTTTCACCTATTACTTCTATTTTGTGATCTTCTACCTCTGACATTGGTTTAGCTATAACTAATTCCCAAGCAGGAGTTTTATTTCCACCGAATTCATAAGCCATTTCAGCTTTTCTAATTCTTTCACCCTCGAAAGCTGCGGCAAATCCAACTGGTATAGGTATTTCAGTTACTTTTATTTTTATTCCTCTAGCTTCTAGAGAAGTTGCAACAAATTTATCATAATCTCTTTGAGTTAATAAGTTACAAGGCACTTCAGTTACAACTTGGTCAGTTATAACTGGGAATCCAAGAGCTATAGCTCCAGCACCACAAGCAACTACTAATTCACTAAGTGGTCCAAAAGCATTTACAAATGCAGGAACTCTCTTAGATGTATATTCTAATAGTTGATTTAAATCACCTGGAGGAACAGCGCCAAATATTAATGCAGCTCTTATTGCAACAGATACAACATGTATTACTGAAGTTACATCATATCCCAAAGGTATAACACGAAGATCTACACCCATTTTTATTTCAGCTTCAATAGCTTGATCTATAACTTTTCCTACTAAGAAAGTTAATAAACCTTTAGATTGGTAATCTTTTACTACTTTTGCTAATGTTTCAGAATCTGGACATTCACCAAGAACAACTGCAACACCAGGTATATCTCCTGTAACTAGTGGTACACCAAGAGATCTTATTATAGGGTCAACTACGTGTCCTGCACAAGGTGCTTCGTATGGAGTTTCATTAGTTGCATATTTAACTGCTTCAACTATTTCAGCTGCTAAAGCTGTAGCTAAACCAGCATTTAAAGCTGTTTCAAGTAATGGTTTTTCAACTATTAAAGATTTTACTATCTCTAAAGCTCCTTCTAAATCTCCTAATGTAGCCATTTTTTGTCCAGTTGCAGCATATATACAAGGAATAGAGTATGCTGTATCAGGAAATGCTACTGGAGACTCTTTTCCTTTTTCTGATATTGCAGCTGAAAGTACACTATTTGCAGCATCGTATGCTTGGTTTGCACCTGTGTAAATTGTATTATATAAATTCACTTTTTACTTCCCCCTTTTATGAATTATATGTTTATATTCTCAGGCTAAGCCATCAAATAAGGCTTAGCCATTAAAACCTATTTTATTTAATAATTATTAATAATTACCCTCTATAATCAAATGCTAATTCTTTAACATCTAAGAAAGAATCTGAGTAAAGATTAGAGTTTCTTATTATATCGCAAGTTTTTATTGTTTGGATTAATAGTTCATCTAATGGGTTAACTATTGCAGAAGAGAAACCATTAGCCATTGCCATTGCTAAGAAATTACTGTCCAATACTTGTCTTAAATGTTTTGGGCAACCATTAGAAACATTTGATAATCCACCAGTAGTTTTTAATCCCATTTCAGTCATTAATCTTATAGCTTCTAAAACATCCATTTGTTTCTCTTGCATTCCTTTTATAACTAAGCAAAGTGGATCAAATAATACATCTGTTTCTGGATCTAACCCAGCCATTGCAGCTGCTTCTATCAATTCCGTACAATACCCCATACGTTGGTCATTGTCTGCAGGTATACCTTCTTTAGCACATAATGCTATTATAGCTGCATCATATTCTCCAGCAACTTCCATTAAATGCTTTCTATCTCCAGCATCAGCAGAGTTTATTATTGGTTTACCATGAGTTCTATCATAAACTTTTAATCCAGCTTCTAAAGCTGCAACGTTAGCTGTATCTAAAGCTAGCGGAACATTGTTTAATTCACTTTGAAGTAATTTAACTCCCCATTCCATTATGTCAGCTCCATCTCTTTCAGCTGGACCTATATTAAAATCTATAACATGAGCTCCTGCATCTAGTTGCTCTTTAGCTCTTTTTAATATTGGTTCTGGGTCTCTTTCAGCTATAGCTTTTCTTATTACTGGTGCGATACAATGTATTCTTTCTCCTATTAACATAAATTTTTCCATATTAACTTATCCCCCTTAGATTTTATATATCTTATAAATTATTATCTAAAATTATGCTGTTACTGTTTTTGATTCCATATATTCTTTTAAGAATTTTGGTAATTCCATTGCTTCTGGAGTACCTACTATAACATTCCAATCAGGTAAGTTATCTTGTACATCTGCTTGTATTACAGCAACTTTACCTGGTATTATTAAGTCTCTGTTCTTAGTCATATCAGCTATACCACATTCTTTAATAAAGTTTCCTATTACACTACCACCAAATTTACCAGCAGCCCAAGAAGTAAGAACTGAATATCCACCTGCATCAGGTATTACTAACCAACAAGGCACTTTAGATCTTTCTAATTCACCACTTACTACGAAGTAAGTTAATGCAAAGTCAACAGTTACTAATACAGGAGAATTTTCATCTGGGTTGTTTATTGGATAAATTTTAGTTTCCACTCTCATTGGTTTTTGTGGATCAGTAAATAAGTTTTGTCTTAATGCATATAAAGGTAAAGCTTTTGCATAACTTATATCATCTAACACTATTATAGAACCATATTTAATAGTGAAAGCAGATGCTAATGATACTTCCATATTTTCATCACCATTAGCTAACTTGTTAACGAATACTATAGATGGGTATCCAAAAGTTCTATCTTGTTCTTTTAATGCTATTCTTCTTACTTGAACTGCATTAACATAAGTATCCTTTATGTTTTCTCCAGTTACATCAAGTATTAATTCTTTATATCCAGCTTTTTGAATTAATTCAACTGTTTCATATAATCCTTCTAAGCTATCAGCTTTTACACCTAAAGCTAAATTATCTCCTTTAACTACATCTATCATAGCTTGATAGTTATCTTTATTAGCACCGTATACTACTGGATTTAAGCCTTTTAATAATTCTACAGCTTCTTTGGCAACTTCTACATCAGAAACATTTAGTATAAATGCTACCTTAGTTTCAGATTTTAATTTATTTATAATATTTAAGAAATTTTCTTTATTTTCGTTGTAAGTAACAAAAGCAAATTCAGCTCTCATTACCTCTCCAATTCTTTCATATTCTACTGTTTTTATATTATTTATTTTTGAATCTATTTGCTCTTCAGTCATACAATCACAGAATGATATAGCAAATCTATTTTTACTTACTAAAGTTTTTTCATGTCTAAATAATACAGTTTCTCCACCTAAAGTATATTCACTTTCTCCAGCTCCAACTTTTAATGTTTTCATTGGAGGTGCAGTAGCCTCTGATAGTTTTTGTATTGCTTCATCAGACATATGTGGACATTTTTCTACGTCTACGGCTCCGCTTGCAACTTTCATAGAGAAAGCCATACAAGTTGGAAATCCACATTCCTTACAGTTTTTCTTTGGTGTTAATTTAAATATATCTAAAGCTTTTAATGCCATTGTTTTATCCCCCTAACCTTACAAATAATATTAAGCTAAAGCGCTTATAAATGATTTTATAGTTTTTATTGATTCTGGATGATGAAGTATCACTGCATCAGATCCACCTACTAATACACTTGTAGCAGTTGAAACTTCCATTGCTATACTTCTTTTTTCACTACATCCCCATCCTGGTTGATCTGCTTCATCAGCTATAGCTTCTTTAACATGACCAACTTCAAAAGAAACAGGAGTTACTATTGGAATTTGTAATTGCTTATCATTTTGATTAAACGCTGCTAATCTGATTCTATCCATTGTAGATGCAACATACTCATATCCATATCCAACAGCTGAACAACCAATATTCATTACTATATTTTCAGGTTTAACACCTAATTGAGTTAATAAAACATTCATTTGTTTAGCTAAGTTTATATCAACAGATGATTCAGCACCGACTTTTTGGCTATAAGCAAGACCTGCTGCTGCACCAACTTCTTTATAGTTTTCTTCAACTGCAGATAATATTAGAACATTTTTACCTTCAAGTGCTTCTGCTACTTTAGTAAATACTTTACCATCTTTTTCAGCAACTCCACATCCTGCTATTACTAATGGTAACTCAATAGCATCAGCTACTTTTTTAGCTACTTCTGCGCATTCTTCTACTGATCTGTCTTCACCATTAGGATCAGCCCCTACTAATCTTAAACAAATAAAATCTGCTTCTGTATTATCTTCAACATATTTTGCCCAATCAGCTGGATCATTTGCTACATCTTTGTACATTTCTTTATAACAATCAATCCAACTATCTGGATAGACATCATTTATTTCTATTCCTACTTTTTGTGTATTTCCTAAATCTCCATCAAAGCTATAGAATGGTAATACATTTTCCCCACCTATTTTTATAGCTTTTGCTCCTGTTCCTATTTCTACTTCACTTATTTTCCCAGAACATTTTTGAACAGACATTTTGAATGCCATATCTTTTTCCCCCTTAAGCCTATTTTAATTCTAACTTGGCTATAATTTCTTCCATAGCCATTCTAGATTTTGATTCCTCAGGTAGATTCACAAGTGGAATTCCATTAGAATCATATTCATATATTAATTCATCTAAAGGTACAACACCTAGAAGGTTTAAATTATGATTTTTTATCTCTTCTTTTACACCATCATTTAGCTCACCATTTGGTGCTTTATTTACTATAAGATAAACCCTTCCAACACTTAAATTTAATTCATCAGCTAAGTCTCTAATTCTTGCAACAGCTTGTATACTTCTTCTTGAGCAATCACTTACTAATAATAAAGTATCAGTATGCTTAGATGTCTTTCTACTTAAATGCTCCATGCCCGCCTCATTATCAGTGAT
>ENA-OYKI01000634-OYKI01000634.1-human-gut-metagenome-genome-assembly--contig:-NODE-634-length-7726-cov-11.137922_pt1 | contig 7726 bp, 9 predicted proteins | sample MGYA00244947_ERZ653067 | MGnify/ENA primary metagenome ERZ653067 (study PRJEB26926, sample SAMN06165622) | human gut metagenome | biome: ENVO:00009003; feature: ENVO:2100002; material: ENVO:00002003... | reverse complement strand
TAGATATGTGCATGATATTTGGGAGAAAGTAAAATGATTAAAAGCATGACCGGATTTGGGCGCTGTGAGATTGCAGATGAAAAACGCAAATTTACCGTGGAACTGAAATCCGTAAATCACCGGTATCTTGATGTAAACATGAAGATGCCGAAAAAGTTAAATTTTTTTGAGAGTGCGATCCGCAGTCTGTTAAAAAAATATATTGAACGAGGCAAAGTGGATCTGTATATTTCCTATGAGGACTATACGGAGGACAATTATGCACTTAAGTATAATGAGGGACTTGCCGGTGAGTATTTAAAATATCTGAATGCCATGGCAGAAACATTCCATCTGGAAAATGATGTGCGGGTAAGCACACTGTCCCGTTATCCGGATGTCTTTGTTATGGAAGAACAGGAAATGGACGAAGAAGAGCTCTGGAATGGATTAAAAAAGGCAATCTGCGGAGCATGTGAACAATTCGTTGAGACCCGTATCCGGGAAGGCGAGAACTTAAAGAAGGATCTCTGTGAGAAGTTAGATGACCTGCTTGCCGGAGTGGATTTCATTGAGGAGCGTTCTCCGCAGATTATGCAGGAATACCGCAGCCATCTGACGGAAAAGATCCAGGAACTTTTGGGAGATACCCAGATCGATGAGGGAAGAATTGCGACAGAGGTTACGATCTATGCAGACAAGGTGTGTGTGGATGAAGAAACCGTGCGTCTGCGCAGCCATATTACCTCGATGAAGGAGACACTTTCAGAGGGCGGTCCGGTAGGACGCAAACTCGATTTTATTGCACAGGAGATGAACCGTGAAGCAAATACGATTCTCTCAAAGGCAAATAATATTGAAATTTCAGATGTGGGAATTAATCTGAAGACCGGAATCGAAAAGATCCGCGAACAGATCCAAAATATAGAATAAAGGAAGCGCGTTATGGAACAGAAAGGAAAGTTAGTTGTTATTTCCGGATTTTCCGGAGCGGGCAAAGGAACTCTGATGAAAGCACTTCTGGCAGCACATCCGGACAGGTATGCACTGTCGGTTTCCGCAACTACCAGAGATCCGAGACCGGGAGAAAAAGATGGTGTGGATTATTTTTTTGTGACGGACGAAACGTTTGATTCCATGATTCAGAAGGATGATTTTTTGGAATATGCAAAATATGTCAGCCACTCTTATGGAACTCCTCGTTCTTATGTGGAGGAAAATTTAAATCTCGGAAAGAATGTAATTTTAGAGATTGAGATACAGGGAGCATTAAAAGTAAAAGAAAAAATAAAAGATGCTGTCCTGATGTTTGTTACGGCACCGGATGCCGGGACACTGCGTGACCGTCTGGTCGGACGCGGTACAGAGACTCCGGAGGTCATTGCGGCACGGCTTGCACGTGCATGTGAGGAATCCGAAGGAATTGAAAATTATGATTATTTAGTGGTAAACGATACGGTGGATCACGCATCGGCTTTGATTGATCAGCTGATCTGTGATGAGCAGTCACAAAATACCGGAAGGGATCAGGAGTATCGGGTATCTGCTAATATAGATTTTATTAATCAAATGAGAGAAAATCTCAAAAGCTTTTCGAAAGGAGAATAAATATGATACATCCATCTTATGTTGAATTAATGAAAGTTGTAAATGACGAGGGCGAAATCGGTGAAGAACCGGTGGTAAACAGCCGTTACTCCATTGTTCTTGCCACAGCAAAGCGTGCAAGACAGATCATTGCCGGAGCAAAACCACTGATTGATGATCCGGTCTGCAACAAGCCGCTTTCCATTGCCGTGGAAGAGTTATACCGCGGAGAAGTAAAGATTGTACCTGGAGAGGACGAAAACTAAGAAATACCAAAAGGGAGTGACAACTGTCATTCCCTTTTTCAAGTGAGAGGTTATATGAAATTATTATTTGTTTCACTCGGATGTGACAAAAATCTGGTAGATTCCGAGTACATGATCGGTATGCTTACCAGTCATGGAATTGAACTGACGGATGATGAAACAGAAGCGGATATTATTATTGTCAACAGCTGCTGTTTTATCGGCGATGCAAAAGAAGAAAGCATTAACACCATTCTGGAAATGGCAGAGCAGAAAAAAACAGGCTGCTGTAAATCACTCATTGTCACCGGCTGCCTGACACAGCGTTATCAGGATGAAGTGAAAAAAGAAATACCGGAAGTAGATGCTATTTTAGGAACCAATTCCTATGATTCCATTGTAGAGGCTCTCGAGGAGACCCTGCAGCATAAATTTTATAAAAATTTTCATACGCTCAGCGGACTGCCGCAGCTGTCGACCAAACGGACGGTTACGACAGGCGGACATTATGCATATCTGAAAATTGCAGAGGGATGCAACAAAAACTGCACCTACTGTGTGATCCCGTCTGTGCGCGGACGTTACCGCAGTGTTCCGATGGACGAGCTGGTTACGTCAGCAGAAGAACTGGTTGCAGGAGGCGTAAAGGAACTGATCCTTGTTGCGCAGGAGACAACGCTTTACGGTGTGGATCTGTATGGGAAAAAATGCCTGCATGAATTGTTAGACCGCCTGAACGGGATTTCCGGTCTGTTCTGGATTCGTATTATGTACTGTTATCCGGAGGAAATCTATGAGGAACTGATCGATTCCATGATTAAGGATAAAAAGGTCTGTCACTATCTGGACATGCCGGTCCAGCACTGCAACGATACAATTTTGCAGCGCATGGGAAGAAAAACAAATAAAAAGGAACTGATCGAGAGAATCCATTATTTGAGAAAACGTGTCCCGGATATCACTTTGCGGACCTCTTTGATCTGCGGATTCCCGGGGGAGACAAAAGAGCAGCACGAAGAACTGATGCAGTTTGTCAATGATATGGAATTTGACCGTCTCGGAGCGTTTACTTATTCCGCGGAGGAAGGAACACCGGCAGCGGAAATGCCGGATCAGGTGCCGCAGGAACAAAAAGAGGAATGGCAGGCAGACGTCATGGAACTTCAGGAAGAAGTGATTTTTGACAAGAATGAAGCCATGAAAGGTACGGTTTTGTATGCGTTTATTGAAGGACAGGTTGCGGATGAAAACAATACCTACGTCGGCAGAACCTACCGGGATGCGCCAAATGTAGACGGATATATTTTTATCAATACAGACGAAGAACTTTTAACCGGAGATATTGTGAAGGTGGAAGTTACCGGTGCGTATGAATATGACCTGATCGCTACGATTGTAAAATAGGAGGAACAATTATGAATTTACCAAATAAATTAACGATTTTCCGTGTGATTCTTATTCCATTTTTTGTATTTTTCCTGTTAGCTCCATACTTTGAAGGATACGGAAATTACATTGCGCTTGTTATTTTTATTGTCGCAAGCCTGACGGATTTTCTGGATGGAAAAATTGCAAGAAAATACAATCTTGTAACAAATTTCGGAAAGTTTATGGACCCGCTGGCAGACAAGCTTCTGGTCTGCTCTGCGCTGATCTGTCTGATTGCGCTGGACAGAATTCCGGCATGGATTGTGATTGTGATCATTTCCCGCGAGTTTATTATCAGCGGATTCCGTCTGATTGCAGCAGACAATGGTGTCGTGATCGCAGCAAGCTACTGGGGCAAATTTAAAACCGCATCTCAGATGGTCACCGTGATTCTTCTGGTACTGAATATTCAAAATACGGTATTTACAGTACTCGGAACGGTATTTATTTATATTTCCCTGGTACTTACCGTCGTATCTCTGATTGATTATATCGCAAAAAACAAAGAAGTATTAAAGGATCAGAACTAATGAAAATTGACAGACTTCTGGCAGAACACCAGCTGCTGGTGACGACAGCCGAGAGCTGTACCGGAGGACTGGTAGCGTCTGCTCTGGTAGATATTCCGGGAATTTCCGATTATTTTAAAGAGGGATATATCACTTATGCTCCCGAAGCAAAAGAAAAGATACTGGGCGTATTGCCGGAGACCATTTCCGATTATGGTGTCGTGAGTGAACAGACCGCACAGGAGATGGCGGAAGGTGCTGCAAAACAGGCACACGCGGGATGTGCGGTGGCTACAACGGGGGTTGCCGGACCCGGGGGAGGAACTTTAAAGACTCCGGTGGGAACGGTCTGTTTTGGATGTTTTGTGCAGGGAAAGATATTTTCCGGGACAGAACATTTTACCGGTACAAGAAGTGAAATAAGACATGCGGCTGCGGCATATGCCATTGCATTTCTGGAGCGGTGTATCATCAAAACATATGGAGGAACCTTATGCGAATCATAGCAGGAACAGCGCGCAGCCTGCCGCTGAAAACAATTGAGGGGCTGGAAACGCGCCCGACAACAGACAAGATCAAAGAGACATTATTCAATATGCTGCAGAATGATGTGCCGGGATGTTATTTCCTGGATCTGTTTGCGGGCAGCGGTCAGATCGGGTTAGAAGCAATCAGCCGCGGAGCTTTGTATGCGGTTTTTATTGAGAATAACCGGAAAGCGGCCAAATGCATTGAAGATAATATTGCATTCACAAAATTTACGAAGGAATCCAGACTGCTTACCACGGATGTGATCAGCGGAATCAGCAGTCTGGAGGGAAAATATACATTTGATATTATTTTTATGGACCCGCCATACCGGCAGGGACTTGAAGAAGATGTGCTGCGTTTCCTTTCAAAATCAAGTGTGTTGAAACCTGACACCATGATTATTGTGGAAGCATCGCTGGATACGGATTTTTCTTATCTGGATGAGCTGGGATTTTCCGTGATAAAGTTCAAAAAATATAAGACAAACATGCATGTCTTTATTCAACAGAAGAGGGTATAACAAACATGAAAAAAGCAATTTATCCGGGAAGTTTTGATCCACTGACATTCGGACATATGGACATCATCAACCGTGCTTCAAGAATTGTGGATGAGCTGGTCGTCGGAGTGCTCAACAACAGCGCAAAAAATTCGTTGTTTTCTTTAGAAGAACGTGTTAGTATGATAGAAGAGATGACAAAGGATATTCCAAACGTTACGGTGGCGTCCTTTGAAGGTCTGCTGGTAGAGTTTATGAATAAAATAGATGCTACCATTATCGTGCGTGGGCTTCGTGCAGTGACAGATTTTGAGTACGAGCTGCAGATCGCACAGGCGAACCATGTGCAGGATTCTAATATTGAAACCATTTTCCTGACAAGTGATCTTTCTTATTCCTATTTAAGTTCGACAATTGTCAAGGAATTTGCGTCCTACGGTGGAGATATTTCCAACTTTGTACCGGAACGTTTTATTGAACGGATTTATAAGAAATATGAGAACAGATAGGAGAGATTTTCACTATGAGCAGTAAGATGGAACAGATTATTGAGGAAATCGAAGAGTATATTGACGGCTGTAAATTCCAGCCGCTCTCAAGTACAAAGATTATTGTCAACAAAGAAGAATTAGAAGAACTTATTGCGGAACTTCGCGCCAAAACACCGGAAGAAGTAAAGCGTTATCAGAAGATTATCAGCAATAAGGAAGCAATTTTAGCAGATGCACAGGCGAAGGCGGATCAGATCATTGCACAGGCACAGGTGCAGACCAACGAACTTGTCAGCGAGCATCAGATTATGCAGCAGGCATATGCACAGGCAAATGAAGTTGTTATGATCGCAACCAAGCAGGCCCAGGAAATTTTAGACAATGCTACCAATGAGGCAAACAGTCTGCGTGTCAGTGCCATGGGATATGCGGATGACCAGCTGCATGAGATCGAGGAGGTTTTGTCTAATTCCATCGAGACTTCTCAGGCGCGGTATGACAGTCTGATTTCTTCACTGCAGGGTTTCCTTGATGTAGTGACAAAGAACCGGGCACAGCTGTTTCCACAGACAGAAGCAGCAGAGGAGGCAGCCGCTTCTGCCGGACAGGCAGCAGAGTCTGCAGAGGAGCCGCAGATTACCAATATTTCAGCTTCAGATGAGGATGCCCAGGAAGAGTAAAGGAATACAGCATCCAACGGTTAACAGTAAGAGGATTATTTTCTGTAATACATAGTTCCGGAGCGAGAGGCCGGTCTGGTGAAGGATGGAAGAGACCTGAAAAATGCCGGACAATCCTCCCCATGACAGGAATAACACTGCCAGAAGAGATTTTATCTGTCTGGTGCAGGCAGAGGTGGAAAGCAGCGCAACACCGTTTGTAACTTCTAAGAATCCGGTGGCGGCCAGCGAAAACCAATGCGCCGGAAACGGCAGTGTCTGCAGCATTTCGCAGAAAATGGAAAACAGGATGATATAGCCGCATATTTTGATCAGGGTTTCAAATCCGTGAATGATGCCGGCATCAATGATTTGCATATCCATATGAAATCTTGATGCCGTTTCTTTTTGTGTAGAAGAAGGGGTTCTGTGATATAATAACAGCATACTCATTCCATACAAAAACGGAATGCCATAGATCAGAAAAACGTATACAGGAGATAACGGAAGCTGCAAAATTTCCTGGATGGCGGTTATGACAAATACGGGACTTAAGTTGTTTGTAAAGCAGCATAGAGCAGAGGCTTTTTCCCGGGAAATATAGTTACTGCTGTAAAAGTCGGCAGTCAGTTTGCAGCCGATGGGAAATCCGAATAAAAAACCACACAATACGATGTAGCAGGTAGAAAATTTTTTCGGAAGAATTTCACTGCGCAGAATGACATACGAGAGGACACAAAAAGGAAGCAGCGTCGGAAGAATCTGCGTAAACCACAGCCGCAGTCCTTGTTTTGATGCCGAAACTGCTGCGTGGGGGAAACAGATAAAAAACAAAAACAGTATGCAACAGAGAAAAATAAATACAAATTTTTTCATGATACAGTTTATGTGAGACAGGAGGAGTATATGAGTACATTAGAGCATTTATATCCGGAAAGGGTATTTTATTATTTCAAGCAGATCGCAGCAATTCCACATGGATCGGGAAACACCAAAGCGATCAGTGATTACCTGGTAAAATTTGCAAAAGAACACGCACTGACCTGGTATCAGGATGAAGCAAACAATGTGGTTCTTGTCAAGGAAGCATCCAAAGGTTATGAAAAGGCTCCGGCGATCATCATTCAGGGACACATGGATATGGTCTGTGAAAAAGAAAAAGACTGTAATCTTGACATGGATAAAGAAGGGCTGCGCCTGTATGTAGATGGAGATTTCCTGAAGGCAGAAGGGACAACGCTTGGCGGAGATGACGGAATTGCAGTGGCATATGCGCTGGCAATTTTGGAATCAGATGAAATTTCCCATCCGAAATTAGAAGTTGTGATTACCGTGGATGAAGAAATCGGAATGCTGGGGGCGGCTGTCATGGATCTGTCTATGCTGACCGGACATACCATGTTAAATATTGACAGTGATGAAGAGGGGATTTTCCTGACCGGCTGTGCGGGCGGTATGGCATTAAATGTTTCCATTCCCGTAACCCGTGTCAGACAGACGGGAAAGAAACTTTCTCTTATTGTGACCGGGCTTTCCGGCGGACATTCCGGTAGTGAGATCGATAAAGAACATGGAAATGCAGATCTTTTGATGGGACGCCTGCTGTATGGAATCTTTTCGCGTTCCCCGTTTGGAATTCTCACTTTGCATGGTGGGTTAAAGGACAATGCAATTCCAAGAGAATGTGAGGCAGAAATCCTGATTCCGGCAGAAAATACGCAGATTGTCTGTGAATATGTAAAAGAACTGAATGAAATATTAAAAAAAGAACTGGTGGAAACAGATCCGGGCGTGCAGG
>ENA-OYKI01000631-OYKI01000631.1-human-gut-metagenome-genome-assembly--contig:-NODE-631-length-7731-cov-7.239578_pt1 | contig 7731 bp, 6 predicted proteins | sample MGYA00244947_ERZ653067 | MGnify/ENA primary metagenome ERZ653067 (study PRJEB26926, sample SAMN06165622) | human gut metagenome | biome: ENVO:00009003; feature: ENVO:2100002; material: ENVO:00002003... | reverse complement strand
TGAAGGATAAATTTGCACGGGCAAAATTTATGGATATTGATGAGGAAAAGTGGAAGGATTTTATTTGATATGAAAAAAATTCTGGTAGGGATAAGTGGGGCATCCGGAGCTCCGATCGCGATCAGACTGTTGAAACGGCTGAGAGAGATGGCTGATGTCGAGACACATCTGATCATGACAAAAGGGGCAGAACTTACCATTACCAACTACGGTGCAAAGATTGTATCGCTTATGGTACCGGATCGGTCCGGAAAGTTAACCGATGTAGTAACAGGACACAATTCTATAGACGAATACCTGGTTTCCGAAGAACCTTATTTCGGAGCTATCTGCGGACGATACGGCAACCGTATCGCGGGCGGAAAATTCACATTGGATGGCATTGTGTACGATAAATTGGCTATCAATAATGGGCCGAACAGCCTGCATGGTGGTTTGAAAGGCTTCAATTCCGTAGTCTGGGACCTAAACAAGATCGACGGCCAGACGGTGGAATTGAAATACACGTCTGCCGACGGTGAAGAAGGCTTCCCCGGAAAACTGGATACAACAGTGACTTATCATCTTTCCGATGACAATGAGGTCATAATCACGTATCATGCGGTAACAAACAAACCGACCGTCTTGAACCTGACCAATCACTCCTACTTCAACCTATCCGGCCAAGGTGATCCTTCCGTATATGATCATAAACTGACAATCAATGCAGACTACTATCTGCCGACCGACGAAACGGCTATACCTTATGGTCCGAAAGAAAAAGTAGAAGGAACTCCGATGGACTTTCGTACTCCACACGAAGTGGGCGAACGTATCGATGAAGATTTCGAAGCACTGAATTTCGGAAAAGGATATGACCATACATATATATTAAATAAAAAAGAAGAGAACGAGCTGTCACTCTGCGCCCGTTGCACATCGCCCAAAACCGGCATCGTAATGGAATGCTACACGACACAACCGGGTGTGCAATTATACACAGGTAATTGGATGACAGGCAATTTCGTCGGCAAGAACGGACAACGCTATCCGGCACGTGCCGCCCTTTGTCTGGAAACACAGCACTATCCCGACAGCCCGAACAAACCGGAGTACCCGTCCACCGTCCTACGCCCGGGTGAAACGTTCCAGAGCAAGACAATTTATAAATTTTCTGTCGAATAACAAGTAACAAATTAATAATAACAAAAAAAACATCAATCAATGACTCAACAAAAAAAACAATGGAGTGCCATCATCATCATGATTGCACTTTTTGCTATGATCGCATTCGTGACAAATCTTTGTTCACCAATGGCTATTATTGTAAAGAACGACTTCGGAGCAAGCAATGTCCTTGCCCAAATCGGAAACTATGGTAACTTCATCGCCTATTTGGTAATGGGAATCCCCGCAGGTATGCTGATTGCCAAATATGGCTACAAAAAAACGGCTCTTATCGGCCTAGCCATAGGTATCATCGGTATTTTAATCCAATGGTTGAGCGGTCACGTAGGCAAGGAAAGCGCTTTCTTGGTTTATCTGATCGGAGCGTTTACCAGCGGTTTCACCATGTGTATTTTGAACTGCGTAGTCAACCCGATGCTTAACTTGTTGGGAGGTGGCGGAAACAAGGGTAACCAGCTGATTCAGCTCGGAGGTGTATTCAACAGTACCGCAGCCGTTGCTTGCTACATCTTGATGGGAGCTCTTATCGGTGATGCAGCCAAGGCACATATTGCCGATGCCACCCCTGCTCTGATGATCGCTCTGGCTATTTTTGTCATCGCATTTGTAGTGATCATGTTCACTAAAATCGAAGAGCCCGAACAGGCTCCGGTCGACACAAGTTTAATTAAAGGAGCTTTAAGCCATCGTCATTTTGCATTGGGAGCCTTGGCTATCTTTTTGTATATGAGCGTAGAAGTAGGTACTCCCACCTATATCTTGCAATATCTGACATCTAAAGGCATACCGGCCAGTACTGTAGGCCTTATCGTAGCTGTTTACTGGTTGATGATGCTTATCGGACGTTTCGTAGGAGCAAGTATCGGTGCCAAAATTTCCAGCCGCGCGATGATCACGACTGTCGCAAGCGCCACTTTGCTGTTAGTGAGCTTCGGAATGTTTTCACCAGAAACGAGTACGGTTGAAGTTCCCGGTATAGATTGGGCTTCATTAAGCGTTATCTGGCAGGAAGTTCCCGTCGGTATTCTGGCATTCCTCCTCGTTGGTCTCTGCACCAGTGTAATGTGGGGTGGTATCTTCAACATGGCGGTTGAAGGATTAGGTAAATACACGGCCATTGCCAGCGGTATCTTTATGACAATGGTGTTCGGTTGCGCCGTAATGGTTGCTATCCAGGGTTGGGTTGCCGATATGACCGACTACATGACCAGCTATTGGGTTGTGCTTTTCAGTGCTGCTTACATTTTATTCTACGCAGCTATCGGTTCCAAACCGTCAAAAAAATCAGAATAAGACTATAAATATGCCAATTCATGAAATTATCCGGTTACCAATAAAGCCGGATAATTTCTTTATTTATAACACATCTAAAAAATTAATATCATGCAACAAAAGATCAGAAATAAATTTCAGGAGTTATTCTCAACAAAAGGTAGCGTATATGCATCTCCGGGCCGTATTAACCTGATTGGCGAACATACCGATTATAACGGTGGTTTCGTATTTCCGGGGGCTATCGACAAAGGCATGATTGCCGAAATCAAACCAAACGGCACAGGTAAAGTTCGTGCTTTCTCTGTCGACCTGAACGACTACGCCGAATTTGGTCTGAACGAAGAAGACGCTCCAAAAGCAAGCTGGGCAAGATATATTTTCGGTGTTTGCCGCGAAACCATCAAACGTGGCGGACAGATCCAGGGATTCGATACCGTGTTTGCAGGCGATGTACCTCTGGGTGCAGGCATGTCCTCTTCCGCCGCATTGGAAAGTACCTATGCATTTGCTTTAAACGACTTGTTCTCCCTGAACATCGACAAATTTGAATTAGCTAAGATCGGTCAATCAACGGAGCATAACTATTGCGGCGTAAACTGCGGTATTATGGACCAGTTCGCTTCTGTATTCGGAAAAGAAGGCAGTTTGATCCGTTTGGATTGCCGTTCACTCGAATATAAATATTTCCCGTTCCATCCGGTCGGTTACAAATTGGTTTTACTGGATTCAGTCGTTAAGCACGAACTGGCATCTTCGGCTTACAACAAACGTCGCCAATCTTGCGAAAACGCCGCCGCCGCAATCCGTCGCAATCATCCGGAAGTCGAATTCCTACGCGATGCGACAATGGATATGCTAAACGAAGTCAAAGGCGACATCAGCGCTGAAGATTATATGCGTGCTGAATATGTGATCGAAGAAGTACAGCGCGTACTCGACGTTTGCGACGCTTTAGAAAAAGACGACTACGAAACCGTAGGTAAGAAGATGTACGAAACACATCATGGCATGAGCAAATTGTACGAAGTCAGCTGCGAAGAATTGGACTTCCTGAACGATGTTGCCAAGAAATGCGGTGTAACCGGCTCACGCGTAATGGGTGGCGGTTTCGGTGGTTGTACAATCAACTTGGTGAAAGAAGAAAAATACGATGCATTCATCAAAGAAGCATTCGAATCTTACACTGCTAAATTCGGCCACGAACCTAAGTTATATAATGTAGTAATCAGCGACGGCGCACGCAAGCTCGCATAATAATTAATTATAATTCCATAAAAAAATCATGACAGCCGCTTTTTATCAGAACGAAACCAAATTTTACGTTGCAGTAGATTGTATTATACTCGGATTCGATCAAAAAGAGCTTAATGTATTACTTTATAAACGTAAGTTTGAACCCATGATGGGACAATGGTCTCTGATGGGCGGTTTTATCAAAGCAGGAGAAAGTATAGAGGAGGCCGCCTCACGCGTGCTTACCGACTGTACTGGCATTGATAATCTTTTTATGGAACAGGTAGGTGCTTACGGAGACATTACCCGCGATCTCGGAGAGCGGGTTATCTCCGTAGCATACTATTCACTCGTCAATATGAACGATTTCAGTAGCGAAACACTGGAAGAGTATAATGCGGTCTGGGCCAAGGTCAGCGAAGTTCCACAACTTATTTTCGACCATAACCAAATGATCACCGACACATTAGCCCGTCTGCGCAGAAAAGCCGCTACCCGTCCGGTCGGATTCAACCTGCTTCCCGAAAAATTCACGTTACCGCAATTGCAGAACCTGTATGAAGCCATCTACCAGACTCAACTGGACAAGCGTAATTTCCGCAAAAAACTAAATGCGATGGATATTCTGGAGAAGTTGGATGAAAAAGACAAGAAAGGTTCCAAAAGAGGGGCTTTCTATTATATGTTCAACAAAGAAAAATACGACCATCTGCTGGAACAAGGGTTCTATTTCTCCCTATAATAAAAAACATCATTCAACATGCTGACTTTGGCAGATGTGCCGGATATTCCGATCACAAAGTAGCCCAAGCGGAACAGACTTGCGCATTCGATGTTTCCATATTCGCAGCCGTAGCACCGTGCATATATGCCAAAATCGAAGACACACAGCGGACTATAAGATAAGGTTTTGCAAAAGAATGCCAGTCAAATCATAAAAATCATCTGGCGTATCTTGCTCTCTATGAGAAATATCGGAAATTAGGAAACTTTACAGAAAATGAATTGTTTCATCGATAGGATGGTCATTACGAAGAGATTGACTATCTTTGCAAAAAATAAAAATAACTCATCACAATGAACGATATTAAATTAATGAACAAAGCAGCGGACAACATCCGTATCCTGGCTGCGTCAATGGTAGAAAAAGCGAAATCCGGTCACCCCGGTGGTGCAATGGGTGGTGCAGACTTTGTGAACGTACTGTTTTCAGAGTTCCTCGTGTATGATCCCAAGAATCCCGCATGGGAAGGCAGAGACCGCTATTTCCAGGACCCGGGGCATATGTCGCCGATGCTTTATTCAGTACTCGCCCTCGCAGGCAAATTCACGATCGACGAACTGAAAGAGTTCCGCCAGTGGGGTAGTGTGACTCCGGGACATCCCGAAGTCAACGTGATGCGTGGTATAGAAAACACATCCGGTCCGTTGGGACAAGGCCACACTTACGCCGTAGGTGCTGCTATCGCCGCCAAGTTCCTGAAAGCACGCCTGGGTGACGTCATGAATCAGACGATTTACACATATATATCCGATGGTGGCATCCAGGAAGAGATTTCTCAGGGAGCCGGACGTATTGCCGGTACGCTGGGACTGGACAACCTGATTATGTTTTACGATGCCAACAACATCCAGCTTTCCACAACCGTAGGCGAAGTGACGACAGAAAACGTAGCCATGAAATACGAAGCATGGGGTTGGAAAGTCATCACAATCAACGGAAACGATGTAACGGAAATCCGCCGGGCACTGACCGAGGCGAAAGCCGAAACATCCCGTCCTACCCTGATTATCGGTAACACGATCATGGGTAAGGGTGCTGTGGGTGCTGACAAGAGCAGCTACGAAAACAAGGTGTCTACACACGGACAACCTCTTTCGGCAGCCGGCGTCTCTATCGCAGACACCATCCGGAACTTAGGAGGAAACCCGGACGATCCGTTCCAGATCTTCCCCGAAGTTGCGGAACTATATGCCAAACGTGCCAAAGAATTGGAAGCAATCGTTGCGGAACGCTATGCAGCCAAAGCAGAATGGGCGAAAGCCAATCCGGAACTGGCAGCCAAGATGGAACTGTGGTTCTCAGGCAAAGCACCTGTCATCGATTGGAAAGCCATCGAACAGAAACCGAACCAGGCGACCCGTGCGGCCTCGGCAACCGTCTTAGGCGTGCTGGCAACCCAGGTAGAAAATATGATCGTTTCTTCAGCCGACCTTTCCAATTCGGACAAGACCGACGGCTTCCTGAAGAAAACACATGCATTCGTAAAAGGCGATTTCAGTGGTGCATTCCTTCAAGCCGGTGTTGCCGAACTGACGATGGCTTGCGTATGTATCGGTATGTCGCTCCACGGAGGTGTAATCGTAGCCTGCGGTACGTTCTTCGTATTCTCCGACTACATGAAACCCGCTATCCGAATGGCTGCCCTGATGGAACAGCCGGTTAAGTTCGTCTGGTCTCACGATGCCTTCCGCGTAGGCGAAGACGGACCGACACACGAACCGGTTGAACAGGAAGTGCAGATTCGTCTGATGGAAAAGCTGAAGAACCACAAGGGACACAACTCAATGTTGGTATTGCGCCCGGCAGACGTGACCGAAACAACAATTGCCTGGAAGATGGCTATGGAAAACACAGCCACTCCGACAGCTTTGATTTTCTCCCGTCAGAACATCACAGACCTGCCCGCAAAAGGAAACCGCTACGACGAAGCCTTGCAGGCTGAAAAGGGAGCTTATATTGTAGAAAGTGACGAAAACCCTGATGTAATCATGGTCGCTTCCGGTTCAGAAGTCTCCACACTGGAAGAAGGAGCAGCATTGCTTCGCGCCGATGGCATCAAGGTCCGCATCGTTTCTGTTCCGTCTGAAGGCTTATTCCGCAGCCAGAGCAAAGAATATCAGGAATCTGTCATTCCAACAGGAAGCAAGGTATTCGGGCTTACTGCCGGTCTGCCGGTCAATCTGGAAGGATTGGTGGGTGCCAACGGTAAGGTGTGGGGACTCGAATCATTCGGTTTCTCCGCTCCGTACAAGGTATTGGACGAAAAACTCGGCTTCACGGGTCAGAACGTATACAATCAGGTAAAAGAATTATTGAATTAATTTTCAGATTTATGATTTATAATTTATGATTTATGAATAGTTGGTAAATCATAAATCTGAAATTATAAATCATAAATCTCCAAACTCCTCTAACAGATAAATATGAAAACATTAGGTTTATGTAGTGACCACGCAGGGTACGAACTGAAAGAATTCGTAAAACAAATACTCGACTCGAAAGGGTTGGCCTATAAAGATTTCGGAACCGACTCGACTGAAAGTTGTGATTATCCCGATTACGCCCATCCGCTTGCCAAAGCTGTAGAAGCCGGCGAAGTATATCCCGGAATAGCCATCTGCGGATCCGGAAACGGAATAGCCATGACACTCAATAAACATCAGGGAATACGGGCCGCTCTGTGCTGGCAAGAAGAGATAGCACGTCTCGCACGCGAGCACAATAATGCCAACATACTCGTAATGCCCGGCAGATTTATCAGTCAAGAGGAAGCCACTCATACGGTCGAAGCCTTTCTGAGCACCCCGTTCGAAGGCGGTCGGCATCAGCGCAGGATTGACAAAATTCCTTTGTGAAAGCCAATTCCTATTGCCAACGATATGGGATAACCCCACAAAAGTTAAAAAGAGAAACAACTATCATACTATCATTGAGGTTCGTATATTGTTTAAAAACAAGACATTATAGTATGATAGTTGTTGTTTTCAACTATCATTCATCTATCATTCAACTATCATTCAACGATCTTTTTTGCGCGCGAACAAGGCTGGATTCACCCAATAATCATCGGAGATTAACACAAAGACAAAACCAATTGTACGGATCAAATCCAAAGCCGATAGAGTGATAACCGCTATACTTCTATCATTAAACTATCATATCATAGAGCTTTTGACCTAAGTCGAAAACCTTTTTGCCCATTGTCGAAAGCCTTTTTGCCCAAGGTCGAAAAGGTATTCGACTTAGGTCAAAAGCTCTATGGCATTATAGTA
>ENA-OYKI01000610-OYKI01000610.1-human-gut-metagenome-genome-assembly--contig:-NODE-610-length-7866-cov-24.419793_pt1 | contig 7866 bp, 7 predicted proteins | sample MGYA00244947_ERZ653067 | MGnify/ENA primary metagenome ERZ653067 (study PRJEB26926, sample SAMN06165622) | human gut metagenome | biome: ENVO:00009003; feature: ENVO:2100002; material: ENVO:00002003... | reverse complement strand
AAATAAAAATGACCTTTGATACAAACATTTTAAGAAAAACCGCAAAAGTATAAAAAATACAGTCCATGAAAAAGCAAGCTGAATATATCAAGCGCATTGAGATAAAGGGCTTATGGGGCCGGAAAAACATTGCCTGGGATTTACGCCCAGATGTAAACATCCTGAGTGGAGTAAACGGCATCGGAAAAAGTACGATTCTGAACAACTCTGTCCGCCGGCTGAGTGACCTGGAAGGAGGAGCCCTGAGTAATGGCATTCATTTGGGAGTGTCTTTCACTTTCTATCCGGAAGATGCCACCTATATCCACTTCGATGTGATAAGAAGTTTTGACCGTCCGCTGCTCAGTTCCGGATTATTGGAAAAAATCGGTAACCAGAATGTCAAGACTGAACTCGACTGGCAGCTTTATCTCCTGCAGCGACGCTATCTGGATTATCAAGTAAACATCGGCAACCGGATTATCGAGCTTTTGACCAGCGGCAAGCCCGAAAATCAATCCAAGGCAGCCGAAATCTCTCTGCCTAAAACCCATTTCCAGAACCTGGTAGACGACCTGTTCAGTGAAACGGGAAAAAAGATTCTCCGCCAAAGTAATGAAATACAGTTTGAACAAGACGGCGACATATTAACCCCTTATCAGCTTTCTTCCGGTGAAAAGCAGATGCTAGTCATCCTGCTCACCGTACTGGTGCAGGACAACCAACCATGTACCCTCTTTATGGACGAACCCGAAATCTCACTCCATGTAGAATGGCAGCAACGGCTTATCTCGCTCATCCGAAGCCTGAATCCGAATGTGCAAATTATACTGACTACCCATTCTCCGGCACTTATCATGAACGGATGGATGGACGCCGTTACCGAAGTGAGTGACATTACAACCCTTTAAAAACATGTAGCCGTATGGGAAAAAGACTGACTGAAAACCTTTCTTCCCTGTACATTGGAGCGGCTAACAGCCTTAAGCCCAAGCGTGCAAGAAGAAAAATCGTGGCCTACGTAGAAAGCTATGATGATATTTCTTTCTGGAGATCCATACTTGCGGAATACGAAGACAATACCCGCTATTTCGAAGTCATGCTCCCCTCTCAGACTTCATTGGCTAAAGGTAAGAAAACCGTACTGATGAACCAGCTCGGGAAGCAATTAGGCGAAAATATGATTGCCTGCGTGGACAGCGATTATGACTACCTGTTGCAAGGACGTACCAACACCTCCCGATACATCATCGAAAATCCCTACGTGATGCAAACCTATGCATACGCCATTGAGAACTACCATTGCTATGCCGAAGGGTTGCATGAAATCTGTGTCATGGCTACGCTGAACGACCATAAGCTGATTAATTTCCCGGAATTCATGAAACTTTATTCTCAGATAGCTTATCCGCTGTTTGTGTGGTCTGTCTGGTTTTACCGGAAACATATTCTGTCAGAATTCTCCCTGCTGGACTTCTGTTCCTATGTAAAGCTTGATCAGGTTAGTACCCACCATCCGGAACGAAGTCTGGAAACCATGGCCAAAAAAGTCAACCGCAAACTGCATGACCTGGAACGCCATCATCCGGAAGCGCTGGAAGAAATTGAAAGCATGAAAAAAGAATTCGACCGTCTGGGAGTCCATCCGGATAATACCTATATGTTTATTCAAGGCCATCACATTATGGACAATGTAGTGCTGCGACTGCTCATTCCCGTATGCACCGTACTCCGCCGAGAAAGAGAACAGCAAATCCATGACCTGGCCCTCCACGACATGCAGCTTCACAACGAGCTGACCAGCTACCAGCGAAGTCAGGTAGGCGTGGAAGTCGTTATCCACCGAAACAGTTTCTACAAGAACTCCCCCCTGTACCAGATGATACGGAGAGACATCGAGAAATTTCTCAAAATCATCCGTTAGCCGGTATTTCCCTATCCAATTATAGGAAATCCCCTACAAAAGAATGGGCGTTTTCATCTTGACCGGAGAATTTTCTTCCGCTAACTTTGTGCTATCAACAAAGCTGGAGGAATCACACTCTCAGCCAGAAAAGACAATGCTTATGAGAACAAGAACATTTATTCTTTGCCTGCTGGCCCTTTGCCTGAGCACAATCCGGGGCTACGCATCCGGTCTGGGCGACTTCCGGGTCAATGCCCGTTTCCTGACCGACCGAATGGCCTTTGAACTGCACCTCAACAGCAACCAGTACAACGACCTGTACGAAATCAATTACGACTTTCTCTGCAATATAGGTCCATACGTTTCTGGCATTGCCGTTGCCGACACTCGTGCGATGGATGCATATTACCGTTACCTGGACGAACGAAACGACGACCTGCGATGGGTACTTTCACAAGCCGAATACGTACGCTTCATCGATATCGAATATTTCTTCCGTCCCATTTATGCCATCAATAACGTATGCTATCTGCGTGTGTATAAAATTTATCCGAACAGAACCCATTTCTACTTCGGACCTCCCCGCCATTACCTGACCTACAGAGGCGGACATTGCCGGGCACATTTCGGAGGCGTAAGCTACTACCGGCGTAATTATCCTGCACGCTACCACCATCCAGTGTACAGCCGTCCGTGCCGAATCAGTCCGCAGATGCGACCGCACGACTTTGCCGGACCACGTCCGGGCAATCGTCCTCCGCAGAAGCCCAACTGGAAGCCTGCACCTCGTCCGGACCGGAGACCTGTCTCAGTGGGCAGACCCAATTATCGCCCGCCTCAGCATTCAGACCACAAACCGCAGGCACGCCCGCCTCACAATCCTCACAAGGCCCCAGGCTTCAAGCCCCAGGAAAGGCCAACCCGACGTCCGGAAGTAAGTCCCGACAAGATGCGCCCGAAACAAATCCGGGAAAAAAGCAACATGAAAGAAAAAGAACGCAAATCTCTCTCCAAACGATTATAAATAAAAAAGTGCTGAATCAGGAATCATCTCTTCCAGGTTCAGCACTTCCTTTTATATCAAAAAAAGTCTCAGACTAAGCGGATACCCCCTTCTTCCAGCACCACTAGTCTTTTCTTATATAAATCGCCGACCGCTTTCTTGAAAGTCTTCTTACTTACACCGAAGGTCTGGTAAATCACCTCCGCATCGGTCTTATCATTCAGCGGGGTAAAGCCGTCATTATCCTTGATGTACTGAAGCAATACTTCGGAAAAATCGTCCACCTTCCGGGCACCGGCTTTCTGCAATTCCAAATCAATCTTGCCATCCGGACGTACCTGTTTCACAAAAGCACTCAGGTGCATTCCTGCTTCCAAAGGCTGGAACACCTCGTTATGGAACAGCATACCGCTAAACTGATTTTCTACAATCACCTTGTAGCCTAAATCCGTACGCTGCCATACCATGACATTTACTTCCTGTCCCGGCTGGTACTCTGGCTTCTCCGTAGAAAGATAATGCTCCACCTTGGCAGAAGCTACAATGCGGTAACTTTCTTCATCCAGATGCACATGCACCACATAGCGCTTTCCTTTCTGCATCTTCATCTTCTGCTCACGGAAAGGCACGAACAAGTCTTTCATCAGTCCCCAGTCAAGAAAGGCGCCTAACTGATTGACCCATGCCACCTGCAGACAGGCAAACTCACCCACCTGTACATAAGGCTGCAGCGTAGTAGCGACCAGACGTTCCTCCATATCGAGGTAGATAAATACATTCAGGATGTCTCCCGGTTTGGTACCTTCGGGCACATAACGTTTCGGAAGCAAGATTTCACCGTCCTCATCTCCATTGAGGTATACGCCGAAGTCCACTTCCTTCACTACTTCCAGCTGATTATATTTTCCTAATTTTATATGACTCATAACAACTCTTTATTTCCGCCAAAGATAGCATAAAAAACTCATATACTCACACTGCCTTCCCTATAAAGAAAAACTAAAAATATTTTTATTTTTACGCCGCAAAGTAAGTGGTAAACCGCCGTGACTTGTTTTATAGGAAAAACATACATCATTAAACTTTATATCTATGAAACTCTACACTATTTTAGGAAGTTTTCTGGGGCTCTCTTTGTGCATGACCATCGCTTCATGCCACGCTCCCCAACCAACCAGTGAAATTACATGGAGCACCTTCAACATCCGCTACGACAATCCCTACGACAGTCTGAACAGCTGGACATACAGAAAGGACACCGTAGCCAATTTCATCAAGGCACAAAATCTGGACATTGTAGGCATGCAGGAAGTCCTGCACCACCAGCTTGAAGACCTGAAAGCCCGTCTGCCAGAATATGCCGAAGTCGGCGTGGGACGGGAAGACGGAAAAACACAAGGCGAATATGCCCCTCTGTTCTATAAAAAAGACCGTTTTGAATTACTGGACAACAACACCTTCTGGCTGTCACAATACCCCGACAGTGTAGGATTCATCGGATGGGACGGTGCCTGCACCCGTATTGCCACCTGGGCCAAGCTGAAAGACAAGACCAACGGAAAAATCTTTATGGCCATCAATACGCACTTTGACCATGTGGGAACAGAAGCCCGTAAAAAAGGCGCTTTGCTGATTATTGAGAAAATAAAAGAAATCGTAGGCGACCAGCCTGCCGTAGTTACCGGAGACTTCAACGTATCCGACCAGTCGGAAGCCTACCAGACCATCACCGGCAACAGCTTCGTGCTGAAGGATGCACATAAGACTGCTCTCCAGCAAGAAGGTGCCAGCTATACCTTCCATGACTTCGGACGCATTCCTGCTGACTCTTGTGAGAAAATTGACTTCATATTTGTCACTCCCCAAATAGAGGTACAGCGCAGCTACATTCCTGAAGAAAACCGGGAGGCAAAGAAATTCCTTTCCGACCATAATCCGGAAATCGTACACCTTTCTTTCTAAAAGACTAATAAATCGAGGAAAAATTTATCCCGTCTGCCGGTACACATACCGGGACGGGATTTTTTTAATATTATACGATGCGTCCGTCTACCAGATGGATGGTACGGTCGGTCTGCGTGGCCAGCTCCTCATCGTGCGTAACGATGACAAAAGTCTGCCCTAACTTGTCACGCAGTTCAAAGAACAACCGATGCAATTCTCCCTTGTTCTGCGTATCCAGACTTCCGGAAGGCTCGTCCGCCAAGATTACCGAAGGATGATTCATCAAGGCACGGGCTACAGCCACACGCTGCTTTTCGCCACCCGAAAGTTCTGCCGGCTTATGTGTGGCCCGCTCCGACAATCCCAGGAAATCCAATAAATCCAATGCTTCCTTTCGGGCAGTTCCCGCCGACTTGCCTTGAATCAAAGACGGCATCATGACATTCTCTACCGCCGTAAACTCAGGCAACAGCTGGTGAAACTGAAAAACAAAACCGATTTCCCGGTTCCGGAAGGCAGAAAGTTCTTTTTCTTTCAGACGGTTCACCTTCGTACCGTTCAATATAATTCGTCCTCCGTCCGGCTTGTCGAGTGTACCCATAATTTGCAGCAAGGTAGTCTTTCCCGCCCCACTGGGACCTACAATACTGACCACTTCACCTTTCCCTATTTCAAGGTCAATCCCCTTCAACACCTGAAGTGCACCAAAACTTTTGGTAATCCCTTCCAACTGAATCATACGACTTTACAATTTACGAATTACATACTCCGCCAGATAGCATCCGAATACGGCCGGCATATAGCTGACGGTTCCTGCAGTAGACTTCTTGTTCTGCTCATCATCTACCAATATCACGGCATTTGCATCGGCCTGCTCCGTGCTGAATACCACCGGCAGCTTCCGCTTCATACCCATTTTCTGCAAACGCTTACGCACCGCCTTGCTCAACCCACAGTGATACGTATCCCACAAATCCGCAAAACGAATCTGCGTGATATCCCGTTTGGCTCCGGCTCCCATGCTGCTGACAATCTTCAATCCGCGTTGCAAGGCATGATATATCAGATAGCACTTAGGAGCTACCGTATCAATGGCATCTACCACAAAATCAAACGCCGCACTGTCCAGCAGTTCAGGTATAGCCTCATCTTTCAGGTAAACCGGCAACACGGTCAGTTCCAGTTCCGGATTAATATCCCGGAAACGTTCAGCCAGTACCTCTGCCTTTGGACGTCCGATAACGGAATGAGTGGCCGGCAACTGACGGTTGATGTTACTCGGCTGTACCGTATCGGCATCTACAATCGTCATCCGTCCCACTCCGGCACGGCAAATCATTTCAGCCGCATACGCACCTACTCCTCCCAGGCCTACCACCAGCACGTGCGCCTTACGCAGACGCTCCATCTTCTCTTCGCCTAACAGCAATTCCGTGCGCTGCTGCCATTCTTTCTTATTTTCTTCGCTCATGAATCTTTCTTAAACCATTTATAAAACCAGTTGCCCACCTTGTCATAATACTGCGTTTCGGCCCATCCACGCGGATCGGCAAAACTTAACGCCTCATTCGGGTCACCCTTCTGGTCAGGATACAGCAGCATGATACTGTTGTTATTAAAATATTTAGAAACCTGCATGGGCAAGCGTTCAAAAGAAGAGTCGTACGAAATAGACCCTCTTCGTGAACTGACAATAACCAGCAGATGATCGTAATTCACCTGTCCTGTGATAATCAGCAAGTCGTCCCAGTTATCCAGTTCCTGGTATTCCGTCATCACATCCTTGTGCTTCTTCTGGATATATCCCTTGATATACCCCAAAGTCTGGGGATGGGCAAAGAAATGCAGGCGGCATCCCAGCTGACTGCTCATGCGGCACAAGTGCGTAATCCATTTCACAAAGCCGTGCTCAAATTCCGATTTAGGAGGTACCGCCACGATAATGCGCCGCAACGTATTGACCGGCATCAGAAAGCGGGCAATCATCACCTGTTGATAAGTATTTTTCAGCAAATCTTCCGTCAGGTTACCGAAGAACGAATCCACAATATTGGCCTTGTTGTGCAGACCAATGACAATCGTAGTCGCTTCAGTTTCCTTGGCTGTATGCAAAATACCCGTAGCAATGTTCAAGTCGAAGCGCGACACTGTTTTCAGAAAGACATTGGCCGATGCAGCAATCTGAGCCGCCCTTTCCAGGCTTCTCTTTCCCCGCATCTCCAACCGGACAGAATCATTGTTATCATTAATCACATTCAGTGCCACCAGATTGTCCGTCCGCTTTTCATCACGTACCACCAGCGCCAGCTGCATCAGTTTATCCAGTGTGTCCGGATTGGCTACCGGAATCAGGATACGCTCTTTTTTCTGTTCTTGTTCTTCTTCCACTTCCGCATCATCCATCGCAATTCGTTTGGCCGCATGTTCCGTAATAAACGAGCTGACCACACACGTCACCAGAATCAGCAGAATGGTACCATTCAGTACATCTTCGTTTAACAAGCGCTCTCCACTGGGCAGAATAATGTTGTAACCCACCAGTACCGCAGCCAGGGTAGCCGCAGCCTGTGCATTACTCAGTCCGAACATCAGTTCCCGTTCTACCGCCTTCATGCGATATATTTTCTGCGTCAGCCACGAAGCAATCCATTTGCCTAACAGTGCCACCACAATCATGACACCAGCTACCTTAATGGAATCGAGATGGCCGAACAACACATTCACATTAATCAGCATTCCCACTCCGATAAGGAAATAAGGAATAAACAGCGCATTTCCTACAAACTCCAGGTGACTCATCAGCGGAGAAACATGCGGAATCAGGCGGTTCAGCACCAACCCGGCCAAGAAGGCTCCCAAGATTCCCTCCATACCAATCAGCTCCATCAACCCGGCTCCCAAGAAGACCATGGCCATCACAAAGATATACTGTACCACCTGGTCACTGTAACGACGGAAGAACCAGCGTCCGATGCGAGGGAAAGTCAGCATAATCACCACACTCAGCACCACGACTTTCAGCACCAGCCACACC
>ENA-OYKI01000538-OYKI01000538.1-human-gut-metagenome-genome-assembly--contig:-NODE-538-length-8341-cov-17.447381_pt1 | contig 8341 bp, 6 predicted proteins | sample MGYA00244947_ERZ653067 | MGnify/ENA primary metagenome ERZ653067 (study PRJEB26926, sample SAMN06165622) | human gut metagenome | biome: ENVO:00009003; feature: ENVO:2100002; material: ENVO:00002003... | reverse complement strand
GCAGAGGGTGCGTGTCGGCGGCCATTCAAAGGGTGGAAATTTTGCCGTGTATGCCTCCGTAAAATGTGATCCGCAGATCCAGAACCAGATTTTAAATGTGTACAGCAATGATGGTCCGGGATTCCGGAGTGATATGGTGGAAAGCACAGAGTACCAGCGCATGCTGCCGAAGCTGCACACGATCCTGCCGGAATCTTCCATTGTCGGAATGCTCTTAGAACATCAGGAGTCGTTTGAAGTTGTCAAGAGCTCAAACAGCGGGATCCAGCAGCACGATGCCATGTCATGGGAGGTACTCGGAAGATCTTTTGTACATGTAGATCAGGTTGCGGCACAGAGCCTGTTGCTGGATGAAACGATGAAATCATGGATTTACCAGTTAGACGGGGAAGAGAGAGCACAGATCGTAGAGACAGCATTTGATATGATCGAAAAAGTCGGGATCCGTACGGTAGATGATTTTTACCACAGTAAATGGAAGAAAATACAGGAACTGATGAAGGAAACCAGTAAACTTTCACCGGAGCGGCAGAAACTGTTTTCAAGAGCCTTAAAACTGCTTTGGACGGAAGGAAATAAAGCAATGAAGGAGACCGTAAAACAGACCGTAAAACGCACGTTAAAACAGTCTCCGCTGAAAAAATAAAAAAAGTATAAAATCACAGAAAATGAGTGAACTTATAAAAAAACGAGAAAAAGAGAGAAAAAATAAGAAAATATTGGAATAAATAATTATAAATAGAAATATATTTGGTTGCAGATTCAAATATAAAAATCTATTATATGAACCATAAGTTAGCACTCAAAAGAAATGAGTGCTAATAACTACTCAAAAGAAATAAAACAGATGATCATAAGCAGGAGGTAAGCAACATGAAATTAGTTCCATTAAGCGACAGAGTCGTATTAAAACAGTGTGAGGCAGAGGAGACTACAAAATCAGGTATCATCCTTACAAGCAGTGCACAGGAAAAACCACAGGAGGCAGAGGTTATAGCAGTTGGTCCTGGCGGAATGGTTGATGGAAAAGAAGTTACCATGCAGGTAAAAGCAGGTCAGAAGGTAATTTATTCGAAATACGCAGGAACAGAAGTAAAATTAGACGGAGAAGAATACATCATTGTAAAACAGAATGATATTCTCGCAGTTGTAGAGTAAAACATATTTTTATCATTAATAAATTCAGAAAGAGGTAGACAGATATGGCAAAGGAAATTAAATATGGCACAGAAGCAAGAGCAGCATTAGGTGCAGGTGTAGATAAACTGGCAAATACCGTAAGAGTAACATTAGGACCGAAAGGAAGAAACGTAGTACTTGACAAATCCTACGGTGCTCCACTGATCACAAACGATGGTGTTACGATCGCAAAAGAGATCGAGTTAGAAGATGCATTCGAGAACATGGGTGCACAGCTTGTAAAAGAAGTTGCAACAAAGACAAACGATGTTGCAGGTGATGGTACCACAACAGCAACTGTTTTAGCACAGGCAATGGTACAGGAAGGTATGAAGAACCTTGAAGCAGGTGCAAACCCGATCATCCTTCGCCGTGGTATGAAGAAAGCAACAGATAAAGCTGTAGAAGCAATCCTTGCAATGTCTTCCAAAGTAAACGGAAAAGACCAGATCGCAAAAGTAGCTGCAATCTCTGCAGGAGATGAGAACGTAGGTAACATGGTAGCCGACGCGATGGAAAAAGTTTCCAACGATGGTGTTATCACAATCGAGGAATCTAAGACAATGCAGACAGAGCTTGACTTAGTAGAAGGTATGCAGTTTGATCGTGGTTATGTATCTGCTTACATGTGCACAGATATGGACAAAATGGAAGCAGTATTAGATGATCCTTACATCTTAATTACAGATAAGAAGATCAGCAACATTCAGGAGATTCTTCCTCTGTTAGAGCAGATCGTACAGAGCGGCGCAAGATTACTCATCATCGCTGAGGACATCGAGGGTGAGGCACTTACCACATTGATTGTCAACAAATTGCGTGGTACATTCAACGTAGTAGCTGTCAAAGCACCTGGTTATGGCGACAGAAGAAAAGCAATGCTTGAAGATATCGCAATCTTAACAGGTGGTCAGGTAATCAGCTCTGATCTTGGTCTGGAATTAAAAGACACAACGATGGATCAGTTAGGCCGTGCAAAATCTGTCAAAGTTCAGAAAGAGAACACAGTAATCGTTGACGGTGCCGGTGACAAAGATGCAATCGCAAGCAGAGTAAACCAGATCCGTGGACAGATCGAGGAGACAACATCTGAGTTCGATAAAGAGAAATTACAGGAGAGACTTGCTAAATTAGCAGGCGGTGTCGCAGTCATCCGTGTCGGTGCAGCAACTGAGACAGAGATGAAAGAAGCAAAACTTCGTATGGAAGATGCTTTAAATGCAACAAGAGCAGCAGTAGAAGAAGGTATCATCGCAGGCGGCGGTTCTGCATATATCCATGCAACCAAAGCTGTTGCAGAGTTAGCTGACACCTTAGAGGGTGATGAGAAGACCGGTGCAAAGGTTATCTTAAAAGCTCTCGAAGCTCCGTTATACTACATTTCTGCAAACGCAGGTCTTGAGGGTGCTGTTATCATCAACAAAGTAAAAGAGTCCAAAGACGGTATCGGATTCAACGCAGCAACCGAAGAATATGTAGATATGGTTGAGAATGGTATCCTTGACCCGGTTAAAGTTACAAGAACAGCATTACAGAACGCAACATCTGTTGCATCTACACTGCTTACAACAGAGTCTGTTGTTGCAAACATCAAAGAAGATGTTCCGGCAGTTCCAGCAGGTAACCCGGGCATGGGAATGATGTAATTACAGGGAAAAAAAGAATCAATGGTATGGATTCGACAGGAATCTATGGTCATGAAAAAACGGCAGATCGTACGGTCTGTCGTTTTTTATGTCCCAAAATAATAAAAGGAAGCTTTGGGGTTGTCCCAAAACTTCCCTGCTAATACTTAATGAATACTTAACGGAGCAGACATGCAAGCAGTCTGTCGTTGTCCTCCGGATTCATGATGCAAAGCCGGATGTACTTGTTGTCTAAAAATGGAAAGGTGGAGCAGTCGCGGATCATCATTTTCTCGCGAATTGCGCGGTCAAAGAGATCCTGTGAAGTGAGATCATCTTTTAAAATGCGTACCAGCATGAAATTGCCGCTCGGTTCATACACTTTAAAATCAGGACTTTTCTGGAATGTCCGGTAGATCCTTGCTCGCTCGGAAGAAATCAGATCTCTGGTGGCTTTGATATATGCAGTGTCACGGAACATCGTCTCTCCGGCAACGACAGCAAGGGAGTTGATCGTCCACGGATTTTTCCTGGTATTGATTGATTTGATCAGGTCACGGTTGCCTGTGATCGCATAGCCGAGACGAAGACCCGGTGCTGCAAAAAACTTTGAGGTGCCGCGCAGGATAACGATGTTGTTATAATAGTTTGTCAGCGGCACGGCTGAGATTTCAGCCATATTATCAGCAAATTCCACATAAGTTTCATCCACCATAACGTAAATGTCATGTTCCTTGCAGGCATCTAAGATATGGCGCATTTCCGTTCTGGTGATGCAGGATGAAGTAGGGTTGTTCGGGTTGCAGATGACGATCAGGTCAATACTTTCATTTAAATGGGAGATAAAATCGTCGACATCTAAGCGGAAGTTGTCCTTTTCACGGAGCGGATAGTAGAGTGTTGTGCCTCCGCCGAGTGAAATCTCTCTCTCATATTCGGAATAAGTAGGTCCGATGACCATCGCTTTTTTCGGGTGCTCGATCTGTATAAAAAGAGAGATCAGTTCCGTGGAACCATTTCCTACGATGACGTTTTCGTATTCGGTGCCGCAGTATTCTGCAATGCATTTGCGCAGGGAGGTATATTCCCTGTCAGGGTATGTCGTGATCACATCGATCTGCTCGGAGAGAGCGGTCCGAAGAAGCGGTGATACGCCAAGCGGATTGACATTTGCCGAAAAACTTACAATTTCCTCTTTTTTGATTCCATAGATTTCTTCTATTTTCTCTAAATTGCTTTCTTTTTGCTTTTTTAACTCCGAAAGTCTTGTAAATGCATGAAAAAGGGGCTATTTTTGCCGAATTCATTGTGACAAAACTCGAACGGGAAACGTCTAATACCAAGACAATAAACATGAATAGTCACTAAATATAAAAACGCAATGAGAACAAAATGGACTGTGCTGCTATGGATGCTGATGATTTCGGGACTGCTTGCAGCGCAAAACACGGCAAACACTTCTTTCCAGGTTAAAGGAATTTTGCTCGACTCACTCACCCAGGAGGGTGAACCTTATGCTACCATTAAAATCGTGAAGAAAGAGGCCCCTGCAAAGGCGCTGAAAATGCTGGTAACGGACATGAAAGGCCAGTTCCAGGAGAAAGTACCCGGTACGGGCAACTTCGTGATGACCATCACTTCCGTGGGACGTACTCCCATCGTGAAGGACTTTTCTGTGAAGGCAGGGGAGAAGCTGGTGGACTTCGGCACGCTGTATATCGTAGATGCCTCCAATGAGCTGGGGCAGGTGGAAATAGTGGCACAGAAGCCTCTGGTGAAGGCAGATATCGACAAGATAGAGTACAATGTGCAGGATGACCCTGACGCCCAGTCGAACTCCGTGCTGGAAATGCTTCGCAAGGTACCGTTGGTAACGGTGGATGGCGAGGACAATATTCAGGTGAACGGGAGTAGCAGCTTTAAGGTATATGTCAACGGAAAGCCCAACAACATGATGAGCAACAACCCGACGGAAGTGCTGAAAAGTATGCCTGCAAACAGTATCAAGCATATTGAAGTGATAACCAATCCCGGCCCCAAGTATGACGCCGAGGGTGTGGGCGGTATTCTGAACATCGTCACCGTGGGCAGCGGACTCGAAGGCTATACGGCTACGTTCAGTGCCAACGTCAGCAACCGCGGTGCAGGCGGCGGGGCATTCGGTACCATAAAGAGCGGAAAGCTGATCGTCAGCGCCCGCTACAATTACAATTACAACGACCAGCCCCGCAACTACAGCAGTGGTAGCCAGCATGTGACACCGGAAGCTGTTACGGAGAATTCTTCCAATCTGGACTATGACGGCAGCAACAAGGGACACGGTTCTTTCCAGTCGGGCAGCATGGAGGCCAGCTACGAAATAGATACATTACGCCTGGTCACCATGTCTTTCGGACTTTGGGGCGGCGGGAACAAGAGTAACGGCTCTACGGACTACATCGCTACTTTTCCGGAGAACATAAACGCTGCTCCCATTTACAGCTACTCTGCCTTCAACCGCAGCAAGTCTTCCTGGTATTCCATCGACGGAGGTATCGACTACCAGCGTCTGTTCAAGGTCAAGGACCGCATGCTGACGTTCTCCTACAAGATAAACACCCGTCCGCAAACGTCGGATTCCTATACGGAATATGAAATAGACAATGGCTATAACCCCGATTGGGCAGACTATCTGAACCGTTTGAAGAACCAGCATAACGACGGTGAGCAGAATACCACGGAGCATACGTTCCAGGCCGACTATACCACGCCTATCGGCAAGCTGCATACATTGGAGGCAGGTGCCAAGTACATTCTGCGCAACAACTCCTCCGAAGACGACCGTTTTGATGCGGACGATACCGGAAAGTATGAATACAACAAGGACCAGAGCTCACACTACAAGCATTTGAACGATATTATCGCCGCCTATCTGGGATATGGACTGAAGGTGAAGAGACTTTCGGGCCGTTTGGGATTACGCTACGAGCATACCATCCAAGATGTGAAGTATCTGGTGGGCCGCGGTGAGGATTTCACAAAGAACTTTGACGACGTAGTGCCTTCCGCTTCCATCGGCTACAAGCTGACGGATATGTCCAATCTGCGTTTAGGATACAACATGCGTATCTATCGTCCGGGAATCTGGTCTCTGAATCCTTATCTGAATGATACGGACCCCTCCTACATCAGCCAGGGTAATCCGGAGCTGGACAGCGAGAAGAGCCATGCTTTCAACTTGAGTTACAGTAACTTCACACAGAAGTTCAACATCAATATCTCGGCCCGTTACTCGTTTACCAACAACAGTATTGAGAATGTGACAAGGCTCATGCCCGATACGAGATTGAGGGATTGAAGAATCCCACGGGCAAGGATGTGCTTTATTCTACCTATGCCAACATCGGCAAGACCCGTTATGCCAGTGTGAACGGCTACGTCAACTGGAATGCCACTCCACGTACACGTATCTACATGAACATGAGCGGCAATTACTCTTATCTGGAGGGCAGTGAAGGCATGCGTAACGATGGCTGGAGCCTCTTTGCCTACGGCGGTGCACAGCAGACGCTGCCCCATGACTGGCGCATCAGTCTGAATGTCTTCGGACAGACGCCGTGGATTATGCTGCAAGGTAAGGGCAGCAGCTTCTTTGATTATGGCTTGAGCGTCAACAAGTCCTTCCTGGACAAGCGCCTCACCTTGTCTGCCTTTGCCAGCAACTTCTTCAAGAAGTATATGGACCAAAGCTCCACCACCGAAGGCAGCGGTTTTATACGGGAAAGCAATTATAAGTACAGCCGCCAACGCTTCGGCATAAGCGTCAGCTACCGTATCGGTGAGTTGAAGGCAAGCGTGAAAAAGGCTGCGCGCACTATCAGCAATGATGATGTGAAGAGCGGTGGCAGTGGTTCCGGTGGCGGCGGTGAATAGGTTGTAAATACATCCCCTTCTGAAACTTGTACCTCGCTATTCATCAGAGAATACAAGTTTCAGAAGGGGATTTTTTATGATAGTAAGTTACTTGCTGACTGTTGAGAACCCCAACTCCTTCAACCCTTTCTGCACATCCGGATGACTCATGAAGAGCTTCCACAGCAGTCCCGACCGATAATTCTCGAGCATGACGGCTATCGGGCCCTGGTCAATGGCGAGGTAGCGCTGCGGATACCAGTTGTCCGTTTCGCTGAAAGCATCGTAGAAGCCATAGGGGCCGAAGACCTTATCTCCCATCTCGTAGAGGTGACGCATCACTTGCAACGACTGTTCCGGGGTATAGACGATGGATGACAAGGCGGCAGTTGGAGAGATGACTCCCTGGTCGTCGCGTTCGTTGGGAGCGTGGGCGGCATATCCGTTGACGGAGTAGCTGGCTGTCAGTCCCCAGCAGTCGGGCCCGAAACCTTTGTAGTGCTTGGGGTTGCGGACACAGTAGGCACGGTTCACAAGCGTCAGGTTACGCATCTCGTCGAAGTAGTTGGCGCAGTATTCATCCTTCAGCCCGATGGGGTCGAGGCCGAGGAACGAGTATTGTGCCCAGAAGAGCGGTCCGGCTTCTGTGCCTTGATAGCGCAGATGCAACTCGATATTCTCCACTTTATGAGGGTCTACAATGGCCCCGTTCTGCGCCCAGCCCTCGTGATAGACTGCTGCAGGCACGCCGTGGGTAGGCGAGGCGGCAGCAAGGATATACATGATGAGGCATTCGTTGTAACCGTGTACGGGAAAGTTCATTTCCCAACCGTATTCCGGACTCCAGTGCCAATAGAGCACGTTCTGGCCGTTCTGGCGGTAGAAGTTCCAGTCCACTTCGCGCCACAGCTTGTCGATGCGGGCGGCGAGGGCTTGCTCGGCGGGCGAACCGTCGATGTAGTACTGGTGGACGGAGAGCAGCGCCTGCATGATGAAGGCTGTTTCTACCAGGTCGCCGCCATTGTCTTTCTGCCCGAAGGGTTTCACCTTGCCCGTATCGCCATACCACCAGTGCGGGTAGGCACCGTGGAAACGGTCGGCGGTTTCGAGGAAGGAGACGATTTTCTCCATTCGTTCCAGCCCTTCCTGGCGGGTGACATAGCCGCGGTCTATACCGGCAAGTATAGCCATGATGCCGAAGCCGCTTCCACCGGACGTGATTACGTTCTGGTCGTTCTCCGGATAGACACCGTCCATGTGGATGCGTTCGCGTGCCAGTCCGCTGTTGGGCTCGGCACCTTCCCAGAAGTAGTTGAAGGTACGGCGCTGTACGGTGTCCATCAGGGCATCGTCGCTCAGCCGGTCTTCTTTGGCGGCGGGGCTTTTGCATTGCGTGAAACCGAGCAACAGCAGGAACAATAATAAACTGTATTGTATTTTCATTGTACCAATGCTTACTTGTTTTTTTATCATTTACTTATCTATATTCATTGCACGGTCAATTCAACAAGTATAGGACAGTGGTCGGAAAGGTAGCTGTTCTCCGGTTTGTCTTGGATAACGCGGTAGCGGTCTATCTTTGCGCCTTTGGTCACGAAGACATAGTCCAGCAGTACGCGTTCCTCCACCGGCAGACGGCCGAAGTA
>ENA-OYKI01000529-OYKI01000529.1-human-gut-metagenome-genome-assembly--contig:-NODE-529-length-8437-cov-13.008828_pt1 | contig 8437 bp, 7 predicted proteins | sample MGYA00244947_ERZ653067 | MGnify/ENA primary metagenome ERZ653067 (study PRJEB26926, sample SAMN06165622) | human gut metagenome | biome: ENVO:00009003; feature: ENVO:2100002; material: ENVO:00002003... | reverse complement strand
TAATTCCGATCATGGAAGAGAATAATTTTGAACTGGTGGACGTGGAGTACGTGAAGGAAGCGGGCACCTGGTATCTGAGAGCTTATATCGACAAAGAGGGCGGCTTTACAGTGGATGACTGTGAGATGGTATCGAGACGCTTAAGCGACTGGCTCGATAAAGAAGACTTTATCGATGACAGCTATATCCTGGAAGTAAGCTCCCCGGGACTCGGCAGACCGTTAAAGAAAGAGAAGGACTTCAAGAGAAGTCTTGGCGAAGCAGTCGATATCAAGCTGTACCGCGCCATCGAGAGACAGAAAGATTTCTCCGGAATTCTCACGGCATATGACGCTGACACCGTAACGATCCGCTACGAGGATGGTTCTGAGAGCACATTTGATAGAAAAGACATTGCCTTAATCCGTCTGGCATTCGATTTTTAATAAGGAGGATAAAAAATGAACAAGGAACTGATGGAATCGATGAATATACTCGAAAAAGAGTACAACATCAGTAAGGACACATTGCTGGAGGCAATTGAGAATTCACTTCTCACAGCCTGCAAGAACCACTTTGGCAAAGCCGACAATGTGAAAGTCATCATTGATCCGGATGGCTGCGACTATTCTGTATATATGGAAAAAGAGGTCGTTGAGACTGTGGAGGACCCGATCACACAGATCAGCCTCGCTGACGCAAGAATGATCGCTCCGCGACATGTCCTTGGTGATATCGTCCAGATCCCCATTGATTCCCATGATTTCGGCAGAATCGCGACGCAGAACGCGAAGAACGTGATCTTACAGAAGATCCGCGAGGAGAGCCGGAAGTCTCAGTTAAGCGAGTGGCAGTGTAAGGAGAAAGAGGTTGTTACAGGTATCGTCCAGCGTTATATCGGCCGCAATGTCAGCGTAGATCTCGGAAAGATCGATGCGATCCTTCCGGAAGCAGAGCAGGTAAAGGGCGAGGTATTCCAGAGAACTGAGCGCATTAAGGTTTATATCCTGGAAGTTAAGGACAGTCCGAAGGGACCGAGAATCTCCGTATCAAGAACGCATCCGGACCTCGTAAGACGTCTGTTTGAAGCTGAGATCGCAGAGGTACGCGACGGTACCGTTGAGATCCGCGCCATCGCCCGTGAGGCAGGCTCCAGAACAAAGATCGCCGTAAGCTCCACAGACCCGAACGTTGATCCGGTAGGTGCATGTGTCGGCTTAAACGGAGCGAGAGTCAACGCGATCGTAAATGAACTCCGCGGCGAGAAGATCGACATCATCAACTGGGATGATAACCCGGCGTTCCTGATCGAGAACGCGTTAAGCCCGGCAAAGGTGATCTCCGTCGTTGCGGATGAGGACGAGAAAGAGGCACAGGTCATCGTTCCGGACTACCAGTTATCCTTAGCGATCGGTAAAGAAGGACAGAATGCAAGACTTGCCGCAAGACTTACCACTTACAAGATCGATATCAAGAGTGAGACACAGGCGAGAGAGCTTGGACTCTTCGATGATATGGACTTTGGTGAGGAAGGCTTTGAGGGCGAGTACGAGAAAGATGTAGAGCCGGCAGAGGATGGAACTCCGGCGGAGGAAGCTTCCGAAGCACAGGCTGAGACAGAAGAATAGGAGAGAAGGGAACGACGACAGTGAGTACAGTAAAGAAGGTTCCGCAGAGACAGTGCATCGGCTGCGGTGAAATGAAAAACAAGCGGGAGCTGATCCGTGTCTTAAAAGGTACTGACGACGTGATTTCCATTGACGCGACTGGAAGAAAAAACGGACGCGGCGCATATATCTGCCCATCCATGGCATGCTTTGAAAAGGCGGTTAAGAACCGGGGACTGGAACGCTCCTTTAAAATGGCAATTCCAAAAGAGGTTTACGAAAGTCTGAAAAAGGAGATGGAACAGATCGATGAACAGAAATAAGGTCCTTGGCCTGCTGGGGCTGGCAGAGAAAGCCGGCAAGGTAAGAAGCGGCGAGTTCTCCACAGAGAAGGCAGTAAAGTCCGGAAAAGCCGGACTGGTGATCGTATCGGAGGAATCTTCGGACAATACAAAGAAAATGTTCCGGAATATGTGTACTTACTATAAGGTCCCGTACTTTGAGTTCGGAAGAAAGGAAGAACTCGGACACATTCTGGGAAAGCAGATGAGAGCATCCCTGGCCGTGATCGACGAGAATTTTTCCAATGCGTTGTTGAAGCATTTTACTGCAAAAGCGTAGTCCTGCGGACATGAGGAGCGCATGCCTGCATGCGGCGGGTCATGTACATTGGCGATGGTTTGCAGGGACTATTTTGGAGGTGGCGAGCGTGAGTGAGTTTGAAAAGGATTTAAGAAAGAAAAAAGAGGGAACAGATACATTGAATCAGAATCAGGAGAATTCCACAAAGCCGGCAGTTCCGGCTGAAGGAGAAAATAATGCGCCGGCAGCACCGGCAAAGAAGCGTATTGCGGCAGTTTACCGTCCGCAGAACAGCACACAGAAACGTCCGGCAGGAAACCGCCAGCAGGGCGGTCAGAGACCGGCAAGACCGAACAACGGTTCCGGCATGCAGGTGAGACCGACGACAAACAGCGCGCCGGCAGCACCGGCAAAGGCAGCTGAGACTTCAGCAGCACCGGCACCGGCACAGGAGAAAAAGGCGGAGACAGTTAAGACAGAGGCACCGGCACAGGATCTTCGTGAGAATGTCCGTCCGCTTCCGAACCAGAGCCGTCCGGAAGGACGCCAGGGCTTCCAGTCCAGAGAGAGCCGTCCGTTCCCGGGACGCGACGGAAACCGTGAGAGCGGTAGAGATAACCGCCAGGGCGGCTATCAGGGCAACAGAGATAATAATCGTCAGGGCGGCTACCAGGGTAACAGAGATGGAAACCGCCAGGGTGGCTACCAGGGCAACAGAGACGGAAACCGCCAGGGCGGCTATCAGGGCAACAGAGACGGAAACCGCCAGGGTGGCTACCAGGGCAACCGCGATAACAACCGTCAGGGCGGCTACCAGGGCAACAGAGACGGAAACCGCCAGGGTGGTTATCAGGGTAACAGAGATAACAATCGCCAGGGCGGCTACCAGGGCAACAGAGACGGAAACCGCCAGGGTGGCTACCAGGGCAACCGTGACAACAATCGTCAGGGCGGTTACCAGGGCAGAAACGACAGCCGTCAGGGTGGAAACAGAAGCGGCATGGGCATTCCGAAGCCGTCCTTCGATACACCGCTTGCACAGAAGCAGCAGAACACAAAGCAGAGCAAGAACGCTTACAAGAAAGAGCATGACGCAAAGAAAGACCGCGATATCGAGATGAAAGGCAAGGCAGGAAAGGGCCAGAAGGGCGTAAAAGCTCCGGTTATGCCGCCGCAGCCGAAGAAGGAGGAGGCGAAGGTCGAGGAGATCAAGACCATCGTAATCCCGGAGGTTATCACGATCAAAGAACTCGCGGACAAGATGAAATTACAGCCGTCCGCGATCGTTAAGAAGCTCTTCTTACAGGGCACCATCGTTACGATCAACCAGGAGATCGACTTCGAGAAAGCCGAAGAGATCGCTATGGAGTATGATGTTCTCTGCGAGAAGGAGAAGAAGGTCAACGTCATTGAGGAACTCTTGAAAGAGGAAGAAGAGGACGAGAAGGACATGGTTCCGAGACCGCCGGTCATCTGCGTAATGGGTCATGTTGACCACGGTAAAACTTCCCTTCTTGACGCGATCCGCCAGACGAATGTAACCTCCAGAGAGGCAGGCGGTATCACACAGCACATCGGTGCCTATGTTGTTGAATACAACGGACAGAAGATCACATTCCTCGATACACCGGGTCATGAGGCGTTCACGGCAATGCGTATGCGCGGTGCCCAGGCAACAGATATCGCGATCCTCGTTGTCGCAGCGGACGACGGTGTTATGCCACAGACCGTTGAGGCCATCAACCACGCGAAGGCAGCAGGCGTTGAGATCATCGTTGCTGTCAACAAGATCGATAAGCCGAGCGCAAACGTAGAGAGAGTAAAACAGGAGTTATCCGAGTATGAGCTGATTCCTGAGGACTGGGGCGGAAGCACCGTATTCGTACCGGTTTCCGCACATACAAAAGAGGGAATCCCGGAACTTCTCGAGATGATCCTCTTAACAGCAGAGGTAAAAGAGTTAAAGGCAAACCCGAACCGCCGCGCAAGAGGTCTCGTGATCGAGGCGCAGCTTGATAAGGGAAGAGGACCGGTGGCAACGGTACTTGTACAGAAAGGTACCTTAAAGGTCGGTGACGCTATCGCCGCTGGCTGCTGCTACGGTAAAGTCCGCGCCATGATGGACGATAAGGGCAACCGTGTCAAAGAGGCTGGCCCGTCCACTCCGGTTGAGATCCTCGGACTCAACGATGTTCCGAACGCAGGTGAGGTATTCATCGCGCACCAGAACGAGAAAGAGGCAAGAAGCTTCGCAGAGACATTCATCGCAGAGAGCAAGAATAAGCTTATCGAAGATACAAAGGCAAAACTCTCCTTAGACGACCTGTTCTCACAGATCAAGGCCGGAAATGTCAAGGAACTTCCGATCATCGTAAAAGCCGATGTACAGGGTTCTGTAGAGGCTGTAAAACAGAGTCTCGTAAAACTTTCCAACGAGGAAGTTGTTGTCAAAGTCATCCACGGCGGCGTTGGCGCGATCAACGAGTCCGACGTTACACTTGCATCCGCTTCCAATGCGATCATTATCGGTTTCAACGTTCGTCCGGACGCACAGGCGAAGTCCATCGCGGACCGCGAGAAAGTCGACATGCGTCTGTACCGCGTCATCTACCAGGCGATCGAGGATGTAGAGGCTGCCATGAAGGGTATGCTGGATCCGGTATACGAGGAGCAGGTAACCGGTCATGCGGTTGTCCGCCAGACGTTCAAGGCATCCGGAGTCGGCACCATCGCCGGTTCCTATGTGCTTGACGGTAAGATCACCCGCGGAAGCAAGGCCCGCATCACGAGAGACGGCGGGCAGATCTTCGAGGGACCGCTTGCATCCTTAAAGCGTTTCAAGGACGATGTGAAGGAAGTCAACGCAGGCTACGAGTGCGGTCTTGTATTCGAGGGCTTCAACGATCTTCAGGAAGACGATATGATCGAAGTTTATATCATGGTAGAGGTGCCGAGATAGTTGTCTGTCAGGTCTGTGCATAGCCGCGGAGAGTTTCGTTTCGCGGCTATGTCCGGGATAGTCGTAAAAAAAGAGGTAATATCATGAGAAAAAACAGTGTAAAAAATATCCGGATCAACGGCGAAGTCCAGAAAGCTCTGAGCGAAATCATCCGTTCCGAGCTCAAGGACCCGCGTGTTCATCCGATGACAAGCGTGGTTCAGGTCTCGGTCACACCGGACCTTAAGATCTGTAAGGCCTACATCAGCGTCCTTGCGGACGAGGAGCAGGAGAAAGATACGATCCGCGGCTTAAAGAGTGCGGAGGGCTTTATCAGAACCCAGCTGGCAAAAAAAGTAAATCTTCGGAACACTCCGCAGATCTTCTTTGTGCTGGACCAGTCTATCGAGTACGGCGTCCGCATGTCCAAGCTCATCGATGAGGTGACAAAGGATATGCCGGAGGAGCAGGAAGACGACGGAACTGAGAGCGAAAATTAAACGAAGGAACCGGTCTGCGTGGAAAATACGCGGACAGGAGCGTACTGAAATCATATAGAGGAATCCGGTCGGACACGCGTAACGCGGATTCTGCCGGATTTTTCTGTTTTTTATCTTACAATACACATTAAGGGAGGCGGAACTTTTGGCAATTCTTGATGAGATGCTGGAAGGAAAGAAGAGCATTGTGATCCTTGGCCATGTAAACCCGGACGGGGACTGTATCGGTTCCTGCCTGGGACTCTACAATTATCTGAAGGAAAATTATGAGGGGCTTGAGGTCTCGGTGTATCTGGAGAAAATAGGAGTGAAATTTTCCTTTCTTTCCGGTTTTGAGGATGTACACACAGAATACGACGACACAAAAACATTTGACCTTTGCATCACATCGGATGCCAGCGACGTTCCACGCCTGGGCGTCTTCGCCCCGTACCGGGAGACAGCAAAAGATACATTCTGCGTTGACCACCACATCACGAACAAGGGAATGTGCAGGGTCAACGTGATCGAGAGCTGGGCAAGCTCCGCAAGTGAGGTGATGTTCCGACTTCTCGATAAGGAAAAGATCAGCAAAGCGGTCGCAGAGTGCCTGTATACGGGAATTGCTCATGACACCGGTATCTTCAAGTTCTCAAGTACATCGAGGCAGACCATGGAGATCGCCGGATTTTTAATGGAAAAAGGCATTGATTTCCAAAAGATCATCGATGACAGCTTTTTTGCGAAGACATACGGTCAGGCGAAGCTTCACGGCCGGGCTGTTCTCGACAGTGTCCGGATTCTGGATAACCGTTGTGTATACACGGTTGTCACGACGGATGAGTTAAGGGAATATGGCTGCACCGTAAAGGCCACGGACGGAATCGTGGACCAGCTTCGGATCATTGAAGGCATCGAGATCGCGTTTCTGCTCTACCAGACGGGAAATCCTGACGAGTACAAGGTGAGCCTCAGAACGAACTCCGCAGTGGATGTGAGCCGGATCGCCCAGAGCTTCGGCGGCGGCGGACATGTGAAGGCCGCAGGCTGCACGATGACGGGGGAGCCGCAGGAGATCGTGGAGAAGATCAGCGGAAAGATCCGCGAGCAGTGGGAAGAGCTCAAGTAACGAACACCGGAGGAAAGAATGTACGACGGAATTATTAACGTATATAAAGAAAAAGGATTCACCTCCCACGATGTCGTGGCGAAAATGCGGGGGATCCTGGGTCAGAGAAAGATCGGTCATACGGGGACTCTCGATCCGGCGGCGGAAGGCGTTCTTCCGGTGTGCGCCGGAAAAGGCACAAAGCTCTGCGATATGCTGACCGACCACGACAAGACATACAGGGCTGTTCTTCTTCTGGGAACCGAGACGGACACGGAGGACACGACGGGTACGGTGCTGGAGACGAAAGAAACATCGGGCCTCACTGAAAACGAAGTGCAGGACGCGGTCCTCTCCTTTATCGGGGATTACGCCCAGGTTCCGCCAATGTACTCGGCACTCAAGGTCGATGGAAAGAAGCTCTATGAGCTTGCGCGAGAGGGAAAGACTGTGGAGCGGAAAGCGCGCCCGGTTAAGATCTTCGATATCCAGATCGAGAAGATGGAGCTCCCGGAGGTCACGATGACCGTGTCCTGCTCAAAGGGAACTTATATCCGCACCCTGTGCCATGATATCGGCGCGAAGCTCTCCGTCGGCGGCTGCATGAAGGAGCTTCTTCGGACAAAGGTGGGCCAGTTTGAGCTCTCAGAGAGCCTGACACTGGACGAACTTCAGAAGTTAAAAGAGGAAGACCGGCTGGCGGAGGCCGTACTTCCGGTGGAGGAAGTCTTCAAGGAACTTCCGGAGATCCGTTCGGATACGGAGGAGCTCGATAAGCTCTTAAAGAATGGAAATCCGTTCCGCAGCCGCGCAGTAAAAGATGTAAAGGGCGGGGACATGTTCCGCGTTTATCATTCGGATGGAACCTTTATCGGGGTGTTTAAGTACGACGAAGAGAAACACATGTACTATCCGGAAAAAATCTTTCTGGGAGGAAATTGACATGCAGTACATCGCGGAAACCAGAGAGTTTCAGATCAAAGAGAAAACAGTCGTCAGCATCGGTAAATTTGACGGCCTCCACAGGGGACACCAGAAGCTGATGCATGAGATGTTAAAATGGAAGGAACAAGGCTTTAAGATCGCCGTGTTCACCTTCGCGACGCCTCCGGGAACACTTGTAAAGGGAAAGATGCAGACCATGATCATGACGAACCCGGAGCGTGAGATGCTTTTGGAGAGAGCCGGTGTGGACTACATCGTGGAATACCCATTTGATGAGGAAGTATGCCATATGGCACCGGAGAAGTTCGTCTCCGACATCCTGGTGGGACACATGAACGCCGGGGTCATCGTTTCTGGTCCGGACTGCCACTTTGGATACAAGGCAGCCGGGGACTGCGCGATGCTGGAGCGCCTGTCGTCTGAGTACGGATACCGCTATTTTGTTGTTGACAAGGAGCGGGACGAGGAAGGAAAGATCATCAGCAGCACCTACATCCGTGAGATGCTGGCGGACGGAAATATCATAAAGGCAAACAAGCTTTTGGGGTATTATTACTTTGTCACCGGAACGGTGCAGCATGGAAACGCCATCGGACACACAAAATTATATCCGACGGCGAACCTGATCCCGCCGGCGGTGAAACACCTGCCGAAGTTCGGCGTCTATGTGACGAGGGTGACCGTGGACGGAAAAACTTACGGTGGACTGACAAATGTGGGGGCAAAACCTACGATCTCCGGGGAAAATCCTGTGGGAGTGGAGACTTATCTCTATAATTTTGAGGGAGATCTCTACGGA
>ENA-OYKI01000521-OYKI01000521.1-human-gut-metagenome-genome-assembly--contig:-NODE-521-length-8460-cov-8.941106_pt1 | contig 8460 bp, 5 predicted proteins | sample MGYA00244947_ERZ653067 | MGnify/ENA primary metagenome ERZ653067 (study PRJEB26926, sample SAMN06165622) | human gut metagenome | biome: ENVO:00009003; feature: ENVO:2100002; material: ENVO:00002003... | reverse complement strand
GCTTATGGAATTTATTTTAAGTATAACCTTTAAATTTATTAATTATGAGAAACAGAGATACATGAAACCTTTGTGTGAAAACGGTAATCACATTTACCGCTTCTAATTACAAACTCTCTAAAAACTATTTCTAATTAAAAAGAATAAGATGAAAGAAATTATAAAACACAAGTTTTCATACTTGTTATTCTTCCTTTTGTTGGTTTCGTGTTTTGCTTCAGCTTATGGGCAAGAACGAACGATCACTCTTAATCTATCGAAAGTACCCTTGAACACTGCTTTGAAAGAAATTGAGAAACAAACTTCAATGTCAGTAGTCTATAACACAAATGATGTCGATATAAATCGTGTCATATCTATCAAGGTAACAAAAGAATCTTTGAATAATGTAATGAATCAGTTATTCAGAGGAGTAAATGTCAGTTTTTCAATAGTAGATAATCATATTGTACTTTCTGCGAAGAGTAATAAAGAAGACCAGCAGAAAAAAACACCAATTACTGTAAGTGGTACTGTTACTGATTCAAAAGGAGAACCATTGATTGGAGTTAGTATTTTGGTAAAAGGAACTTCAAATGGTACTATCACTGATATGGATGGAAATTTCAAAATACAAGCAGCTAAAGGTGATGTACTTGAAGTATCCTATATCGGTTATGCCTCCCAAGCAATCACGCTTACTAGTGCACAACCCTTGAAGGTTACTTTAGGAGAAGATACGCAGGTGTTGGACGAAGTAGTCGTTACTGCATTAGGTATTAAGCGCGCAACTAAAGCATTAAGCTATAATGTGCAAGAAGTAAAAGGTGATGAATTGACAACTGTAAAAAGTGCCAATTTTATGAACTCACTGGCTGGAAAGGTGGCTGGTGTTAATATCAATGCATCTTCATCCGGTGTTGGAGGGGCTACACGTGTAGTTATGCGTGGTACCAAATCTATATCTTCAGACAATAATGCTTTATATGTAATTGATGGTGTTCCTATTTTTAATACAAATAAAGGTGACACTAACGGACAATATTCAGCTCAACCGAGAGGAGAGGGCATATCTGATATCAATCCGGAAGATATTGAAAGCATGTCTGTATTAAGTGGACCTGCTGCTGCGGCCTTGTATGGCTCTAATGCAGCGTCTGGTGTAATTTTAATTACTACAAAGAAGGGAAAAGAAGGTAAGGCACGAATTATTATTTCTAATAATTCAACTTTTTCCAATCCTTTTATAATGCCTGAATTCCAAAATTCTTATATAAACCGCGCAGGTTCCTTTGCTTCATGGGGAGATAAAGCGTCTTCCCTTTTCGGAACTTATGAGCCAAAAGATTTTTTCAATACAGGTACTAATATTCAGAATAACGTTTCTTTATCTGTTGGTAATGAAAAGAATCAAACTTATCTGTCTGTAGGTACTACTAATGCAACTGGTATCATTCAAAATAGCAAATATGACCGTTACAATTTTACCTTCAGAAATACAACAAAATTCCTGAAGGATAAAATGACATTAGATGTGGGTTTTAGCTATATTATCCAAGAAGATCTTAATCTAATGGCACAAGGTGAATATTTCAATCCACTACCAGCCGTATATCTGTTCCCGCGTGGCGAAAACTTTGAAGCTGTGAGGATGTATAAAACGTATGACACAACTCGTAAGATAGATGTACAGAACTGGGGATGGGGTGATCCTGGATACAGTATGAAAAATAATCCATATTGGGTGGCTAATGAGATGAACCATGGCATGAAAAAACAACGTTACATGGCTAATGCTAGTTTAAAATATGAAATTTTGGATTGGCTTGATGTAACAGGGCGCGTTCGCATTGATAATGCAACCAATGATTATTCAGATAAAAGAAATGCTTCTACTGATCTTTACTTTACTAATAGTTCTATTTATGGATTCTATAAGTACTATAAAGCTGACGATAGACAGGCTTATGCAGATGTGATGGCTAATATTAATAAACGCTTTGGTGACTTAAGTTTAAGTGCTAATATTGGCGGTAGTTTTACTCAAACTTATTATGACGAAAGAGGATTCCAAGGTGGTTTGAAAGATATGTCTAATGTTTTTAGTCTATATAATATGACTACAACTTTGGATAAAGATACTTATCCTATAGAAAGTGGATACAAACAACGCACCAACTCTATTTTTGCTAGTGCGGAAATTGGTTGGAAGAGTATGTTGTATATGACTTTAACCGGACGTAATGATTGGGATTCAGCATTGATTAATACAGAACAATCATCTTTCTTTTATCCATCAATAGGGCTTTCAGGAGTTATTTCCGAAATGGTAAAATTACCCAAAGCTATTACTTATTTGAAAGTACGCGGCTCATTTGCTTCAGTAGGTGCTCCTATTCCTAAGAATCTTTCTTCCAACAAAACGTATGAGTGGGACCCTGCGACTAGTCAATGGAAATTACAAACTTATCGTCCTTTGCCTAAACTTTATCCTGAACGTACTAATTCTTGGGAAGCTGGTTTGAATGCCAAATTCTTTAATAATAGTTTAAGTTTGGAAGTTACCTGGTATAAGGCTAATACTCGCAAACAAACATTCCAAGTTCCTTTGTCAGGAACCGCTGTATATGCGACTATGTATGCACAGTCTGGTAATATTGAGAATAAAGGTATGGAATTTTCTTTAGGGTACAATAAATCATGGGGAGATTTCTCGTGGAATTCAAATTTGACTTTTAGTTTTAATAAAAATAAGATTGTAGAACTCTTGGATGATGCAGTGGATGATGAAGGTAATCACTATAGTTTGAGTGAGATAGATAAAGGTGGCATTGGATCGGCTAAAGTTATTCTTCGTAAAGGAGGAAGCATGGGAGACATGTATGTCACTAATCGTTTGAAACGTGATAATGAAGGAAATGTATATATTGATAAAGCGAGCCAGAATGTGAAGAAAGAGGATATAAAGAATTCGGATGAATTTATTCATATTGGCTCTGTATTGCCTAAGAGCAATTTAGGCTTTAGAAATGATTTCTCTTATAAAGGCATTAGCTTGGGATTCATGCTTGCTGCCCGCTTTGGAGGTATTGTTATCTCACCAACACAAGCTGTAATGGATCAGTTCGGAGTATCTAAGGTCACAGCTCTAGCACGTGATAATGAAGGTGTTCCTGTAAATAATGGAAAAGTGGATCCCCAGACTTATTATACAGAAGTGGGTGGAATAAGTGGATTGATGTCTAACTATGTATATAGTGCTACTAATGTTCGTTTACAAGAGTTATCGGTGGGCTACTCACTTCCAGCCAAATGGTTTAATAACAAATGTAATCTTAGTTTGTCAATAACAGGTCACAACTTGTGGATGATTTATAATAAAGCACCATTTGATCCGGAAGCTACCGCTTCTACTGGTACTTATTATCAAGGTGTTGATTACTTTATGCAACCAAGTTTGAGAAGTTGGGGATTTAATGTAAAAATACAGTTTTAACGATAAAAGAATAACCAAATGAAAATATATAAATTCATAACGCAGATTTCTATTGCAGGCTGTATGCTTGTTGGAACTCCAATGTTACAAGGATGCATGGATAATAGCTTGAATGATCCGCTGGGAAAAGTTTCGGAAGAAGAACTTGGACGAGATGGATTTGCTGCCAATGCTTTCTTCTTGACTTTATGTGATTATGCATATCCCATAGCTACTGAAAACATTTATAATACCAATGAATCCTTGATTGGTGACTGCTATGGACGTTATCAAGTAATGGCAACAGATAAGTTTAAAGGGGCAAATTTTGCTACATATAACGCACCCGAGAACTGGTTAAACTGGCAGTTTGCAGATGATAATGTAATGGTATTGACGTATGGTGCATGGAATAAAATAAAGAATGTAACCCAAGGAACAGGAGTTAACTTTGCATGGGCACAGATTTTGAGAATTGCGACAATGCATCGTATGCTTGATATGTATGGGGCACTTCCTTATTCCCAAATTTCAAGTGATAAACTTTCGGCTCCTTACGATACAATGGAGGAAGCATACCATGCAATGTTTACTGATCTGACTGATGCAATTAATGTAATGACTGTTTATGTGACCGAAAATCCAAACAACAGAACGATGGCTAAGTATGATAAAGTTTATGACGGTGACTTTGAGAAATGGGTGAAATTTGCAAATTCACTGAAACTACGTATGGCCATTCGTATTCGTTTTGCAGATCGTGAATATGCCAGACAGATGGCGGAGGAAGCTATTAACCATTCTATTGGGGTAATTACTTCCAATGAAGATAACGCAACTTCTTTAGGTACTAAAAATCAATTGTATACGGTATTGGTACAATGGCCCGATCAATGTGTCTCTGCGGATATTACGTCCTATATGAAAGGGTATAACGATCCGCGTATGTCGAAATATTTTAAAAAGAAAACGAGCGATAAAGGAGATGATGATTATGTGGGGATGCGTGCAGGCTTGTCTTATGGTAATGATATTACCGGACCGACTTTCTCTAGAATAAATGTTGGAGAGATGGATCGTACTTTATGGATGAGTGCAGCTGAAACAGCTTTTAATAAAGCTGAAGCGGCAATGTTAGGATGGGACGTAAAAGGAGAAACGGTGAAAGATTTGTATGAATCAGCAATCAGACTTTCTTTTGCACAATGGGGAGTATCGGAAGGCATTGACCAATATCTGAATGATGAATCAAGTACTCAGGCTGATTATGTAGATCCTAATGAGAATAAGGGGAATGAAAGTGCTATTAGTTCTATAACCATCAAATGGAAAGATGATGCTGGTGAGGAAGAAAAACTGGAAAGATTAATAACCCAAAAATGGATTGCAATGTGGCCTTTGGGACAAGAAGCATGGAGCGAGTATCGTCGTACTGGGTATCCGCGTTTTTTCCCGTTATTGAATGGAAATGTAACCAATCTTCCTTCCGCTAATCGTATTCCGTTCCCACCGTCGGAATATATTCGTAATGCTGCTAATGTAAATGCTGCTGTAAGTAAATTGGGTGGTGCTGATAATTATCAGACTAAGGTTTGGTGGCAGCGTAGGGATAAGTGAATAATAGTATAATCTATATTAATGTAAATAGTATGAGAAAGATATTCTATTTTATAATGTTGTTATTTGGCATAACGGTTGCGAATACAGCGTGTGATGATTGGACAGACATGGAACCAAAATTCCAGGAAGATATGACTCAGTCGTCACTTCCGGAAGAATACTATGCCCAGCTTCGCGCTTATAAAAAAACAGATCATCCGGTTGCTTTCGGATGGTTTGGTAATTGGACAGGAAATGGAGCTACCTTAGAAAAATGTTTAGCTGGACTTCCTGATAGTGTAGATTTTGTTTCTATTTGGGGTAACTGGAGACATTTGACAGAAGCGCAAACAAAAGATTTGCGTTATGTACAAAATGTAAAAGGGACTAAAGCTTTGATGTGTTTTATTGTTCAAAATATCGGTGACCAATTGACTCCCGAGGAATACAAAGATAATTATCTGGATTTTTGGGGATGGAATGAAAATAAGGAAGAAGCTATAAAGAAATATGCCCATGCAATATGTGATAGTATTGATAAATATGGATATGATGGCTTTGACATTGACTATGAGCCTAATTTTGGTCATCGAGGTAACATGAGCGGAAGTGATGAGAATATGTTGTTGTTCATCCAGACCTTGGGAGAAAGAATCGGGCCGAAATCGGGTACAGACAGGTTGTTAGTAATTGATGGTGAACCACAGAGTATTGTATCGGAGTCAGGTGCTTATTTTAATTATTTTATAGTGCAGGCTTATGATTCTCCAGGAGATAATACTGGACGTGATAATTTGGATAGCCGTTTAAACTCTACAATAAGAAACTTTGATGGGCATTTGACTGCAGAAGAAGTTGCTAAGAAATATATTGTAACTGAAAACTTTGAAAAATGGGCTTTGTCTGGTGGGGCTGATTTCACTGATCGATATGGAAATAAAATGAAGTCATTGGAAGGTATGGCACGTTGGACACCTATTATTAACGGGAAAAAATGTGTAAAAGGAGGGGTTGGAACTTATCATATGGAGTATGAATATACAATTGATGGTACAGAAGAATCTTATCCTTATTTGCGTAATGCTATCCGCATTATGAATCCACCGGTAAAATAATAAATTTAAAGATATAATAATTATGAGATATCTGGTAAAAAATAAAAATACAATAATGTTCGCCTTTGCCATATTGCTTTGTGCAATTATAGCAAGTTGTGAAGATGCAAAGTATGATACTATCGGCAGTAGAATTTATTTAGCTGAATCCAGTAGTTTGTCTTATGAGTCCAAAAAGGTAACAGTAGCCGAAGAGGGTAGTGTTGTCACTGTGACTCCGCGGTCGGGACAAATTGCAACAGAAGATATAGAAGTTACTTTGGGACTAAGTCCGAAATCGTTGGAAGTATATAATACAAAAAGTGGTACGAACTATAAATCTATGCCGGAAGGTTCATATTCTTTTGATCAAAAGACAGTGGTTATAAAAAAAGGAGAATTAGTGGCTCCTACTGTTAAAGTAACAATTGATCCGTTGACAAAGGAAATGCTTGATTCTGGTGATAAATTTGCACTACCGGTTGCTATTACTGCTGTATCAGGTGGGCAACAAACTTTGGAAGGTGCAGATGTGATGATTTATATCATGGATCAGGTTATTATAACCTCTGCACCAGTGTTGACGGGTACAAAACCAATTACTATGGAAATGCGTCAGGATTATACAGTCACTCAATGGTCACTTGAAATGCGTATTAATATGAGCGAACTTGGGGATGGGGTGACTCCTGGAGTTGGTTATCCTGGTCCTCCTAGCTATCAGAATCAAGCAATATTTTCTGCAGGTCCAGGTAATGGTATCGCAGAAGATGGTGAAATTTATATCCGTTTTGGTGATGGCCCGATTCCAGGTAATATTTTGCAGATAAAAACACAAGGTACTCAAGTAAATGCTGCTACTAAGTTTAAAAATAATCAATGGTATCATTTAGCATTTGTTTGTGATGGAGTGAAATTGACTATTTATGTAAATGGAAATATTGATGCAACATTAGATCTTCCAAGAAAACCTTTGCGTCTTGTTAAGAATAGTTTTGGTATATGCAATGGTGATTGGATGGTTACAGATGCTATAGTTAGCGAAGTACGTTTTTGGACTACTGCTATTTCACAGTCGCAGATTCAGAATAATATGTTTGCGATAAATCCGGGTACGGATGGCTTGGAGGCTTATTGGAAATTGAATGAAGGGGCAGGAACCGAGTTTAAAGACGCAACTGGTCATGGAAATAAAGCCACGGCGCCTAATGGAGTTGTCAGATGGGTAGATGGCATTAGATCAGATGGTAAATAATATAATATTCAAATGATGTAATTATGAGATTGAAAAATATATAATATGGAAAACAGTAGTGATGTCATTAATGGCATCACCACTGTGCATCTCTTGTGACGATGATGACGAAGTTACTGTAAATTCTAAGTTTTATCTTTCTACGAAAGTTTTTCCGGTAGATTCTTATGAAGCATCGTTGTCAGTGATTTTGAAAGATAATTCAGTGGTCGTAAATGAGTTACAACCTAATTATCGGTTTGTTGCATGTGCCACGGAGAGATTATCGAAAGATGTGAAAATAACAGCCGATAGTGATGATAATCTAGTAAGTGCTTACAATAAGGCTAATGATACGGAATATAACATATTACCTGCTGAAAATTATTCTTTCACCAATAAAACTGTTACTATTGAAAATGGAGAAAGTGTATCTGGAGATTCTATAAAAATAGAGCTATTAAATGTAGGATCGTTGACTACAGAAGGGGGATATTTGTTGCCAGTTACCATATCTTCTATAGAAGGTAATAACTTAGATGCACTTAGCTCTAACAGAGGAGTAGTTTATGTGAAAATTCAAAATATTCATGTCAATGTAGAGTCCGGGCAACCGGCTGAAGGTACTTTGATTGCCGATCGTTCTGGCTGGACTGTAAAAGTTGCTCCGACGACTCGTGGAGATGCTAAAAATCTAATTGATGGAACAAATTCTGATGTAGCTCGTGATGGAGGAGCAGAATATTGGTTAACTGTGGATATAGGTAAGGTGCAGACATTAACAGGAATAAGAAATAAGTGTTATGCTAGTAGTTATTCACCGACTGCAGTAGAAGTATTTACTTCGAGTGATGGAGCAAAATGGAAATCTATTGGTGCTGTAACTATTCAAAGAGTGGCACACAATATATTAAGTTTTCGAAAGCCGTTGAAACGCGTTATTTAAAGTATTATGTGAAACAAGGTCCCAATACGGTCAGCCTTACGGAATTTGACCTATATGCGAAATAATTAATAGGTTATTGAAAATTTTTAAGTCCCGCTTTTTCGTTTTTTCGGATAAAGTGGGACTTACTATA
>ENA-OYKI01000502-OYKI01000502.1-human-gut-metagenome-genome-assembly--contig:-NODE-502-length-8599-cov-13.990403_pt1 | contig 8599 bp, 9 predicted proteins | sample MGYA00244947_ERZ653067 | MGnify/ENA primary metagenome ERZ653067 (study PRJEB26926, sample SAMN06165622) | human gut metagenome | biome: ENVO:00009003; feature: ENVO:2100002; material: ENVO:00002003... | reverse complement strand
ACTCTTCTTTGTTGCATATCAAACTATGCGCAGATAAGAGAGTGCCGACTGATATAGAAACATAGATAAGTAAGGTCTGCATAAGGAGGATTTTAGATTGTCAAAAAGAGAAATGTATGAACAGAAAACAGAAGAGATTCTGCTTCCAATCGTGGAAGAGTATGGATTTGAACTGGTGGATGTCGAATATGTAAAAGAAGGAAGTAACTGGTACCTTCGTGCATATATTGATAAACCGGGTGGAATCGGAGTGAATGACTGTGAGGTTGTAAGCCGCAGACTTTCCGATATTCTGGACGAGAAAGATTATATCGAAGATTCGTATATTCTGGAAGTCAGCTCACCGGGACTTGGCAGACCACTGAAGAAGGAAAAGGACTTCAAGAGAAGCCTTGGAGAAGAAGTTGAGATCAGAACCTACCGTATGATCGACAGAAAGAAGGAATTCACCGGAATCTTAAAGGATTACGATGAGACAACGGTTACGATCGAGATGGAAGATGAGACTGAGAAAACATTTGAAAAAAGCGAGATCGCACTGATCCGATTAGCATTTGATTTTTAAACGGCATGGATAAGTAAGGAGGAACAGACCATGAATACAGAATTATTAGAAGCGTTAAATATACTGGAGAAAGAGAAAGATATCAGTAAAGAGACACTGTTAGACGCCATTGAAAATTCACTGATGAATGCCTGTAAGAACCATTTCGGTAAGACAGACAACATCAAACTGATCATGAACAAGGAGACATGTGAGTATCAGTTATACGCTGAGAAAACGGTTGTAGAAGAAGTGGAAGACAAACTGGAGCAGATCAGTCTGGAAGATGCAAAAGAGATCGACAGCAAGTTCGAGCTTGGCGATATCGTGCATATTCCGATCGAGTCCAAATCATTCGGACGTATTGCAACACAGAATGCAAAGAACCTGATCTTACAGAAAATCCGTGAAGAAGAGCGTAAGGTTGTCTACGATCAGTATTTTGAAAAAGAAAAAGATATCGTGACAGGTATCGTACAGCGTTATGTTGGAAAGAATGTCAGCATCAACCTTGGTAAAGCAGATGCTATGCTGACAGAGAATGAGCAGGTAAAAGGTGAGGTCTTCAAACCGACAGAACGTATCAAATTATATATCGTAGAAGTAAAGAATACGACAAAGGGACCTAAGATCCTGGTATCCCGTACACATCCGGAACTTGTAAAACGTCTGTTTGAATCAGAAGTTACAGAAGTAAAGGACGGTATCGTAGAGATCAAGAGTATCGCAAGAGAAGCAGGAAGCAGAACAAAGATCGCTGTATGGTCTAACGATCCTGATGTAGATCCGGTCGGTGCATGCGTTGGTATGAACGGAGCCAGAGTCAATGCGATCGTCAATGAACTGCGCGGCGAGAAGATCGACATCATCAACTGGAGTGACAATCCGGCAATCCTGATCGAGAATGCATTAAGCCCTGCAAAGGTTATTTCTGTAATGGCTGATCCGGATGAAAAGACAGCAAGCGTTATCGTTCCGGATTATCAGTTATCACTGGCTATCGGTAAAGAAGGTCAGAATGCAAGACTGGCAGCAAGACTGACAGGATATAAGATCGACATCAAGAATGAGACACAGGCAATCGAATCCGGTGAACTTCCGGAGAACTACATGGAATTAAGCGAAGGCGTATACGAAGAAGAGTACGATGACGATGCAGAAGAATTCGATGTAGAGAACACAGCAGATGCTGAATACGATGATGACGACGCAGAGATCACATTCGATGAAGTAGAGGATACAGAGGAATAGGTGATAATTCGTGGGAGCAAATAAAAAAGTTCCTATGCGTAAATGCGTAGGATGTCAGGAAATGAAGAGTAAAAAAGAGATGATTCGTGTCATCCGCACATCGGAGGGAGAATTTCTACTGGATGCAACAGGAAGAAAGAACGGACGCGGTGCTTATCTCTGCCCGAACAGTGACTGCCTTGCAAAAGCAGTGAAGAATAAGGGCCTGGAGAGATCCTTTAAGCAGGCTATCCCGAAAGAAGTGTATGAAGCACTGGAAAAGGAGATGGAAGTACTTGAGTCAGAATAAAGCATTATCTATGATCGGTCTTGCCACGAAAGCCGGCAAGGTTGCAAGCGGGGAGTTCTGTACGGAGAAAGAAGTAAAATCCGGAAGGGCATATCTTGTGATCGTTGCAGACGATGCATCCGATAATACCAAGAAGAAATTTCAGAACATGTGTGACTTTTATCAGGTCCCGATTTATTTTTACAAAGATAAAGATACATTGGGGCATGCAATGGGAAAAGAGTTCCGTGCATCTTTGGTTATCCTGGATGAGGGATTTGCAAAAGGAATCCGGAAGCATATAGACACAGAGAATCAGACAATTGCATAGAGGAGGCAGATTATATGTCAAATAATAAAGATATAGAAACAAATACAAACGAAAATACACAAAAATCAGAAACACCAAAGAAAAAGAATATCGTGCATGTAATACGTCCGCAGAATGCACAGAACGGTGGTAACAAAGGAAGAAGATCCGGAGGAAATCGTCAGAATTCCGGACAGGGAAAACCGATGCAGGTAAATAACGGCCGTCCGGCAAGACGTTCTGACCGTTCTGCAGCACAGAATGTGTCTGCGGAAGAAGCACAGGCTCCAAAGAGGACAGAGAAGCCGGCAGCAGAAAGAACACAGAACAGACGTCCGGAAAGAAGTGAAAGACCGGAGAGATCTGAAAGAAATGAAAGATCTGATAGAAACGACAGATCCGATAACAGAAATAACCGTGGTGGTGAAAGACGTGGCGGAAGAGACGGACGTAACGGTGACCGCCAGGAAGGAAGAGGCGGACAGAGATTCCAGAGAGGAGACCGCCCGCAGAACGGACGTTCCGACAGAAACCAGGGAGACCGTGATAACAGACGAGACAATAACCGTGGCGATGACAGACAGGGACGTAAATTCGGAGACAGAAACGACAACAGAAGAAATGACAGAAAGAACAACCCAAGCATTCCGGCTCCTGCAATCGAAGGACAGAAACCACAGAGAAAGAATGCCAAGGGAAAAGACGATCACAAGAAGAAAGATTATCGTCGTGATGATGAAGAAAGAATGCCAAAGGGCAAGAAGAAAAACGAGCCAAAACAGCAGCTTCAGAAACCACAGCAGAAAGAGCAGAAGGTAGAGGAAGAGATCAAACAGATCACAATCCCAGAGGTTCTGACAATCAAAGAACTGGCTGATAAGATGAAGATTGTTCCGTCTGTAATTATCAAAAAGCTCTTTATGCAGGGAAAAGTTGCTACGGTGAACCAGGAGATCGATTATGAGACAGCAGAAGAGATCGCGCTGGAATTCGACGTTCTCTGCGAGAAAGAAGAAGTTGTAGACGTGATCGAAGAGCTTCTAAAAGAAGAAGAAGAGGACGAAAAGAAGATGAAGAAACGTCCGCCTGTAGTCTGCGTTATGGGTCACGTTGACCACGGTAAAACTTCCCTTCTGGATGCAATCCGTCATACAAATGTCATCGACCGTGAGGCCGGCGGTATCACACAGCACATCGGTGCTTATGTTGTAGAAATCAACGGAGAGAAGATCACATTCCTGGATACTCCGGGACATGAGGCGTTCACAGCAATGCGTATGCGTGGAGCAAGCTCTACAGATATCGCAGTTCTCGTAGTAGCAGCAGACGATGGTGTTATGCCACAGACAGTAGAAGCGATTAACCATGCAAAAGCTGCAGGTGTAGAGATTATCGTAGCTGTCAACAAGATGGATAAACCAAGTGCCAACATTGACCGTGTAAAACAGGAACTGACAGAATACGAACTGATTCCGGAAGACTGGGGTGGAAGCACAATCTTCGTTCCGGTATCTGCCAAGACAGGAGAAGGTCTGGAAGATCTGATGGAAATGATCGCTTTAACAGCAGAAGTAATGGAATTAAAAGCCAATCCAAACCGCCGTGCAAGAGGTCTTGTACTGGAAGCAAAACTGGATAAGGGAAGAGGTTCCGTTGCAAATATCCTGGTTCAGAAGGGAACACTCCGTGTCGGAGATCCAATCGCAGCAGGTTCTGCATTTGGTAAAGTAAGAGCCATGATGGATGACAAGGGAAGAAGAGTCAAAGAAGCAGGTCCGTCTACACCGGTAGAGATCCTTGGACTTAACGATGTACCGAATGCCGGAGAAGTTATCGTCGGATGTGGAAATGAAAAAGAAGCAAGAAACTTTGCAGAGACATTCATTTCACAGAGCAAGGTAAAACTTCTGGAAGAGACAAAATCTAAACTTTCTCTGGATGACCTGTTTACACAGATTCAGGAAGGCAACTTAAAAGAACTTGGTATCGTAGTAAAGGCAGATGTACAGGGATCTGTAGAAGCAATCAAACAGAGCTTACTGAAGCTGTCTAATGATGAAGTAGTCGTTAAGATCATTCACGGCGGCGTTGGTGCAATCAATGAATCTGACGTAAGTCTGGCTTCTGCATCAAATGCGATCATCATCGGATTCAACGTTCGTCCGGATGCAACAGCAAAAGAAACAGCAGACCGTGAAGGTGTAGATATCCGTCTGTACCGTGTCATCTACAATGCAATCGAAGATGTAGAAGCAGCTATGAAGGGTATGCTGGATCCTGTATTTGAGGAGAAGGTACTCGGACACGCAGAAGTACGTCAGACATTCAAGGCTTCCGGAGTCGGAACAATTGCAGGATCTTATGTTCTGGATGGTGTATTTGAAAGAGACTGCTCTGTCCGCCTGACACGTGACGGTATTGTAATATTTGAAGGACCTCTGGCATCTCTGAAGAGATTCAAAGATGATGTAAAAGAAGTAAAAGCAGGTTACGAATGTGGATTCGTATTTGCAAACTTCAATGACATCAAAGAAGGAGACCTCGTAGAGGCATTCAAGATGGTAGAGATTCCACGCTAGGAGTTGATATAAATGAGAAAAAGAAGCATTAAGAATACAAGAGTAAATACAGAAGTGCAGCATGAGTTATCGAACATCATCCGCGGGGGATTAAAAGACCCGCGTGTTGCACCGTGGACTTCGGTCGTGGCTGCAGAAGTTGCACCGGATCTTAAGACATGTAAGGCATATATCAGTGTACTTGGAGATGCTTATGAGCAGGAGCAGACAATTAAGGGGCTGCAGAGTGCAGAAGGCTATATCCGTCGTGAACTGGCCAGAACACTGAATCTGCGTAATACACCTGAGATCAAGTTTGTACTGGATCAGTCCATTGAGTATGGTGTGAATATGTCAAAGAAGATTGATGAAGTAACCAAAGACCTGAAAACGGAAGGTGTTGAGGAAGATGCTGAATAAAGTATTGGAGAACGTGTCCACGATCGCGATCGGCGGACATGTGCGTCCGGATGGAGACTGTGTGGGTTCCTGTGTGGGACTCGGACAGTATATCCGTGAAAACTACAGTGATAAAATCGTGGATATTTATCTGAAAGATATCCCGGAATCGTTTCATTTCTTAAAAGGGACAGAGACAATCCTGGAGTCTGTGGATGATGAAGAGAAAGTATATGATCTCTTCATTTCCCTGGACTGCGGGGATACAGACAGACTGGAGTATTCTAAAACGTTATTTAATAAAGCAAAGCATACGTTCTGTGTGGATCACCATATCAGTAACATCGGCTTTGCAGATGTAAATCATATCGTTCCGGAAGCAAGTTCGACATCAGAACTGGTATACGGACTTCTGGATGAAGAGAAGATTTCCCAAAATGTGGCGGAAGCACTGTACCTTGGAATTGTGCATGATACAGGCGTATTTCAGTATTCCTGCGCCGGACCGGAGACATTCCGGGTGGCCGCAAATCTTCTGGAAAAAGGCATTGACGGACCAAAGATCATAGAAGATACATTCTATGCGAAATCTTATGCGCAGAATCTTGTGATGGGCCGTGCACTGATGGAAAGCATCCTGTTTTTAAATGGAACAGGTATCGCGTCCTATATTCGGAAAGATGTGATGGATTTTTACGGTGTGGGACCAAAAGATCTGGAAGGAATTGTAAGCCAGCTTCGCGTGACAGAAGGAGTAGAGGTTGCTGTATTCATGTATGAATTGAAACAGAATGAATTCAAAGTAAGCCTCCGTTCCAAAGAGAAAATCGATGTCAGCAAGATCGCACAGTATTTTGGCGGCGGCGGTCATAAGAAGGCATCCGGATTTACAATGGCGGGAACACCGTTTGATGTGCTGAATAATTTGTCTAAACAGATTGAGGTACAGATGGAAAAACTGGAAAAGACACAGGAGCAGTAAACTATGATACACGGAATTATCAATGTGTATAAAGAAAAGGGATTTACATCCCATGATGTGGTGGCGAAACTTCGCGGGATCGTCGGACAAAAGAAGATCGGACATACAGGGACACTTGATCCGGATGCGACAGGTGTCCTTCCGGTGTGTCTTGGAAAAGCAACCAAGCTTTGTGATCTTTTGACTGACAAGAACAAGACATATGAAGCAGTGTTGCTTCTTGGTAAGACAACGGATACACAGGATATTACAGGTGAAGTTCTGGAAGAAAAGTCAACAGAGGCACTGACCGAAGAAAAAGTCAGAGAAGCTATTGAAGGATTTATCGGAGATTATGAACAGATTCCTCCAATGTATTCGGCTCTTAAGGTAAATGGGAAGAAATTATATGAGCTTGCCAGAGAAGGAAAGGTCATAGAGAGAAAAGCACGTCCGGTTAAGATCCTGGATATTCAGATTCTTGAGATTGATCTTCCGAAAGTCCGTATGGAAGTATCGTGTTCGAAAGGGACCTACATCCGTACGCTTTGTCATGATATAGGTGAGAAACTCGGATGCGGAGGCTGCATGGAATCACTGATCCGTACAAGGGTGTCAACGTTCCGGATTGAAGATGCGAAAACGCTGGATGAAATCGAAACCTTGAAGCAGGAAGGAAAGCTTGCAGAGCTTCTGGTACCGATCGATGCGATGTTCCCGTCTTATCCGAAGATCACGGTGAAAGATGATTGGAAGGCATTTGCTAAGAATGGGAATCCTCTGGATCTTAAAATGTTAAAAGAGGCATGCGGACAAGACGAAGAAACTCAGGTGCGTCTGTATGATGAATCAGGTAAATTCATCGCCATTTACCAGTGGAAAGAAAAAAAATACCACATCGTCAAGATGTTTTTTAACGAGTAAACGAGGAAGAAAAGACTATGCAGTATATCAGAGAGCTTGCGGAATATAACGGAAACGGAAGGGCAGCAGTGACTTTTGGAAAGTTCGATGGATTACACAGAGGCCATCAGATGCTTGTGACAAAGGTCCGTGAATTAGGAAAACAGGAGAATATAAACAGTATCGTATGTTCGTTTGACATGAGACCGTTATGGAAGGAAAAAGGGATTGCCCCGGAACTTCTGATGGTCGGAGAGGAACGGCAGGAAAGGGTAAAAGATGAGGTCGATTACCTGATCGAATGCCCGTTTACCGAATCTTTTCGTCAGAAGAGTGCGGAAGATTTTATACAGGAGATCATCCATGATCTGTTTCGTGCGAAATATATCGTGGTAGGGACAGATTTTACATTCGGATGTGAGAAACGCGGGGATGTGCATATGCTGGCGGAATATGCAGACCAGTATGATTATGAACTGATCGTTATAGAAAAAGAACGTTATCACGACCGGATTATCAGCAGTACTTATGTAAAAGAAGTAGTAAAAGAGGGCGATGTAGGGCTGGCAGAAACTCTGCTTGGTTATCCGTTTGAAGTAGAAGGAACGGTTGAACATGGCAGACAGCTTGGCCGTACGCTTGGATTCCCGACGCTGAATGTAGCATGGCCGGAAGGAAAGATCGTGCCGGCGCACGGAGTCTATTTCTGTAAGATAGATATCGAAGGAAAGACTTATCCGGGAATTGCCAATGTCGGTATAAAACCGACCGTGACAGAAGAAAAGAAGCTGTTGATCGAGGCATTTCTTTTCGGATATTCCGGAAATGCATACGGGGAAAAAGTACGGATTAATCTTAAAAAATTCCGGAGACCGGAGCAGAAATTTGACGGGATTGATGCACTGAAAAGACAGATCGATAAGGATATTGCAAAAGGAATGGAATATTTCGGAATTGTATAAATTTCTCTTTACACGAGGAATTTCATATGATATACTAAGCAACGTTGAAGCCGGTGTTCGGTAACTGGAAACTCCAACCGTTACTTAATATCAGGCGTTTTAATTAAGAGTATATAGGAGGAAACAAACATGATTTCTAAAGAGCAGAAAGAACAGATCGTAGCACAGTATGGTAGAACAGTAGGAGATACAGGATCACCGGAAGTACAGATCGCTATCCTGACAGCAAGAATCAATGATCTTACAGATCACTTCAAAGCTAATCCAAAGGATCACCACTCAAGAAGAGGACTTCTTAAGATGGTAGGACAGAGAAGAGGACTTCTTGCATACCTTAAGAAGACAGACATCGAGAGATATCGTGCACTGATCGAGAAGCTTGGACTGAGAAAATAATTCAGTTATATTTAGAGACGTTCATTTTATGGACGTCTCTTTTTCTA
>ENA-OYKI01000488-OYKI01000488.1-human-gut-metagenome-genome-assembly--contig:-NODE-488-length-8722-cov-5.916926_pt1 | contig 8722 bp, 4 predicted proteins | sample MGYA00244947_ERZ653067 | MGnify/ENA primary metagenome ERZ653067 (study PRJEB26926, sample SAMN06165622) | human gut metagenome | biome: ENVO:00009003; feature: ENVO:2100002; material: ENVO:00002003... | reverse complement strand
TCCCGGAAATAGGTCCTGTTCATGTGGGCGGCCTTACGAACAGCCGCTTACTTTCGACGGTGCGCAGTGCTATTTCTGCCGTCTATACGAACAATGTTCAGGTTTACGTCAATCTGCAGAGTGCACAGCCTGTTGCGGTTTATGTCACAGGGTTCGTTAACCATCCTGGGCGCTACGCGGGCGGTTCAATTGACTCCGTTCTTTCCTTCATAGACCGTGCTGGCGGTATTGATCCGGCACGTGGTAGCTACCGCAACATTGAAATTATCCGTGGGGGGAAGTCGATTGCGAAACTTGATCTCTACCTTTTTGCGTTACAGGGTCATGTTCCACAACAGCGCCTCAAAAACGGTGATGTGATTCTCATTAACGAAAAAGGAGTGAGCGTATCTGCCTACGGTTTGCTTCGCGAAGAGGCACAGTACGAATTTTCAAAGCTCACTGCTACGAACGGCTCAGGTCTGATCAAACTTGCCTCGCCTCTGAAAAATGTTTCACACGTGAGCGTCACGGGTACACGAAACAAAGCCCCCTTCAATAGATACTTCACAGTTGAGGACTTTAAGAACTTCAAACTCGCAGACGGTGACATTGTTGAGTTCGTAGCCGACAAGCCGGGCGAAACGATTATGGCGACGGTTACTGGCGCCATAACAGGGGCGTCTCGTTATCCGGTGAAAAAGACGGTGAAGCTGCGGGATCTACTACGACAGATTGAAGTGGAACCTGAACTTGCCGCAACGGAGGCTATTTATATACGCCGCAAGAGCGTAGCACGCGACCAAAAGACAGTCATTCAGGATTCGCTTCATCGGCTCGAAAAGGCGGCATTGACGGCGACATCGGCGACGCCCGAAGAGGCAAGCGTCCGGGTTGAAGAAGCAAAACTCATCCAGGACTTCGTTAAGCGCGCATCTCTCCTCGAACCCGACGGCGTGATCGTCGTTTCTCGCGGCGGCCAAGTAAGCGACATGTGGCTCGAGGACGGCGACGAAATCGTGATTCCGCAGAAGTCAAACGTCGTTCAAATTACAGGTGAAGTGGTAATGCCGAAGTCGATTGCCTATGAGGAAAGCATGTCGATCGACGACTACCTAGCAGCTGCAGGCGGCGTGTCCGACCGTGGTGACGAAAAGCACATTCTCGTTGCGAAGCAGAACGGAGAGGTGGGGCTGGCAGAGCATCTCGGCATCAATGCCGGGGATCGGATTTTGGTGCTGCCGAAGGTTGATGTGAAGTCGATGCTTTTGGCGAAGGACCTGATGACGATTGTTTATCAGATTGCAGTGGCAACTAAAGTGGCTATAGATATTTGATAGAGGATATTATGACTAAAGTATCGATAATTCTACCCTCCCTGAATGTTCATGAATATATTGAAGATTGCTTAAAGAGTGTTTGCAATCAACAATTACAAGATGTTGAAATAATCTGTGTTGACGCTGGTTCTACAGATGGAACATTGGAGATAATTCAAAATTTTGCTAAAAAAGATGAAAGAATAAAATTAATTCTCTCTGAGAAGAAAAGCTACGGCCTGCAAATGAATTTGGGGGTCGATGCATCCAATGGGAAATACATAGGCATTGTTGAAACAGATGATTATGTAAGACCCGAGATGTTCAAACATTTGTATGAGTTAGCAGAAAAAAACGATCTTGATTTCATAAAAGCTGACTTTTATCGTTTCAATCATGATGAAGAAGGTAAAGAGCTTCTCTACTTAAACAAATTAACGGATAACATCTCGTATTACAATCGAGTTGTTAACCCTAGAATAGAGAAAGAAGTATTTAAGTTTGTAATGAATACATGGTCGGGTATTTATAAAAGAGAATTTCTTATCAAAAATAATATTCGACATAACGAAACTCCTGGAGCTTCTTATCAAGATACAGATTTTTGGTTTCAAACATTTAGCTTTGCTGAAAGAGCGTATTTCGTTGATAAACCTTATTATATGAACCGAAGAGATAATCCTAACTCTTCTGTTTATAGCAACAAAAAAATTTACGCCTTTTGCGACGAGTATGATTATATATATTCAAAACTATTTAAGGATAAAAAAAATAAAGATCTCATTCCTGAATTTCAATTTTATCGTTATAGATCATATATGTCATCTTTAAATAAGTGCGAAGGGGACGACAAGCGTCGATTTATTGAAAAATTCAAGAAGGACCTTTTGGCTTCAAAAGATCGTGGAGAATTGGATCTGACTCTTTTTACTGAAGGAGGTAAAAAGACAATTAATCTGATTATAAACGATACAGAGAAATTTATTTCTCAACAACTCAAGAAAAGACCTGTTGCCTACAAACTCGGAACAAACTCAAAAGAAGTGCTTATTGCGCCAAAATGTATAAACACTCCGAAAGTTTCTGTAATCATACCGCTCTATAATGCCGAGAAATTTATTAAAGATTGCCTTACGAGCGTTCTTAAGCAAACACTAATTGACATAGAAGTAATCATTGTTAATGATGGCTCCACTGATTCCTCACTAGACATAGTGAAACAGTTTTGCGAAAAAGATAATAGAATTATCCTTTTGTCTCAGCCAAATTCAGGATCAGGAAAGGCTAGAAACTTTGGATTAAGCTTTGCAAAAGGTGATTACATCGCATTCATGGACTCAGATGATTGGTATCCAGACAAGGATATTCTAGAAACACTTTACAACAAGGCGACTTCTAATTCAGCAAAAATTTGCGGTGGCTCATTTAGTAACTATAAAAATGGTGTAACTAATACTAAATTTGTTGGCAACTACCGGAAATACACTTTTGAAAAAGAAGGTTTCATCGAATTTAAAGATTACCAATTTGATTACGGTTATCATCGTTTCATCTATTCTCGCGAATTGATCCAGAAAAATAATATTGAGTTTCCAGACTTGCTGAGATTTCAAGATCCACCGTTTTTCCTAAATTGCATGAAAGCTTCTAGTGGATTTTATGCTATACCAAAAATCGTGTATTGCTATAGAAAAGGTGAAAACAATGTTAAATGGAATCCGCGAAAAATTACCGATTTACTAAAGGGAATTCTATTTGAAGTCAAGTTTTCAAAAGAGCAAGGGTATCACATGCTTCACAGAATAGCAATTGATCACATCAATGTGGAATTTGAAAAACACATTCAACCTTTCTTGAATTTCGAAAACATTGACATAATTGAAACACTTTTCGTGATTAACAAAGAAATTGACAAAGACTTACTCCTTAAATCAGGATATAAAATCGACATCACAAAACCTTATCTAGTTAAGCCGTTAAGAAAGTTCGCCAGAAAATTCGAAGAGAAAATTGAAAGTATTACAATTAAAACCGCATCAAGAGAAATCATTTTATCTGGTGAAAATGATGAAACTTCGAACCAAAATAAAATTATTGGCAATTTAAGAGATGAAAATGATAAATTAAAAAAGAAATTGGAGACATTAAGAAATGGATTGTCTTTTAAAATAGGAAGATTCTTAACCTTTGTCCCTAGGAAAATCATTGATTTTACGAGAAAGTAAATGCCGAAAATCTCTGTTATCGTGCCAGTATACAATGGCGAGAAATTCATTAGCAAATGTCTCGATTCTCTCTTGTCTCAGAATCTTAACGACATTGAAATTATTGTAATTAACGATGGCTCAATTGATAAAACTGAAAATATAGTCAAGCAACGAGCATTGAGTGATACTAGAATTACATTAATAAGTCAGGAAAATTCCGGAGTAAGTTCAGCAAGAAATAGAGGAATTCGTGCAGCTAAAGGGGACTACATCGCTTTTTGCGATTCAGATGATATATTTGATTGTGACTTTTTAGAGAAACTATATACATTAGGAAAAAAAGAAAATCTCGATATTGTAAAAGGATCAACGATCTTAGTAGATGCTACAGGTAAGGAAAGAATAGATCCGGAAAATTCAAGAATTGTTGACATTTCGGATTTCAATAGCAAATGGTTCTCAGCCATTTACAGGCGAGAACTATTAAGCAGATTTAATATAACATTCCCAGAAGAGATTTCATATAAAGAAGATACGGTATTTCTGTTTAAGTCAAAGCTATACGCAAAAAGCTTTCAAAAGATTGACGATACATTTTATCATTATAATTTTCAAAGATCAGACTCATTAAGTAATAATGTCAGCGAAAAATCAATAAAGGATGCTTTTAAAAATCTTTTAATTAGAGTATCCATTCTAAATCATTACTTTAGTGATAACCCTGGAAAAATTGATTATTCATTGTATAAAAATATAATAAATAATAGCTTCGCATATTTCGCAAAATACAGCGTTATGTCTTTGGGCGCAAAAGCACAAGAAGAAATCGCAACTATCATTCGTGAAATTCTATTACACATTAAAGACAAAAATAATAACACTAAAAATATACTATCAAACAAAAAAATGAAGCAATTTTGAGATACTATTCTAACCTTGAATATAAAAATTATGACTATTGGGGTGAAATTAAAAAACTTCTAGACAAAGAAGCGAGTTCTGTTTCTCTCGACAATTTAAAAATTGAACATAAGGGTAGACTCCGAATTAGGACCGATCATTTTGATGTAGAAACTTTCTTGGTCCCGAAGTTTTACGAAAAATTATATGTCTTTTTATCTGGTGTGGGTCATTGGGATACAGCATATCCTTTTTTTGAAAGAACTAGATGGTCGAAGGATCTAAAGGGGATTTCTCTTTTCTTTGATGATCCAACACGTGTTCAAGCAAAATTAGATCTTCCATACTACTTTGGTTCCAAAGAAAATGACTGTAAGGACGAAATATTAAAAATCGTTTTGAAAATTTGCTCAATACATAATATTAACTTTCAGAATGTGGTTTTTATTGGGCACTCAAATGCGGGTTATGCAGCTATCTATTTAGCAGATAAATTGAAAGGCTCTTTGTCGATTTCTTTCTGTCCTCAATTCTCAATTAAAAAATTTCTAGATAATAAAAATAATGATTTTGAAAAATTTAAAAAACAATTAGGGATTAAGGATGAGGATATATCTAATTTTGATAATAGACTCTCTATTGAAAATTTGGTAAATAATAGAAATAACGCTTCAAGATTTTTAGTTTACTGGAATCTGGCTTCAACTGTTGATTTGTTACAGCTTGGTCTAATAGATGAATTTAAAGATGTGAACGAGATAAAGCCTGATTTTTACAAGTTTAATAATGTGTTAATTTGGGCTGTCAATATTAAGTGTGCACGCCCACATCATGCATGGCCAGATCAACATGTATCCATGTACTTAGAAGCCCTAGCTAATCAAGAATTTCCATTTAACCAAAGGCACTTTCTTAAATTAATAGAAGCTGAAATGTTCAAAATAGAAATGGAAAAAGATTTAAAGAATGAAGCTATATCAAAATTAAACAAAATAAAGAAGTCTGTATTGGGGGTATTAGCAGAAATATAATATCTATTTAAGGAATAGATTTTAACTATATTTTATACTTCTGGATCCTCTGAACAATTCAACCTCAATAAAAATGTCGCCTAAAAACGGCACTTGCTCGGGGGATTCCTTGTTTTTGGTAGTTCTTGGAAAACTCAAGTGAAAGCCGAATTTTCCGTTAACGGACTGGATACGCAATTTTTTTGACACCAAGGTCATGCCCTAAAAGATGCGACTGGTCGTCGACAAGCACCTCATCCGGTATGTAGTTGAAGTAGCAGCGCGGCTGGCCTCATCGAAATGATCTTCGTCTCGGGTTGCATCACACACGCTATCAAAGATCACTTCGACAATCGCCCGAGCACGCGTGCGATTCTGTGACTGACTCAGAATGGATTTTGTTTCCCCGAAACGGAAACCGTCATCACAATTGACGGGCTTGAGACGAGTGGAAGGATTGGGTTGCGCTTGCGCGCGCTTCCAATACAACACCCGTGGCGGACGTGCCGGCAGTACGACAGAGTCGCTTGGTCGTTTCCTGCAGTGCTTAACTGCTGAAATGCTTCTCTCGCCTCGCTTTGAAGATTCATTAACGAAAAGTAGAAAGACATGAGCAAACCTTTTCTGAAGAATACATGCTTGCAAACGAGCGTTTCCTGTTGCGGAATTTCGCTGGATCTCTCCCGTCAGAGACTAACACTGTCGGATTTTGCCGAATTGATCCGATTTGCTGAAGAAGTTGATCTGCAAGGCGCTTTTCGCCGCATGTGTGCCGGCGAAATCGTCAATGTCTCTGAAAATCGCGCGGCGCTCCACACGTCTCTTCGTGCATTTGATGCAGCGTCGCCTTTTTACGCCGAGATAAACGCCGAGCGCGAACGCATGCTCAACTTTGCCGATCAAATCCGCTCCGAAGGAAGGATCACTGATTTGATCAACATCGGCATTGGTGGTTCTGAAATGGGACCGCATGCTGCGTGGCATGCGTTGCAGCCACTGACCCCGAAGATCAGGCTCCACTTTCTCTCTGCAGTAGACGGCACTTTGCTTGATCGCATTCTGAGTCGATGCCGTCCCGAATCAACGCTTGCCGTCGTTTCCTCGAAGAGTTCGGTACACGCGAGACGATGGTGAATGCAGAAATGGTCGACGGGTGGTTTGCTCAAGCGGGGATCTCCGGAAAGAAGCGAAACGACCACATCGTAACGGTCTCGTCCAAAGCCGATGCTGCAGAGTCGTTCGGGCTTCGCAAGGAAAACGGCTTCCGGGTCTGGCCCTGGGTCGGAGGTCGTTTCTCGGTGTGGAGTGCAATTGGCCTGCCGCTCGCCATAGGTCTGGGAAAGGAAGCCTTTCTTGCCTTTCTTCGCGGTGCTAATGCTATGGACAGGCACGCGCTTGAGGCTCCGGTGTCGGAGAACCTTCCGATGTTGATGGCTCTTCTCGCTTTTTGGGATTCGACGCAACTCGAAATTCCGTCAATGTGCCTCTTGCCCTACGACTGCAGGCTGGACATGATGCCCGCGTGGCTGCAGCAGCTTGAGATGGAATCGCTCGGCAAGTGCACACTAGCGGACGGTTCCGGACGAGTAAGAACTCGGACGGGGCAAGGCATCTGGGGTAGCAATGGCAACTGCGGCCAGCACAGTTTCTATCAGTGGCTAAGAGAAGGCACGTGGTGTACGAGCATCAATCTTGTGAAGGTTTCGGATGCCGGCCATTCGCACGGAAAGATGGCTCGCGTTCTTAACGCGAATGCAAACGCTCAGGCCGAAGCGCTCGTGACTAGAGAAACGGATGAGTTTTTCAACAGCCTCATGGTCATCACTCTAAATGAGTTAACTCCCGAACGGCTTGGTGCCTTCATGTCACTCTATGAGCACAAGACCTCGTTATTTGGGGCGCTACTGAAGATTAACCCCTTCGATCAACCCGGCGTCGAATTTGCCAAGAAATTAGCTAAAACGCTCGAGTCTTAATTTTCAGAGAAAAATTGAGGCACTTCCTGTGTGTCAAGACGTGAGTCCTAGGCTTACGGTGACATTAAGGAAGAGCCTCACGGTTACCCTATCTCTAGAAATTCAGGTCGCGAATAACGTTTTCTCTTTTAGCCAAATCGAATGCAGATTCGATAACTTTGTCCATATCGTAGTAGCGGTAGGCTCCGAGTCGACCGCCGAAGATGACCTTCTGTGCGTCTTGACGGGACTGGGCTAGTTCTGCGTATTGGGCATAAAGGCGTACATTCTTTTCGTCATTGACAGGGTAGTAGGGCTCTTTCGTCGTATCCCAAGCTTCCGGATATTCGCGGCTTATGACTGTCTTCTCGGGATCGCCCTGCGCTCCGAAAACGAAGTGCTTATGCTCGATGATTCGTGTATACGGCACTTCGCGCTCAGTGTAATTTACGACGGCCACACCCTGGAAGTTGGCAGTTGAAAGCACCTCCGTTTCGAAGCGCACCGTGCGGTATTCGAGCTGGCCGAAGCAGTTCTCGAAGAAGGCGTCGATCGGTCCAGTAAAGATCACCTTGCGAGCGAGCGAGCTTAGGTACTCCTTGTTAAGGAAAAAGTCTGTATTGAGTCTAACCTCGCTTCCTTCAAGTAGCTTTGCGACAAGCTGCGTGTAGCCGTCTTCTGGAATACCCTGATAGCGGGCATTGAAATAGTTGTTGTCGAATGTGAGGCGCACGGGCAAGCGCTTGATGATCGCGGGTGGCAGATTCTTACAGTCGCGGCCCCACTGCTTCTCCGTATAACCCTTGATGAGCGTTTCGTAAATGTCAGTGCCAACAAGACTGATCGCCTGCTCCTCAAGGTTCTTCGGTGACTCGATACCTGCCGCAGCGCGCTGTGCCTCGATCTTTGCGAGCGCTTCAGCGGGCGTCTTTACACCCCACATAGCGTAGAACGTGTTCATGTTAAAGGGCAGATTGAAGAGCCGGCCCTTGTAGTTTGCAACGGGGGAATTGACAAAGTTGTTGAAGGTGCTGAATTTGTTTACGAACTTCCATACTGCTTCGTTTGAAGTGTGAAAGATGTGTGCTCCGTACTCGTGAACGGGAATCCCTTCAACTTCGTGGGTATAGATATTTCCCCCAATATGGAAACGTTTATCAATGACCAGGCATTTCTTTCCTACCTTGCCAGCCAAATTTGCAAAAACCGCTCCAAAAAGTCCTGCGCCGACAACAAGATAATCGTAAGCAAATGTTGATTGCTTCATTTTAATGTCCAACATAAAAATCTGTAAAAAAAAATTATTCCAGCCTCCCGGAACACTAGATCACGAGCACATTGACACAGATCAA
>ENA-OYKI01000484-OYKI01000484.1-human-gut-metagenome-genome-assembly--contig:-NODE-484-length-8747-cov-10.155200_pt1 | contig 8747 bp, 1 predicted proteins | sample MGYA00244947_ERZ653067 | MGnify/ENA primary metagenome ERZ653067 (study PRJEB26926, sample SAMN06165622) | human gut metagenome | biome: ENVO:00009003; feature: ENVO:2100002; material: ENVO:00002003... | reverse complement strand
GTGTTCCGTCAATTTGCGGGAGACGGAATGCTCTGATATATGGTGAAATTTTTAAAATGGAGGTGTAAATTTGAAGAAAATGAAACGCTTGTTAGCAATCATCCTTGCTTCACTGCTCATACTCTCATCGGCTACCGCCGGCGCGAGTGCGTATCAGGCTTATAAGGATGACGCGCTGACAAAGTACGACTTTACTGACACTGCGGTTCTGACCACAGAGCAGTATGCGTCTGCGCTTCTTGACTACGCTGACAAGGCGCTTGCCAAAGAGAACATCACGATGGATCTTTCGATTCTCGGTAAGCTTGATGCGACGTCTATAGACAATGCTCTTTCGAGCGTCTATAAGCTGATCAACGGCAACAAGATCATCCTTTGGATGGCCGGCGATCTGAACAGCGTCAATGTCGATGCAATCAAGAACCCGCGCAGAAGCAATACCACTGATGTCGCAGTCATCAAGGCGCTCCTTCAGTTCCTTGCGGACAACAAGGGAATCGTCAAGAAGGTTGTCGTCGGCGGTGTCGGTAAGTACAAGCGAGACGGCGGTGTCTCTCTCGGCGTTGCCAACTCGTTCGTAAAGGTCGATCTGAATGTCGAAGTTATGCTCAGAGAGATGATTTGGGGTCTTGCATATCCGAATACGGAATACAACAGCTCCAATAACATCGACAGCATGCTTCAGGTCATCATTCAGAACGCTCTTGCAGGCGTTAAAGAGATTCCTGACAGCGTCAAAAATCTCGTTGACCTCAACTCGACAAAGTCTACATATGACTTCATCGAGGATCTTCTTCAGACAGCTTATAACGATATAGCTGTTCCGATGCTCAATGACCAGACAATGAAGTGGCTCGGTCAGGAGATCGACAAGGATACCACAGGTACTCTTGCGGGTCTGTTCAACAGGGACTTCAGGGTTTCGGCCTATACCGTCCCCGCGGGCAGCACTCTTGTTGCTGAGCTCAATAACATTGCCGGCGGCATTGTTAACGGACTTCTGAAGAACTACAACGGTTGGGTCTCGGGTGACAATTCAAAGCTCACCGATAATGTTGTCGCAGTTGCGAGATACATTCTCAAAGAGACCGGCGATTACTTCTTCCCGGATTGGCAGAAGCACATCGCAACAGCCGAAGAGATCGACGCAATGAGCAAGGAAGAGCTTATCGCTTATCTTGCGCGCTCGATCATCAACGCATCAGTCGGCTATATGTACATCCCCGAGGATGTCACGACTGTTATAGGCGTTGCATGGGAGGCTGTTAAGCAGCTCATGGCTCAGTTCCTTCCCGAAAGAGATTACAGCGGTTATCCCAAGACTGTTCAGGGTATCCTTGATATGCTTGCGGATTTCGTCGCCTACAACGTCAATCCCGGTATCGACCTCAACGCAGGTGATCTGAAGAAGGCGCTCAACTACGGCGACGGTATGGATAAGATGCTGACTACTGCCGTTCAGTGGCTTGCCGCTGACCCGCAGTATTACACAGGTCTTCTTCCCAGCACCACGATTGATACCTCTGACGGATGGAAAGCTCTTGATGATATCTTCTTCAAGCTGTTAGACAAATCTGTTCTTCCCGCAAAGTTTGCCAACAGCGGAAGCGAGACTATCCTCAAGGATATTGTTTATTCTATCCTCAACGGACTGCTCGTTGATCAGGATCTGACCTGCATCTCTGACCTGTTTGTTAAGAATGAGTCCGGCGCATTCGCCACTCAGACTCTCAAGCAGAGCATCGTGAGACTCGTCACCGATATCCTCAACGCAGTTCTTCCGGGAACGGTAACCAAGACTTACGGCTCGCTCAATGAGATCGTTTCGAACCCTGAGCTCGGCTCGATAGTCGAGAACCTTCTCGGATCTTTGAATTCCAACAAGGACAAGCTTGTTCCGCCTATCGTCAACATCGTGGCTCAGGTCATGAAGCTGACTGATAAGGCAAAGTTCAAGGAAATGGAGATCGCCGGTTCAAAGAGAATCAAGAACAGCAGCGAACTTGATCTCACGGTTTATAACGGAAGCCAGGGCATTAACAGAGGTTATACTGATAAGAACAATAACTTCACTCAGGACAAGCTTCCCCGTTATACAATCGATAGTTGGAGCGCTGTTGCTTATAACTATGACGGCAGCAAACAAAAGGATCTTTCGGTATCCGGTCTTACTGCCAATGAGGAACTCAATGGCGGCGATAATAGGTCGGTGAAGATAAGCGGAATCGACAGTAATAATACGCTTGTTGTCTTTACTGTATATTATTTTGCCCTCGATGAGGCGGGAAATAAGCTGACAAACGATGCTTCGGTTTGCAGATTCTATTCTTACAGGCTTGATGGTGCTGATGTTGATAACAATACCAGCGGAATTAATACGGGCTCAAACAAGACAAGTGCGTCTGTTAATGATTGCCCGCCCAAACTTCTGCTGTTTAATCAGAACAACACCAACCCGCTGAAGACGATATGTGCGCAGAGTGTTACTTTCAAGGTGCCGAAGGGCAAGGGCGCACATACAGGATCTAATGCATCGGCTAATCTCGGTGGCCTTAGTTCCAACCTTAAGAGTGCGACCTCCTCGGCGTCAATGGATGGCGGAAATGCTATTTCAGGTTCAAATGCCTATGACAGCATTGATCTTTGGGAGGAGACAGCTTCTATTGCAAAGTTTGAAGTTGGCTTTGACACTACGATCAATTGGGCTGCTACGGCAAAGAAGGGTAACAAAACCGACCATTACAATGGTGCTACCCGCATTATCTGTTATAACGATTACGGACTTCCTGAGCTCTACAATATAGAAGCTGGCAAGAATCGCGCAAGAACAGATTATGACAGCAGCGCGGATGCAGCTTGGGACGCATATATAACCGCCCTTAACAATGCGGCTATATATACGCTTCTTCCCGGTACGATTGCGCTCTACACCAATAGCGAATTCCTTGCAGGATTTGAAGCTAGACAGAAGGCACTTGCCTCTGCAGTTGAAACTTTGGAGACGCATTTGGTTTCCGCTTCTGTTGACTCGCTCAAGACCGCCGTTGAGGCAGTCCAGGGCAAGGACAACGCAGAGGGCGCCGTTTATTGGGATGACGGTTATAACTATTTCGGTTATGACGATTTCAATTCAGTCACCTGGAACGGCTGGAAGGAAGCCAGAAACCGCGCTCTCAACCTCTACAACTCGACCATAGCTCCCAAGGAGCCCGTTGCTCCCGAGAAGCCCGGCGATGACGCCACTCTGATCGAGAATCAGAAGTATGATAAGGCATATGCACAGTGGCAGACCGACCACGCAGCGTGGGAGACCGCGATTGCAGCGTGGCAGATGCCCACAATATCCGCTATCGATGTTGCTTATGCTGAGCAGCAGGTTGCGCTTTGGGGTCCCAGACTTATAAAGCTTGCCGCTGTTAAGACGCACCTCGATGCGGCTATCAAGATGTGCACCATCGACTCCGCAGACGCTTCCAAGTATGATGCGGACAGATGGGAAGCATATGCAAAGTCCTTTGCTTATGCTCAGAAGGTTTCGACCTCGTTCAACGCCTCTACGACCATGCGCACGCAGGTCAGAGAAGCTATGAACAACCTTATCTACAACTGGAAGCGCCTTATTGCTAACCCCGTTGTCACCGTCACCTTCACCTTCACCGTGAATGGCGAGACTCACGCGGTTCTCACCGGCAACCAGGGCGATCCCGTTGATCTTAGCTCCATCGAAGCTCCTGCCGCACCTGTCGGCATGCACTTCGTCGGTTGGGGCAACGTACCCGCAACGTTTGACGCTGACGCTACATTCGAAGCTCAGTTCGCAAACAACACGGATACAAAGTACACCGTGAATGTTTATAATATGGACACCACCGGCAACTATCCGGCAACTCCCGACAGCACCTATCAGGGCGCAGGCGAGACCAATTCTACAGCCGATATCACTGCCGATGCAGTCGCCGCTGAAGGCTTCTCGCTCGATTCGGCAAAGAGCACCCTTACCGGCACTATCGCCGCTGACGGTTCTCTTGTCCTCAGCATTTACTATTCACGCAACCAGTACACCATAACTTATGCTAACACGGATCTCGAACCCGATACATATTATTATGGCGCTACTGTTTCCGCCCGTACTCCCGAGAAGGCTGGCTATGCTTTCCAGGGTTGGGAGGAAGAGGTTCCCTCCACCATGCCCGCACAGAACATCACTCTTACGGCTAAGTGGAACGAGAATCCCGCAGACTACACCGATTATGACATAGCTGTTGCAGCTGCCAACGCTAAGAAGGCAGAGGCCAACTACGACAAGACCTACACCGAGGCTTCCAGAAAAGCTCTTGACGCCGCTCTTGCAGTTGACGTCTCCGGCAAGAAGCTCAGCGAGCAGGGTGTTGTCGACGCTCAGACCGCAGCTATCAACGCTGCTGTTAAGGGTCTTGAGAAGATGACATACAACGCAACATTCTATGTTGACGGCGAAGAGTACAGAGTCGTTCCCACCAAGGTCGGCGAGCAGATCGTCGCCCCCGAGGCTCCCTCCAAGCAGGGCTACACCTTCACCGGATGGACTCCCGAAGTCGGAACGATGGGCATTGAGGATGTTTCCTTCAACGCAGTATTCTCCGCAGGCACCGTTGCTTACACTGTCGAGACATACGTAATGGATGTCACCGGCAACTATGGCGACGCTGCTATCGAGAACAAGTCCGCTACTACCGACGAGACCGTCTCCGTTACTCCCGAGGCTCGTGAGGGCTTCTCGGTTGCAGCTGAGAGCGTACTTTCCGGCGAAGTCAAGGCTGACGGCAGCCTTGTTCTCAAGGTTTACTACAGCCGCAACCAGTACAAGCTTACTGTTGACGGCAATGTGACCAATGTTTATTACGGCGCAGCCATCAGTGTTGCCGAGCCGGCAGCTCGTGAGGGCTACACCTTCGCCGGTTGGGACAGAGATGTTCCCGAAACCATGCCCGCTTCCGATGTAACTCTTGTTTCCCAGTGGAACGAGAACGACGCTGACTACACCGCTTACAACGCGGCTAAGGCAGCGGCTGAGGCTAAGCAGGCAGAAGCAAACTTCGACAAGACCTACACCGCAGAGTCCAGACAGGCTCTCGCCGATGCCCTTGCGAAGGATGTTTCCGGCAGGAAGTACACCCAGCAGGGTGAAGTTGATGCAGCCGCTAAGGCAATCAACGATGCGGTCACAGCTCTTGAGCTCATGACCTACAAAGCCACCTTCTATGTTGACGGCGCTGAATACAAGGTTGTTACTGCGAAGGTCGGCGAAGCTATCGCCAAGCCCGACGATCCCTCCAAGACAGGTTATGTCTTCACCGGTTGGGATCCCGAGGTCGGAACCATGGGCACTGAGGATCTCACCTTCAATGCTAAGTTCTCCGTAGGCGAAGTTTCTTACACTGTTGAGACCTATGTCATGGGTCTTGACGGTCAGTACGGCGCAGCCGATTCCAAGAACGTTGCAGCAACCACCGGCGCAGAGATAACTCTTACCCCCGATGCCCGCGAGGGCTTCACGGTTGCAGGCGAGAGCGTTCTCACCGGTACAGTCGCAGCTGACAGCAGCCTTGTTCTCAAGGTTTACTACAGCCGTAACCAGTACAAGCTTACTGTTGACGGCACAACGACCGAAGTCTACTACGGCGCAGCTCTTGAGATCGCAGATCCCGAGGCAAGAACCGGTTACACCTTCGCCGGCTGGAAACCCGCGGCTCCCGCGACCATGCCCGCTAACGATGTAACTCTTGAGTCCCAGTGGACCGAGAACGGTGCTGATTACACTGCTTATGACGCGGCAGTCAAGGCTGCTCAGGCTAAGCAGGCCGAGTCCGACTACGCAGCAAGATACACCGAGGAGAGCAGAAATGCTCTTGCAGCGGCTCTTGCAGCAGATGTCTCCGGCAAGAAGTACACCCAGCAGGGTGAAGTTGATGCGGCAACAACCGCTATCAACAACGCAGTCGCAGGTCTCAACAAGATGACCTACAACGCAATATTTACAGTCGACGGCGAAGAGTACGCCAAGGTTCCCACGAAGGTTGACGATCAGATTGTCGCTCCCAAGGATCCGTCCAAGGAAGGCTACACCTTCGCAGGTTGGAAACCCTCAGTCGGCATTATGGGTACCGCAGACGCTACCTTCGAGGCAGTGTTCGCAGCAGCAGGTGACATCGCTTACACCGTCAACACCTATGTAATGGGCACCGACGGCACTTACGGCGATCCCACTTCTGAGAAGCTTACCGGTACCACCGGCTCGACCGCTACCTACGCACCTGAGGCTCGCGAGGGCTTCACCGTTGCGGACGAGAGCGTTCTTTCCGGCACTATCGCAGCTGACGGCAGCCTTGTTCTCAAGGTTTACTACAGCCGCAACAAGTATACCCTGACCGTTGACGGTGTCGCTTCCGAAGTCTACTACGGCGCAGCTGTTTCCGTGGCAGAGCCTTCTAAGGAGCACTACACCTTCGCAGGTTGGGAGCCCGAGCTTCCCGACACCATGCCCGCGAACGACGTAACAGTCGTTTCCAAGTGGACAGAGGACGGCGCTGACTACACCGCATATGATGCAGCAGTCGCAGCGGCTCAGGCGAAGAAGGCCGAGACTGACTATGATAAGACCTACACCGCAGAGTCCAGAGCGGCTCTCGATGCAGCTCTTGCAGAAAAAGTTTCCGGCAAGAAGTATTCCGAGCAGAATGTTGTCGATGCAGCCACCAAGGCTATCAACGACGCAATCGCAGCTCTCGATCTTATGACCTACAACGCAACCTTCTATGTTGACGGCGCTGAGTACAGAGTCGTTCCCACGAAGGTCGGCGAGCAGATCATCGCTCCCGAGAATCCCACCAAGGAAGGCTTCGTCTTCACCGGTTGGGATAAGGAAGTCGGAGTCATGGGCACCGAGGATGTTTCCTTCAACGCTCAGTTCTCCGCCGGCGAAGTCTCCTACAAGGTTGAGACTTACATCATGGATGTCAACGGCGCTTACGGCGCAGCTGATGTCAAGGTCGTTCCTGCCACTACCGGCGCGGCCGTCTCCGTCGATCCCGAGGCTCGCGAGGGCTTCACGGTCGCCGCTGACAGCGTCCTCTCCGGCACAGTCGCAGCTGACGGCAGCCTTGTTCTCAAGGTTTACTACAGCCGTAATCAGTATAAGCTTACGGTTGACGGTGCAGAGTCCATGGTTTACTACGGTGCTGAACTCAACATCGCAGAGCCCACCAAGGATCACTACACCTTCGCAGGTTGGAACGTCGAAGTTCCTGCCACCATGCCCGCATCCGACCTGACCCTCGTTTCCCAGTGGACCGAGGAAGGCGCTGACTACACTGCATATGATGCAGCAGTCAAGGCCGCTCAGGCGAAGAAGGCTGAGGCGGACTATGAAAAGACCTACACAGCAGAGTCCAGAGCGGCTCTCGATGCAGCTCTTGCCATAGACGTTGCCAATAAGAAGTATTCCGAGCAGGCTGATGTCGATGCAGCAACTGCTGCTATCAACGACGCAGTCAAAGCTCTCGAGCTCATGACCTACACCGCTAACTTCTATGTCAACGGCCAGCTCTATAAGGCTGTTACCGCGAAGGTCGGCGAGCAGATCATAGCTCCCAACGATCCGTCTGTCGACGGTTACAACTTCAACGGTTGGGATCCCGCAGTCGGAACCATGGGCACCGAGGATGTCAGATTTGACGCTATCCTTGTTGCCAGCAACTCCTCCATCATCTCCGTCACTCCGGAGACCCCGAACTACGGCGGCATGCATCAGTATGCAGTCAAGGTCAAGGGCGAGCCTCTGAAGATCAAGATAGTTGACGCAAACGGCAATACCCGCACGTTTGACAGAAACACCTCCATGACAAGCGATGCCAATGCGCTCGGTATCTTGAAGATAGAGAAGACTGAGGACGGCGAAATTTGGCTCATCAATGCTAACCTCGCAGAAGGCAAGTTCACTGCTTATGCGAAGATGGCGAAGGAATACTGGGAGAACGATGGCTATGGCTTCACAGTCTCGTTCGATCAGAAGCCCGAGCCTAAGATCGGCGACGTTACCGAAGTTACCTACGACACCCCGAACTACGGCGGCAAGCAGGACTATCGCGTTAAGGTCACCGATAAGGCTGGTAAGATCCAGTTCGTCTATGCAAACGGCGGAACCACCACCCTTACAAGACTTGATCCGAGAGTCTCCATCAAGTCTTATGACGCACAGGGCAATGAGGTCTATGCAAACAGCACCAACCTCGCTTATGAGATCTGGACTGTTAACTTCAACCTTCCCGCAGGCAACTATGTTGTCAGAGCGAAGTATGGAAGAAATACATGGAGCGAAGGCCTTGCAGTCAACGTAGTTATCAGCGCTAAGCCGGCAACGGCTGTCAGCGTTACCGAGGTCAATACCTCTGCTGATTCTGTCGCAGTCACCGTCAACGGCACTGCCAAGAAGGTCAAGATAACCTACGCTTCGGGTGCTACCAGAACCTTCAACAGAGATGACGCCAATGTCTCCATCGCTTCTAACGGCGACGGCGAGATCTGGACCATCAATGTTAAGCTCACCGAAGGCGATTACACCGCAACCGCGAAGTACATCGACAACGGCAAGCAGGTCTGGGATACCACCGACTTTGCTTTCACGGTCTAAGGCTGTGAACAAAAACTGAAATCCTGCTCAAAAGGCAGGTGAGAAGGGGAGTCGCCCTCGGGCGGCTCCCCCGATTTTA
>ENA-OYKI01000432-OYKI01000432.1-human-gut-metagenome-genome-assembly--contig:-NODE-432-length-9178-cov-20.486572_pt1 | contig 9178 bp, 2 predicted proteins | sample MGYA00244947_ERZ653067 | MGnify/ENA primary metagenome ERZ653067 (study PRJEB26926, sample SAMN06165622) | human gut metagenome | biome: ENVO:00009003; feature: ENVO:2100002; material: ENVO:00002003... | reverse complement strand
AGAAAAGCGATTTTGAAATAAAAACCACAAAAAAATTCCTTCCAGGAAACCCCCGGAAGGAATTTTTTATTCTTTTATTGCATTGAAAATTCGGAACTCACTTCAGATTAGTTTGTTCTTCTTCTCTTTGCCATTACTACAACAAGTCCTGCTGCCAGGCAAAGCATTGCCATTCCTGCTACATTTGATGTATCACCAGTCTTGGCTGCTTTCGCTACATTTGATGTACCATTTGCAGTACCGTTATTGGATGATCCATTGTTGAAAGAACCATTATTATTTGATCCGTTATTCGCATTGCCGTTGTTATTTCCGCCATTATTATCGGATCCGTTATTATCGTCTTTCTTGTCATCATCCTTATTGCTGTCGTCCTTCTTATCATCATCTTTTGCTTTCAGGGCTGCTCTTGCTTCTTTTACAGCCTGTACTGCTGCATCGATCTCATCCTGAGTTGCATCTGAATTCTGAAGAACTTCATTTGCCGCATCGATTGCTGACTGAAGAGCTGCAAGTGATGCTTCTGTATACTTGTCTGTTGCTCCGACAACTTCTGTTGCATCTGCAACCGCCTTTTCAAGCTCCTCTTTTACAACCGGTGCTTTCTTCTCTTCGAGTGCTGCCTTTGCTGCATTTACAGCTTCAACCTGTGCATCTACCTCTGCCTGGGTTGCGTTGTCATCAGCCAGAACTCTATTGGCTGCATCAATTGCTGTCTGAAGAGCTGCGATGGATTCTTCTGTATACTTATCTGTCAGGGCTGCTTCACCCTCTGCTGCTGTCACTGCAAGTCTCAGTGCAGATTTGTCTGCCTTCTCTTTCAGAGCTGCAATCTTTGCCTCTACATTTGCCTTTGCATTGTCAACTTCTGTCTGAGTTGCATCTGCTCTGTTGTAAACTGTCTTAGCTTCATCTACAGCATTCTTAAGTGCTTCCAGAGAAGCCGGTGTATAAGCGTCTGTCTGTGCAAGTTTTCCGTTTGCTGTATTGATGGCTGCAAGCAGATTTTCCTTTGCAACTGTCATTGCATCTTTTGCAAATGTTACTGCAATCGTATGGTTTGCTGTTACGTCTGAGAATGTATATTCTGTTACAACGTCAACTGCAGTTCCATCTACTGTAAGGCTGTCTACATGATATCCGTCATTCGGTGTGATCGTGAATGCTTTGGATGTTCCTTTGTAAACATTTGTTGCTCCTGTCGGTGCGATCTTTCCACCATTACCTGCTGTTGCTGTAATTGTGAACTGAGTCTGGATGTCAGCAATCTTTGCTGTGATCTCAGCTTTCTTCGCATCTACATCTGCCTGAGAGCTTGCTGTTGTCAACTGCTTTCCTGCATTTACAAGTTCCTGAAGCTCTACAAGTGCCGCTGCAGAATATTTATCTTTATCTGCTGCATTGAGGATTGCCTCTGCATTTGTGATCGCTGTCTGAAGTTCTGTAAGGTCAGCTTCGTCTGCCAGTTTTACTAACTCGATATCGAATTTATCTGTCTGTGGTGAATCTCCGTCTGGTGCTGTAAATACAAGAGTTCCTGCTCCTGCAGTTGTAACAACCATGTTAAATTCAACAGTCTTTGCCTGAAGCACATTATTCACCTTGGAGTTCGGTGTTGCCACCTGACCGGCAGTGATCTTTCCATCCTGCTCACTCCATGCAAGTTTGTTCGTATCAGAACCACTTCTATAAGTTACTGTTACTTTATAAGTTCCTGCTACCGGTGCATTATAAGCATACTCAACTTTATCTGTACCTGTATTGGTCTTATTCAATGAATTAATATACTTACCGTTGCTTGCCCAATTTTCTGAGTTAACTTCACATCTCCACTGTGTGTCTCCGCAGGCTTCTGTAATGGTTGTCGCAAACTCTGCTTCCAGAGTTGCACTTGTTCCTGTCTTCCACGGGAACTGGAATCTGTCATCTGTTGTATATTTTGTACGTGCTACAAGAGCTTCTTTAGCTGCATATAATGTAGAGTATGCATTTTTGATCTGTGTATCTGTAGCATTTTCATTTGCTGCAACTGTCTTTGCTGAGGCAAGTGCCGCTGCAAACGCTGTCCATCCTTCTGAATAAAGATGTTCTTTTAATCCTTCAGATTCTGTGATCAATGTATTAAGTGAATCCCTTGTAATTGCATCAGCATCAAGAATTGTTACTTTGGCTGAGCTTGCAAGTCCGATTACCGGGCTGCTGCTTGAAAGCTCCAGTGTAAAATATACATCCCCGTCCGTTGTCGGCACACGGTTTGCATGTGCTGCAGGACTGATTACTTTTTCTGACTCGCCATTTGCAAACTGAACGGTAGAAATCAACTCTGTATTGAAATGCTTCTGAATCGCACTTCCTGGGTTTGGCTCAAGTTTCGCTGTGATTTCACCTGTTGTTCCACCAACACGCTTGATCTTGACAGCAAGATTACTGTCTTCGTTCATCGTATAGGTTTCATTTTCAATTTCGAGCATACCTTTTCCGCCATTGTTAATGACATAGGCTGCCTCGACACCGATTGCTGCTGTCGTCTTTGCTACCAGCTTCAGTGTATGATGTCCGTTTTCCAAATCCGCCGACTCAAAAATCTTTGCTCCTGTTGATCTTACGGTATCATGAGTATCAATCGTTGCAACCGGAGTATCCATATTATCAATATAGACATCTGCCTGACCATGATTTGGATCTTTTGTTCCCATCAGATATACTTTTGTTCCGTCAAACTCATAGGTAAAGCTTGCATCCGCTTTATTTGACCAGGTATTCTGTCCATTAATATAAGTAGGTCCCCTCTGTGGATTCCATCCTGAAGGACTAAATTTAAACTTCGTTTTATCATTTACACTTGTCGAATCCATTCCATCCGGAGCAGCCCCACTCAGCTGGAAGCCTTTGCTGGCTTTATAAACTCCAACTTCGCTAAGTTGCGGAACTTTTCCTGTTGATGTTCCGACAGTAATTCTTACCTGAGTTGCAGATATTGGTGATGTTCTGATCAGTCGTTTTGATCCAACCGTCACACCACTTTCCATGGTCTGCCAGCTTGCATTGTCATTTTCTTTGTATTCAACTTTATAGCTATTGATATGCTGTCCATTCTGGATTGCCTCTTCGATTGATACAACATCAAATCTCTTTGCAGAATCCCACTTGATCGTCAGGCTTCCCCTTGCTGTATCATCATCTGTTGTCCAGTATGTAGCATCATTATCATCCACTGCATTTCCCGGCTTGAAGTCAATATCATTGCCGCGAACATTACTTGCTGTAATTGTTGTTCCATCTGCTTTTGCAAGATTGGTTCTGAATGTATCCTGAACATTCTGGCCAAATTCCACAACACGATCCTGAATCGCCTGGTCTACTTTTCCCTCATTATTCGGAGGTACATTCAAAAGTAATGTTGCATTATGACCAACTGATCTAAAATACATCTCTGCAAGGTTTGTCAGAGTTCTTGGAGTATTTTTCTGTGTTCCCCAGAACCATCCGGATGTAATTCTTGCATCTGCCTCCGGTACTGTCCAGTGATTACCATCTTCATATCCATTGGAATATCCGTCTGTCGGATCTCCTTTGTAATCTCCGTTACGCTGACTGTCATCATTATGGATCTGACCATTAAGGATTTTTGATTTTGCCCATGTCGTATCATCTGCAAAACCATTTTCATTTCCGATCCAGCGGACTGTTGTATGAGTTCCTGCTCCGAACAGCATACAATCTGCATCATAGTCTGCTTCTTTTCCTTCATATTTCTGAATTGTTGCATACCATTTTTCAAAATTGTATGTCTGCGGTACATTATTGTAACCGTTCGCTCCATCCATCCATACTTCCACGAAATGCCCGTTATTTCCATATTTCGGACTGCTCAGGATTTCTTCAAGCTGGTTATTATAATATTCATTGTAGGCATTATCGATCGATCCACCATTTGAACCAAAGGTTGACTCTGCTACATCCCATGGTGAAAGATATAATCCCATGTCCATATGAGCTGCCGTACATGCTTTTGAAATTTCTGCAAGGATGTCTCCTTCTCCATTTTTATAACTTGTACTTGCAATGTCATAATCTGTATATTTACTGTTCCAGATACAGAATCCATCATGATGCTTTGCTGTTACAATCAGCTTTTTAAATCCTGCATTTTTCAGTGTATTTACTAATGTTTCTGCGTCGAAATCACTTTCCAACGTAAAAATCTCATCTGGAGTCCTTCCTTCATAAAGCTTTTTCTGTGTTGACGGGTTAAATCCCCACTCCAGTTCGTTGAATGTATTCGGACCGAAGTGGCAGAATGCTGCCAGTTCATCTTTCTGATATTTGTACTGGTTGGCATCCGGTACAACTTTATCAGCAGCCGGTGCATCTGTATTATTGTCTGCACAGTCAGCGTCTGTCACTTCACCGGAAGCTGCAGATACCGTTACTGCTGTAGTCCCGATGGAACCAAATACAGTTGTCACTCCGAGAATAAGTCCCATAACCATTGAAAGGGTCTTTTTCTTCATTTCTTTCCTCCCATTATGTTATCAAAGCGGAGGAGATCAGCATTTTTCATAACTCCCCTCCCCCCGCTTTTTTTCTGAGTTTCAGATTTGCAAAACCGAGAAACTTTTAGTTCTCTTTTTTACGCTTTACTACAACGCCTGCTGCCGCTGCGGATGCTGCCAGTGCGAATGCCCAAACTGCCACGTTTGTTGTATCGCCTGTCTTAGCTGCTTTCTTAGTATTGTCTACCTTTGTTGTAGTCTTATTGTCAGACTTGGATGTATTAGAAGAATTGTTGTTCTTGTTGTCGTCAACCTTTGTATCATCCTTCTTATTGTCACCCTTGTTGCCGTCGTCTTTCTTTCCGTCATCTGTCTTCTTTTCTACAAGAGCATTGAGGGCTTTTGCGATGGCTTTATTTGCTTCGTCAACCTGAGCCTGCGTTGCATTTTCGTCATTCAGAACGGATGCGTACTGATCGTAAACTGCCTGCAGGGCTTTCAGTGATTCTGCTGTGTACTTGTCTGTTGCTGCAAGTGCTGCATCTGCCTTTGCTGTAGTTGCCTTGAGTTCTGTCTTATCAACTACTGTCGGATCAGGATTTACAGCATCTTTCTTTGTTGTAAATGTAGCTGCTGCCTTTGCGGATACATTGTTATTTGTATCAACAGCTTCTACCTCTACTGTGTACTCTGTTCCTTCTGTAAGACCTGTCAGTACATATTCTGTTGTTGCTACCAGTGTATCATTGACCTGAGTTCCGTTTACATATACATTGTATCCGGCAACTCCTTCATTATCTGTAGAAGCTGTCCATGTAACAGTTGCACCTGTCTTTGTAACATCAGATGCTTTTACGTCTGCAGGAACGCTCGGAGCTTCTGTATCGGCTGCCTTTGCTGTTGTAAATGTAGCTGCCTCTGATTTCTCAGATACATTTCCTGCTGCATCTACTGCTGTAACTTTTACACTGTACTCTGTAGCTGCTGTAAGACCTGTCAGGTCATACTCTGTGGCTGTTACAAGTTCTGCATTCACCTTTGTATCATTTACATATACATTGTATCCAACTACGCCAACATTATCGCTTGCTTCTGCCCATGCAACTTTTGCTGTTGTCTCTGTAACATCTGCTGTTCTTACTGCTGTCGGAGCATCCGGTGCTTCTGTATCAGCTACTGCTGTATCGAGGTAGGTGATAATCGGAGTAACATGAACAGACGGCTTGCTTGGATTGCTGTTGCTCTTTGTTACTACACGGATCACATCTCCCGCATTTACTTCGATTGCATCAAAGTTTGCCCAGTCTGTTGCTTTCTCACGGCTGGTCTGAAGTGTTACACTCTGCTTTACTGTATCATTAACAAGAAGGCTTAATGTAACTGTTCCGCCTGAATTTCCATTCTGACGAAGGTATGGCTCATCATCTTTTACATTGAAGGATACTGTACCGTTCTTCGGTGCTCTGAATGCCATTGCTGTTGAGATATCGCTGTTCGGCGGTGCGGAAAGCAGTCCGTGAACGCTTGTATCTGTTGTTGAAGTTGTACCCTGTGAAGCATCAATACCAGGACCGTAATATGTATTCACACACCAGTTCGGCCATCCGTCTCTGTCAGATTCTGTCATATTTGTCCAGTCACCGGTTCCGTTCTTCTGCTGTCCAAACCATACATTTCCCTGCTGTCCTTTAACAAAGTCAAGAGTCCAGTTGTATGTGTTCTTCTGGGCGATTGTATAATCATTTGTTGTTCCGTCTTCAGCTGTGATACGAAGTGTCATACCTTCTGCTACTGCATCTGTATTTGCCAGCTCAGTTCCGCCATTTAATACAGAAACTGTTGCTGTATCAGCTACAGTAATATTCTTTCTCATCTCGCTCACTGTTGTCGGATTTTTAGCTGTATAAGGAACGCTCATGGTTGTTCCTTTTACTTCATAATAAGCATCTTTCAGTTCTTTATCAGAACTTGCAACTACTGTATAAGTTACATCCTCCATTCCTTCATAAGAAAGAACGACGGTTGCTCCACCTTTCACGATATCTGCATCGCCAAGAACTTTATCACCATTTTTTACAGTAACTGTAACGCCTGTATCAACGATGATGTTGTTGCGGAACTGCTCTACTGTTGTATTCTTCGGAAGATCACTTACATTTGTTCCTGAAATTGTGTATGTATTGGAACGAAGTACAAGTGCTGTAACTGCATCACTTTCTGCTGCTCCGATTTCCGGTACTGCTGTGATTGCATGTCCGAAGAAGTCATGATCGATAGAATAACCATTTCTGTCAACAATTACTTTACCAGCATTGATAGCCGGTGAGTTTGCTGCCAGTTTGTATCCATCAAATTTTGTAGTAGCTGTCGGATCTTCATGCAGTCTTGCCTGCTTGTCCTCTGCTGCTGCAACCGGACCTGAACCTGCATCAACAAGTACTGCTGTTCCTGCGGATACCTTTACTGCATTTGCATCAGTTGGGTAATTGGATACATTGTAGTACAGGTTGTTGTCGAATACTTTATTGTTGCTCGGATTCCAGTTTGAAACTGTTGCCGGTGTACTTCCTGCAAAATAGAAAATATTATTTTCTGCTGTAACCGGTCCACCATTTCCATGACTTCTATGCCAGATTGTATTCAGTCCCGCTTTAATATAGAAGGTATTATTGTAAACCTGACAATTTCCTGTATTTCCAGCAGGATCCAGCGGTCCCATATCTTCATTCTGGCTGATATTGTAACGGAATGTATTATTAATGGATTCCGGTCCACAGAACATGATCGTACTTGCCGTATTACCGTGACTGTAGTTGTACTGATAGTTTGTTCCATCACCGTAGTCAGCATCCCATGGCTGTCCGTCACCATTACCGCTGGATGCATTCAGCGTTGCGAAGCATTCATTATACTGGAAAATGGCATTCTTGCACTTCCATGGCCAGATACCTGCTGCAACTCGTCCTGCATTGACACCCTGCTTACCGGTCTCATTACCATTTGCATCAAGCCTTGGCTGTTGCTGTGAATAATCTGTTTCATTAATCTGCTTTGCTGCATTCTCTGATACATTATACTGGATCAAAGGATTGTCACAGTACATTGTTGTAATCGCATCTCCACCGACATTGTTCAGGTAGTTATTCTCGATCACAACCTTGGATGCTCCATATGTAGACATCACCTCATCTGACAGAGAAGCATTTGTGAATCTTCCCCACTGATAGGTATATCCAACTGCGATTCCCCACCGGTTTACTGTATCAAGATAGCAATTCTTAATCTGAACATCATTGTATCTTGCAACACCTGTTGTTGCCTCATTTGTCGGTTTCTCCATGATAAAGTAGATACCACCATTGGTCATGTGCTTATTATAGACGTTACCTGTTACATCATGAATGTAAAGATCATTCAGTACGATATGATCTACTGTTCCATTATCTTTTGCAACTCCGGCAACACCGGTTCTGTCCATTGCATAAGCATCGTTGTATGCACGTACATTTCCATTTGAATCTGTTTCCGGTACTTTATCTGTCTTTCTGTTGTTCGTCAGTTCCAGACCATTGATCTCAATATATTCTGTATCCTCGATCAAGATACAGGAAGATACTTCACCTTTCCATTTATGGTTCTGGTTATCCAGTGGATTTCCATAGTTCAGATTCCAGCGACCCTGACCATTTGTATTGATCTGTGGTCTGGCTGCGTTCTCATCTCCATAAGTCGAGATAATAACCTTGGCAGTTGCACTACCGCTGTCCTCCTTCGTAAAATGAAGTGCCTGTCCATTGAAGACAGATCCTTTCTTAAAAAGTACCTGATCTCCCGGTTCAAGATTCACTGCATTTACCTGTGCCAGAGTTTTAAATGCATCATCTTTGGAAGTACCTGTTGCATTTTTATCGGCATTTCCATTTTCGGAATCAACATAATATGTTGTTCCTGTTGCAGTGTTCTGTCCTTCAGCATTAACAGCAACTGCCGGCGTCATTGATGCAACCGTAGTTCCTGCAAGCAGAAGAGCCAGAGCACCGCTCATCCATTTCTTCTTCATAATATTGCTCCTTCCATCATTTTATATTCTTCAAGGTAAACCGGTTTACATCTGCCATGTTTCCGTCCACCTGAGAATCAGTTTCACGCTGCGTGATGATGTCATCATATTTCTTTTCACGCAACTCACGTTCCACCGCAATTCTTGCTGTCTCCAGATCAGCATTCTCTTCGCTGTCCCCGAAGATCCACTCACGGCTGTTGTAGTGTTCCAGTATCTCGTCCTCTGTCAGTTCCATGCCCTCACGGGTATCATCATTGCAGTATTTTTCTTTGAGTGTACTCATTTCATACTGGAGATAAATCTGAAAAGTATACTCTTTCAGTCCATAGACCACTTCCCCATTTTCAACCTTTTCACTCCGCTTTGCATTTTCGTCTTTCCAACGCTTTTCCAAAGCCTCATAACTGCTGTCTGATACATCACCACATTCTTCTGCAAGGTCATAGACCGCATGGATGTATTTCAACTGTTCCACTGTATTTTCCGTCAGAATTTCGTAGCCGTATTTTCCATCATACTTTTTCTCCCAGAAGCCATCTTCATAAACGGCATCATAGTCCTGCTGAATCTGCACCTCTGTATCATACTCTACAGATTTCATGCAGTTCACATATTCATC
>ENA-OYKI01000430-OYKI01000430.1-human-gut-metagenome-genome-assembly--contig:-NODE-430-length-9198-cov-9.485727_pt1 | contig 9198 bp, 8 predicted proteins | sample MGYA00244947_ERZ653067 | MGnify/ENA primary metagenome ERZ653067 (study PRJEB26926, sample SAMN06165622) | human gut metagenome | biome: ENVO:00009003; feature: ENVO:2100002; material: ENVO:00002003... | reverse complement strand
GTGGAGAGGAACGGTCGGACGCATGGGGCAGCATACCATCGAGGTGATGCGCAGGGAATTTCATAGTGACCCCGGAGAAATTCTTGCCGCCGTTGGACCGTCCATCTGTCAGGACTGTTATGAAGTAAGTGAAGATGTGGCATCTGCCTTTGCAAAAGAGTTTTCCGGTCATGAGTGTGAGATCCTGATCGAAAAGGGCGGTGGAAAATATCAGCTGGATCTGTGGAAAAGTAATGAGATTGTGCTGAAGGATGCAGGAATCCTTCCGGAACATCTGGCGGTAACGAATCTTTGTACCTGCTGTAATCCGAATCTGCTGTTTTCCCATAGGGCAAGCCATGGAAAACGCGGAAATCTGGGAGCATTTTTAAAACTTGTGTAACAAATTAAGAAATCCTTAAGAATGTATTTCAAAGATGTTAAATTACTCGGGGAAAATTTATGGTACACTGACTGTATTGAGGAAAGATAGGAGGATGCTCTTTGATGCAGCCAGATTGCAGAGATATCAAACCGGTCTATGAGCAGATCACGGACGGGATTCGAAAAATGATCATAACGCATGCGATACCGGAGGGAGAAAAACTTCCGTCAGTGAGGGAACTGGCTTCAAAATTTGCCGTAAATCCCAATGCTGTAAGGAAAGCTTATCAGGAGCTGGAAGAGGAAGGGTATGTCTGTGACCGGGAAGGCGAACGGATGGCGGCATCGGAAAAGCAGATTGCGGAACTGATCCGCAAAGAGCTGCTGCAGGAGTTCGACACGGTGGTAATCAGACTACAGAATATGTCGGTAAGGACAGAGGAATTGACAGGACGTATGTGGAAACTGGCAGGAGGAAGCAAAGACTTTGATTGAAGTAAATAATCTGATAAAGAAATTTGGGGATTTCCGTGCGCTCGACGGGGTAAATATGCATGTGGCGTCTGGAAACATATATGGGCTTGTGGGACCAAATGGTGCCGGGAAATCAACCCTGATCCGTCATCTGACAGGTGTATACCGGCAGGATGCCGGAGAAATTTTTATTGACGGGGCTCCGGTATATGAAAATAAACAGGTAAAGGCTCAAATGGCTTATATACCGGATGAGCCGTTTTATTTTTTACAGGCGGATACACTGGAAATGATGCGTTATTTCCGGGGAATGTACGAGTCCTTTGACGAAAAGATGTTTTATCGCCTGCAGGAGTTTTTCCCGGGAATTGATATGAAACGCAATATCCGCAGACTGTCCAGGGGAATGCAAAAACAGGTTGCATTCTGGCTGGCACTCTGCTGCAGACCGAAACTTCTGATTCTGGATGAACCGCTGGATGGCCTTGATCCGGTTATGCGGAAACAGATCTGGACGATCCTGATGTCCGAGGTTGCAGAGCGCAGGACGACCGTACTGGTTTCTTCCCATAATCTGCGCGAACTGGAGGATGTCTGTGATCATGTGGGCATTATGAATCACGGAAAGGTTATAATTGAGCGTTCCCTGTTTGATTTACATGGAAACATCAGTAAAATCCAGGTGGCATGCCAGACCGGTATGCCGAAACTCCCAAAAGAATTTGAGGTATTGCATATGTCAAATTCCGGGCGTGTATATACAATGATTGTCAAGGGAAATCCCAGGGAGGTTGCGGCAGCCATCCAGACAGAGGGAGACCATCTGGCTATTGTGGACATTCTGCCGCTTACACTGGAAGAAATTTTTATTTATGAAATGGGAGGTTTGGGCTATGAAGTCAAAGACATCCTTTTTTAACCGTACGGTTTTTAAAAAAAATGTGACCCTGTACTGGCCGATCTGGGTATGCTATCTGTTATATGGGATGGTAAAAGTGCCGGGGCAGCTGTGGTCGCGTCTGCAGCAACAGACGGACATGACTGCTTATGCCAGGGATTATGCATTGTACAACAGTCTGCGTCTGGAAGTGGATGTGGCCGCAATTGCAATTATGGCAGTCGTCTGTGGGATGGCTTTGTTTGGCTATCTGTTTACCCAGAAGAATGCGTATATGATCCATGCACTGCCGGTTACAAGGGGGGAACTGTATGTGACGAATATGATCAGTGGCCTTTGTTTTCTATTGATTCCGCAGGCACTGGTTTTTCTGGTAACGGTGGTTCTTTGTCTTTTGAAAGGCATTGCGAGTGTGCAGTTTCTGGGATTGTGGTTTTTAAGTGTTATGGGAATTGCTTTTTTCCTTTATGCAACGGTGTGTTTTTGTGTCATGTTTACCGGACAGCTGTTTGCACTTCCGGTGTACTTTCTGGCAGTTAATTATGTGGCATTTGCATTTTCCAGTGGGGCACGTTATGTCATCGGATATCTGGGATATGGACTTGGCATGGATACTGTGCCGGAATTTTTGATTTTGCGGATTCTCTCCCCGATGAATTATCTGTACAACAATGTGCGGTTTGTATTCCGGCAATCCTATAACCAGGAAACGGATCTGATGTCGGGGGTGTTGTCCTACCGGGGACTGCGGGTACTTGCAGCCTATGTGGCTGCAGCAGTTGTCATTTATCTGATTGCTTATTACTGTTATAAAAAACGCAGGATTGAAAGTGCAGGGGATCTGATTTCTTTTAACTGGGTAAAACCATTGTTCCGCTGGGGCGTGGGAACCGGAGTCGGTTATTTTGCAGGCGTCCTGATGGCAGAATTTTTAGATTCCGTGCATCTGCATGTAAAAAAACCAATGTTGCTTGTTCTTGTGGTGGCATTTGGTTTTGTCAGTTTTTTTATTGCACAGATGTTTGTGGAAAAAGGATTTCGCGTATTTTGCCGCAGGAGATTCTGTGAGAGCGGGTTATTTGTGCTGTTTGTGCTGGGCAGTTTCTGGGGATGCTCAAAAAATGCCACCTATCTGGAACAGTATGTCCCGGATGCAGATCAGGTAAGCCGGGTGGAAGTTTCTCTTGATTATCCGGTAGAATATAAAGGGGACAGCGTTCGTGTGGCACGTCAGGCACAGAAAGAAATTTTAAGTCATGCGGAAATTTACAGGGAAAATAAAACGGATGACAGTACACAGATCATTTTTTATTACTACCTGAAAAATGGAAAAACGCTCTCGCGTACATATGAGATTACAGAGGAAAATGAAAAGCTTTCAGAAGTATTATTTGGAGAAGAAAATAAAGCAGATCATTTTATGGAATATCTCTTTGGAACGGATTATGACAAAATTTCAAAGTTTAATACCGGAACCCTGACATTAGACGAATCATCGGAAAATTATAAGGATTGTGACTTTGATGCGGATACTGCAAAAAAACTGTATCAGGCGATTTGTGAAGACGCCGCAGATCAGAAGCTGCAAAAGTACAATCTGACGAATGCACTGAAAGATCCGGAAGAAACAGGGGAGTACTCTTCTGCCAGTATCAGCATGGATTTTTATCACGTATCTGCAGACTGGAAAAATGTATATGACCGGCTCGATGATTACTACACGAATATGGGCGAATCTGTGGAAACATCCAGACCATATGGCGGATCAGCATATGTCAGCTTCGGGAAAGACTGTACCAATATCATAAATACCCTGATAGAATGTGGGGTCATTGACGATGTTTCGGAAATTCATTTTTTAAGTTCCGGAGAGAAAACATCACAGAGATGAAATCAGCAGGACTTTACAACTTCCGCGGCTTATTGTAAAATAAAGATGGCGTTTTCGGACGCCATCCATTTTTTTGTTGGAGGTAAAAAATGAGCAGACCAGTCGTAGCCATTGTCGGGCGTCCGAATGTCGGAAAATCTACGCTTTTTAATACATTGGCAGGAGAGAGAATCTCCATTGTAAAAGACACTCCGGGTGTCACAAGAGACCGCATTTATGCGGATGTCACATGGCTGAACTATAATTTTACATTGATTGATACCGGTGGAATCGAACCGGACAGCGGGGATGTGATCCTTTCCCAGATGCGTGAACAGGCAGAGATTGCGATTGCCACGGCAGATGTGATCATGTTTATCACGGATGTGCGTCAGGGACTGCAGGATGCGGATGCAAAAGTAGCGGACATGCTGCGCAGATCCAAAAAGCCGGTGGTTCTGGTGGTAAATAAAGTGGACAGTTTTGAAAAATTTATGCCGGATGTGTATGAATTTTACAATCTCGGAATCGGAGAACCGTATCCGGTTTCCGCTTCTTCCATGCTTGGACTTGGAGATATGCTGGATGAAGTGGTGAAATATTTCCCGGAAGGATCGGAAAATCAGCCGGAGGATGAAAGACCGAAGGTAGCCATTATCGGAAAGCCGAATGTCGGGAAATCATCCCTGATCAACAAGCTGGCACAGGAAGACCGTGTAATCGTATCGGATATCGCAGGAACTACCAGAGATGCCATCGATACAGACATTAAATACAACGGAAAAGAATATGTATTTATTGATACGGCGGGGCTTCGCCGCAAAAACAAGATCAAAGAGGAGATTGAGCGCTACAGTATTATCCGTGCAGTTACCGCTGTGGAACGCGCGGATGTGGTGATCATCGTTATTGATGCTACCGAAGGAGTAACCGAGCAGGATGCCAAGATTGCCGGAATTGCACATGACAGAGGAAAAGGTATCATTATTGCGGTTAACAAATGGGATGCCATCGAAAAGGATAACAACACGGTGAAGAAACATACCGAGAAAATCCGTCAGATCTTAAGCTTTATGCCGTATGCAGAGATTTTGTTTATTTCTGCAAAGTCCGGTCAGCGTCTGAATAAGATTTTTGAAATGATCGATGTTGTCATTGAGAACAACAGTATGCGTGTTGCAACGGGTGTCTTAAACGAAATCGTGACGGAAGCAGTTGCCATGCAGCAGCCACCGACCGATAAAGGAAAAAGACTCAAGATTTATTATGTAACACAGGTTGCGGTCAAACCGCCGACATTTGTCGTATTTGTCAATGACAAAAATCTGATGCATTTTTCGTACACCAGATATCTGGAGAACCGTATCCGCGATACATTTGGATTCCGTGGCACGGCTCTTAAATTCATCACGAGGGAGCGAAAGGAAGACTAGTTATGATGATCGTTGCAAGAATCATTGCATTACTGATCGGATATGGATTCGGTCTGTTTCAGACCGGATATCTGTATGGAAAAAGTAAGGGAATTGATATCCGTCAGCAGGGAAGCGGAAATGCAGGCACGACAAATTCTTTGCGGGTGCTTGGATGGAAAGCCGGCATTATTACATTTGCCGGTGATCTTCTGAAAGCAGTATTTGCCGTACTTCTTGTAAAACTGATTTTTCACGGAACGTATGGGGCTGATACAAAGGTGCTGGAACTGTATGCCGGGTTTGGAACAGTCTTAGGACATAATTTTCCGTGCTATCTGCAGTTCCGCGGCGGAAAGGGAATTGCCTGTACGACAGGCGTCATCCTTGCCGTCTGTCCTCCGGCAGTAATCTGCTGTGCCGTTGGATTCCTGATTATTGTGGGAATTACCCGGTATGTTTCGGTGGGTTCCATATTTCTGGTATCTGCCTATCTGGTACAGGCGATTATTTTCGGACAGATTGGCTGGTTAAAAATCAGCGGAGCCAGCCGGATAGAGTTTTACATATTGAGTGCATGTTTTACCGGCATGGCGATTTGGAGACACCGTGCGAATATTGTTCGTCTGATGAATGGAACAGAGAACAAATTCGGAACGAAAAAAGGAGATAAATGATATGGCAAAGGTAGGAGTGATCGGAGCTGGCAGCTGGGGCATTGCGCTGGCAAAGCTTCTTCGTACCAATGGAAATGAAGTAACGGTATGGTCGATCGTGGAAGAGGAAGTTGCCATGCTCCGCAGAGAGCATGAGCATATCGATAAACTTCCGGGAGTGAAGCTTCCGGAGGATGTCCTGTTTACAACAGATTTAAAAGAAGCAATCGTTGGAAAGGAGTTCCTGATTCTGGCGGTACCGTCTGTATTTACAAGAAGCACCGCAAAAAGTATGGCAGGATATGTGACAGAAGGACAGATCATTGTCTGCGTGGCAAAGGGAATTGAAGAAGATACCCTGATGACCATTTCCGATGTGACAGAGCAGGAGATTCCATGTGCGGATGTTGCTGTCATGTGCGGGCCGTCCCACGCGGAAGAGGTTGGAATCGGACTTCCGACAACCGTTGTGGCAGGAGCAAAAACAGAAAGCACTGCAAAAAAAATCCAGGATCTGTTTATGAATGAAGTGTTCCGTGTTTATACCAGCCCGGACATGCTTGGCATGGAACTGGGCGGATCATTAAAAAATGTGATTGCACTTGCTGCCGGAATGGCGGACGGACTCGGATACGGGGATAACACCAAAGCGGCCTTGATTACCCGCGGCATTGCAGAGATTGCGGGACTTGCCGTAAAGATGGGGGCAAAAGTGGAGACGCTCTGCGGACTGACCGGTATCGGAGACCTGATTGTCACCTGTGAGAGCCGTCACAGCAGAAACCGCAAGGCGGGTATGCTGATCGGACAGGGGTATACCATGAAGCAGGCTACCGACGAAGTGAAAATGGTCGTAGAGGGAATTTATTCGGCCAAGGCAGCACTTGCTCTGGCAAAAAAGTATGATGTGGAGCTTCCGATTATAGAAGAAGTGAATAAAGTACTGTTCGATGACAAACCGGCAAAGGAAGGTGTAAAGGATCTGATGGTCCGCGAAAAACGTGTGGAGCATCTGAATCTGAAGTGGGAAAACTGATATGCAGAAAATCAAGATTAAATATTTTACAGACAAAATCGAACCGCTGGATTACATTGAAGGAAAATCCGATTGGATTGATATGCGGGCTTCGGAAGAAGTAACTTTAAAAGCGGGAGAGTTTGCACTGATCCCGCTTGGCGTGGCAATGGAACTTCCAAAGGGATATGAGGCACATCTTGTGCCGCGCAGTTCCACATTTAAAAACTGGGGAATTATCCAGACAAACAGTGTTGGAATTGTAGATGGTTCCTATTGCGGGGACAACGATATGTGGCGGATGCCGGTTTATGCAACCAGGGATACCGTGATCCACGTAAATGACCGCATTGCACAGTTTCGAATCGTGGAAAACCAGCCAGAGATTGTATTTGAAAAGGTGGAACATCTGACGGGGAAAGATCGCGGTGGCTTTGGCAGTACCGGATTATCATAACAATAACAGCAACAGGAGAAGGAGGATTATACTATGGAAGATCGTATGATGAAATTTTATTCAAAAGAAAGCAACATGCTGGCGCTGCATGCCATGCACGGACATTTTGCAACGAGTCATTCCCACATTAATTATTATGTGGATGTGACAAGTATCAAGACACGTGTGGCGGAAGCAAAACAGGCGGCACATGTACTGTATTCGAGAATTCCAAAGACAAAATACGTGGATACCATTGTGTGTATGGATGGAACGGAAGTGGTCGGTACCTTTCTGACGGAGGAGATCCAGCGGGACGGAATTATGGGCACCACAAACCAGCATGAGACGGTGTATGTGATTTCGCCGGAGATTAACAGCAATAACCAGATGCTGTTTAGGGATAACAATAAAGCTGCCATCAACGGAAAACATGTTGTGCTTCTTTTAGCAACTACGACAACCGGCGAGACCATCCGCAGAGCACTCGAGTGTATCCAGTATTACGGAGGAGAGATCGAGTGGGTGGCTTCTTTATTCGGAACGATCAATTCGGTAGACGGCGTAGAAGTCGAGACACTTTTTGATGAAAATGATGTCACCGGATATGCGGCATATCCGGTTGCAGACTGTCCGCTCTGCCGGCAGGGACAAAAGATTGAGGCGATGGTTAACGGTTTTGGATATTCAAAACTGTAATTTTTGGGGGCATTGTTTACAACAATGTCCCCTTTCGTTATTTCGCCAAGAAACCATGTAAATATTTGGACGGATTGACGGTGGTAATTTCGGGCAGATTCCGTTATCATACACTTGTCAGGAAGTTCAAAGAAACTTCACCAAAGAAAAATAACGAAAAGCAAAAATCAGGAGGTTTTTCAAATGGCAAGTTTATCATTAAAGAACGTTTGCAAAGTATATCCAAACGGATTTGAGGCAGTAAAAGATTTCAATCTGGATGTTGCAGATAAAGAGTTTATCATCTTCGTAGGACCATCTGGATGTGGTAAATCTACAACACTTCGTATGATCGCAGGTCTTGAGGAGATCTCCGATGGTACTCTGAAAATTGACGATAAAGTAGTAAACGATGTAGAGCCGAAAGACCGTGATATCGCAATGGTATTCCAGAACTACGCTCTGTATCCACACATGACCGTATATGATAACATGGCATTCGGTCTGAAACTGAGAAAAGTTCCGAAAGATCAGATCGACAAACAGGTTAAAGAAGCAGCTAAAATCCTTGACCTGGAGAAACTGCTTGACCGTAAACCGAAAGCTCTTTCCGGTGGTCAGAGACAGCGTGTTGCTATGGGACGTGCAATCGTACGTGATCCTAAAGTATTCCTTATGGACGAGCCTCTGTCAAACCTGGATGCAAAACTTCGTGTACAGATGCGTACCGAGATTTCCAAACTGCATGAGAGACTGGGCGCTACCATCATCTACGTAACACATGACCAGACCGAGGCTATGACACTTGGTACCAGAATCGTTGTTATGAAAGACGGAGTTGTTCAGCAGGTAGATACCCCGCAGAACCTGTACAACGCACCGGGCAACCTGTTCGTTGCAGGATTCATCGGATCTCCGCAGATGAACTTCCTGGATGCAAAAGTAAAAGTTAACGGAAACGACGTTACTCTTACTGTTGGTAAATACAACATGAAACTGCCGGCTTCCAAAGCAAAAGCTGTTATCGACGGCGGATATGACGGAAAGACCGTTGTTATGGGTATCCGTCCTGAGAACGTACATGATTCTCAGATGTTCATCGAAACTTCCAAAGACAGCGTAGTTGAGTGCAAGATCAACGTATACGAGCTGTTAGGTGCAGAAGTTTACCTGTACTTCGATTGCGAAGGCTTCCCAATGACAGCCCGCGTAGATCCTCGTACAACTGCAAGAAGCGGTGATACCGTTAAATTTGCTCTGGATATGGAGAAAGTTCATCTGTTCGACAAAGAGACAGAGATCACCATTACCAACTAATCCATATGAACATCAGCGCGTATGCGCAAACATAGAGAAAAGGATCGGCATCCGTTCGGATGCCGGTCCTTTTTGCATA
>ENA-OYKI01000407-OYKI01000407.1-human-gut-metagenome-genome-assembly--contig:-NODE-407-length-9408-cov-16.893296_pt1 | contig 9408 bp, 6 predicted proteins | sample MGYA00244947_ERZ653067 | MGnify/ENA primary metagenome ERZ653067 (study PRJEB26926, sample SAMN06165622) | human gut metagenome | biome: ENVO:00009003; feature: ENVO:2100002; material: ENVO:00002003... | reverse complement strand
AAATATTTTGAAGGAAGGAAATTTATTTATGGAAATCTTTGATATTATCAAGTCTGTTATATTTGGAATTGTGGAGGGCATTACAGAGTGGCTGCCTATAAGCAGCACCGGCCACATGATTCTTCTGAATGAGATTTTACCACTTAGAATAGGAAAGAACCCGGACGATTTTTACAGTATGTTTGAGGTGGTTATCCAGCTTGGAGCCATTTTGGCGGTTGTTGTTTTGTTCTGGAGCCAGATCTGGCCATTCGGCAGGAAGAATAACAAAGCTCCTCTTGCAAAGACCGGTGTCGGTGCATGGGTCAAGACTGATATATTCGTGCTGTGGTTTCATATTCTTGTTTCAACTATTCCGGCAGCTATTATCGGAGTGCTTTTTGATGATGTATTCGAGAGACTGTTTTACAATTTCCAGACAGTAGCTATCATGCTTATACTCTTTGGTATCGCTTTTATTGTGATTGAGACCAGACATAATGGCAAGTCTGCCAAGATTGATTCACTTGTCGACATAAGCTACACGACTGCGCTTATGATTGGAATTTTCCAGCTTATTGCAGCTGTTTTTCCGGGTACATCACGTTCAGGCGCTACTATTGTCGGAGCTCTCTTAATTGGTGTTTCAAGGACTGTTGCTGCTGAGTATACATTTTTCCTTGCTATTCCAGTTATGTTTGGTGCGAGTCTTCTGAAACTTGTTAAATTTGGATTTCATTTTACAGGGGAAGAGGCTGCTATTCTGATTATCGGGATGATTGTGGCATTTGTTGTTTCACTTATTGTTATCAAATTTCTGATGGGCTACATAAAGAAGCACAACTTTATTGTGTTTGGATGGTACCGTATAGTTCTTGGTGCGATTGTGCTGCTTTGTGGTATCGCAGGACTTCTCTAAATACATTTTGACGCAATTTTGCAGGAAGAGGGTTTAAGACATGCATGATGAATTGACAGCAAATGATATAAAGAAAATGGAGGACGAGATAGAGTACAGAAAACTCGTTGTCAGAAAGAAGGCTCTTGATGACGTAAAGGTGGCGAGAGCCCAGGGTGACTTGAGCGAGAACTTCGAGTACAAGGCCGCCAAGCAGTTTAAGAACCAGAACGAGAGCCGTATCAGATACCTTGAGAAGATGATTAAGACTGCCGTTGTCATATCCGATGAGTCAAAGGATGATGAGGTGGGTATGTTCAATACGGTTGATGTGTATTTTGAGGATGATGATGAGACTGAGACATACAAGATTGTCACAACCGTAAGGGGCAATTCCTTAAAGAATCTGATAAGCAAGGAGTCACCGCTTGGTGCCGCTATATTCGGGCACAAGGTGGGTGACAGGTGTGAGGTAAAGGTAAATGATGACTACTCATACTTTGTTAAGATAATGAAAATAGAAAACACTGTCGATGACGGCAGTGATGATTTGCGTAAATTTTAATCTGGATTTAATTTTTGCGTTTTATAGGGATTTCAAAAGATTAATATGTTTATGATTAATCTCAGAAATGGGGAGATTTACGTGATTAAATTAAAAACTTTTGGCAGATTTACGGTAGGTAATGACTTAACATCCGTCCAGGAAGGGGCATGGCGGTCTGAGAAGCTTGAAAAGCTGTTTGTATATCTGGCGATAAACAGAAACAGAGGTGTCTATATAGAAGACATTTCAGAGGCTATATGGCAGGTTGAGGAGGAGACTGATAATCCGGTAGGTGCCCTTAAAAATCTGGCATACAGACTCAGGAAGGCTCTAAGAGATGCTTCTTTTGACGAAGAGTGCATAGTCTCTGTAAGAGGCGGATTGTACAAATGGAACGATGATGTGGAAGTATCCATTGATGTCGAAGAGTTTGACAGATATATAAATGAGGCAGAGTTTGCATTCAGCAGGAGCAAGGAGACAGCTATTGAAAGCTATGAGAAGGCCATAGCACTTTATAACGGTGATTTCCTATCGCGCCTGACTGATACCCATTGGTTTATGACGCTCAATGCATTTTACCATTCCAGATACGTAAATACAGTAAAGGCTCTGGCAGAGCTGTATATTGATACAGGCTGCTATGAGAAGCTTGAGCAGCTTTGCACCAAGGCGGTTGTATATGAACGTTCGGATGAGCAGATATACTCATATCTGATTTTGGCACGCATGCGTACCAAAAAGGTACAGATGGCTTTTGATACTTATGAGACAGCCAAGGCTATTATGGACAATGATCTGGGGGTTAGAAAGACTGTCATGCTCAACAAGGTGTATGAGGAGCTTTTATCAGTCACAAAGGGTGTTTCAAGCTACAATATAGATGAAGTGAAGGACGATATCAGTGAGGAGAGCATGAATGGCGTTTTCATGTGCGGATATCCTGTGTTCAAGGAGATCTATCATCTGGAGGTCAGAAAGAGTGAACGCTCTACGGTTCCGGAGAGTCTGGTGCTTGTCACTGTTGTGCCAATGTATAGCAGTCAGCCGGATAAGAATCACAGTCAGATGAAGGATTCCATGCTTACACTTGAAAGAGCACTTAGAAAGTGCCTGCGTGTGGGTGATGTGGCGGCAAAGTACAGTGACTCGCAGTACATTGTGCTTTTGTCGAAGTGCTCATGCGATACAGCCTCCGATGTCATGAAGCGTATTATCGATAGGTTCAATCATACATGTGACACACATAGTAATATGACGATACAATTTGATATTGAGCCGGTTAGCTGCTACAGCAGTTTTGTGACTGATAAAAAAATGGAGAAAACAAATGGTTAAGAAAGTAATTAGATTTATAGTTCTGATAATTGGTCTGTCTCTTGTGGCTTATTCGGGTTATCATCTGTTTAAGATTTATTCTGACTATAATACCTCGGATAAGACATATGAGAAGCTGCAGGATGAGTATGCAGTGGACGATTCAAAGAAGAATGATGACAGCAGTGAAGCACAGTCGCCGTGGTATGATGATATAGATATTGATTTCGCCGGTCTAAGGAGCGAAAACCCTGATGTGGTTGGCTGGATTTATTTTGAGAATGAGGATATCAGCTACCCTGTCATGTATTCGGGGGATAACAGCTATTACCTCAGAAAGACCTTTAAGAGAGAGCATGCCACTGCAGGCTCCATCTTCCTTGAGGGTTCAAACAAGACTGATTTCAGCGACTGTCATACAATCATTTATGGACACAATATGAAAAACCTGTCGATGTTTGGAAAGCTTAAGTACTATAACCGTGATGAGAATTACTATGACAGCCATCAGTATTTCCAGATACTTGTCGATGGAAAAAAGTATAGGTACCAAATTTTCTCATATGAAACGGTAAGTGATGACAGTGATGAGTATACTGTGGGCTTTGAGCCTGACGAGACATTTGGCAAATTCGTACAGAGGATGGCTGCCTCATCAATGAAGGATACAGGCATAGTCCCGACAAAGGATGACAAGGTTGTGACTCTTTCAACCTGTTCCACAAGCGGGGAGACATACAGGTTTGTGGTACATGGTGTGAGAGTTGATGAGCATTGATAATGAAAACAGGTGTATAATATGAAAAAAGAAGATGAATTACTTAAAGAGCTTATGATTGAAGAATAGGGGATATGATATATGTATGCAGTGATTACAGGAGCAAGCTCAGGAATAGGTGAGCAGTTTGCAAAGAGACTTGCGAAGGAGGGGTATGACCTGATTCTTGTTGCCAGAAGGCGGGAGAGGCTTACAGCTCTTTCTGATAAGCTTAAAGCCACGCATAAGGAGCTTAAGTGTGATATTTTTACCGCGGATCTGATGCAGCTTGATGAGTGTCAGAGACTTTCAGACTATCTCGAGGAAAAAGACATAGAAATATTTATAAACAACGCAGGCTACGGTGATTGCGGCCTGTTTGAGGAGACTGATATAGCTAAGGAAATGGGTATGATAGATGTCAACGTGCGTGCTGTACACTTCCTGACGAAAAAGCTTTTAAAACAGATGAGGGTAAAGGACAGAGGTTTTATCTTAAATGTGGCAAGCTCTGCGGGTCTTATTCCTGCCGGTCCGTATATGGCTGCCTATTATGCCTCTAAGGCATATGTTGCGAGCCTTTCAAGGGCTGTTGCATGTGAGCTTCGACAGAGCCACAGTCATGTGTATGTGGGGTGTCTGTGTCCGGGACCGGTTGATACAGAGTTCAATGATGTGGCGAATGTGCGATTTGCGCTGAAGGGGATTTCCGCTGAATACTGCGCCAATTATGCCATAGACAGGATGATGAAGCATAAAACAGTCATAGTGCCTACTCTCAGGATGAAGCTTGCTACAACCTGTGGCAGATTTCTGCCACAATCTTTGTATATAAAGATTGTTTCACATCAGCAAAAGAAAAAATGGCACATTGACTAAAAAGTCTTTGAAAATTGGTTGAATTGCCCTATTTACAGTTATTGTAAATTCTATTATAATGTATACGAAAATAAACGAAAAGGATAGTGCTATGAAATTAGGAGCGATTTATTCAAAGGAAAAGACAACATTTACACTGTTTTCGCCTGTTGCGGACAGTGTTTTTGTTATTTTTTATGATAAGGGAAATGATTCGGCCGAGACAGGCAGGCTTGAGATGTTGCGCGGAGAGGGAGAGCTTCGCAGTATTTTTTCTGCTACGGCAGAGGGTAATCTGGATGGTGTTTATTATACATATGAGGTTCACACCTCAGATGGCACATTCAGCTCGCATGATCCGTATGCAAGAGCCTGCGGTGTAAATGGGCACAGGTCTATGGTTATTGACCTGTCAAAGACTGATCCTGATGGATTTGCAGATGAGGACAGGCCAAAGCTTGCAGACCCCATGAGCATGGTTATCACTGAGGTGTCTATCGTGGATGTGTCTGCCGGTGCATCTGCTCATTCTATGTATCCGGGTAAGTTTAAGGCATTTACTGAGGATAAAACTCTTTCGTATTTCAAGGATATGGGAGTGACACATCTGCAGCTTATGCCGTCGTATGATTTTGCCAGCATTGACGAGAGTGATTCCTTAAAGGAGCAGTATAACTGGGGCTATGATCCGTACAATTACAATGTGCCGGAGGGCTCTTACTCGACAGATCCGTTTAATGGAGCCGTGAGAGTGAGAGAGTATAAGGAGATGGTACACTCGATTCATGAGGCGGGTCTTGGTGTAATCATGGATGTGGTTTACAATCATACCTTCAATGTTCATGACAGCTGCTTTTACAAGACTGCGGGCAATTATTTCTACCGTATGCTGGATGCTGCAAAGTACTCTGATGCATCAGCCTGTGGCAATGAAATAGCCTCAGAGAAGCCTATGGTCAGAAAATATATCATTGATTCGCTGTGCTACTGGGCGAGTGAGTATCATATTGATGGCTTCAGGTTTGATCTGATGGGAGTGCTTGATATCGAAACCTTAAACGAAGCCAGAAAAGCTCTCTTAAAAATAAATCCTGATATAATAATGTACGGAGAGGGCTGGACAGGTGGAGAGAGCACTCTGCCGGAATCAGAGCGTGGCATGAAAATAAATGCTCCAAGGACACCGGGCATCGGCATGTTTTCGGATGATATACGTGATGCGGTAAAGGGACATGTGTTCTATATGGATGAACTGGGCTTTGTCAATGGAGCTGCAGACAGAGGTGAAGAGCTAAAGCAGGCTGTTACGTGCGCTAAGTGGGCCAAATCGCCTATGCAGTCGATTAACTATCTGTCATGTCACGACAATTATACTCTCTGGGACAGGTTTATTATATCCAATTCACATGAGAGTGAAGAGATGCGTATCCGTATGAATAAGCTTGCAGCAGCCATCCTTTTTACAGCGCAGGGGATTCCGTTTTTCCTGCATGGAGAGGAGTTTGCGAGAACAAAGATTAGTGAGGCTGATGGTGCTCCTGTAGAGAACAGCTATTGCAGTCCTCTCTCTGTCAATGCAATAGATTATGACAGGGCTGAGCAGTTTTCGGACCTTAAAGCCTACTATAAGGGGCTTATAGCATTAAGAAGGGCTCACAAGTCATTTTATCTTGACACAGTAGATGAGATTAAGAAATCCGTACATTTCATGGATGATATGCCTGATGGCGTTGTAGCATATACTATTGATAACGATACAGAGAAGGTGTTCGTAGCTTACAATGCCGGTAAAAATAAAATCACAATTAAACTTGCAGATGCTTTGTGGGAGGTTCTCGCAGATGAAGCTTCTGCGGGAGATAAAGCTCTTTACACAATAAAAGACCAGGCAATAATACCTGGGGTATCATGCCTGGTTGCAGTTTGCAAATGTTAGTGAGTTGATTTATTTATGTAGTTTGTCTTGTATTTTGAATAAACGATTTTCTGGCTGCGATACAGGCCAAAGTATCCTGACAGCATATAGCTGAATGGGATTGCTAAAAGAAAGTACGGCATGCCGTCGTAGCCAAACAGCTCAAAGCTGATGAGCAGCGATGTAATCGGACAGTTGGTGACACCACAGAACAGTGAAATCATACCGACAGCTGCACACAGCGATGGCTCAAAGCCTGTCAGGTTGCCGAACAGGCATCCAAAGGTTGCGCCTATGAAAAAGGATGGTACAATCTCGCCGCCCTTAAAGCCTGCGCCAAGAGTTAGTGCGGTGAAGATGATTTTTAGCAGAAATGCTTCAGGTCTGACAGAACCGTCTATACTGCTTTGGATGACACTCATTCCTGTGCCGTTGTAGGTCTGGTTTCCTACAAGCATAGTTGCTATGATGACAAAGCAGCCACCAATGAATACTCTTGTATATTTGTTTGGCAGATATTTTTTGTACAGCGCCTCACCTGAGTGAAGAACCACACAAAAGAGTATGCTTACGAGCGCGCACAGTATTGCAAGCGCAGATATTTTTACTGAGTTTAAAATAGTAAAATCCGGTATGTTTTCAATAGCAAAAAATTCATTTGTAACATTGAAGTATGATGCGATACCGTGAGCGATGAGGGAGCTTATCACACATGGAACGAGTGCTATATAATACATGACACCGACGCTTATCATCTCCATGGAGAAAATAGCGGCTGCCATCGGAGTGCCAAACAGTGCACTGAATGCAGCGCTCATGCCACACATAATCATGACATGCTTGTCCTTTTCATCAAATCTAAATACCCTGCCTATAGAGCTTCCGATGCTGCCTCCCATCTGCAGAGCAGCACCCTCACGGCCGGCAGAGCCACCGAACAGGTGAGTGATAAGTGTGGATACAAATATAAGCGGGGCCATTTTAAAGGGCACCTTGTCGCCTGAATGGATAGCTGATATTACCAGATTGGTTCCGGTGTCGTTATCGTCTTTACACAGATGATAGAGTCCTACAATGGCAAGTCCGCCGATTGGCAGAAAGTAAATGAGCCAAGGGTATTTCATTCTGAAATCGGTTACGACCGACAGGGCAAAATAAAAGGCGGTGCCGCAGCTTCCTGCGACTATGCCGACAACGATAGAAAAGATTACCCATTTAATGGATGTTATAAGACGTTTCGTATTATGCTTTACCTTATGCACAATCAATTGCCTGGTTGTTTCATTCATTATGTTACACCTCTTTTAAACTTTTTATTAATTTGATATTAACATTAACTAATTTAATTTACAAGTTGCACTTTATGATGTTATAATAACTAAATAAAGCGAAAATATCATATGATTTCATATGTATATTATATATTATTTTAAAATACAGGATCACGCAGCCAAACAATGCGTATACAACAAAAGGGAGGAAAAATAACATGAGAACTAGCGGTGTATTAATGCCAATCTCATCACTGCCATCACAGTATGGTATTGGAACTATGGGAAAGGAGGCGAGACGTTTTGTCGATTTCCTTGAGAAGGGAGGTCAGACATACTGGCAGATTCTTCCAATCTGTCCTACCAGCTATGGAGATTCTCCATACCAGTCATTTTCAAGCTTCGCAGGCAATCCTTATTTTATCGATCTGGAGCTTTTATGCAAGGACAAGCTTCTGACAAAGAAGGAGTGCGAGTCATATAAGTGGGGCAAAAAGCCACAGTATGTAGACTATGGCATTATGTATGTCAACAGATATGCTCTTTTAAGAAAGGCATATGAGCGTTTTTCAAAGAAAACACCGGCTGACTATGAAGCATTCTGCAGTAAAGAGGCAGAGTGGCTTGATGAGTACACACTCTTTATGGCATTAAAGGATGCCAATGGCGGAGTGGCATGGAGCGAGTGGGATGATGCTCTCAAGTTTAGAAAACCTGAGGCTATGGAAGAAGCAAAGGAGAAGTATGCTGATGATATTGCCTTCTACAAGATGCTCCAGTATCTCTTCTTCAAGCAGTGGACTGCTTTAAAGGCATATGCTAATGAAAAGGGCATAAGAATTATCGGAGATGTACCTATTTATGTTGCCATGGATTCAGCAGATGTATGGGCTAATCCTACACAGTTCTATCTCGATAAAGACTTAAATCCAATCGAGGTGGCAGGATGTCCTCCTGATGCTTTCTCAGCTGACGGACAGCTCTGGGGTAATCCTCTTTTCAGATGGGATGTTATGAAGAAGGACAGCTACAGCTGGTGGACAAAGCGTATCAGTGCTATGGCAAAGCTTTATGATATCGTGCGAATCGATCATTTCAGAGGTTTTGATTCATTCTATGCTATTCCTGCAAAGGATGATACAGCAAAGAACGGTGTATGGAAAGATGGACCTGGCATGGATTTATTCAACGTGCTTGAGAAGAAGCTTGGCAAGCTTCCTATCATCGTGGAAGACCTCGGCTTCCTCACACCTTCCGTAAAGAAGCTTTTAAAGGATTCAGGCTTCCCTGGCATGAAGGTTATCCAGTTTGCCTTCGATTCAAGAGAAGATAGCGATTATCTGCCACATAACTATCCGCAGCACTGTGTTGTATACACAGGTACCCATGACAATGACACAGTTATGGGCTGGATGAAGACAGCTCCAAAGGATTGCGTAAGGTTTGCAAAGGATTACTTAAACCTCACAAAGGAGGAGGGCTACAACTGGGGCATGATGCGTGCGGCATGGTCATCAGTTGCCGATATGGCTATTGTTCCTATGCAGGATCTGCTTGGACTTGATTCAAAGGCTCGTATCAACATTCCTTCAACTACCGGTGGCAACTGGCAGTGGAGAGCTACTCCTGAGCAGATAGACAATAAGCTTGCAAAGAAGCTCCACAAGTGTATGCAGATGTACGCACGTCTGCGCGAGGAGCCTGAGGAGGCTTCTGACAAATCAGATGCTAAAGAAACAGCTGATACTTCTACAAGCAAGACAGCAGGATGTGAGAAAAAGGCTGCTAAGTAGTTTGGTTTAAAATACTATATGTTATTACAAAAGACCACAGGTTATCTGTTTTGAAGCCTGTGGCCTTTTTATA
>ENA-OYKI01000355-OYKI01000355.1-human-gut-metagenome-genome-assembly--contig:-NODE-355-length-10008-cov-22.479855_pt1 | contig 10008 bp, 8 predicted proteins | sample MGYA00244947_ERZ653067 | MGnify/ENA primary metagenome ERZ653067 (study PRJEB26926, sample SAMN06165622) | human gut metagenome | biome: ENVO:00009003; feature: ENVO:2100002; material: ENVO:00002003... | reverse complement strand
ATACTGTTTTAAGCAGAATTTGAATGAAAATATAAAGGTGGAAGAAAAGAATGAGTTTGTTTTACAGAAGTACCAGAGACGACAGCGTAAAGGTTACTGCATCACAGGCAATTTTAAAGGGTCTTGCGGCAGACGGTGGTTTATACGTACCGGAGCAGATTCCGGCATTGGATAAGAGCTTTGAAGAATTATCAAAGATGTCTTATCAGGAAGTGGCATATGAAGTGATGAAGCTGATGCTTGATGACTTTACAGAGGAAGAATTAAAGAACTGCATTAACAAAGCATATGATTCAAAGTTTGACACAAAGGTCATTGCACCGCTTGTAAAGGCTGATGGCGCATACTATTTAGAATTGTTCCACGGTTCAACAATTGCGTTTAAAGATATGGCATTATCCATTCTGCCACATTTACTGATTACTTCTGCAAAGAAAAACAACGTAAAGAATGAAATTGTAATTCTGACTGCAACTTCAGGAGATACAGGAAAGGCTGCTCTTGCAGGATTTGCTGACGTTAAGGGAACTAAGATTATCGTGTTCTATCCAAAGCACGGTGTCAGCCCGATTCAGGAAAAGCAGATGGTAACCCAGAAGGGTGACAATACCTATGTAATCGGTATCAATGGCAATTTTGATGATGCACAGACCGGTGTTAAGAAGATTTTCGGTGATAAAGAACTTGAAAAGGTCATGAATGAAGCCGGATACCAGTTCTCCTCTGCCAATTCTATCAATATCGGACGTCTGGTTCCGCAGATTGTTTACTATGTATATGCTTATGCACGCCTGCTCGCAGACGGTGAAGTAAAGGCAGGGGAAGCAATCAATGTGGTTGTGCCGACCGGTAACTTCGGTAATATTTTAGCAGCATTTTATGCAAAGAATATGGGACTTCCAATTCACAAACTGATTTGTGCTTCCAATGAAAATAAAGTACTGTATGATTTCTTTACAACCGGTACATATGACAGAAACAGAGAATTTGTCCTGACAACTTCTCCGTCAATGGATATTTTGATTTCAAGCAACTTAGAGCGTCTGATTTACCGTATTGCAGGCAACAGCGCTGAAAAGAATGCGTCACTGATGCAGTCCTTAAAGGAAACAGGAAAGTATGAAATTACAGATGAAATGAAAGCACAGCTTTCTGATTTCTATGGCAATTATGCAACAGAAGCAGAAGATGCGGCAATGATTAAGAAGCTGTATGAAGATACAGGATATGTAATTGATACCCATACAGCAGTTGCAGCATCTGTCTATGAAAAGTATCAGAAGGAAACCGGTGATACAACAAAGACAGTGATTGCATCAACAGCCAGCCCATATAAGTTTACAAGAAGCGTGATGGATGCGATTGACAATAAGTATGATGTAATGTCTGATTTTGAGCTGGTAGATGAGCTTTCAAAGCTTTCTAAGGTAAAAGTTCCGCAGGCGATTGAAGACATCAGAACAGCGCCGGTACTGCACGATACTATATGTGATGTTGATAAGATGTGCGATAATGTAAAAAGAATTTTACATATTTAATTAGATACATTCATTTGAATTGGAGTCATCTGACAGGAAAAAATGTCAGATGACCCCAATCTTTTGTTGCAAAAAAGTGATTTATGATATATAATGTCAAAGTTGCAGATTTTATAAAAGGAAACAGAATTATGAGAAAATTAACGACGTTTCATTATGTTGACATTCACAGCCATATTTTATATGGCGTCGATGACGGTCCGGATAATATTGAAACCAGTATTGAGATGATGAAAATTGCATATGATGAGGGTATTCGCAAGATTGTGGCAACACCACATTATCATCCTGGTAAATGTACAATGGGATACGAACAGCTGCGCAGAAATTTTGAACTGTTTAAAGAACAGATGAAAGATGTATGCCCTGAGATTGAACTGGCACTTGGCAGGGAAATTTATTATACTTCGGATATTTTAGATGATCTCGAAGCACAGGCGCATCTGACAATGGAAGATTCCAAGTATATTTTAATAGAATATCATCCGACTGTGGAATATTCTTATCTGCGTACCAGTATCAGCAATGTGATGCAGATGGGTTATACGCCTGTTATTGCGCATATTGAACGCTATATGTGCGTATTGGAAGACTGGAAGCTGGCTTTGGAGTTAAAGAACATGGGGGCTGTCATTCAGGTGAATGCGGGTTCTGTTATCGGGGATTCCGGAAGTAAGGTGAAAAAGTTTATCAAAAGACTGTTAAAAGAAGAAATCGTGGATGTTATCGGAACAGATGCACACAGTAATGGAAGAAGATCGCCTAGAATTCAGGAATGCGCAAAGTATATCTGCCGCAAATTTGATGAGGATTATGCGAAGGCACTGCTGCGTGATAATGCAGAACGGATTCTTAAAGGTGAATATTTGGAGGACTAGAAGAATATGGAAAATTCGATGAAGAATAATGACGAAATTGAAATCGATTTACGACAGATTTTTATCGTTATTATGAGTAAGATTGCAATTATTCTCTTAGTGGGAGTGATTTTCGGTCTGGCGGCATTTATTGGAAGTAAACTGCTTTTAAAGCCGGTGTATCAGTCACAGACGAGCCTGTATGTGTTAAATAAGCAGAGCCAGGGAACAACAACATTAAGTGATTTGCAGTCATCAACACAGCTGACACAGGATTATATGATTCTTGTAAAAAGCCGTACCGTAACAGAAAAGGTTATCAGTGACCTTGGGTTAAATACGACAAATGAAAAGCTTGCAAAGCAAATCAGCGTATCTACACCATCTGACAGCCGTGTGCTTGAGATTACGGTTTCTAACAACGACCAGTATGAAGCAAAAAGAATCGCAGATAAAGTAGCGGAAATTTCAGCAGATTCTATTTGTGATATTATGCAGATTGAAAAGGTCAATGTATTCGAGGAAGCAAATATTCCTGAAAAGCCGTCAAGCCCGAACTGCTTAAAAAATGCAATCATCGCATTTGTATTAGGCATGGTGCTTGCAATTGCCATTGTTGTTATACGATTTGTAATGAATGATACCATTAATACATCTGAAGATATTGAGAAATATCTTGGAATCAGTACCCTTGCATTGATTCCTTTATCAGAAGATTTAGATGACAGTGCGGAAGCTGCGGCAAAGAGAAAGAAGCATAAGCACAGTTCTTCAAAGAAGGGAGATAAGTAATGCCTACAGTTAACATTGAAAGACTCAGAAAGTTAGATTACCGCTGCAACGAAGCTTATAAGACATTGAGAACCAATATCCAGCTGTGTGGTTCTGATATGAAAGTAATTATGTTTACAAGTTCTACACCGAATGAAGGAAAATCCAGTGTTTCTTTTAATCTGGCGGTATCGCTTGCAGAATCCGGCAAAAAGGTTATTTTCATTGATGCTGATTTAAGAAAATCCGTTCTTGTCGGCAGATATAAGATTAATAAGGCTATTAAAGGACTCACTCATTTCCTGTCCGGCATGAATAAATTTGAAGAAGTAATCTGTACAACGAATGTAGATAATCTGTATGTAGTATTCTCCGGAATCGTTCCGCCAAACCCTTCGGAACTTTTGGCGAACAATTCATTTGATGCACTTGTAAAGGCACTCAGGGATACTTATGATTATGTGATTATTGATACACCGCCGCTTGGCAGTGTTACAGATGCAGCGATTGTCGCACAGAAATGTGACGGTGCAGTGCTGGTTGTTGCAGCGCATATGGTTAATTATAAGTTCGTCCAGAAACAGTTAGAACAGCTTAAAATGACAAAGTGCAAGATTCTCGGAAGCGTTCTGAATAAAGTAGACCTTGCCGGAGATAGTTACTATGGCAAATACTATGGCAATTATTATGGCAAGTATTACGGCAATTACAGTCATGGTGATAAGGAATAATGCATAGCTGATATAACATGGAAGTTTAACCATTTCACGGAGGAGGAAACAAATGGAAAAAAAGCAGGGCGTTATTATAGCATTACTGGCTGTGTGCGTGTTCTTTTCGGTTATCATCGCGGCGATGTATCTGACCTCAGACAGAACTGCTCCGGTAATTACTGTAGATGAATCCAAGGTCAGACCGTATTCGGCAGAGCAGGGCGAAGAAGTGCTTAAAAGTTATGCAAAGGCAGTCGATGCAAAAGACGGTGATGTAAGCAGCAGCATTGTCATTGAAAATATCTATATTATGCCGGATATGACAAGGGCAAAAGTGATTTTTGCGGCAAGAGACCATAATAATAATGTATCAAAATACAGTTATATGATTGCATATGAAGCGAGCCAAGAAGAAATTGAAGCAAAAGAACAGCTGACTCAGGCAGAAACAACCACGGCAGCCGAGACGGAAAAGACAGAGACAGACAGTACAAAGAATACTTCAAAGACGACAGAAGCGGAAAAGACAACTGCAGAGAGCGAAGCAGAAACAACTGCAGGCGGACCAAAGCTTGTTTTATCGGCAACAGAAGCGACGGTTGAAGCGGGAAACAGCTTTAATGTGATGAAGTATATTTCATCTATTACGGATGATAAAGATACAGAGGATACATTATCCAGAAGAATTATAGTTAACGGTACATACAGTACTTCAAAATCAGGTACATATACATTGGATGTATATTGTACGGATTCAGATCTGAATGAATCAAACCACGTGGCATTTACACTGAACGTTAAATAAGAAAAAAATCAGATAATCCTCGGAGAGCATGCTGCTTTTCCGGGGATTTCTGCTGTTCATCTGCAATTTATGTATTTTATAAATAATTTATAGAAAAAATTTGAGATTGTTGTTGACAATACGGGGGTGTAGTGATATTTTAAGTATATCGATGTTAGCACTCCACCTAAATGAGTGCTAACAAGATAAGAAGGGAGCAGATGCCATGGAGCTGGATGATAGAAAATTAAAGATTTTAAAAGCTGTCATACAGAACTATCTTGAAACGGGTGAACCGGTTGGCTCAAGAACCATTTCAAAATATACCGATTTAAAATTAAGTTCGGCAACAATACGAAATGAGATGGCAGACCTCGAAGAATTAGGATACATTGTACAGCCGCATACCTCGGCAGGGCGGATTCCTACCGATAAAGGCTACCGCTTATATGTGGACGATTTAATGGCACAGAAAAAGCAGGAGTTAGAAGACCGGGAAAGCAAAGTGTCCGACAGAGAAAAAGAGGTTGATTCCATGCGGGATATTTTAAATGAAAAGGTAGACCGTGTAGAGGAACTGCTTCAGAATGTAGCAAAAGTTCTGGCAAAGGATACGAACTATGCAACAATGATTACAGCACCGCAGGTAAAAGGCAATAAGCTGAAATTCGTACAGCTTTCCCAATTGGAGAGTGATAAGATTTTAGCAGTTATTGTAATGGAAGGCAATATTATCCGTAATAAAGTGATTGATGTCAGTGAGGCACTTTCACAGGAAAATATTTTAAAGCTGAACATTCTGTTAAATACTACACTGACGGGGCTGACATTGGAACAGATGAATTTAAGCATTGTATCCAAGATGGAGAATCAGGCAGGAGAGCATATGCAGCTTGTTAAAGAAGTGCTGGATGCCATTGTTGAAGCAATCAGCAATGAAGACCAGTTAGAGATTTATACAAGCGGTGCAACGAATATTTTTAAGTATCCGGAATTAAGTGATTCTGTCAAAGCGAGTGAGCTTATATATACTTTGGAAGAAAAGCAGAGCCTTTCAGGATTGATTGCAGACCAGCAGTCGGGGAAAGACAAAGAAGCGGACGACCATGGTATTCAGGTATATATAGGAAATGAAACACCGGTTGCTTCCATGAAGGACTGCAGTGTTGTTACGGCAACCTATGAATTGCAGGACGGTTTGAAAGGGACAATCGGAATTATCGGACCAAAGCGGATGGATTATGAAAAGGTTGTAGAATCGTTAAAGACAATCCAGACGCAGATGGACGAGGTTTTTAAGAAAACATAGGAAAGGTTGGTAAGAAAGTGTCTAAAAAAGAAGAAAAGAAAAATAGTAAAGAGTCTGTCGATGATGTAAAGATGACAGAAAAAGACGCTGATGCCGCTAAAACTGCTGGAGCAGAAGACGATGGCACGCAGGCACAGAAAGAAAACACTGATGCCGAAAATCCGAAGGAAGCGAGTCAATCATCCGAATCGCAGTCTGCCGATGGAATAGATACAAAGAAAAAGGATGCGAAGGACGCATTGATTGAAGAACTTCAGGATAAAGTAAAACGCCAGATGGCGGAATTTGATAATTTCAGAAAGAGAACTGAGAAGGAAAAGTCTTCCATGTTTGAAATGGGTGCTTCCGATATGATTAAGAAGCTTCTTCCAATCGTTGATAACTTTGAAAGAGGTTTCAATTCAATTTCAGAAGAAGAAAGAGAAACACCATTTGCAAAGGGCATGAATATGGTCTATAAGCAGACCATGAAGATGTTAGAAGATTCTGATGTCAAGCCGATTGAAGCACTCGGCATGGAATTTAATCCTGAACTGCACAATGCAGTGATGCATGTGGAAGATGATTCAGTCGGTGAAGGAATTATCGTTGAAGAATTCGAAAAGGGTTACACATACAGAGAAACCGTAATCCGCCATTCAATGGTAAAGGTTGCAAATTAATCAGTAAATGATGGGCAGAAGCCCTTAAGAAAGGAAGATAACTATGGGAAAGATTATTGGTATTGACTTAGGTACTACAAACTCATGCGTAGCAGTTATGGAAGGCGGTAAGCCGGTTGTTATCGCAAACACAGAAGGTCTTAGAACAACACCTTCAATTGTTGCATTTACAAAGAACGGAGAAAGACTTGTTGGTGATCCTGCAAAGCGTCAGGCTGTAACAAATGCAGACAAGACAATTTCTTCTATTAAAAGACATATGGGTACTGATTACAAGGTGGAAATCGAAGGTAAGAAGTACTCACCACAGGAAATTTCAGCCATGATTTTACAGAAATTAAAAGCTGATGCTGAAAACTATTTAGGTGAAAAGGTAACGGAAGCCGTTATCACGGTTCCTGCTTATTTCAACGATGCACAGCGTCAGGCAACAAAGGATGCCGGTAAGATTGCAGGTCTTGATGTAAAGAGAATTATCAACGAGCCGACAGCTGCAGCTTTAGCTTACGGTCTTGATAACGAAAACGAACAGAAGATTATGGTATATGACCTCGGTGGTGGTACATTCGATGTGTCTATTATCGAAATCGGTGACGGCGTTATCGAAGTTCTTGCAACAGCAGGTAACAACAGACTCGGTGGTGATGACTTTGATAATGTAATCACACAGTATATGTTAGAGGACTTCAAGGCAAAGGAAGGCGTAGACCTTTCTAAGGATACAATGGCACTCCAGAGATTAAAGGTTGCAGCAGAACAGGCTAAGAAGGAATTATCAAGCGCTACAACAACCAATATCAACCTGCCATATATTACTGCAACAGCAGAAGGTCCAAAGCATTTTGATATGACTCTTACAAGAGCTAAATTTGATGAATTAACACATGAACTGGTTGAAAAGACAGCAGAACCTGTACGTAACGCATTAAATGATGCAGGTCTTACCGCTTCAGACCTTTCAAAGGTACTCTTAGTCGGTGGTTCTACAAGAATTCCTGCTGTACAGGATAAGGTAAAACAGCTCACAGGCCATGAACCAAGCAAGACTTTAAATCCTGATGAATGTGTTGCAATCGGTGCATCTATCCAGGGTGGTAAGTTAGCAGGAGATGCCGGTGCCGGTGAAATCCTTCTTCTGGATGTTACACCTCTGTCACTTTCTATCGAAACAATGGGCGGTATTGCTACAAGACTGATTGAGAGAAATACAACAATTCCTACAAAGAAGAGCCAGATTTTCTCAACAGCAGCAGATAACCAGACAGCCGTTGATATCAACGTTGTACAGGGTGAGAGACAGTTCGCAAGAGATAACAAATCCCTTGGACAGTTCCGTCTGGATGGTATCCCACCAGCACGTCGTGGTGTTCCACAGATCGAGGTTACATTTGATATCGATGCAAACGGTATTGTAAACGTTTCTGCAAAAGATTTAGGAACAGGAAAAGAGCAGCACATTACAATCACATCCGGATCTAACATGTCCGATGATGAGATCGATAAGGCTGTAAAAGAAGCAGCTGAGTTCGAAGCACAGGATAAGAAGAGAAAAGAAGCAATCGATGCAAGAAACGATGCAGATTCCTTCGTATTCCAGACACAGCAGGCATTGGATCAGGTTGGAGCAAACCTTGATGCAAATGATAAAGCTGAAGTAGAAGCTGACTTAAATGCAGTAAAATCTTTCCTGGACGCACATCAGAATGCAGAAGAGATGACAGACGCAGATGTTGCTGAATTAAAAGCAGCTCAGGAGAAACTGACACAGAGTGCACAGAAAGTATTTGCTAAGATGTATGAGCAGACACAGGCAGCACAGGGTGCTCAGGGAGCAGGTCCTGATATGGGAAACATGGGCGGCGCACAGACAAACAATGCCGGCGCAGCAGATGATGATGTTGTAGACGCTGATTTCAAAGAGGTCTAAAATATAATCAGCATATAAAAAGGGGTTTCCGGTTTTCCGGAAACCCTATATGCGGTAGAAGAGGAAAATATTTTAAAATTTTTGAAAACCGGAAATTGAATCATGCTTTAGACAGATAGCCGGTATGATAAATTTGTACATGATAACAAGGAGTTAAGCGTTATGGCAGAGAAAAGAGATTATTATGAAGTCCTTGGCGTTCCGAAGAATGCGAGTGACGCTGATATAAAAAAGGCATTCCGTACTCTTGCCAAGAAGTACCATCCGGATATGCATCCGGGTGATAAAGAATGTGAAGAAAAGTTCAAGGAAGCACAGGAAGCTTATGCAGTATTGAGTGATGCAGAAAAGCGTAAACAGTATGATCAGTTCGGTCATGCAGCATTCGATGGCACAGGCGGCGGTGCTGGCGGATTTGATTTTTCAGGCATGGATATGGGTGATATTTTTGGAGATATTTTCGGCGACTTCTTCGGTGGCGGTGGCGCCAGAAGAAGAGGCAATGATGGACCGATGAAAGGTGCGAATCTCCGTACCAGTGTAAGGATCACATTTGAAGAGGCTGTTTTTGGATGTGAGAAAGAAATTGAAATGGTTCTGAAGGATGAGTGTGCGACCTGCCATGGTACAGGTGCCAAACCGGGAACAAACCCGGAAACATGTACCAAGTGCGGTGGTAAAGGAAAAGTTGTGTTTACACAGCAGTCTTTCTTTGGAACGGTGCAGAATGTCCAGACCTGTCCGGATTGTAATGGTACCGGTAAAGTAGTCAAAGACAAATGTCCGGATTGCCGTGGTACCGGATATATTGCAAGAAAGAGAAAAATCCAGGTAACGATTCCGGCCGGTATCGACAATGGACAGAGTGTCCGTATCCGTGAAAAAGGAGAGCCGGGTGTCAACGGTGGTCCAAGAGGAGATTTATTAGTAGAAGTAGTTGTATCCAGACATCCAATCTTCCAGCGTCAGGATATGAATATTTATTCCACAGCTCCGGTTACGTTTGCGCAGGCTGCATTGGGCGGTGAGATCCGTATCAATACCGTTGACGGAGATGTGCTTTACGAAGTAAAACCAGGTACACAGACCGACACCAAGATCCGTCTGAAAGGAAAGGGAGTTCCATCCCTGAGAAATAAAGGGGTTCGTGGTGACCAGTATGTAACTCTGGTTGTCCAGACACCGACAGGTCTTAATAATGAGGCGAAAGAGGCGTTACGTCATTTTGATGAACTGACAGGTGCGTCCTTAAACCGAAGCAACGCCGGTGGTAACGGCGCCCAGGAAAAGGGTAAGAAGAAAAAGGGATTCATGGATAAATTAAAAGAATCTTTTGATGATATCTAAAACAGATTCTAAAGATTAAATGGATCATTTTAGTAAAATGAACAGATAATAGAAACCCGGTGTAAGATCTCTGCTGAGAGATTACACCGGGTTTGTTATA
>ENA-OYKI01000337-OYKI01000337.1-human-gut-metagenome-genome-assembly--contig:-NODE-337-length-10187-cov-10.144295_pt1 | contig 10187 bp, 7 predicted proteins | sample MGYA00244947_ERZ653067 | MGnify/ENA primary metagenome ERZ653067 (study PRJEB26926, sample SAMN06165622) | human gut metagenome | biome: ENVO:00009003; feature: ENVO:2100002; material: ENVO:00002003... | reverse complement strand
GGTCATAAGGAACTGTATGGTAAGTTCGATTACATTATCCACTGTGCCGGAGCTACAAAATGTGTAGATAAGAACGACTTCGAACGTGTGAACTACCGGCAGACCAAATGTTTTGTAGACACGTTGCGGGAGTTGGACATGATTCCCAGGCAGTTTGTCTTTATCAGTACCTTGAGCGTATTCGGTCCGATACGTGAAAAGACCTATACTCCGATTACGGAAAAGGATACCCCTGTGCCCAATACCGCCTATGGCCTTAGCAAACTGAAAGCGGAGAGGTATCTGCAAGGCATGTCGGATTTTCCTTACGTCATCTATCGTCCTACGGGTGTGTACGGACCGCGCGAGAAGGATTACTTCCTGATGGCAAAGTCTATCCGTCGGCACACGGACTTCTCCGTGGGTTTCCGCCGGCAGGATTTGACGTTTGTTTACGTCAAGGATATCGTGCAGGCTGTTTTCCTGGGGATAGAGAAACAAATATCCCGCCGCACCTATTTTCTGGCAGACGGCAAGGTGTACCGGAGCCGTGCTTTTTCCGACCTGATACGGAAAGAACTGGGGAATCCGTTTGTAATTCGTCTGAGATGTCCGTTAATTATATTGAAAGTTGTATCTTTGCTCGCCGAATATTGGGCGAAACGCCGGAATACCACCAGTACGCTCAATTCGGACAAGTATAGAATAATGAAACAACGCAACTGGCAATGCGATATAACTCCGACTGTCGAGGAATTGGGCTACAGTCCCGAATATGACCTGGAACGGGGAGTGAAGGAAACGATTGCCTGGTATAAAGATAAAGGATGGCTTTAGACTTATTCAAGAGAGTAGAAACCCGTAAAGGGCTTTTTGCGGTAGAGAAGATTACGCTGATATATAATCTGCTGACTTCCATACTCATACTGTTTCTTTTCCAAGAAATGGATCATCCGGTGCAGATGCTTGCAGACCGCGCTGTGATTGCAGGCATGACGTTTTTGCTGATGTATCTTTACCGGCTTGCGCCCTGCAAGTTTTCCGCCTTCATCCGCATCGTTATCCAGATGTCGTTGCTCTCCTACTGGTATCCCGACACATTCGAGTTCAACCGTATCTTCCCCAACCTGGACCATGTTTTCGCTTCGGTCGAGCAATGGATATTCGGCGGACAGCCTGCCGTATGGTTCTGTCTGCGTTTTCCGCAGATGTGGGTGAGCGAACCGTTCAATATGGGTTATTTCTTCTACTATCCGATGATACTTCTGGTAGTGGTGTGGTATTTTCTCTACCGCTTCGACCTTTTTGAGAAAGTGTCGTTCGTGATAGTCACCGCTTTCTTTATCTACTACCTGATATATATCTTCGTGCCGGTGGCAGGGCCGCAGTTCTATTTTCCGGCTATCGGCGGGGATAACGTGGCGCAGGGGATATTCCCGGCTATCGGCGATTACTTCAACCACAACCAGGAACTGCTGCCCGGTCCGGGATATGAACACGGATTCTTTTATAATCTGGTGGAAAGCTCGCAGCAGGTGGGCGAGCGTCCGACGGCGGCATTCCCCAGTTCGCATGTCGGCATGTCCACCATCCTGATGATTATGGCATGGCGGGGTAGCAGGCGTTTGTTTGCCTGCCTGCTTCCTTTTTATCTGCTGCTGTGCGGGGCTACAGTGTACATACAGGCGCATTACCTGATTGATGCCATTGTGGGCTTTTTCTCTGCCATTGTGCTCTATGTGGTGGCAACGTGGATGTTCAAGCGGTGGTTTGCGCAGCCGATGTTCAAATGATGCCAGTCCCTGATTCATTGTCTTTCACTCCCTGACTGAATGAGGTTCGCTCGGCGGATGATTGCCGACCCATAGAAAAGCAGGGCACTCTTTTGGTTGGGGTTGTAAGATAATTTAAGCTATATCAGTTTTTCTATTTCGTTGAAGATACGGTACAGTTCCTCCTTTGTCTCTGCCCGCAACATGGCGATGCGCGTTTCCCGGAAGTTAGGGATACCCTTGAACAGCGGGCTTGCTGCCAAGTGGCGGCGTACGTGCAGGATACCTCTCCGTTCGTCCAGCAGTTTTACGCTGTCTTCCACTTCCTGCCGGAGTACATTCAGTTTCCATTCGGAACTGAGGGGCGGTATCTCTTCACCCGTCTCCAGATAATGTTTCACTTCCTTGAATATCCAAGGGCGGCCGAAGCTGGCGCGGCCTATCATAACGGCGTCCACCCCGTAGCGGTCGAAGCACTCTTTGGCCCTTTGGGGGGTGGTGACGTCACCGTTGCCGATGATGGGGATGTGCATGCGCGGATTGTTCTTGACTTCACCAATCAGTGTCCAGTCCGCTTCACCCGTATACATTTGGGCGCGGGTGCGGCCGTGAATGGTAAGGGCGGCAATGCCGCAGTCCTGCAGTTGTTCTGCCAAATCTACGATAATCTTGCTGCCGGCATCCCAGCCGAGACGGGTTTTTACGGTCACGGGTATCTTTACGGCATCTGCCACGGCACGGGTTATCTCCAGCATCTTGGGGATATTCTGCAACATTCCCGCACCGGCTCCTTTGCCGGCCACACGTTTTACGGGGCAGCCGAAATTGATGTCCAGTATGTCCGGACGCGCCTGCTCCACGATACGCGCCGCCTCTACCATAGTGTCCGTATCCTTGCCGTATATCTGTATGGCTACGGGGCGCTCTTCGTCACTGATGTTCAGCTTCTGTTCGGTCTTGCTGACAGAGCGTATCAGCGCGTCGCTCGACACAAACTCGGTGTACACCATATCCGCTCCGAAACCTTTGCACATCAGTCGGAAAGCGGGGTCGGTCACATCTTCCATGGGGGCAAGCAATATGGGGTGCTTGCCGAGGTCTATATCTTTAATCTTCATAATCTGACGGGATTTGCCTGCAAAAGTACGGAAAAAGCCTGTTTCATTCGCTATGCAGGAGTGAAATCCTTGAAAGAATATACAGCTTCTTCCTTAAATCTGTATATTTGCACTATTCATTCACTTAACAACAGAAATAATTATGAAAAAGAGTTTGCTTTCAGTCGCATTGTGCGTGATGACACTGCTCATCGGCATTTCCCCTGTTTCTGCACAAGGGCAGAATAAGGAATATCAGGAAACGTTGCATAAAATGCTGTTGCTTTCCGGCGGTCTGGCCACTGTGGATACGATGGTTCCGCAGATAATCGGCATGATGAAGCAGCAGTCCCCCTCTGTATCGGAGGCCACGTGGAACGCAGTAATGGAAAAGGCAAAGCAGTTTTTCAGCGATAATCTGGTGAAGGTGTATGTGCCCATCTATCAGAAACACCTGACATTGGACGACCTGAAGAAGATTGTAGCCTTCTACGAATCTCCGGTGGGCAAGAAGCTGGGAGCGGTTACTCCTGCCATTACAATGGAAGGGATGACGGCAGGCCAACAGCTTGGCATGGAACTTGTGACACTGATTCAACGGGAATTGGATGCGCACGGTAATAAATAATTGCATCATTAAATTTCATATTGGATGAATTCTACTACTTTGAACGATTTTGAAATCATGGCTCCGGTAGGCTCGCGCGAGTCTCTTGCCGCAGCTATCCAGGCGGGTGCGGACTCTATTTACTTCGGTATCGAAAACCTGAATATGCGTGCCCGTTCCGCCAATACCTTTACCATTGACGATTTGCGGGAGATTGCCCAAACCTGCGATGAGCATGGTATGAAAAGTTACCTTACGGTAAATACCATTATCTACGATAACGATATCTCCCTGATGCGAACCATTGTGGATGCGGCAAAAGCGGCAGGTATCTCGGCGGTGATTGCAGCCGATGTGGCTGTGATGAGTTACGCCCGGCAGATAGGACAGGAGGTGCATCTGTCCACGCAACTGAATATTTCGAATGTGGAGGCTTTGCGTTTCTATGCCCAATTTGCCGATGTGGTGGTGCTGGCACGTGAATTGAATCTGAAACAGGTGAAAGTGATTTATGATACTATCCGGAATGAACAGATAAAAGGGCCGAAAGGTGAGCCGGTCCGGATAGAAATGTTCTGTCACGGAGCGTTATGCATGGCAGTGTCGGGCAAGTGCTATCTCAGTCTGCATGAGATGAATGCGTCTGCCAATCGTGGCGCTTGCATGCAGATTTGCCGCCGTGCATACGAAGTGAAGGATAAAGAAAGTGATATAGAGCTGGAAGTAGACAATAAATATATCATGTCTCCCAAAGACTTGAAGACCATTCATTTCATGGATGAAATGATTGAGGCCGGTGTGCGTGTGTTCAAGATTGAAGGGCGCGCCCGCGGCCCTGAGTATGTACGCACGGTGGTGGAATGTTATAAAGATGCTATCCGTTCTTATCTGGAAGGTACGTTTACAGAGGAAAAGAAACAGAAGTGGGATGAGCGCCTGAAAACAGTCTTTAACCGCGGATTCTGGAATGGTTATTATCTGGGACAGCGATTGGGTGAATGGAGCAGGAATTATGGTTCCGAAGCCACCGAACGTAAAGTATATGTGGGAAAAGGCATTAAATACTTCTCCAATATCGGTGTGGCTGAGTTTCTGGTGGAGGCGGCCGAAATGAAGGTGGGTGACAAGTTGTTGATAACAGGGCCTACCACAGGTGCCGTATTCTTCACATTGGATGAGGCAAGAGTCGATTTGAAGCCGGTAGATGTGGTGCGGAAAGGTCAGCATGTTTCATTTAAAGTTCCCGAAAAGATACGTCCCAGCGACAAGCTTTATAAGTTGGTATCTCCCGAAAGCTTGAAGAAGAACTGAACGGGTTTATCAACGTTGGTATAGTAAATAGAGGATGATAGAAAAGATTTCATCTAAAATGTTTATCTTTGCAACTCAATAACAAATAAGTACTTACACGCTATGAATATAGAAGAAAAACTTACCGCGTCCATTATCAGCGCTATCAACATGCTGTACGGACAGGAAGTACCATCAAAAATGGTACAGCTCCAGAAGACCAAGAAAGAGTTTGAAGGACACCTCACTTTGGTTGTTTTCCCTTTCTTGAAAATGTCTAAGAAAGGCCCTGAACAGACTGCACAGGAAATCGGTGCATATTTGTGCCAAAATGCTCCTGAGCTGATATCTGCTTATAATGCGGTAAAAGGATTCTTGAACCTGACTATTGCCTCGGATTGCTGGATTGAGCTGTTGAATTCCATTCAGGCTCAACCGGAATATGGCATCGAGAAAGCTACTGAAAACTCTCCGCTGGTGATGATTGAGTATTCTTCTCCGAATACGAACAAGCCTTTACACTTGGGACACGTCCGCAATAATCTGTTGGGTAATGCGTTGGCAAATGTAATGGCGGCAAATGGCAATAAGGTGGTGAAAACCAATATTGTGAACGATCGTGGAATCCATATCTGCAAGTCTATGCTGGCTTGGCTGAAATATGGTAATGGCGAAACTCCCGAATCGTCAGGCAAGAAAGGCGACCACCTGATTGGCGATTATTATGTGGCTTTTGACAAGCATTACAAAGCGGAAGTAAAAGAGCTGATGGCTCAATATCAGGCAGAAGGGATGAACGAGGAAGAAGCTAAAGCAAAAGCTGAGGCTGAGTCACCTTTGATGCAGGAAGCCCGCGAAATGCTGCGTAAGTGGGAAGCTAACGATCCCGAAATCCGTGCGCTTTGGAAAAAGATGAATGATTGGGTGTATGCCGGTTTTGATGAGACCTATAAGATGATGGGGGTTGGTTTTGATAAGATTTACTACGAATCGAATACCTATCTGGAAGGAAAGGATAAAGTGATGGAAGGTCTTGAAAAGGGCTTCTTCTATCGCAAAGAAGACAATTCGGTATGGGCCGACCTTACTGCAGAAGGATTGGATCACAAGCTGCTGCTCCGTGGAGACGGAACTTCGGTGTATATGACTCAGGATATCGGTACTGCCAAACTTCGTTTTCAGGACTATCCTATCGATAAGATGATATATGTAGTGGGAAATGAGCAGAATTATCATTTTCAGGTATTGTCCATCTTGCTTGATAAGCTGGGCTTTGAATGGGGCAAAGGATTGGTTCACTTCTCATACGGTATGGTAGAATTGCCGGAAGGTAAGATGAAGAGCCGTGAAGGAACCGTGGTGGATGCCGATGATTTGATGGAAGCTATGATTGAGACTGCGAAAGAAACTTCAGCCGAGCTGGGTAAGCTGGATGGCTTGTCTAAAGAAGAAGCGGATGATATTGCCCGCATTGTAGGCTTGGGAGCTTTGAAGTATTTTATCCTGAAAGTGGATGCACGTAAGAACATGACGTTTAATCCGAAGGAATCCATTGATTTCAATGGCAATACAGGACCTTTCATCCAATATACTTATGCCCGTATCCGGTCGGTGTTGCGTAAAGCAGCCGAATCAGGTATCGCTATTCCCGAAGTGATTCCGGCAGGATTGCAACTGAGTACAAAAGAAGAAGGCTTGATTCAGATGTTGGCTGACTTTAAGACAGTTGTGAAGCAAGCAGGTACGGATTATAACCCATCTATTATTGCCAACTATACATACGATTTGGTGAAGGAGTATAATCAGTTCTATCATGATTTCAGCATTTTGCGTGAAGAAGACGAAGCACTTAAGATTTTCCGTCTGGCATTGAGCGCCAATGTGGGTAAGATTGTAAAGAGTGCGATGGGTCTGTTGGGTATTGAAGTGCCGGAGCGCATGTAAGCAGCTCGCACGCAGGGTGTAATCTCAAAGCAGATGGCAAAAAAACAAAAATACTATGTAGTATGGAAAGGAGTCAGTCCGGGGGTATATCATTCCTGGACTGATTGCCAGTTACAGATTAAGGGTTATGAAGGTGCACTCTACAAATCCTTTGACACCTGGGAAGAAGCAGAACAGGCATTTGCTTCCTCTGCGTTCCATTATGTGGGAAAGAATGCGGTGAAGAAAGAAGAAACTCCCCGGCAACTTCCCGAGAACTTTGATATGAATTGTTTGGCTGTCGATGCCGCTTGCAGCGGAAATCCCGGTCCTATGGAATATCGTGGGGTTTATCTTCTTACCGGACAGGAAATTTTTCATTTCGGTCCTGTATATGGAACCAACAATATCGGTGAGTTTCTTGCCATTGTGCATGCATTGGCATTGATGAAGCAAAAAAACATCAATATGCCTGTTTACTCAGATAGCCGGAATGCCCTGAGTTGGGTGAAACAGAAAAAATGCAAGACCAAGCTCGAACGTACGCCAAAGACCGAGGAACTATTTCAGATGATAGAGCGGGCCGAGAATTGGTTGAAAAATAATGCTTATACCACTCCCTTGTTGAAATGGGAGACCGACCGGTGGGGAGAGGTTCCCGCAGACTTCGGGCGGAAATAAAGATATCTATAATAATTTAAGGATATGAAGAAACGGATTGCTTATATCAGCCTGTATTTCTTTACGGTCTTACTGATATTTATTTTGCAGAAGCCATTATTTATGCTTTATAATGGCGCTATTGAAAAAGGATTCGGCTTTACTGATTTTCTGCACGTGATGATTCACGGGGCCGGTCTTGATGCGGCCATGACCGGTTATCTGACCGCATTTCCTTTCCTTCTTGTATTAATTAGTATTTGGTTTCGGCGGTTTCCGTTGAAGAAAATCCTTTGGGGATATTATGCGTTTGTTGCCACTCTTGTCTCTGTTATATTTGTGGCAGACATGGGTCTTTATCCTTTCTGGGGCTTTAAACTGGATGCCTCTGTTTTCCTTTATATTGATTCTCCCAAAGAGGCTTTGGCAAGTGTTTCGATTGGTTTCATCCTGCTGCGGGTGTTGGCGATAGTATTGCTTATTGTGCTGAATACGTGGATATTGCTGAAAATAACCCCTTCGGTATTAACTGCTGCGCGGAAGAGGGTGGCAGCCACAGGAGCCATGTTGCTGATAGGCGGCGTATTGTTTATCATTATCCGTGGGGGAGTTACCGAGTCGACTTCCAACGTCGGTCAGGTGTATTTCAGCAGCGAGCAGTTTTTGAATCATTCGGCTGTCAATCCTGATTTCAGTTTGCTTTCTTCTATGGGGAAATCGCAGGACTTTGCTTCTGAATTTAATTTCTTCGAAGAAGAAAAACGCGCCGGGTTGTTTGACGGGCTTTATCCTTCGACAGATGGAGACAGTATCATTGAGGTGTTGAATACAAAGCGCCCCAATATTCTTATCATTTTGATGGAGAGTTATGGAGGTACTTTTATCGAACCTCTGGGCGGTATTCCCGATGTAGCTCCTCATTTCAACCGCTTGACAGAAGAGGGCGTTTTCTTTACCAACTGTTATGCCAACAGTTTTCGGACTGACCGCGGTACTGTCTGTACCTTCAGTGGATATCTGGGACTTCCGACGGCCTCGGTCATGAAAATCCCGGCAAAGAGCCGCACTTTGCCTTCCATTGCAGAGGAATTGGTGAAAGCAGGGTATAAGACCGATTTTCTTTATGGAGGAGATATCAACTTTACCAATATGAAGAGCTATTTGTTGAGTAAGGGCTATCAGCGTCTTACTGCCGACAAAGATTTCTCTTTAGCCGAACAGACCAGTAATGCATGGGGAGTAAATGATGATATTACATTTGAGTATCTGTACAATCAATTGAAAGATAGAAAAGAAACTCCGTGGCACACGGCTTTTCTTACTTTGAGCAGTCACGAACCGTTTGAAGTTCCTTATCATCGCTTGGACGAACAGATTCCCAATGCCTTTGCCTTTACAGATGATTGCCTGGGCAAATTTATAGAGAAATTGAAACAGACTCCGGTGTGGAAAGATTTACTGGTTATCTGTTTGCCCGATCATGGTTTTTATTATCCCCGTGAAGGGCTGAACACTTCCCCCCGATTCTATCACATACCCATGCTGTGGCTTGGAGGAGCAGTGAAGCAACCGGTAAAAATAGACAAGATTATGAATCAGGCCGATTTAGCCGCTACTTTGTTGGGGCAACTGGGTTTGGATCATTCTTCTTTCAACTTCAGCCGTAATGTGTTGGGCAGTGATTACACCTACCCGTTTGCTTTTTATAGTTTCAATAATGGCTTTGCTTTCCGTGACAGTACGGGAGTGACAGTGGTTGATAATAATTCGGGAAATATATTGCTGGAGGAACCTGCCGGAACCAATACCCGTATAGACAAAGGCAAAGCAATTCTTCAAAGTGTATACGACGATTTGGGAAGACGATAAACGGTTTGTTATCCTTTCTCCTCCTTCTCCGGAGTGCCGGTACCCATGTGTAGGACATGAGGGCCCGGCAGCTTTTTTAATGTAATTGTTTGATTCCGAACGGTGTCTCCGTGATACCTGTTTTACGTGTATTACGACGGATATTGATATTCTTTTCTATCGATTCCTTTGTCTTGTAAGGGCGTTTATGATCCAGATGGAGTACGATGGCAGAATAGCGTATCTGTTTGGATTTGATTCCCAAGTTGAACATCCGTTCTCCGAACTCCCTGTCCTGTCCGCCATAATGCATTTCTTCGTTAAATCCATTGACGGTGAATATATCTTCTCTCCATCCGGAGGCGTTGCAACCGTTCCATGTGGCTTTGGTCGGGGTGATGGCGTTCATAAAACGCGTAAAAGTCTTATTCTTAATAAGCTTGGTACATTTGAAGTTGCATTTCATGTGCTGTTCTTTCAGCCAGGAGAGAGAGAAGGCATTCTCACTCTTTATATCGTTATAAGTAAGCTGTTTGCTGATATCCATCGGCAATTTGAAGTAGCCTCCCGATAGGAAATAACCCTTTTCGGCGTATGCGGCATGTGTGGCTATAAAGTCTTTGCGCGGAATGCAGTCCTGATCCGTGAATATCAGATAATCAGATTCGGAAGCCAGAATAGCACTGTTCAGGATTCGTGATTTCTGGAAGCCGTTATCTTCATGCCATACATGCTTGATAGGCAGTTTGTCTTTAAAACTTTCTATCAGCCGGCGGGTGTCTTCTTTGGAACCATCGTCGGCAATGACAATTTCATCCGCAGGATGTGTTTGAAAAAGATAGCCCCAGAGGACTTTTTCAAGCCATGCCGGGTTGTTGTAAGTAGAGATAATTACTCCGATACTGTAGGCAGAAGTTTGCTTCATGATTTATTGTTATGATATAATGTGGACAAAGATAGATTATTTCTTTGAAAAGAATAAAGGGTTCTACTTATTTTTACTACTTTTGA
>ENA-OYKI01000243-OYKI01000243.1-human-gut-metagenome-genome-assembly--contig:-NODE-243-length-11594-cov-23.337464_pt1 | contig 11594 bp, 6 predicted proteins | sample MGYA00244947_ERZ653067 | MGnify/ENA primary metagenome ERZ653067 (study PRJEB26926, sample SAMN06165622) | human gut metagenome | biome: ENVO:00009003; feature: ENVO:2100002; material: ENVO:00002003... | reverse complement strand
TAAACTCCGTCCCCAAATGGCCTCCCTTTTCATTATTTTACACTGGTCTTAAACACGCCGATTCTTCTTCCACTTATATACTACTATTATAAGAAGTGCACTCAAAATCAATACAATCAACGATATAAATGACTGATCGTCTCCTGATTTTGGGACACTTGCTGTATTTTTCACTGGTGTCTCATCTTCCGCCTTATGTTGGATTGTAAAACTTAATGTCGGCGATTTATTCCCATCTTTTCTTCTAATTGCAGTCTTAACTAAAAAATCTTCTGAGCCATTCTGCATTACATAATTCTCTATGGTATAAACCTGCCCATCATAATCCTTGTTATCTTTTTCAACAACCTGTTTCAGCTGATATCGATAAGTAGCTGCCTCCTCATAAGAAAAAACCAATTCCTTACTATCATTACCATTAAGGCTAAATTTCAACCGGTCTCCATTGCTTCCTTCCGGCATTGGATTGCCAGAATCTAAACTTGTCAACTCATATTGAAATTCATCTGTAACCCCATTTGTTTTCCCTTTTACAGTCTGTTCCACCGTCAGAGCAGCTTCTTTATTTTTCCCCGCTGCATATACCTGATTTGGAATGGCCACACATACCATCATCACAAAAGCAAGGTATACCAGCTTTATTCTCTGTTTATATCTTTCACTTTTCACATACGTACCTCTGTCAGTTTTCCAGTTTTCTACTGTTATTTTTCGTTTTCTTTCTCTTTCCGCTCCTCTCCACTGCCATCAGTAGCAAAATACTGAACAACAGCAGAATCAGAACACCTAATCGCTTCATACTGGTTTTCCAGAAAATTCCCCAGTCGATTCGGTCGATCTGACTGTTCCTTTTCAAAGTTTTCTTATACGTATCTTTATACGTTTGTTTTGAAAGCTTTCCTATCAGAATATGCCTTCCATTTGTGATATTTTCCGTACACGTAGACATCACTACCAGCCGGTCCTCTGTGGAAAGACTAATCTGACGATACCACAAAGCAGTATCTTCTATCTCTTGCAAATACTGTTCTTTCCGAGAAACTTCCTGCACTGGTGTTACATAAAGACCTGTATTATAAGCATCCAACTCCAAGAATGCAAATAACTCCAGTCCATAATCTTTTCCATTGGTAAAAATATTTCCATACAAATGACTGTCCGCAAAAGACTGATCCAGATACTGGTCAAAATCCCCAAACATCGCTCCGCCATCCATATGGTGACCATAAATAATGGTATTAAAATCTGAAAAATCCTTCTGATTCATATAATCCATGAAGATTGAGCCCGACAAGCTATATTCTCCACGCGGATTCCTCATTAAATATGTGCTGTTATCCTCCGACTGCACTACCGGATAATCCACATGTGTTCCATAAATCGTAATCCAGCCACATACATCACTGTTCTGCGCCTTCAATTCGTCAAAATTCCCATAATCTTCTTCTGTTGGACGATAGATTTCATAATGTTCCGGCATGGCATTTTCTTCCAACATGTAGCTATCTCCAATGCCATAGGTTCCATAACAAAAAAGAATAACTAAAATAATCATCAAAATCCAATTCAATAGCTCGTTACAAATATCCAGTATACGAAACGCTCTGTCAGTTTCTGCGTTCTGTCTCTTCATTTTGATATTATTTCCGTCCTTTCCTTCTTCGTCTGCAAATCCACTGATCTGCGAAACAGATTAATATCAATAGGAGCAGTACTAAGAATAAGGCAGTCTTCCATCCAGGTATAAAATCTCTCCATCCGCCTCGTCGGTCTACTGATTCATGCCCGGCATGATCTTGATCTTTGGCACTGTATGTGTCTTTGTATGTCTGGTCTGTAATTCTTGCTACAAGAATATCCCTTCCATTAGTTGACTCTGATGAACAGGTAGATAATAGAAGAATTCTATCATCTGCTTCTAACGTAATGTCATTCATATAGACCGCATGATTTCGAATCACTTCCAAATAGGGGATACTGTCATTTCTTGTTACATTTATATTGAAAACAGAACTGTCATAAGCATCCGCTTCAATTAATGCAATGATTTCCAATCCAAAATTACGATTCTGAACAAATAGATTACCATATGGGTGTGCTTCGTAAAAGGCTTGTTCTTTAAATTCCTTGATACTTCCGAACATGACATTTGGAACCATGTTATGTCCATAGAGAATTGTATTAAAATCCTGAAAATCCGGATTATTTTCGGAATCCATAAAAATTGCACCGGTCAGAGAATATTCACCTTCTGCATTCTTATTAACATATTCCCAATTATCCTTTCCCTGTACAACCGGATAATCAATCGGGGTATCATACACTGTGATCCAGGCAATCACATCCGAATTCATCGACTGTAATTCCTGGAATCCCAGCGTATCTTCTTGGGGTTTATAAATCGCATATTGTTCTGACGTTGCTTCCTCTGCCAGATTCTGCGAATCCCATAATGCATAGCATCCATATACCAGACCCAGAAGCAAAAGCAGAAGTAAACCATAATCCAGTATTCCATTCATCCCTCTTATTACTCTGCAAATACCTCTGTGTCTGCACATGCTAAATCATTCCTCTGTCTATATTCATTACCCTTATCTTCTGTTCATTCTCTTCTTGCTATTCATTGCTACGATACCTGCAAGTGCAACAACTGCGATAGCAATCATGATAATGAATGGGAAGTTATTTACGATGATACCTGTTACTGCGATATCTTTGTAAATGTTTTTGTATTCAACCTTGTTTTCTTTCTGTCCAAGAGTTTTGTTTGCAACCTGAAGGTTCTTACCTACTGCTGCTGATAATTTCTGAGTATCTTTTACTCCATTGAATGTCGTTTCTGCTGTTGCTGTCCAGTTTGCTACACCTTTCTGATCAACTGTTACTTTAGATCCAGCATAGCAGCTCTGAATCATCATACTCTTAGTATCTGGCAGTGTAAATTTCACCGCTGTTCCATAAGTTCCAGTTTGTTTTGTTCCATCTACATAATAAACATATGTATTATCAGCTGTTGTAATTCCTGATGGCTTTGTTACTGTCATAGTATATTCGAAGCTTCCAGTTTGAGTTCCTTTGCTCTCAGTATTATTCGTTACTTTGAATGCGTAAGATTTTGGATCATTCGGATTTGGTACAATCGGATCTGTTGGATCTACGCTACCAGCTTTTGCAACATATTCATTCACGAATTTAAGACCACTAAAGTTACTTGCTATACCACCTGTTGTTGATCCTGGCTTACCATCTACTTTTGTATTGTTGCCAGTATCTGTTCCAGCATCATTCTTAGTATTAATAATTGAAAGACCTTTGATGTATAATTTACCATCTGTATTCTGTGCTACGAAAATATCAAGTTTGTATTCAGCATTTGACGCTGTAAATACATCATTATTTTTTGCCTTTGTTACAGTACTAGTTGACTTTACTGTATACACATATTCACCAGTTGTCATTTTTGTACTAGTATCCATTGCTGTTTTGAAACTTGCAAGAAAGTTATCGCTCTGTTTTCTTAACACTTTGATGTCTGTAACAGAAGTATCTTTAATCAAATCTTCTCCTGCATTGAATTTAACATTTCCAACTGAAATAGCCGGCATATCGTTCAGATTCATTCCTGTAGGTGCACTAGTTTTAGTAAAGGTAAAGCTGACATCATTCGCTGGGGTCACTACATCATTTCCCATCTTGTACTCTACAGTAATTGCTGCGCTTGGAGTCTCTGTTGGTCCCCATTCAGCAGGAACATCTGCTGCGTTTACATTTGCTACATTTCCGAGACACATTGTTCCGACTAATACTGCGGCTGCAAAGAGTCTGCTCATTTTTTGTAAGGATTTTTTCTTCATCTTTCTTTCTCCTTTTCCTTAGTATATTTTTTTATTTAACACCCTCCGCCATTATACGGAGAAATATTAACAAGTTCTTGCGGCTTATCAAAAGCCTCTTCTTCGGACTATCGTCATAACTTTTCCCTTCGTGTCTTTCACATCTACTGCTCCGTACACTCGACTGTCTGACGCATTCTCACGGCTGTCTCCCAGGACGAAAATCTGCCCTTCCTGTAGTTTGATTGGGAAGTCCACTCCCGTATCATACCGCTGTGTCTTTTCATAAATCTGATGTTCTTGTTGCGGTGCTCCGTTAATTGTAAGACCATCCTCTGTAATATCCACCACATCTCCTGCAGTAGCAATCACTCTCCGGACCTGTTCTTTTCCTTGATAGTTCAAAACAACCAGATCCGAAGCTACATAATTATTCCTTAACCGATAATAGAAGACCAAATCACCATCTTTCACTGCCGGAAGCATGGCGTTGTCCGCATAACGGAACACACCGAAGATAAATGTGAAGATAACCACAATTGCAGTTGCAATTGCTACAATCTTCAACAGAAGGTACAAAATCTCACGGAAAATCCCTCCTGCCACTGATTCCTCAGAAATTACTTTTTCCTCTGCAGTGTCCATCTAGGATCTCCTCCTCCCTCTCACTCGTAAGACAGAAACTCCTGTGATTAGAAGAACTCCCATCAGACCTACAAGTAACAGACTGTTATCTGTATTTCCTCCATCAACACCTGTAACTACGATATTCTTCGTATTGGTAAAAACAAAATTGGTACTGATTTCATCTACAGCTACATTCTCTACACTTGAAATGACTTTTGCATCTTTTTGAATCTCGCAATTTGTTCCGTTGCTGACTTGAATGATGCTCTTAATCGTATATTGGTTATCCCCAGGTATCAGTTCTAAAGTCTGTCCTGCTTTCAGCTTAAATGTAATCTCCTGATTCGCATCTACTGTCAGCGATGTAATATTTGGTGCATTTACTGCTGGTGATACATAACTTCCTTTACACGGAATCACTTTTCCTTTTGGATAACTTGTCTTAACCTTATAAGTAAATTCTTGATTATTCCAGATACCATCTCCCTTTATCATCTGTTTAATTATTACACTTGGTTTGTCGTAATCTGCATTTAAGATTACCGATTTTGTCATCTGTGCTGTTTTCAGATCTACTTTTTTCTTGTTCGCATCTGTGCTATCTGACCACTGCGTAAATTTCTGGCTTGTAGTATCATTATAGAAGCCTGGATCAGATGGAATCTGACTTGGCGAAAGTTTCTGTCCCTTTGCAACCAATTCTCTCTTTAGTTTCGTTTTATCTTTAAAAATTGCTTTCTCGTACTGTGCATTTCCTGATGCATCAAATCCAACCAGTACATACTGCTGTGCTGTCGTATTACCATAATAGTCCTGAGCATATACATAGAGCATCTCTCCATTATTCATTGACTCCACAGCCGTATAAGTTCCATCAGTTGCTTTTGTAGGAGTTTTGTAAGTATCTGAAAATTTTCCAGTTTTGTTGTTACGTACAAGTGAAACCTGTGTTCCCTTATATTTTGTTGCATTTGCAACATATGTAAAGTTCTCCTGTGACTCCTTTGTCAAATCGGACGTACCATTTGCTACATCAATCATTTCATCCTTGACTTGAATCTTTGAAATTTTAAACTCCGTGTCATTATCATTCTCTTTTGATTTCGTGATAATTCCTGTATTCTCTATTCTAGGACCCTTAGTATCTAGCAGATATTTTGTCCACTTTCCTGTAAGATCGCGCACATAAATGAAATAATTCTTATTCTGATCGAACTTATAAGTACTAAACATCTTAAATTCCCATATCGGTTTTTCTGAAGTTGCCGTCACTGTTTTACCTTCAATATCTGTAAAACTTCCACTGGTAAGCTTCCTACAACTGAACAAACTTTCTAACGGCACAGATTCTGTGTCCGTATAACGGAATTTGAATCCTCTGTCTGCCTTTGGTGCATCATAGGTGCTGAGATATACCTGTGCATATCTACATCCTGGAAATTCTGCTTTCTCCGATGTTGAGAATGAACTTCCTTGTGTGTCAATTCCATCTCCATAAAGATCTCTGATATAAACTGTCAGTTTTCTTCCATAGTTATCTCCTTGGTCTTTTGTCCATTCACCTTCCATCTTTTGCTGATAGATTACCGGCTGACTGGAATCGTTGCTGTTGACAAATGCAAGTGACCGGTTTGTCGCATCCATACTGATCGGATTCTCGGTGGCATTACTGTTAAACTTCTCATCTGCCTCTGTCGTGTAAGTCGTCCGATAAGTAGATATCTCGCTCTGTGTCACCTTCACCTGATCATAATATCCCGGTAACTGGATCGTAACTTTCTGTCCATGGGAAAGTGAGATCTTAATTTCTCCACTTGAATTGCTGCTTGCAATTCCATTCGCCGGAGCGGTAACCCCTGTCTCTCCATCGACTGTTCCTCCTGTATAGGAGAAGGACTTTCCACTATAAGCGGTTCCCGATTCGTTGTTTACGGCAATCGTATAAGTAAATATCTTGCTCTTATCTGCCGTGCTTCCTGTAATCTGGTTACTGATCGTTAAGGTCGGATACGTCCACTGCGGATAATAAGTAGTTGCACCACTTACCGTCACACTTGTTAGAAAAACTTGAGATTTTCCACTGTTCGTAGAATTATACCAGTAGCGGAATGTCTGATTTCCAAGTACCGGACTTGATGGCACCTGTGCACTCTTCAAAGTACTTCCCACCAGTCCCAGTGTAGATGAAGTGGTAGACCCATCGCTGAACTTTCCAGTTGAGGTAGCCCCGCCGCTCTGTGCATCAAAAACAATTGGTACATAAGTAAATTTCGAGATATTTCCATAGCCATCCTTTACAAAGACATATAATTTTTCCGTTACTGAAACAGATACATTACTGAGTGTACACGCCCCTGTACTGCTGTTAACGGTTGCACTGGTATAAGTGTTCCCTGACCATGGGTCTAAACCTGTTTTGTTATATCGTACCTCTGCTATCTTCTTACTACTCTGAATATACTGCGTTGCATTCGCATTGTAACTTACATCTGCAATATCTGATGTTCCATATGTTGCAGTTTGTATTGGATCTGTAAATTTTAGCCCCGTAAATGTATAACTGTAAGTTCCATCTGATACTTTCTTTGATGTAATATTTGTGTAAGTACTTGTCGGGCCTTTCGTATCCAGAAGGAATTTACTCCAGTTTCCGGCATTATCTCTTGCGTAAATAAAATAATTTGTGTTTGCCTGATAAATACGTGAGTTCAATTTCAAATGCAATACCGGTGACTTTGTTGTAGCTGGCACTGACGTTCCATTGATATCTATAAACGACCCACTGTTCATCCAACCATAAGAAGATACATTTGCTGACTTCAACTGAATATCTGTACTGGAATTATATGTATATCCATAAACTCCATCCTTTAACTGAACATCCTGCGTACTTAAATACACTTGAACACCAGTTGGATATGCACCATCCGATGCATCATTAATGCTATAGCCACTCTTGTCAATTCCGTCACGATATAAATCCTTCAGATAAATCTCCAATTGTCCTATCTGATTTCCACTCAGAGACATAGACATATTCGTTGTCTTCGCCTGATATACCAACGGCGCATATGTATCTGCACGAAGTACGATTTGGTTACTGTTTTGAGAACCTATTGTCAAATAATATTGTTTGTCTGCAATCCAGTTATACTGCTCCGGCTTCGCATTATTCGAAGAATCGAACTGAATCAATGGATATTCCACAGTCCCCTTATGTCTTGGTGGAAACGTTGTTGATATGCAAAGCATACGAATTGGTGTTTGCAACGTATTCTTAATAATTAATGGTCTTCCACTTGGAGAAGTCTCACCTTTATAGTTATATGTAACCGATACTTCTGTACCTGTATCATCTGTTGTAAGGCTGTTGATTGTCCGGTTCGTTGATGTAGAAGACAAATAGTCTAACATCAGTTTTCCTTCATTCTTAAGAGAAACATCCGCTGCTCTTGAACTGCTTCCAAATCCACCTTCCACTAACTTGGCGCTGTCACCAAGATGAAGTTCTCCTCCATCAATCTCTATCTGGTCAAAGTAGTCCAAATTTACACTTGTAGCATCTTTCGGCCTTACTTTTGCAGTTACATACAGACTAGACGATCCAGCTGGTGCATATTCCGCTCCGTAACAATCTCCCAACAAAACGACTTCATGATCTGAAGAATCCTTGTTAAGGTAAACCTTTGCAGTATGTCCGCTTGTAACACTTGGGTTAGTGAACATCAGCTGTGCGTTCTCTGCTGTCAGTTTATAATCCCCTCTGACTTTTTCGTAATAAGTATAACTTGGAACAACCTTTGCAACACAATCCTTCAAATTAATGTTCAGATTTTTAACACTGGATTGTGCCGGATCAATTATTATAGTACCAGTATGGCCTGTACAGGACTCCACATTAATCGTTGTATTTCCTAATCCTTCTTGTTGCTTTGCGGCATAGATTTTATTTACATTCACACAATTTTTTAATGTAAGCGTAGAGCCTGATGTTCCCTGCGTACTGTCTCCTCCTGCGTTTATTGTTACATCACCTGCGAAGGTACAGTTTTCAAATGTCAGATTGTGTCCGTTTCCATGCATCACATACGAATACTTATTAAATGAGAGGAAATCTGAGCGAAATTTTGCATTTTTCCATGTCAGTGACTTAAATTGTGGATAAACAGTACCCCAAAGGTTCACTCCTGTATTTGGAGAAGCCTGCTCATGTGATCCCGACAATCCAGCATCTACTATTGTCACGTTCTTATTCGTAAATCCTGTTGCATCATTAAATGCAGTAACATCTTTCTGAATCAGGCTATATGCCTTTGTAAACCATAACGTATAAGAAGTTCCTGGCTGCTTTCGTAGAAAGTCTAGCACCGCTGCAAATGAATTTGCCGAATATAACGCAGTTCCTGTATTGGAATTTCCACTGTATAGATAGATTATATTTTCTGCATTTGCTGTAGCATACAGCTTAATCAATCTATTCGTTGGATCTTGTGCCATTGTACAAGGTACATTCGCATGTGTTTTTAATGTCCCTATCGCACCTACTGACGTTTGAAAATAATTTCCCCTTGTACGAATCATGGAAAATGCATCACTTGCGGTTGCATTCGCCGTTCTTCCCATCAGTTCAATAGTAGCTTTATAAGAAGCTGAACCTGTAGACATAAGATAATACACATCTACAACATTTGTACTATTTCCCCCCATGGCATTGTATATCTGAAATGTGTTATAATTATCTTTTAATACAATTCTTCCAAAACGCTGGCGATTCCATGCTTCATAGCAATCTCCACCAGAACAAATGGTTGAACTTTTTATTGTTACATATCCAATACAAGTCGGCAAGTCCGGTTTATAGTCCTTTGGAACATAGCGATCTCCACCTTTGGCATCCTGCTTTTTCTGTTCTGTCCAATAATGATAGAAACTAGAATCATACTGCATATGTCCGAAATTGTTCACACTCTGATCACATGTAGCAGAATTATTCAACTCCAGATATCCCCAGCCAAATACGTTAGCAACCTGCGTGTTATTGACTTCAATATAACCATATCCTGCGGTTGCTTGATCATATCCAGCATGTTCATATGCTCCTACAAATCTCAGACTTTCCTTAATATCATTGAATATATACGATATAGATCCTGCTTTGCAGTCCTCATTCGCTGTAAACCAGGTTCCACATTCTGCTACGTAACTTCCTGATGCATCTAATCTAAGAGCTCCTGTTACTTTCCCATACAATCCCCAGAAAGATCCACCTACGGTATGGACTTCATTCGGTTTCAACATTGGATCTACTACAGTTGTATCGAATTTACGAATGGCTGTATCTTGCAGTGTTGCATGGACATCTCCTGTATGAGTATAGGTGGTAGAACTGTTATATGGCCCACTTGATGCATATACATTTCCATAGATTGTACAATTTGTCATTGTTAGATTAATAGTTCCTGTTGAATTATCCTGTCCGCCTCCAAAGATCTGCTTTACAGGAGCATCCTTTGTCATCTCTACATCTATAAATTTCAAATTATAGGATACATTAGTACTATTACTAGTATATCTTCCACCATAAATTGCTGTTACTGCTCCGCCTACAAATTTCACATCATCAAAAGTGGTATCGTTCTGATTACCATAGACTGTTGAACCACTCCAGTCCAGATTAACGTGTGTAAAATAAGCATTGAATCCATTAAAAAAGATTCTTTGTTTTTGGAAAGTAAATGTTGTCCAACTGCTATACGAAATACTTGTGCTATAATTGGTTGCTCCTGTGAATACAATTGTTGGTTTATTCGTTGTTCTATTCCCTAGTGCTCCACTCGTAACTGATGAACTTCCCATCGCTCTTAAATCAGCTGAGCTTGCCGTGTAATTATCTAGGAATGTAATTTTAAAGCTGTTGGATGTTGTATCAGTATTGATTGCAGTCAGCGCACTTTCCAAGGTTCCATACGCATGTCTTACAGTACCTGCTGAAGGCGTCTGGTTGGTTCCTCCCTGCACCAGAACCGACCACTTTCCATTCGTTCCTGCATCACCCACACGCTGTACTACTGTCATATCCTGTGTCAGGGCAATCAAGCTTGCTATCGACATATTCGCCTGTGTACTCAACAATGAAATTCCATCATCGGCTGCTGTCATCTGTACTTCGCTAATCTTATCGGCTGGAATGACATCTCCCATCTTAATCTCAGTCCCATCTGGATAGGACAACATAATACCTGCCGTCTTTGCTACTTGCCAGCCAATCAGCGGATTTGTGTTCTCCGCATCTGCATCCTCTTCCAACTGTACATCATCTGAAAGTGAAACCTCCGGTGCCTGAAGCCCTTCTCCTGTCACAGCCATCTGTGTGTAGCTGTCATATTCTTCTTCCGATACAGCAGATGCTGTCAGCTCCTGCGTATTACTTTCTATCCCTTTCTCTTTCTGCTGTTCAATCAGCTTTTGTGTTGTCTCATCTCCAAGTGCCTGTTCAATTACTGCACTTTTTGCTTCTTCCTGTGCTTCTCCTTCGGTATAGCTTTCCGGTGCATCTACCTGTAAATTCTGTGATTTCGGAAGATAATAGTTGACTGTTACGGGTACAACAGCATCTGCGATATTTACCGTCTCTTCCGCAGCCTCACCTGTTGTCTCTACTTCTGGTGACTGTTCTGCGTCGGCTGCATCTTCTGTCTGTTGTTCTCCCGACTGTATCGGTTCCGATGATTCGACGGTTGTATCTTCCGATACCTTATCTTCTGTCTGTTGTTCTTCCGATTGTATCGGTTCCGACGGTTCGGAGATTGCATCTTCCGACATTGGCAGTACTGTCTCTGCTCCATCCACCACAGTTTTCTCTTCTGTATTACTTTCCTGACTGTAATTCGTATCTGCGGCGAATACAGCCGGCATGATTTGGGAATGAATGAGCACAATTGCTAACAATAATGCTAAAACTCTTCGTAAGATAACACTCCTTCTTTTCTTCTGTCCTTTCTTCATAAGCTCTGCCCCTCACTTTTTCTCATGTTTCTTTAATATTCTGAATTCAAATAAAAAAACCAAATTTTACAAACAACTGTCTCTTCAATGATGTTCATAAAATCCAGTTTTGCCTACTGAAAGTAA
>ENA-OYKI01000187-OYKI01000187.1-human-gut-metagenome-genome-assembly--contig:-NODE-187-length-13059-cov-16.705398_pt1 | contig 13059 bp, 6 predicted proteins | sample MGYA00244947_ERZ653067 | MGnify/ENA primary metagenome ERZ653067 (study PRJEB26926, sample SAMN06165622) | human gut metagenome | biome: ENVO:00009003; feature: ENVO:2100002; material: ENVO:00002003... | reverse complement strand
AGAATAAATATTTTTTTACAGAATGCCCGGCAGGATAACTGCCGGGTGTTTTGGTGTAAATGTTTATTTGATTTGAAAGGAGAATTTTCTTCAAACCAGGAGCAAAATGAGAAAAAATAAGCTTAAGGCAGATTGGCCCGCGTGCCGTATATCGTATTGCTGATGACAGGATGTATGAAAACAAGCGCAAATCAAAGATCGGAAGACAATAATCACCAATTTTTATGATAAAAATATTTACATTATCGTAATATATGATAAAATATTTCTAATACGAAACACAATGGCTACATAAACAATAGGATATATGGAGGAAGTTATGGACGATAACAATTATATGAACAATGACAACCGGTCGTCAGGCACACCGGACAATACAGGTGTATTCGGTCAGTCTTCAGAAACAGCAAATGGCTCAGACACATACAGCCAGCCGCAGGACACATACAATCAGCCGACAGACACATATAATCAGTCTGTATCCCAGCAGGAAAGTGGGAATGCATATGGACAGTCATCAGACCAGACAGGCAGCACAGACGGATATGTCAATAATCCGGGCAGTGCATATGGTTATGCAAATCAGGGTACATACAATCAGAATCCAAATGCCCAGGGTGCATACAATCAGAATCCAAATGCCCAGGGCGCATACAATCAGAATCCAAATGCCCAGGGTACATACAACCAGAACACATATGCTCAGGCCTCATTTAATCAGTCAGCTTACGGACAGACGCAGTATGGCCAGCAGCCAAACGGACAGGGTGGCTACAATCAGACCGCATACGGACAGACAGCATACAATCAGCCACAGTATGGAGCTAATCCATACAACCAGCCGCCAAAGAACAGCAATGGCTTTGGTATAGCTTCTCTGGTACTTGGAATCGCATCTATTGTACTGTTTTGTACATGCATCAATTATGTGACAGCTCTGCTTGCTATCATTTTTGGTATTATACATATCATAAAGGGCAACAACAAGGTGTTTGGTATAGTTGGTATAGCAACAGCAGCTATCTCAGTTATAGTCAGCATCATATTCTGGGTTATAGCAGGCTCAAACGTAAGCACAGATTTTGAAAAGGAGTTCATGAAGGGCTTTGATGAGGGCTATGAGTATTATAATGATGACGATTCCTATGAGGATTACGATTATGATTATGATTCTTTTGATTATGACGATTATGATTATCAGAATTTTGAGTATGATGGCATTTATTAGAGTTAATTATTATCAAATTATTACAGAATCAATTACATCTTGACAACAGTGGCTTTTCAGTTATATACTTAAACACAGTTAGTAAAAGGCAGTGACGAAGACAGTAGAGATGGCGGGAAAGTCAAAGAGAGCCGGGACAGGTGAGAGCCGGTATGAGTAGAGCCATTTTGAAAATCACTTCTGAGCCGCAGGCTAAAATCGCCATACAGCGTTGCGAGAGTAGGTTCTGACGTATTCCCTACGTTACAGGGGCGGGTATGCAAGGGTATTTCCCTTAAGTACATTGTAATAGGTGGTATAGACGTATCAGGCACGCGTTCCTAATTACAGGAATGTGTGCCTTTTTTGTGAATATTCAATAAACCGAAAATTCTAGTGGAGTAAGCCACAAGGAAGCCTCGTAAGAGTCGAATTTGAGGTGCATGTTGGGATGTTCACGAACAATATAGAATAAGGAGAGATAGTCATGTACAACAAAGTTGACACCAATATGAACTTCGTTGAACGCGAGAAGAAGACAGAGCAGTTCTGGAGAGAGAACAATATCTTCAGAAAATCTATGGAAAACAGAAAAGAAGGAGAGACATACACATTCTATGATGGACCTCCTACAGCAAACGGAAAGCCTCACATCGGACATGTTGAGACACGTACCATAAAGGATATGATTCCAAGATTCCAGACCATGAAGGGCAAATATGTGCCACGTAAAGCAGGCTGGGATACACACGGACTTCCTGTTGAGATCGAGGTGGAGAAGCTTCTCGGCCTTGACGGCAAGGATCAGATTGAGAACTACGGACTTGAGCCATTCATCAAGAAATGTAAAGAGTCTGTATGGAAATACAAGGGTATGTGGGAGGATTTCTCCAACACAGTAGGTTTCTGGGCTGATATGGACAATCCATACGTCACATATGACGACAATTTCATTGAGTCAGAGTGGTGGGCTCTCAAGGAAATCTGGAATAAGGGACTTCTTTACAAGGGCTTCAAGATTGTTCCTTACTGTCCTCGTTGTGGAACACCGCTTTCTGCACAGGAGGTGGCACAGGGCTACAAGACAGTTAAAGAAAAATCAGCAGTAGTACGTTTTAAGGTAGTAGGAGAGGATGCATATTTCCTCGCATGGACCACAACTCCATGGACACTTCCAAGTAACGTGGCACTCTGTGTGAACCCTAATGACACATATGTAAAGGTAAAGGCTGTTGATGGCTACACATATTATATGGCAGAGGCACTTGCAGACAAGGTGCTCTCACAGCTTCTTTCAAAAGAGGACGCAGAGGCAGGCAAGAAGGCATATGAGGTGCTTGAGACATACAAAGGAAAGGATCTTGAGTACAAGGAGTATGAGCCGCTTTATGACTGCGCTAAGCAGGTTGCCGATAAGCAGGGCAAGAAGGGCTTTTTCGTGACATGTGACACATATGTTACTATGTCAGATGGTACAGGAATCGTTCATATCGCTCCTGCATTTGGTGAGGATGATGCCAATGTCGGAAGAAATTATGACCTTCCATTTGTACAGTTTGTAAACGACAAGGGAGAGCTTACAGCAGAGACTCCGTTTGCCGGTATGTGGGTAAAGGATGCAGATCCTGAGGTATTAAAGGACTTAAGCGGCAGAAAGCAGCTTTTCGATGCTCCGAAATTTGAGCATGAGTATCCACACTGCTGGAGATGTGACAAGCCTCTTATCTACTATGCAAGAGAGTCATGGTACATCAAGGAGACAGCAGTAAAGGATGATCTTATCAGAAACAACAATACAGTAAACTGGATTCCTGAGTCTATCGGTTCAGGACGTTTCGGAAACTGGCTTGAGAATATACAGGATTGGGCTATCTCACGTAACCGTTACTGGGGCACACCACTCAATATCTGGGAGTGTGAATGCGGACACAGAGAGTGTATCGGAAGCCGTGCAGAGCTCGCCGAAAAAGCAGGAGATCCAAAGGCAGCAGAGGTAGAGCTTCACAGACCATACATCGACGCTGTGACAATCAAGTGTCCTGAGTGTGGCAAGGATATGCACCGTGTACCAGAGGTACTTGACTGCTGGTTTGATTCAGGAGCCATGCCATTTGCACAGCACCACTATCCATTCGAGAACAAGGAAGTATTTGAGAAGCAGTTCCCGGCCAAGTTTATCTCAGAGGCAGTTGACCAGACACGTGGATGGTTCCATTCACTCATGGCTGAGTCTACACTCCTTTTCAACAAGGCTCCTTATGAGAATGTCATCGTGCTTGGACACGTACAGGATGAGAACGGACAGAAGATGTCCAAGTCAAAGGGCAACGCGGTAGATCCGTTTGATGCACTTGAGACATACGGTGCGGATGCCATCAGATGGTATTTCTACACAGCATCAGCTCCATGGATTCCAAAGAAGTTTTCAGGAAAGCTCGTGCTTGAGGGACAGCGTAAGTTTATGGGAACACTCTGGAACACATACGCATTCTTCGTTCTTTATGCAAATATCGACAATTTTGATGCTACAAAATACAGCCTTGAGTATGATAAGCTTGCAGTAATGGACAAGTGGATTCTTTCAAAGCTCAACTCAGCAGTGGCAGGAGTGGATGAGTGCCTGTCAAACTACAAGATTCCGGAGGCGGCAAAGTACCTTCAGGAGTTCGTAGACGACTTAAGTAACTGGTATGTACGCCGCAGTCGTGAGCGTTTCTGGGCAAAGGGAATGGAGCAGGACAAGATAAACGCATACATGACACTTTATACAGCACTTGTCACCATATCAAAGGCGGCAGCACCTATGATTCCTTTCATGACAGAGGATATCTACAGAAATCTTGTCTGCTCTATTGACAAGAGCGCACCGGAGTCAATTCATCTGTGCGACTATCCTGTAGTTGATGAGAAGCTGATTGACAAAAAGCTCGAAGCTGATATGGATGAGGTACTAAAGGTTGTAGTACTCGGACGTGCATGTCGTAACGAGGCAAATATCAAAAACCGTCAGCCAATCGGAAAAATGTTTGTAAAGGCTCCGGAAAAACTGGATGAATTTTATGTGGATATCATCGCAGACGAGCTCAACGTAAAAGAGGTTGAGTTCACTGATGATGTATCACACTACACCACCTACAAATTCAAGCCACAGCTTAGAACAGTGGGTCCTAAGTATGGTAAATTCCTTGGCCAGATTAAGGCAGTTTTAGCTGAGCTTGATGGTCATAAGGCCATGGAGGAGCTTAACAGCACCGGCTCTCTCAAGCTTGACAGCATTAGCGATGAAGTTGTATTATCTAAAGAGGATTTACTTATCGAGATGACTCAGATGGAGGGCTATGTGACACAGTCTGACAACAATATAACCGTTGTCCTTGACACCAACCTCACTCCTGAGCTTATAGAGGAAGGTTTCGTAAGAGAAATCATCAGTAAGATCCAGACAATGCGTAAGGACGCAGGCTTTGAGGTTATGGACCACATCGCTGTGACATACGAGGCAGATGAGAAGCTTTCAAATGTATTTGAAAAGTTTGGTGATGAAATCAAGACCGAGGTTCTTGCCGTATCAATTAAATCAGGCGAACTTAAGGGTTATGAAAAGGATTGGAAGATTAATGGTGAGGCTGTTAAGCTTGCAGTTGAAAAACAATAATCTCTGCACGAGAGGGAGCATTAATTTGCTCCCTTTTAGTGCCATAAGGAGGAATAAAATGAGAGATAATACGTTTAGCAAAAAGGTGTTTATTAAGACTGTATCAGACAATTTAAAAAATAAATATCGTAAGACTATAGATGATGCCACACAGCAGGAACTTTATCAGGCTGTATCAGAGGCCGTAAAGGATGTCATCATGGATGAGTGGATTGCCACACAGAGAGTGATGGACAAGGACGATCCAAAGGTTGTTTACTATATGTCCATGGAGTTTTTGATGGGAAGAGCTCTCGGCAACAACCTTATAAACCTCTCAGCATACAAGGAGGTTAAGGAGGCTCTCAATGAGATTGGTGTGGATATCAATGCTATTGAGGACCAGGAGCCTGATCCGGCACTTGGAAACGGTGGACTCGGAAGACTGGCAGCGTGTTTCATGGATTCACTTGCCACACTCGGATATCCTGCATACGGTTGTGGAATCAGATACAGATATGGTATGTTCAAGCAGCAGATTTCAGACGGCTTCCAGATTGAGGTGCCTGACAACTGGCTCAAGGATGGATATCCATTCGAGCTTCGTCGTCCGGAGTACTGCTATGAGGTCAAGTTTGGAGGATATGTGCAGGAGAGCACAGATGAAAACGGAGAGCTTCATTTCGAGCAGAAGGACTATCAGTCGGTGCTTGCAGTGCCTTATGATATGCCTATAGTCGGTTATGACAACAATGTGGTCAATTCTCTCATGATATGGGATGCAGAGCCAAAAAACGGCTTCTCGCTCGAGTCCTTTGACCAGGGTGACTACGACAAGGCAGTGGAGCAGGAAAATCTTGCAAGAAACCTTGTTGAGGTGCTCTATCCAAACGATAACCATGTAAAGGGCAAGGAGCTTCGCTTAAAGCAGCAGTATTTCTTTGTATCAGCAAGCATCCAGCGTGCACTTGCAAGGTTTAAAAAGCATCACAGCGATTTAAAAGATCTCCCGAATAAGGTCGTTTTCCAGATGAACGATACTCACCCTACAGTTGCAGTCGCAGAGCTTATGAGAATCCTTGTGGACGAGGAACATCTGTCATGGGATGATGCATGGGATATCACTACAAGATGTGTAGCCTACACTAACCATACAATCATGGCTGAGGCGCTTGAGAAGTGGCCAATTGAGATATTCCAGAGACTGCTTCCTCGTGTATACCAGATTGTTGACGAGATAAACAGAAGATTTGTGATGCAGATTAATGAGAGATATCCAGGCAATGAGGACAAGGTAAGAAAGATGGCTATCCTCTATGACGGACAGGTCAAGATGGCAAATATGGCTATCGTTGCAGGCTATTCTGTAAACGGTGTTGCAAAGCTTCACACAGAGATACTTAAGAATCAGGAGCTTCATGATTTCTATGAGATGTTCCCTGAGAAGTTCAATAACAAGACAAACGGAATCACACAGCGTAGATTCTTAGCACATGCAAATCCACTCCTTGCAGACTGGGCAACAAAAAAGGTAGGAACCGGCTGGATTACAGATCTTACAAAGCTTTCAAAGCTCAATGCTTATGCGGACAGCCCTGTTGCACAGCAGGAGTTTGCTGAGATTAAGAGAGCAAACAAGGTGCGTTTAGCAAAGTATATAAAGGAGCACAATGGTATTGATGTAAATCCGGATTCTATCTTTGATGTGCAGGTTAAGAGACTTCACGAGTACAAGAGACAGCTCATGAACATCCTTCATGTGATGTATCTGTACAACAAGATTAAGGAAAATCCGTCTATGGATTTCTATCCTAGAACATTTATTTTTGGAGCAAAGGCAGCAGCAGGCTACAGAAATGCAAAGAAAACAATAAAGCTTATCAACAGTGTGGCTGATGTGATAAATAACGATGCTTCTATTGGCGGCAAGCTCAAGGTAGTATTTATCGAGGATTACAAGGTATCCAATGCCGAGATTATTTTTGCGGCAGCAGATGTCAGCGAGCAGATTTCCACAGCGAGCAAGGAGGCATCAGGAACAGGAAACATGAAGTTTATGCTCAATGGAGCGCTCACTATCGGAACTATGGATGGTGCCAATGTCGAGATGTTCGATGAGGTAGGGGCTGACAACATGTTTATCTTTGGAATGAGCTCTGATGAGGTCATCTCACACGAGAACAGACATGACTACAATCCTATTGATGTATATAATAACGATGCCGAGCTAAGAAAGGTAGTAAACCAGCTCGTAGACGGCACATACTCACCAAATGACCATGAGCTTTTCAGGGAGCTTTACAACTCACTGCTCAATCCACAGCAGGGACAGGTGGCTGACCGCTACTTTATCCTCGCAGACTTCCGTTCATATGCAAATGCACAGCAGAAGATTAATGATTATTACAAGAACAAGAGCGCATGGAGAAAGAGTGCACTGCTCAATATCGCACATGTAGGAAAGTTCTCTTCAGACAGAACAATCCAGGAATATGTGGACGATATCTGGCATCTTGACAGGATTACCGTAAATATGGCAGGAGTATAGGATTTTGGAAAAAGTTATCGCAAAGTCTGGTATCAGTGGAAGCACGCTTAAGCTTATAGCCATTTTTACCATGCTCATAGACCATACTGCGGCAACGGTTATTCTTCAGATGATAAATAACGGGATAGGTGGACAAACGCTTATTGATATCTACTGGGTCATGCGTTCTATAGGGCGCATGGCCTTTCCTGTTTTCTGCTTCCTGCTTGTGGAGGGGTTCAAATATACACATAGCAGGGAAAAATATGCTGCGAGGATGTTTATATTCGCGCTTATCTCTGAGATACCGTTTGACCTTGCAATAAACAATACAGTGCTGGAATTTAAGAGCAACAATGTGTTTTTTACACTGCTTTTAGGCCTGCTTGCCATCACAGTGCTTGATTGGCTTAAGTCGGTCGATAAAATAGAAAAGGCATCCTCTGCAGTCAAGTGGTTTTTTGTCACACTGATCAGGTGTATAGTAATGGTATCAGTGGTGCTTGTTATGATGATTATTGCAGAGTTTGTGCTTTGCTGTGATTATGGTGCGGCGGGTGTAGGGTGCATTGTCATGATGTACCTGCTTTCTTCAAACCGAGATGTTGCATTTGCCGTGGCAGTCATACTGCTTGGACTTTTCTCAGGTACCATAGAGTTTTTTGCACTGTTTATGCTTATACCGCTTCGCTATTACAATGGAAAAAGAGGCATTTCACTAAAATATGTCTTTTATGCCTTTTACCCGGTGCATCTTTTTGTACTGTATCTGATATGCAGGCTTGCTATGGCTGCTGCTGTTCACACCTGACAGAGTTACAGACGTACGCCGCGTCGAAAGTGTGCAGCTGGCGAATGTACACAAACCTTGAGCCGAAAACGACACCGACAAATTAACGCAATTCTTACGAATTGTTCTGCCAAAGTACCCGCCGGGTGGCATAACCCATGAAGGGCGGGCGGCGATACAAAAATAAAGAAAGAGGAATCCAAATGTCATTTTGTCATCTTCACACCCATACCGAGTACAGTCTGCTCGATGGGTCAAACAAGATAAAAGAATATGTAAAGCGCGTCAAGGAGCTTGGCATGAACTCTGCCGCAATCACAGACCATGGCAATATGTACGGTGTGGTGGAGTTTTACAAGACGGCAAAGGCAAATGATATCAATCCGGTCATAGGCTGCGAGGTATATGTGGCACCAAATTCGCGCTTTGACAGGGAGACAAGCCACGGTGATGACAGGTATTATCATCTGATTCTGCTTGCTGAAAATAATACAGGCTATGCCAATCTCATGAAGATAGTGTCAATAGGGTTCACAGAGGGCTATTATTACAGGCCGAGAGTAGATTTTGAGACGCTTGAGAGATATCACGAGGGGCTTATATGCCTGTCTGCCTGTCTGGCAGGAGAAATCCCCAGATACATCGTCAGAGGCTTTTATGACGAGGCAAAGGAGATTGCAAGGAAGTATCAGGACTGCTTTGGAAAGGACAACTTCTTTCTTGAGCTGCAGGATCATGGCATTGATGACCAGAAGCTTGTGAATCAGCAGCTTCTTAGGATGAGCAAGGAGCTTGAAATAGGGTTAGTGTGTACTAATGATGTGCACTACACCTACGAGTCCGATGCGGAGGCACATGATGTGCTTTTGTGCATCCAGACCGGGAAGAAGGTGTCTGACGAGGACAGGATGCGCTATGATGGCGGACAGTTTTTCGTAAAAAGCGAAGAGCAGATGAGAGCGCTTTTCCCATATGCCACAGAGGCTATTGAGAATACACAGAAAATTGCCGACAGATGCAATGTGACGCTTGAGTTTGGCAATTACAAGATTCCAAAGTATGAGGTGCCAGAGGGCTATGATAGTGCCGAAGCCTTCCTTACAGAGCTTTGCGAGAAGGGCTTTAGGGAGAAATACATAGGCTGTGGCGAGTACAGTGCTGATGAGCTTAAAAAGATACATGCAGATATGGACTATGAGCTTGGTATCATAAAGACCATGGGCTTTATAGAGTATATCCTTATCGTGTGGGATTATATCAACTGGTGCCGCACGCACGACTGCTGGGTAGGCCCGGGACGAGGCTCAGCGGCGGGAAGCAGGGTGTGCTATTGTACCGGAATCACGGATATTGATCCGGTTAAATACAATCTGCTTTTTGAAAGATTTCTTAACCCTGAGCGAGTTTCCATGCCTGATATCGATGTGGATTTCGAGTATGCGGAGAGATATCGCGCCATAGAGTATGTTCAGCAGAAGTACGGACACGATTCTGTAACACAGATAGTCACATTTGGTACGATGGCAGCAAGAGGTGTCATAAAATCAGTCGGAAAGGCGCTGGATTTCCCATATGCAGAGACTGACAGGCTTGCAAAGATGGTGCCTCAGGAGCTTAATATCACGATTGACAAGGCTCTTCAGATGAACCCGGAGTTTAAGGGCATTTACGACAGTGATGCGAGAGTGCATGAAATGATAGATATGGCAAAAAGGCTTGAGGGACTGCCAAACCACACGTCAGTGCATGCAGCAGGTGTGGTAATCTATCCGGGTGTGGCGAGCGATTATGTGCCTCTTGGAAGGGCAAACGACGGAAGCCCTACCGCAGAGTACAACATGGTACAGCTCGAGGAGCTTGGCCTTTTAAAGATGGATTTTCTGGGGCTTCGTACACTCACGGTGCTAAAGGATTCTGTGAAGAATATCAAGGCATCAAGGGGTATTGATGTGGATATTGACCATATTGATTTCAACGATAAGGGCACACTTGACTTTATCGGAACAGGAAAGACGGAAGGGGTATTCCAGCTAGAGTCTGCCGGTATGCAAAGCTTCATGAAGGAACTCAGTCCACAGAGCTTTGAGGACATCGTGGCCGGTATTTCGCTCTACCGTCCGGGTCCTATGGATTTCATTCCCAACTATATAAAGGGCAAGAACAATCCAAAGGAGATAAGCTATGTGACACCTGAGCTTGAGAGTATTTTAGAGCCGACCTACGGCTGTATAGTATACCAGGAACAGGTCATGCAGATAGTGCAGAAGCTCGCAGGCTATACAATGGGGCAGGCGGACAACATCCGCCGTGCCATGAGCAAGAAGAAGCAGTATGTCATTGACGCAGAGCGCCAGAGCTTTGTGTACGGAGACGAGGAGCGCGGTATAAAGGGCTGTGTGGCAAACGGCATAGATGAAAAGGCTGCCAACAGCATATACGATTCGATGGTTGATTTTGCTAAGTATGCGTTCAACAAATCACATGCAGCCGCGTATGCGAAAATCAGTGTTCAGACTGCATGGCTCAAAAACTACTATCCGGTCGAATTTATGGCAGCGCTCATGACTTCTGTTATAGACAATTCAGCCAAGGCGGCGCAGTATCTTTACAGCTGTCGTGATATGGGTATTAAGGTGCTTCCGCCGGATATCAACTGTGGACAAGGCGAGTTTACCGCAGAGGGTGACCATGTCAGATATGGAATGTACGCCATCAAATCTCTGGGCAGGCCGGTAATAGACCAGATAATCGAGGAGCGGGAAAGTGGTGGCAGATACCGCACACTCTCAGATTTTATCGAGAGAACCTGCCAGAAGGAGCTTATCAACAAGCGTGCGATTGAGAATCTGATAAAGGCGGGAGCCTGCGATTCACTCGACGGCACGAGAAAGCAGATGGCAATGGTGTATGCATCGATTGTGGACAGGGTGCAGCATGACAAAAAGTCAACAATGGCAGGGCAGATGAGCCTGTTTGAATTTGTTCCAGATGAGGACAGGCAGTCGTTTGAGCTTAAGTATCCAAATGTTGGTGAATATGACGCTGAGGAAGCCCTGGCTTATGAAAAAGAGGTGCTTGGCATCTATTTAAGCGGACACCCTCTGGAAAAATATGCAGCTACCCTAAAGAAAAACATCACAGCAAATGCGATAGATTTTGTGCTTGAAGAGGAGAGCGGTGCCGTAAAGATAAAGGACAATGCGCACGTGGTAATCGGAGGCATGATAGCTGCAAAGACGATTAAGTTTACCAAGTACAATCAGGCCATGGCTTTTATCACGATAGAGGACCTGACAGGAACTGTTGAGGTAATTATTTTTCCGAGAGATTACGAGCGCTATCAGAGATATTTACAGGACGATGCTAAAATATTTGTTATCGGACATGCGACAGTCGAGGATGAGCAGAACGGCAAGATAATCTGCGAGAGAGTCATACCGTTTGATGAGCTTCCGAAGCAGCTATGGCTCAGGTTTGATACGATGGAGGACTATAAGAAAAATGAGAGCAGGCTTCTTGAGACAATCCGTGAATCTGACGGAGGAGATGAGGTCATAATTTACATCGCAGATACAAAGCAGATGAAAAAACTTGGCAGAAATTATTCCGTAAATGCAAATAATGAGCTCATGGAGCAGCTTTTGGAATTTTTAGACAAAGAAAATGCGAAAATTGTTGAAAAGAATATTGAAAAAATGCGCTAAAACAAGTACAATAGATTGGGATTAGAATAAATGATAATTTTTTAACATATGGAGGTTATACCAATGGCAAAAGAGATTAACACAATAGGTGTACTTACAAGTGGTGGCGACGCACCGGGAATGAACGCAGCGATTCGTGCCGTTGTTCGTCAGGCTCTCTCAAAGGGCAAGAAGGTTAAAGGAATCAAGAGAGGATACGCAGGTCTGTTAAATGAAGAAATCGTGGATATGGATTCAAAGAGCGTTTCAGACACAATCTCACGCGGTGGTACAATCTTACAGACAGCCAGATGTAAGGAGTTCGTTACAGCAGAGGGACAGCAGAAGGGTGCTGAAATCTGTAAGAAGCATGGTATCGATGCTATCGTAGTTATCGGTGGTGACGGATCTTTCCAGGGTGCGCAGAAGCTTGCTGCACTTGGCATCAATACAATCGGTCTTCCAGGCACAATCGACCTTGATATCGCATGTACAGATTACACAATCGGTTTTGATACAGCCTGCAACACAGCTATGGAGGCTATTGACAAGGTACGTGATACATCTACATCACATGAGAGATGCTCAATCATTGAGGTTATGGGACGTGGAGCAGGATACATTGCATTATGGTGTGGTCTTGCAAACGGCGCTGAGGAAGTATTACTTCCTGAGAAGTATGACAACAACCTTGAGGCACTCATCGAGAGAGTAGCTCACGCAAGAGAGCTCGGCAAGCAGCATTACATCATCATCAATGCTGAGGGTGTAGGACATTCACAGGAGATGGCTAAGGAAATCGAGGCTGCTACAGGCATCGAGACTCGAGCAACTATCCTTGGACATATGCAAAGAGGTGGAAGCCCTTCATGCAAGGACCGTGTATATGCTACAATCATGGGCGCTATGGCAGTTGATTTACTCTGCGAGGGCAAGTCAAACAGAGTTATTGCCCACAAGGATGGCAATTTCGTAGATTTCGATATCGACGAGGCACTTGCTATGAAGAAGAGTGTAGACGAGTACATGTACGATATCTCTAAATCTCTGGTTTAGTACCTAATATAGTTACGATAAATATAATGCCCTTGTATCCGGCACATCAAATGCAGGTAATTGCGTGCATGTGCCGGTGCAGGGGCATTTATGCATTCGGAGAAAGACGAATGTTAATCATAAATGAGGGGCAAAATACTTTTTGACACTCATATCATCAAT
>ENA-OYKI01000178-OYKI01000178.1-human-gut-metagenome-genome-assembly--contig:-NODE-178-length-13232-cov-48.630189_pt1 | contig 13232 bp, 7 predicted proteins | sample MGYA00244947_ERZ653067 | MGnify/ENA primary metagenome ERZ653067 (study PRJEB26926, sample SAMN06165622) | human gut metagenome | biome: ENVO:00009003; feature: ENVO:2100002; material: ENVO:00002003... | reverse complement strand
GATGTGCTCCTTTGTCTGAGCCATAACACCATCAGTAGCAGCAACAACAAGGATAGCACCATCCATCTGAGCTGCACCAGTGATCATGTTCTTAACGTAGTCAGCATGTCCTGGGCAGTCAACGTGAGCATAATGTCTCTTCTCTGTCTCGTACTCAACGTGAGCTGTAGAAATAGTGATACCTCTTTCTCTCTCTTCTGGAGCCTTATCAATGTTAGCGAAATCAACAGCTGCGTTACCAGCTACTCTCTCTGAAAGAACTTTTGTGATAGCTGCTGTTAATGTTGTTTTACCATGGTCAACGTGACCGATTGTACCAATGTTACAATGTGGCTTACTTCTATTAAACTTTTCCTTTGCCATTTTTTAATATCCTCCTTAAATTTCGTACCCCTAAGGGCTATGCTTGGCTAAAACTCATTATATAGAATATATAAAAGATTTTCAACCTTTTTTTATCTCTTTATACCAGCAGGCACAAGGATTTTCAACCTTTTTACCTGCTGATATGATTTATTTTACTCTTTTAAGTCGAAAGGCACGGCAAAATGCCTTTCTGAGTTGTCAAACTATTATTTTGACTTTTCTGCAATAACCTTCTCCTGAACACTCTTTGGACACTGAGCGTATCTCTCAAAGAACATTGAGTAGTTACCACGTCCCTGTGTAGATGAACGAAGCTCTGTTGAGTAACCGAACATCTCTGCAAGTGGAACGAATGCTCTGACGATCTTACCACCGCCGATATCATCCATACCTTCGATCTGACCTCTCTTAGCATTTAAGCTTCCGATTACATCACCTAAGTATTCCTCAGGCATTGTAACTTCAACCTTCATGATAGGCTCCAGAAGAACTGGATTTGCCTTAGCCATAGCATCCTTGAAAGCCATAGAACCGGCGATGTGGAATGCCATTTCTGATGAATCGACTTCATGGTATGAACCATCGTATACATTTGCATGAACACCAAGTACCGGGTATCCACCAAGAATACCAGCCTTAGCAGCTTCTTCGATACCTTCACCGACTGCTGGGATATACTCCTTAGGAATAGCACCACCAACAACTGTGGATTCGAACTTGAATGTCTCTTCGCCGTTTGGATCCATTGGCTCGAACTTAACTTTACAGTGACCATACTGACCACGACCACCTGACTGCTTAGCATATTTGCTATCAACGTCAACAGCCTTGGTAAATGTCTCTTTGTAAGCAACCTGAGGTGCACCTACGTTAGCCTCAACCTTGAACTCACGAAGCAGACGGTCAACGATAACCTCAAGGTGAAGCTCACCCATACCAGCGATGATTGTCTGTCCTGTTTCTTTATCTGTATGTGCTCTGAATGTAGGATCTTCTTCAGCAAGCTTTGCAAGGGCCTCGCCCATCTTACCCTGATCATTCTTTGTCTTAGGCTCGATAGCAAGCTCGATAACTGGCTCTGGGAATTCCATTGACTCAAGGATAACCGGATGCTGCTCATCACAGATTGTATCACCAGTTGTTGTTACTTTGAAACCAACAGCAGCTGCGATATCACCAGCGTAAACCTTATCAATTTCCTTACGAGCATTTGCATGCATCTGTACGATACGTCCTACACGCTCTTTCTTGTCTTTTGTTGCATTTAATACATATGAACCTGAGTTCAATGTACCTGAATATACTCTGAAGAATGCTAACTTACCAACGAATGGGTCTGTCATGATCTTGAATGCCAATGCAGCAAATGGTTCTTCATCTGATGAATGACGAACTACATCATTTCCTTCAGGATCTACACCTGTGATATCAGGGATATCTGTAGGAGCTGGCATATATTCAATAACACCATCAAGCATCTTCTGAACACCCTTATTCTTGTATGCGGAACCAAGGAATACCGGAACTGCTTCACAAGCAATAGTTGCTCTACGAAGAACTTTCTTCATTTCGTCGATTGAAGGTTCTTCACCCTCAAGGTACATCATCATTAAGTCATCATCTAACTCGCAGATCTTCTCTACAAGGTTCTCATGCCATTTGTCAGCAAGCTCTTTTAAGTCATCAGGGATCGTTGTGATCTCGATGTCTTCACCCTTATCATCTTTATAATAGTATGCATCCATCTCAAATAAGTCGATCAGACCGATGAAATCGGATTCTTTACCGATAGGAATCTGAACTGGAATTGCATTCTTGCCCAGACGATCAATAATTGTCTGAACTGAGTAGAAAAAGTCAGCACCCATTTTATCCATCTTGTTGATGAATGCCATACGTGGAACGTTGTATGTGTCAGCCTGACGCCATACGTTTTCTGACTGAGGCTCTACACCAGCCTTTGCATCGAATACACCAACGGCGCCATCAAGTACACGAAGTGAACGCTCTACTTCTACAGTAAAGTCTACGTGACCTGGAGTATCAATGATGTTGATTCTGTGCTCTAAAGCACCAGCCTTTGGTTTGTGATGATCCTCTAATGTCCAGTGACAGGTTGTAGCAGCGGAAGTGATTGTAATACCTCTTTCCTGCTCCTGCTCCATCCAGTCCATAGTAGCTGTACCATCATGAGTATCACCGATTTTATAGTTAACACCGGTATAGTATAAGATTCTCTCTGTAAGAGTTGTCTTACCAGCATCGATATGAGCCATAATACCAATGTTTCTTGTTCTGTCCAATGGATATTCTCTTCCAGCCAACGGATTGTCCTCCTTTTATTATTCTGTAGGCAGCACAGATTAGAATCTGTAGTGAGCAAACGCCTTGTTTGCTTCTGCCATCTTGTGCATATCTTCTTTTCTCTTTACAGATGCACCTGTGTTATTAGCTGCATCCATGATCTCTCTTGCAAGTCTTTCTTCCATGGTCTTTTCACTTCTAGCACGTGAAAATGTTGTTAACCAACGAAGTCCAAGAGCCTGTCTTCTATCTGGTCTTACATCGATAGGTACCTGATATGTTGCACCACCGATACGTCTTGCCTTAACCTCGAGTAATGGCATGATGTTGTTCATAGCCTCTTCAAATACCTCGATAGCGTCCTTACCAGTTTCAGTTGCGATACGGTCGAATGCACCGTAAACAATCTTCTGGGCAACACCCTTCTTACCATCTAACATTACGTTGTTGATAAGCTTGGTAACCACCTTGTTATTGTAAATTGGATCCGCTAATACGTCTCTCTTTGCGATATGTCCTTTACGTGGCACGGTTCTTCCCTCCTTAATATTTATTAATTCTTCGGTACTCACATTATAAAATGTGTTCGTGCTGTTATTTCCATCTCTTCTATCTATCTGATGTTTTCTGCATTTTATGCATCAACACCTTATCTCATAGCAAAAACATGGCCTAACCAGCACATTTTTTTGGAATGTTTCCAATAATACGGTTTTAATTACTTCTTAGCATCTTTTGGACGCTTAGCACCGTACTTAGAACGAGCCTGACGTCTCTTTGCAACACCTGCTGTATCAAGAGTACCTCTGATGATATGGTATCTTGTACCAGGTAAGTCCTTTACTCTACCACCACGGATAAGAACTACGCTATGCTCCTGAAGGTTGTGACCTTCACCTGGAATATAACTTGTAACTTCGATACCGTTTGATAAACGAACTCTGGCGATCTTTCTCAGAGCTGAGTTAGGCTTCTTAGGAGTAGCTGTCTTAACTGCTGTACAAACTCCTCTCTTCTGTGGAGAGCTTGTCTCAGTTGGCTTCTTCTTTAATGAGTTGAAACTTCTCTGAAGAGCTGGTGCAGTTGACTTCTTCTCTACTGTCTGTCTTCCCTTTCTAACTAACTGGTTAAATGTTGGCATGTTTTCACCTCCTACTTTCAAAATAAAAAATAATATAAGGCATACGTTCTCACGCATGCCTTACCATTATATATATTGAAATTATTCGTGTCAAGCACTTTTCAAATTTATTTATTCGTTATCAGATGTATCTGCCTCTACAGATTCCAAGTCTGAAGCATTTTCTTCCGCCTCATCCTCTGCATCTGCATCGGTATCAACTGCATCTTCTAACTCTGTGCTTTCCAGATCATCTCCGAAGTCGATCTCTTCATCATCATCAAAGAAGTTGATCTCATCCATCTCTGTATCAAGCTTTACAGAACGATAACGCTTCATACCTGTACCTGCTGGGATCAGCTTACCGATAATAACGTTCTCTTTCAGACCATTAAGCGGATCTACCTTACTCTTAATAGCTGCATCTGTAAGAACCTTTGTTGTCTCCTGGAAGGACGCTGCTGACATGAAGGAATCTGTAGCAAGTGATGCCTTTGTAATACCAAGCATTACCTGTGAGCCTTCTGCCGGCTGTTTGCCTTCTGCGATGAGCTGCTCATTTGTATCTTCAAAATCAAGAACGTCAACCAGTGTTCCCGGAAGGTAGGATGAATCTCCGTTATCCTCGATCCTGATCTTCTTTAACATCTGACGAACAATGATCTCGATATGCTTATCATTGATATCAACACCCTGAAGTCTGTATACTCGCTGTACTTCACGAAGCATGTAATCCTGAACTGCACGGATACCTTTGATCTTTAAGATATCATGTGGATTAACAGAACCTTCTGTTAATTCATCACCGGCTTCCAGAACCTGATCGTCCAGAACCTTGATACGGGAACCATAAGGAATTAAGTATGCCTTTGATTCGCCTGTCTCGTCATTTGTGATAACAACTTCTCTCTTCTTCTTATTATCACGAAGCTGAACCTTACCGCCAAACTCTGCGATGATCGCAAGTCCCTTTGGCTTTCTTGCTTCGAACAACTCTTCTACTCTAGGAAGACCCTGTGTAATATCATCACCGGCAACACCACCAGTATGGAACGTTCTCATGGTAAGCTGTGTACCAGGCTCACCGATTGACTGAGCTGCGATGATTCCGGCAGCTTCACCAACCTGTACCGGCTGTCCGGTTGCCATGTTGGCACCGTAACATTTTGCACATACACCAAGGTGTGACTTACATGTCAGGATCGTTCTGATCTTAAGCTTTGCATCCTGTCTTGTAACACCTGTATCCGGATCAAGGAACGGAACACCGTTTGAATCTACACCCTGATTTACGATCAGAGCAGCTCTCTTTGGTGATACCATGTGGTTTGCCTTAACTAAAAGGTTACCATCTTTATCGTATACAGATTCTGCAAGGTAACGACCTGTAATTCTCTCCTGGAAGGATTCGATTACTTCTTTGCCTTCCATGAATGCTTCTACTTCCATACCAGGAATTGCTTTTCCTGCACAACAATCTGTCTCGCGAATGATCAGATCCTGTGATACGTCAACCAGACGTCTGGTCAGGTATCCTGAATCGGCTGTACGAAGCGCTGTATCGGACAGACCCTTACGAGCACCATGCGCTGAAATGAAATACTCCAGAACGTCAAGACCTTCACGGAAGTTTGACTTAATCGGAAGTTCGATCGTACGACCGGTTGTATCTGCCATCAGACCACGCATACCAGCCAGCTGTTTGATCTGCTGGTTAGATCCACGGGCACCGGAATCTGCCATCATGAAGATGTTGTTATATTTATCAAGTCCGTCCAGAAGGGCTTTTGTCAGAACCTTATCGGCTTCTTCCCAAACCTTAACAACAGCGAGGTATCTCTCCTCCTCTGTCATAAGACCACGTCTGAACATCTTTGTGATCTTGTCAACCTGAGTCTGAGCATCTGCAAGGATCTGCTTCTTCTCGTCCGGCACCTTCATATCTGAAATAGATACTGAAATAGCACCTCTGGTTGAATACTTGTAACCGATTGCCTTTACGTCATCCAGAACTTCAGCAGTCTTGGTTGCACCATGTGTATTGATACATTTGTCAAGGATCGGCTTTAACTGTTTCTTACCAACATGAAAATCAATCTCAAGTTTCAGGATATTGTCAGGATTTGTTCTGTCAACATATCCAAGATCCTGAGGAATGATCTCGTTGAACAGCAAACGACCGAGTGTAGTATCGATGATACCTGTAACCTCTGTTCCGTCTTCTGTCGTAACAGTTCTTCTTACTTTTATCTTAGAGTGGAGAGTGATCTCCTTGTTCTCATATGCAAGCAGTGCTTCGTTCTTTGACTTGAAGAACTTGCCTTCTCCGATATCGCCATCCTTCTCCATTGTCAGATAGTAGATACCAAGGACCATATCCTGTGAAGGAACGGCAACCGGAGCACCATCTGAAGGCTTCAGAAGGTTATTCGGGGACAGGAGCAGGAATCTACATTCTGCCTGTGCCTCAACTGTAAGTGGAAGGTGAACAGCCATCTGGTCACCATCGAAATCGGCGTTGAACGCTGTACATACCAGTGGATGAAGCTTGATTGCCTTACCTTCTACAAGGATAGGCTCAAATGCCTGGATACCCAGTCTGTGAAGTGTAGGAGCACGGTTTAACATAACCGGATGCTCTTTGATTACATCCTCAAGTACATCCCAAACTTCCGGCTCAAGCTTTTCTACCATCTTCTTAGCAGCTTTAATGTTATTCGCTCTGCCGCTGGCTGTCAGTTCTTTCATAACAAACGGCTTGAATAATTCGATAGCCATTTCCTTTGGAAGACCACACTGATAGATCTTAAGTTCCGGTCCTACTACGATAACGGAACGTCCTGAATAGTCAACACGCTTACCAAGAAGGTTCTGACGGAAACGTCCCTGCTTACCCTTTAACATATCGGACAGAGACTTTAATGCTCTGTTACCCGGACCTGTTACAGGACGGCCTCTTCTACCATTATCAATTAACGCATCAACAGCTTCCTGAAGCATCCTCTTCTCGTTTCTGACAATGATGTCAGGAGCGTTCAGATCAAGAAGTCTTCTTAAGCGGTTATTTCTGTTGATAATTCTTCTATATAAGTCATTCAGGTCAGATGTAGCAAATCTGCCGCCATCCAACTGAACCATAGGTCTGATATCCGGTGGGATAACCGGAATAACATCCATGATCATCCACTCCGGCTTATTCTCAGAATTACGGAATGCTTCAACAACTTCCAGTCTCTTGATGATTCTGGCTCTCTTCTGTCCGCTTGAATTCTTAAGCTCAGCCTTTAATTCTTCGCTTTCTTTATCCAGATCGATTGCTCTTAAGAGCTCCTGAATGGACTCAGCACCCATTCCTGCACGGAAGGAGCCGTATCCGAAGTCCTCTTCAGCCTTTCTGTATTCCTGCTCTGTCAGAACCTGCTTATAAGTAAGCGGTGTGTCCTTTGGATCAAGAACGATATAAGATGCAAAGTATAATACCTTTTCAAGTACTCTTGGAGAAATATCAAGGATCAGTCCCATACGGCTAGGAATACCTTTGAAATACCAGATATGGGATACCGGTGCTGCAAGCTCGATATGACCCATACGCTCTCTACGAACGCTGGCCTTTGTAACCTCTACACCGCATCGATCACAGATAATACCTTTATATCTGATCTTCTTATATTTACCGCAATGACATTCCCAGTCCTTGCTAGGTCCAAATATTCTCTCGCAGAACAAACCGTCTTTTTCCGGTTTTAATGTTCTGTAGTTGATAGTCTCAGGTTTCTTAACCTCACCATGTGACCATTCTCTGATTTTTTCAGGAGATGCAAGTCCGATTCTAATTGCGTCAAAGCTTAAAGCCTGTTCCTGTTCTGGAGTTTCCATGTTAAATTCTGGCATCTTACAAAATCTCCTTTCTAAAATTCATCATCCGAGTTGCCATCATAGTCGTCATTGTAATCATCCAGATATTCTCCGTCTGATAATGATGTCAGCTCATCATTTTCATCTGTTCCGCTGAAGCCCGCTTCTTCAAATTCACGTCCATCAGCTTCCCGTTTATCATCATCGATCATGCTCTTAACATTCTCGTCATACGCTTCGATCGTCTCACCGAGATCAACCTCTGTCATATCGTCTTTTACAACTCTGACATCGAGACCAAGTGACTGGAATTCCTTCAGCAGTACCTTGAATGACTCAGGGATACCAGGTGTAGGAATATTCTCACCCTTAATGATCGCTTCATATGTCTTAACACGTCCGATTACATCATCCGACTTAACAGTCAGGATTTCCTGTAATGTATATGATGCACCGTATGCTTCCAGTGCCCAAACTTCCATCTCACCGAAACGCTGTCCACCGAACTGAGCTTTACCACCCAGAGGCTGCTGTGTAACTAATGAGTACGGACCGGTTGAACGTGCATGGATCTTATCATCAACCAGATGGTGGAGCTTAAGATAATGCATGTAACCGATTGTTACAGGGCTGTCAAATTCTTCACCGGTTCTACCGTCACGAAGCTGTACCTTACCGGTTCTGTCGATCGGAACGCCCTTCCATTCTTCTCTGTGGTCTCTGTTCTCATAGAGGTAATTCATTACTTCTTCCGAAACAGAGTCTTTATATTTCTCATAGAAATCTTCCCACTCGGTATTTGCATAATCATTCGCCATCTCAAGAGTATCCATGATATCAAACTCGTCTGCACCATCAAACACAGGAGTTGAAACCTTGAATCCGAGAACCTGTGAAGCAAGACCAAGATGGATTTCAAGAACCTGTCCGATATTCATACGTGAAGGAACGCCCAGTGGGTTCAACACGATATCGAGCGGACGACCATTTGGAAGGAATGGCATATCTTCTACCGGAAGTACACGGGAAATTACACCCTTGTTACCATGACGACCGGCCATCTTATCTCCTACCTGGATCTTTCTCTTCTGAGCAATGTATACTCTGACTGATTTATTAACACCCGGTGAAAGTTCATCACCGTTTTCTCTTGTGAAGATCTTGGTATCCATGATGACACCAAATGCTCCATGAGGAACCTTAAGGGAAGTATCTCTTACTTCTCTTGCCTTCTCACCAAAGATGGCACGAAGGAGTCTTTCCTCTGCTGTCAGCTCTGTCTCTCCCTTAGGAGTAACCTTACCGACAAGGATATCTCCGGCACGAACCTCAGCACCGATACGGATAATACCATTCTCATCCAGATCCTTTAATGCATCATTGGACAATCCTGCAAGATCTCTTGTGATCTCTTCCGGTCCGAGCTTGGTATCTCTTGCTTCGCATTCGTACTCCTCAATATGAATAGATGTATATACATCATCTTTTACAAGTCTTTCACTTAAAAGAACAGCATCCTCGTAGTTGTAACCTTCCCAGGTCATGAAACCGATCAGAGGGTTCTTTCCAAGTGCGATCTCTCCACCTGAAGTAGATGGTCCGTCTGCGATAACCTCTCCAGCCTTAACATGCTCGCCCTTGAATACGATAGGTCTCTGGTTCATACAGTTACCCTGATTGCTTCGTGCGAACTTGATAACGTGGTAGATATCCTTTGTTCCATCTTCATCTGCCTTAATACAGATTTCCTTACTTGTGGAATATTCAACTACACCATCTCTCTTTGCAACGATACATACACCTGAGTCAACAGCTGCCTTTGCTTCCATACCGGTACCTACAACGGCTGATTCGGTAAGCATAAGCGGAACTGCCTGACGCTGCATGTTTGATCCCATCAGAGCACGGTTTGCATCATCGTTCTCAAGGAAAGGAATCATGGATGTAGCAACTGAGAATACCATCTTAGGAGAAACGTCCATCAGATCAACTCTTGATTTCGGGAACTCTGTTGTATCCTCTCTGTATCTTCCTGATACGTTGTTATTTACGAAATGACCATCTGCATCCAGAGGTTCATTTGCCTGTGCAACTCTGTAATTATCTTCTTCATCTGCCGTCAGATAAATAACCTCATCTGTAACTACAGGGTTTGCAGGATCTGATTTATCCAGTTTTCTGTATGGTGCTTCTACAAAACCATACTCATTGATTCTTGCATAAGTAGCCAGAGAGTTGATCAGACCGATGTTAGGACCTTCAGGAGTCTCGATAGGACACATTCTACCATAATGAGTATAGTGTACATCTCGAACCTCGAATCCTGCTCTGTCTCGTGACAGACCACCGGGACCAAGGGCTGATAATCTTCTCTTATGAGTCAGCTCAGACAATGGGTTGTTCTGATCCATGAACTGTGACAACTGGGAACTTCCGAAGAATTCCTTAACTGCTGCTGTTACAGGCTTGATGTTGATCAGAGACTGTGGAGTGATCGTCTCTACGTCCTGAGTCGTCATTCTCTCTCTTACAACTCTTTCCAGTCTGGAAAGACCGATTCTATACTGATTCTGAAGAAGTTCTCCGACTGCACGGATACGTCTGTTACCAAGGTGATCGATATCATCCTTTGTTCCAATACCATATTCAAGGTGAATGTTGTAGTTAATTGAAGCGATAATGTCTTCTTTTGTTATATGCTTTGGAACAAGGTCAGATGCATCTCTTGCGATAGCTGCCTTTAATTCTTCTTCGTCTGAATATTCATTTAAAAGGGTTTCAAGAACAGGATAGTATACACCCTCATGGATACCTACTTCAGCAGGATCAAATCCAACATACTTGGACAGATCTACTACCATATTTGAAAGCACCTTTACGTTACGTTCTTCTGTCTGGATCATAACATATGGTACAGCAGCATCCTGGATATCCTTTGCCTGTGCTCTTGTAAGTGTCGTGCCTGCTTCTGCGATCACTTCACCGGTTGCCGGATCGATCGCATCCTCTGCAAGTATCTGACCTGTGATTCTGTTCTGGAATGCCAGCTTCTTATTGAACTTATAACGTCCAACCTTTGCAAGATCATAACGTCTTGGATCAAAGAACATTGCATTGATCAGGTTCTCTGCACTCTCTACTGCAAGAGGCTCACCCGGTCTTATTTTTTTGTACAGCTCAAGAAGACCATCCTGATATGTCTCAGAAGGATCCTTTTCAATACTTGCTAAAATCTTTGGTTCTTCGCCAAACAGATCGATAATCTCTGCATTTGTTCCGATTCCCAGTGAACGGATAAGTACTGTGATAGGCACCTTTCTGGTTCTATCTACACGAACATAGAAAACATCATTCGAATCTGTTTCGTACTCTAACCATGCACCACGGTTTGGGATAACTGTACAGGAGTACAGCTTCTTACCAATCTTATCATGTGCAATATCATAGTAGATACCAGGTGAACGCACCAACTGGCTTACGATAACTCGCTCTGCACCGTTGATCACAAATGTACCTGTCTCGGTCATAAGAGGAAGATCACCCATGAAAATCTCATGTTCTGACATTTCCTTTGCGTCATTTGCATGGAGTCTTACTTTTACTTTAAGCGGTGCAGCATATGTTGCATCTCTTTCCTTGCACTCTTCGATTGAGTACTTCACATCATCTCTACATAACTGGAAATCTACAAACTCAAGACTAAGCTGTCCTGTATAGTCAGTAATAGGAGAGATATCTTTAAATGCCTCCTTCAGACCATCGGTAAGGAACCACTGGTATGAGTTTTTCTGAACTTCGATAAAGTTAGGCATCTCCAGGACATCTTTCTGTCTGGAATAACTCATTCGGATACCTTTACCAGATTGAACAGGACTAATTCTGTTTTTTTCCATCGACACATTCACCCCTTGGAATTTATTTTTAAGCGTATATTCTGTTGAAATGCTTACATTTAACCGAAATATATTAGCCGTGTCATTATATGTCTGGTTTGAACGCAAACCAACCCATAGTATAGACATCCTACACTGTATCACATTTTCAAGGTATATGTCAAGAAATATTTGGAATTTTTTATAAAAGAATTGTATATGAACTTTTATTCATATTTATGCGCCTGTTTGCATTTTCTAAAAACAATATGCAACGGCATTTTATTTTATAGAACAGATACATAAATTCGGCTATACCATGAGTGCATTCTCACTCTATGCATTCAAAAAATCACCCCTTATAAGCAAGTAATTTTTCATCATTGTATAGATATTTGTATCTGTGATCAGAATCTTAAAACCGTATCTTCGGACGAACCCGTTCTTATTGATAAAAAGTGATCAGTTCGCCGGAACTTTGACAAAAACGACCTGGCAGGTAATTCTCCCGCCAGGTCGAAAGATATTCATAAATACAAGGAATAAAATTACTTTAATGTAACCTTAGCGCCTTCAGCCTCTAACTTAGTCTTAGCTTCCTCAGCCTCGTCCTTTGAAGCTCCCTCTTTGATAACCTTTGGAGCGCCATCAACAGCATCCTTAGCTTCCTTTAAGCCAAGACCTGTGATCTCACGAACAACCTTGATAACCTTAACCTTGTTAGGACCAACTTCTGTAAGTTCGATATCGAATGAATCCTTCTCTTCTGCTGCTGGAGCGTCTCCGCCTGCTGCTGCTACAACAACACCTGCTGCTGCTGATACGCCGAATTCTTCCTCACATGCTTTAACTAAGTCATTTAATTCTAATACTGATAAACCTTTGATTACTTCAATAATTTCCTGAGTTGTCATTATTATTTCCTCCATTAATATAATATAGTTTAATAATTGCTGCTTCTATTAAATAGAAGCCGATGTGCCTGTATGCACAAATAATTAAGCTTCCTTCTGTTCTGCAATCTGCTTGATAACACGAGCGAAGTTTGCAATAGGTGACTGGATACTTCCAAGGAATTTGGAAATAAGTACTTCTCTTGAAGGAATGTTTGCAATAACTGCGATACCTGCTGCATCGTAGAATGTACCTTCTACAACGCCACCCTTAAGCTCAAGTGCCGGAGCAGTCTTTGCGAAGTTAGCCAGGATTCTGGCTGCTGCTGTAGCATCTGTCTTACAGATAGCTAATCCGGTAGGTCCTTCGAGACATGGCTTCAGTCCCTCGAACTCTGTGCCTTCAATAGCGAAGTTGATCATGGTGTTCTTGTATACCTTATAAACAACCCCAGCTTCTCTTAACTGCTTACGAAGCTGTGTGTCCTGCTCAACTGTAAGTCCACGGTAGTCAACTACAACTGCTGTCTGAGCACCATCTAAGTTAGCTTTGATTTCTTCAACTACTGGCTTCTTAATCTCTACCTTTGCCATAATGCGCCTCCTTGTTTTACTAATGACTGCACATAGTTAACAGAAAGCATCTTCTGCTAAAATAAGAAAAGCTCTCTGTCGATAAGACAGAGAGCATATAGTTAAAATAATATTAACGATATATTCCTCGGTAGGTGTTTTTCAACTTATGCCATCCGGCACCTACTGTCTTCGGCAGTTCATCGGGAGATACTTTACCATAACACAAGGAATATGTCAATACGTTTT
>ENA-OYKI01000135-OYKI01000135.1-human-gut-metagenome-genome-assembly--contig:-NODE-135-length-14593-cov-8.480327_pt1 | contig 14593 bp, 2 predicted proteins | sample MGYA00244947_ERZ653067 | MGnify/ENA primary metagenome ERZ653067 (study PRJEB26926, sample SAMN06165622) | human gut metagenome | biome: ENVO:00009003; feature: ENVO:2100002; material: ENVO:00002003... | reverse complement strand
GCAATCGTTGGTGGCGTAAACTTATATTTGCATCCCCTGAAATATACCTATCTATGTTCACTTAACATGCTTTCTCCTACGGGAAGGTGTCATAGCTTTGGACAGGCAGCAGATGGATTTGTACCAGGAGAAGGTTGTGGAGCAATCTTATTAAAGCCTCTTCGTAAGGCGAAAGAAGATAGAGACAAGATTCTTGCGACGATTAAAGGAACCGCGATTAATCATGGCGGAATGACAAGTGGATATACGGTTCCAAATCCGGAGGCACAGACGAATGTGATTGCATCAGCGTTAAAACGTGCAAGAGTAGACGCTAAGACCATCAGTTACATTGAGACTCATGGAACAGGAACAGAGTTGGGTGATCCAATTGAAATCAATGCATTAACACACGCTTTTGCCCCATACCAGGTAGGAAGAAAGTGCTGTGCAGTTGGTTCAGTGAAGAGTAATATTGGCCATTTGGAAGCCGCTTCTGGTATCGCATCCATCATCAAAGTTGTATTACAGATGCAGCACAAGATGTTAGTCCCATCGCTACATGCCGAGCATGAGAATCCTAACATAGACTTCGAGACGACACCATTTTATGTACAGAAGACGGTTGATGAATGGAAGTCATTTGTATCAGAAGATGGAAAGAAAGTATTCAGGAGGGCTGGAATCAGTTCCTTTGGTGCAGGTGGAGCCAATGCACATGTAATTCTGGAAGAATATCAAGAAGAGGATGGATGTGCTGCTCATAAGGAGGAAGCACCATATGTGTTCCTATTGTCAGCAAAGAATCCAGAGCGATTGACAGAGTCAGCACAACAAATGGTAGAATTCCTAAAAGAAAATGCTGGTAGCGTGACTGCATATGATGTTGCTCATACGTTATGTCAGTGCAGAAATGAGATGGAAGAACGAGTTGCAATCGTGGCAGATTCCTTGCGTGACTACCAGGATAAGTTAACAAGGTTCGCTGAAGGAGAAGTACAGATGGAAGGCATGTATATTGGGTCCTGCGGGAAACAGTATTTGACTAGGTATACGAACGAACATCAGGTAACGACTAAGTGCCTTACAATGACAAAAGAGGAAATTGCTGAAGCGTGGTGTGCCGGAGAAAAGGTAGATTGGGAACAGATTTATCCAAGAGAGTCACAACATATGATACTGCTTCCGAATTATCCTTTTGAGAGAAAGAGATGTTGGTTTGATACGAAGACTGTAAAACGAGTGGATTCTGCCCCGGTGCTAACGAAGGCAAATGATAAGGATACAATGGTCTTTAAGGTAACGAGGGAATATGACAGGAATTCAGTGTCTCTTAATGTAACAAAGGACGGTATTGCCATTGTAACCATGCAAGACCATAAGAGCAAAAACCTCTTTACGGATGATCTGCACCTTGGACTCATCGATGCCTTTGAGAAGATCAATCAGATGGAGCAGGTCAAGTGTGTCGTTGTGACAGGATATGATCATGTATTCTGCATGGGTGGAACGAAGGAACAGCTGGACAATATCTCAAAACATATGGCAAAATGTTCCGACACATCCTTTGCTTATCGAGGATTTTTACAATGCAAAGTGCCTGTGATTGCGGCAATCCAGGGTCATGCTAAAGGTGGCGGACTCGTCATGGGATTGTTTGCGGATATGATTGTCATGGCAAGAGAAAGCGTATATAGCATTAACTTCACGCAATATGGATTTACTCCCGGAGTGGGCGCAACCTACGTTGTCCGTCAGAAGTTGGGATTTAACCTGGGAAATGAGATGATGTACACGGCAAGTTCTTATACTGGAGAAGAGTTAGAGAAACGTGGTGTAGGCTTTAAGTTTGCAACAAGAGATGCTGTTTTAAAAGAAGCTCTGAAACTGGCAGAGACTATTCAAAGGAAACCAAATATCACAATGACTACGTTAAAATCAGAGCTTTCTGAACGAGAATTAAGGATCGTGCCTCAGGTGGTTGAAAGCGAGATTAGAATGCATGAAAAGGTATTTCACGATTTTGATGCAAGCGGGAACATTAACAGATACTTTGGTGAAGTTGCAGATCAGGTAGAGGATGCAGGAAAGCAAGCACCGAAACCGGCGGAACAGAAAAAAGAGATTTACCAATCATTTCAGGAATCAAGAATCGACTTACAGAAAACAAAAAGTAAGACGAGTAAAAAAACCATGAATGAAGCTCAACTAGAAAGGAAAAAGATTCGGACGAAAGAGATACGCAGTCGTGTCATGAATATTGTGTGTGATTTGCTGCATGTAACTGAGGCAGAAGCAAATAGAGCCGAGGATTTCAGGGATTTAGGAATTGATTCAATTAGCGGAGTTGAAATGATGCGTGACATTAATAAGGAATTCCAAACTGCGATTGATGTTGTTGTGATCTACGATTATTGTGACCTCGATTCGCTCTCCGAGTATATTTACAATGAAATGGATGAAGAAGAGGGGGAAAGTGAATTGGAGGAGACAGGTGAAGATTCGCTACTCAATGTATTTGAAAGTGTGAAGAATCATTCGATGGATCTTGAACATGCAGTGAAGCTATTGGAGGGTTTGTATGATAACGAATGACTTATATAATGAATTACTAAGACAAGTACAAGCTGGTAAGATATCTCCGAAAGAAGCAGTCAGGATCATGAAAGGCGGCATGCAAGAGAGTGCGCCTAATCAGGCAATCGCCGAAGCATCCAAAATCAGCGTGAAGGCTGGTGTAGCCGCAAGACGTTGTATGAATCGGCGCCCCAAAAATGAGTTAAAGCGAAGACAAGTGGCAAAGACGGAGGTCCCGAAAGGAAGCGAAGCCGAAGCTAAGAAGGAGGCGGTATCGTATTCTGAGGATGATATCGCTGTCATTGGATTTTCGGGAAGGTTTCCAGACGCATCAAATATCGAGGAGTTCTGGAAGAACCTAAAGGCAGGAAAAGACAGTGTAAGAGTACTTCCTGAAGAGAGATTTCATACCTCAAAGTTTTATAGTGAAGATGGGAAAGCAGCCAATAAAAGTTATTGTGTCAGTGGTGGTTATTTAGAGAATGTAGCATATTTTGATGCATCATTCTTTAACATTTCGCCATTAGAAGCACAATATATGGATCCTCAAAGCAGATTGTTTTTGGAAGAGACATGGAAGGCCTTTGAACATGCAGGTTATGGTTTCGATCAAATGTCAGGGACAAAATGTGGTGTTTTTGTCGGATGTGTGCAAGGCGATTACGTGAATCAAATTCGAGAGCAAGGCATGAAGTTAAATGCTCATGTATTAAATGGGTATAGTACCAATATGCTTGCAGCAAGAATCTCATATTACCTGAATTTATCCGGAAAGAACCTATGTATTGATACTGCGTGCAGTTCTTCGCTTGTTGCAATTCATGAAGCCTGTCAGAGCATATTACACGGTGAGTGTAATATGGCTCTGGCAGGAGGTGTCTATGTTGCATCCTCGATGGATATGTACATCATGACAAGTAAGGGCGCAATGCTATCTAAAACAGGAAGATGCAGCGTGTTTGATGGCAGCGCAGATGGTTTTGTACCAAGTGAGGCTGTTGGTTGTATCGTGTTAAAACGATTAATAGATGCCATCAAGGATCATGATTCCATCTATGGTGTCATAAAGGGAAGTGCAATTAATTATGATGGCAGGACGAATGGAATTACTGCACCAAGCATGCTGTCACAAGCAGCCTTGGAACAAGAAGTCTATGAAAAGACAGGCATCAACCCGGAGACGATTACTTATATTGAAACTCATGGAACAGGAACAAAACTGGGTGATCCAATCGAAGTTAATGCACTGAAAAAGAGCTTTGGTACATTTACGAAGAAAAAAGGATTCTGTGCATTAGGCTCTGTGAAGTCCAACATTGGACACGCCTTATGTGCGTCTGGAATAGTGAGCGTAATCAAGGTACTGTTGTGCCTTACTCATAAGGAACTGGTTCCTACGATTCATTTTAATAAATTAAATGAACATATTACATTAACCGATACTCCGTTTTATATCAATACAGAGCATCAGCCATGGAAGACGGATGGTACACCAAGGAGGGCATGTGTCAGTTCCTTTGGCTTAAGTGGTACGAACTGTCATATGATCATAGAAGAAGCACCAGAGAATCAGACAGAAATGAAAAAGAGTGAGCCTCGATTGATTGTCTTAAGTGCGAAATCAGTCAAGGCATTACATCAAAAGAAAAGGGAATTATACGGATGGCTCTTATCCAATGGTGAGAAGGTAAGTTTTGACGATATTAGCTATACCTTACTTTATGGAAGGACACATTTTTCTTACCGTGAGGCATGGGTCGTCTCTTCTGTCAAGGAATTGGAAGAAAAATTAAAAGAAAACTTAGCTAAAACCGAGAACAATCAAAAGGCATGTTCGAAGGATAAGGAAGAGATTGAGAAGGAAACTCAGTTATGGAATCAGTGCATACATAAGTTATCAGAAACCTCCCAAGAAACATTTTTAAGCTTACAGGAAGCTGCTAAGCATTATGTGAATGGAGCTAAAATCGCAGATGAGATTGAAGGCATTGCGGGAAAGGAAAGTCGAAGAATTGCATTGCCAGTATACCCATTTGAAGAGGAATACTATTGGATCGAGGGGGAAAAAGAGGCTGTCGATACGAAAGATGATCTAATCGAGCAAGTCAAGGAAAATCAGTTTAGAATTCGTTTCCATGGAAAGGAATCCTTCTTCCTTGAGCATGTGGTAAATGGAATAGGGATTATGCCGGGAGCTGAGTATCTCGACTTAATAAAGAGGTGCATGGCTATCTATGAACCAGAGGAATTCTTCCGATATGAGAATGTTGTATTCTATCAACCATTTTCAAAGCTTCAGGATTCCTTGGATTTATACGTAGAAATTCAGAAAGTATCTGATGCTTATCAATTTACATTTCGTTCGAATCCGAATGAGATGTTGTATGCCCAAGGTACTTGTAAAAAGCAGATTAATCGCGAGAATACCGTGATACCAGTGAATGAGATTCGAAATAGAATGGTGGAAGAACAAGATACACAAACGCTGTATCATACACATTTAGAGAAAGGAGTAGAATACAAAAATTCGTTCCAAACTGTGAAGCAGTGCAGCACAGGCAAACGGGAAGCTCTTGCATATCTAGAGGTTCCAGAGGAAAAATCGTCTTATTACTTACATCCAGCCTTATTGGATGGTGCATTACAGACAATTGCAGCTCTTCCGGAATATTCAAGCTACTCACAAAATGGCTACTTGCCATTTTCAATCGGTGAAGTAAGCATCTATGGAACTTTACAGCACTGTGCGTATTCCTACATTACATTGACAGAAATGAATGAGAATGCGTTAAAGGCAGACATTGAGATTTGTAATGAAGATGGAACTCGGATTGTGTCATTAAAGGATGTGGTATCCATTCCTTTTAAGAAAGAGAAGAATAACATTGTCTATATTCATTCTGTATGGAAGGAACGAATGTTAGAACCAAACAAGTCCGAATTATTACAAGGAGTTAGCGTGATTTTTGCTCAGGAGGAAGCTATGATTCAGGAAGTCATAGAAGAAGGGCAAATCTTCTCTGACAAAGCCCATGTGCTTTTTGTCAAATTCGGAACACAGTTTCAGGAGAACGGGAATCAAATCACAATACGAAAAGGCTGTGAAGCAGATTATTCCCGTCTCTTTGAAAAAGCTGGGAGCTATGGAGAAGCATTACATATCCTATATTATCAGCAGGAAGCTTTACTGCCTGTAAGCAAGCTCACAAAGGAAAATCTATATGATGCTACAATTGGCAGTCTGACATGCATCGTGAAGGGAATTTATGAAGCATCCATTCATCAGCATGTAACGATTTTATCCCTATGTCAAGGAAATCATGCATTGCATCATGCTCTTTCTGGATTTGCACGTTCCGTGATGTTGGAGCGTAACAAGATAGCAATGAAGGTCATTGATTATCCGGAAAATATGACAAAGAGACAGCTTGCACAGATGATTCAGTGCGAATTAGCTTTCGATGCACAGAGTCAGGTGATGATTCAGTATAAAGATGGTAAGCGATATGAGATGTTGTTAGAAGAGAGTGTGGTAAATGGAAGTAAGCCGGACGTTATATTTACTGAGGGTCGTGTGTATCTTATCTCAGGTGGAATGGGTGGACTTGGTCGGATCTTTGCAAGATATATCACAGAAGTATGTCATGGAACAGCAATTTTACTAGGTAGACATGAGCCTGATCAAAATCTTAAGGAACTCTTAAGAGAACTATCACCTGAAGGGTGTATTGAATACATTTCCTGTGATGTCACAGATTATGATAAGGTTTGTTCGGTAGTAGAACAAATAAAGAAGAAATATTCGCACATTAATGGAGTAATTCATAGCGCAGGGGTATTAAAAGATGCATTATGCATTTATAAAAAGAAGGAAGCGGTATCGCTTGTCTTAGAGCCTAAGATGCTGGGAGTGATTCATCTTGATGAAGCTTTAAAAGAGGAGCGGCTTGATTTTTTTGTCTGCTTTTCAGCCATAGCATCTATATTTGGGAATATAGGACAGGCAGATTATGCGTATGCCAATACATTTTTGGATGTATTCTGCAGGCAGCGTGAGGAAGCAGCAAGAAAGCATCAAAGATATGGTAAGAGCATATCAATCAACTGGCCATATTGGGAACATGGCGGGATGTCAATTAATGAGCAAGTGAAAGAAAAACTTCAAGAAAGATTAGGCATGACGCCGTTAAAGACACGTAATGGAGTGATTGCATTTCAACAGATTTTAGCGATGGAGGATACTGCTGTCGCTGTAATGGAAGGAAATCCGGAGGAGATTTGCAATTCAAAAGCGATGAGAAATGGTGAGTTTATGGAGAATAACTGCTTTGAAAATAAATATGAAATGAGAATGGAGCCGATGACAAGCATGGAGCTTGCGGACTATGTTCAAAAGGTGGTCCAAAAAATAATTGCAGATGCAATCATGCTTCCACAGGAGAAGCTTAAGCTGGAGGAATCCTTCGATGAATATGGAATTGATTCTCTTGTCGTACTAGAGGTCAATGATCGATTGGAAGAGAAATTTGGAAAGCTGTCAAAAACATTGCTATTTGAATATAAGACAGTAAAGGAACTGGCTGCATATTTGGCAGAGAGCAAGAAAGAAGAAATCAAGGCTATGATTTCAACTGTAAGCCCAGTGAAGCTGAAATCAAAGGAAGCCTCAATTGTTAAGGAAAGCCAAAGTAAGGAAGTAACGATAGAGACAGACAAGCCGGAAGATAATGCCGTGAAGGCAATGCCTTTCGATGAAAATGAAATTGCTATCGTTGGTCTGGCGGGACGTTATCCGAAAGCGCAAGACCTTGAAGAGTTTTGGGACAACCTGTTTCAGGGAATGAATTGTGTCACTGAGATTCCAAAGGAACGATGGGATTATAAGAAGTATTTTGATGCAAATAAGGATACAAAAGGAAAAAGCTATTCCAAGTGGGGAGGATTTCTACAGGATGTAGATAAATTTGACGCGGCTTTCTTTCACATTGCACCGAGAGAAGCTGAAAAGATGGACCCGCAGGAGCGTATTTTCTTGGAGACAGCCTATAGTGCCATTGAAGATGCTGGTTATAAAAAAGAAGATGTAAAAGGAAAGAAAATCGGTGTATTTGTAGGAGTGATGTATAATAATTACCAGCTACTTGCTTTGGATCAATATCAGAAGGATGGAGAGACTGCAGTAAATACTTCATTTTCCGCGATTGCAAACCGAGTATCCTATTTCTTTGATTTCCACGGAGAGAGTATGGCAATCGACACGATGTGCTCTTCCTCCATCACGGCATTGTATTCAGCCTTTCAGAGCATGAAATGCGGTGACATTGAAGGTGCGATCGTAGGCGGTGTCAATCTTTCACTTCATTACATGAAATATCTGGCATTAAGTAATGGTAACTTTATGTCGAGTGATGGAAGATGCAAAGCATTTGGTGCCAACGGGGATGGATATGTGCCTGGAGAAGGTGTTGGAGCAATTTATCTCAAAACACTGAAAAAGGCATTGGAGGATGGTGACCATGTATATGGATTGGTAAAATCGGTTGCATTAAACCATGGAGGACATACCAATGGATTTACGGTACCAAATCCAAATGCACAGGCAGAAGTCATCAAAGAGGCTTGGAGGAAAGCAAAGATTGATCCAAGAACAATTACTTGCATCGAAGCGCATGGAACCGGAACATCCCTCGGAGATCCAATTGAGATTACGGGATTATCCAAAGCATTCATGGAGTATACAGATGAATTAGGATTTTGTTCCATTGGGTCAGTCAAATCCAATATTGGACATCTGGAATCTGCTGCAGGAATGGCAGGAATTACGAAGGTTTTATTAGAGATGAAGCATCAGATTTTGGTTCCTTCCATTCACTCCACAGAACTTAATCCATTTTTATCTTTGGAAGAGAGCCCGTTTTATGTACAGCAGCAGCCAGAAGAATGGAAGCATTATATTGAGCAGAGGAATGGAAAAGAAGTGGTCCATCCATTAAGGGCAGGCATTAGCGCATTTGGTGCAGGCGGCTCGAATGCGCATGTTGTAATCGAACAATATCAACAAGTATTTTCTTCTAAGACGGATGCGATTCCGCAGGAAGTATTTGTCCTGTCTGCGTTAAATAAAAGTAGTCTGAAGGAATATGCGAAAGTAACCATTCAACATCTTAGAAGCCAGGTGGCTCAAATGAATGATGAGCAGAAAAACAGCTATTTTCATAATGTATGCTACACGGCACAAGTCGGAAGAGAGGCATTTCCAGAGCGACTTGCTATTATTGCAATGAACCTATCCGATATCATTGACGGATTAAGCCTATATATAGAGGAACAATCAGCAACAACGGTCATGACCGGCAATATTTATAGCCAGGCGATAGTAAATCAGAACAAGGTCATAGACGTAAAGCATGCAGAGTGTTCTGAAATTGCGCTAGGTTGGGTGAAAGGACAGGAGATTGATTGGACAGAACTTGACAGAAGATGTAAGAACCGAGTTTCTCTTCCTCATTATCCATTTCAGAAGAAACGCTATTGGCTTAATAGCTTTGAGGGGGATAAGTTTAGCCAGGGACCATTGGAAGTAAGAAGCAACCATGAGCCGCGAGTGCAGAAAGAGGCTGCCGAGTGTGCGGTAGAGGAAAGCGAAGTAAGGCAGGAAAGAATCGATTGGAGGAGTTTAGCGAATCAATATCATGGAAACCAAGTATCTTTTGAAGTCATTGATGGGACCATTGCTGTAGTCCGCATGCAGGATTACGAGCATAGGAATTCCTTTTCTAATGAAATGATTGCAGCTTTAATTCATACCTTTGAGCAAATTAAAGCAAATGGAAACATAAAAGTAGTTGTTATCACAGGATGTAAGAATGTATTCAGCATGGGAGGAACGAAAGAACAACTAAACAATATTGCAGATCAAAAATACAGATTCTCAGATGCACCTTTCTTATTCCGTGGATTGTTAGAGATGGATATTCCGGTGATTTCTGCAATCCAAGGTCATGCATCCGGCGGAGGAATGCTCTTCGGCTTATATGCAGATGTTGTTTTACTTGCAGAGGAAGGAGTCTATAGCGCTACCTTCACGAAATATGGATTTACTCCCGGTATGGGTGCAACCTATATCCTGCCTGAGAGATTTGGCAAGCTATTAGCGAATGAAATGATGTTGACAGCAAAAACAATGACAGGATTACAGTTAAAAGAACGTGGCGCATCTGTGATTGTAAAACCACAAGAGGAAGTATTAGAGGAAGCCATCAAGTTAGCAAGACTCATGAGTGAGAAGCCGCGTACTACATTAAGTGTATTGAAGAAAGAGATGGCATCAAGAATATTACAACAGCTGCTTCCAATGATTGATGTTGAGGAGCAGATGCACCGTGAGACCTTTACACAAAGCGAAGTAAAGGATAGGATTCGTCATTTCTACATTGAAACGAACGCGAAAGAGAGAGTTACCGAAGTAGGGGAAGTAAAGGAAATACAGGAAAGAAAGGTAACACAGAAAGTACAGCTGGTGGAAAAAGAAGAGTCAAAGAAAGAAGTTGCTGTCGCTCATGCAGAACCTTGTGTTGATAAAGAAGTTACGGCTAAGCTGACTGCAATTGTAGGAAAAATACTGCATATGGAGGCAGATGAAATTCCGGACTACATTACGTTCCATGACATGGGAGTCGACTCCATCAGTGGAGTAGAAATCATTCGTGATATTAATCAGACCTTTGGAATCAGCTTAGATGCCGTCATGCTGTACGACTATCCAACGGTTGTGAAGATGAGTGAATTGATCATAGATACCATTTCTTCTGATAGCGAGGTGATCTATGCTCCAAAGGAAGAAGTTTGGGGAATGCGGAAGTCAGAGGAATCTGGTACGGTACAACAGGAACAAAAGAAGGCAGTGCATGATATCAATACCGTGGAACAGGTAGAGCAAACATTACGAATGATTGTTCAGAAAATCCTGCATATGGATGCAGATGAAATCAGTGATCATCTTACATTTCATGAGATGGGAATCGATTCGATCAGTGGAGTAGAGATTATTCGTGATATAAATAATAAATTTGACCTGAACCTAGATGCAGTCACCTTATATGATTACCCAACGGTTCCTGAGATGGGAAAATATATCGTATCTCTTGATGGAAACAAGAAGGTAACGAATAACATAGCGATTGAACAACCGACTGACTTATCTTCCTCTTTCTTCTTCAAGTCCTCAGCAGTGTATGGACGAAATCAAGGAAATCCAGAGCACAAAGAGAAAGAGAGAACACCTGAACCATTAAAAGAAATCGAATATAGCGAAAAGAAGACTCCTGCGAAAAAGCTGAAAATTTGTGGGGCAAGAGAACGCTTGGAAGCTGTAAAGCGTAACCGAAGCAACAATAAGATCATTCTTTCTTCAAAAGTCGAGGGTGAGAGAAAAAAAGATTCTAAAGAGGACGCCAAATTGAATCAAGACATTCCGGAACACCCTGCTGCTAAGCAAGGAGTGATTGGAAAGCATGCACCCATGGATATCGCGATCATAGGACTATCGGGGCGATTTCCGGGGGCCGACAATGTGGATACATTCTGGGAGAATTTACGTAATGGTGTCAACAGTATCCAAAAGGTTCCTCCAAAACGGTGGAATGCTGACGAGTATTACAGCCCGATTGTGGCGGAACCAGACAAATCCTATTGTAGAAATGGTGGGTTTTTATCCAATGTGGAAGAATTTGATCCAATGTTCTTTCATATATCTCCGATTGAAGCAGAATCGATGGATCCTCAGCAAAGAATATTCCTTGAGGAATGTTGGAAAGCATTCGAGGATGCAGGTTATTCGGATAAAGAACTAGCCAATAAGAAATGCGGAGTGTTTGTTGGAGCAGCACAAGGAGATTTTACTCAAAAACCAGGAAATACACGTTCTAAAAATACTGCAGAGGCATTTACCGGGGTGTCTTCGTCTATTTTGGCAGCCAGAATTTCTTATCTTCTGAACTTAAAAGGACCAAGCATTTCAGTTGATACGGCATGCTCTTCCTCATTAGTAGCATTACACCTTGCTTGTCTTAGCATCCTAAATGGAGACTGCGAGATGGCATTGGCAGGTGGAGTACGTTTGATGTTCACTCCAACACTCTTCTTACAGACCAGCAAGATGGAGATGTTATCGAAGACGGGCAATTGTTACGCATTTGACCATAGAGCAGATGGAACGATTATGAGTGAAGGCTGTGGAGTAGTAGTGCTTAAGCCATTACAGAAAGCAATTGAAGATGGCGATTATATTTATGGTGTGATTAAAGGATCAGGAACGAACCAAGATGGTAAGACCAATGGAATTACAGCTCCAAGTGCACAATCGCAGACACAGTTGGAACTAGATGTCTATGAACGATATGGAATTAATCCGAGAGAAATCTCTCTTATGGAGGCGCATGGAACAGGAACCTCATTAGGAGATCCGATTGAAGTGAAGGCATTAACAGATGCCATGAGAAAATACACAACAGATCTGCAATTTTGTTCGATCGGTTCTGTTAAGACGAATATAGGACATGCAACGATGGCAGCAGGTGTGATTAGTTTGATCAAAGTGTTATTGGCCATGAAACATAAGGAGATACCACCGCTATTAAATTATGAGAAAGAAAATGATAAGATTCATTTTGAAGAGTCCCCATTCTTTGTTGATACGAAGTTAAGACCATGGACAGTGGAGAACGGGAAAAAGCGTGTGGCAGCGATTAGTGCATTTGGATTCAGTGGTACGAATTGCCACGTTGTAGTGGAAGAGGCACCTAAATAAATAGCGAATGCTTCGATTAGGAGGTAATTTGATACATGATTACTCAAAAAGTTAATATATGGTGTAACAAAACTGACTGGCTGAAAAGTGAAGGAAAATGTGTAGAAGAAGCAAATTTAGTAAAAGAAGAATTCCCTTCAAAGAAGACTTCTTGGAGTTGGTATCCGATTGCTTTATCTGCCAAAAATGAGGATGCATTATATGCTAAGATTTGTGATTTAAGGAAATGGGTTCAAAAAGAGGCAGGGAATGTGTCTTTGGGAAAATTTCATATACACTCCTTGCATGCAGAAGCCATTTTAATATACGATGCGCCATGGTAGTATGCTCGATGGAAGAGCTGACAGAGTATCTTAATATATTATATGATTCGAAAAGACATGACTGTGTGAACCCTATGAAACGAATTTATAAGAGTGGTCGTGTAATGGGAGAGGATTTCAATCAGCTGACACAGACAATGAATCTGGTCAAAGACAGTTCATTTGAGGAAGAAGACGAGTTCAGCGCAATGAAGAGGCTGATGATGTTTTATGTAAAGGGAGCGGATATTTCGAAAGAGATATTCGCAAGCACCTCCTATCGTAAAATCTCGATGCCGACATATCCTTTTCTAAAGGAGACCTATTTGGTAAGTAATGAACCGGTCCCTGAAACAAGTATGGAATCAATCTCTGAGACAAGCGAGGAATTTAGCTGTAATGCAGTAGAACCTAAGAAATATCCAATGTTTGATTCGATTCGCTACGAGAAGGATGAAATCATATGCAATAAGATTCTTTCCAAACAAGACTTTTTCCTTCGGGAGCATCAAGTAGGAACAGAGATGGTATTACCAGGGGTAGCCTACTTAGAGATGGCACGCTCTGCTTTGGAAATCGCAATCACGGGAGTCACTGTGACAAGAATCAAAGAGGTATTCTGGTTAAATGCGATTCGGCTACAACAAGCTACGGAGCAGACTGAGGTTTTCATTCGATTGAAAGAGCAGGCGAAGGAAGAATATGAATTTCGGATTACTGCGGTAAGAAATGGCATTGAACAGGTTCATGGCTATGGAGTCCTTGAGTGCAGCGACAAACATGCAGTTGCAGAAAAGGTTTCCATCAATGATTTGTGTAAGGATTGCCAAGAAGAGCGAACGGCCAAGGAATGCTATGAGCAGTTAGAAAATCATGGACTCATGCTTGGAGAAGCATTTCACACGATCAAAAAATTGCAAAAAAATGATCATATGGCAATTGGTACCTTGTCGCTTCCAGACGGGCTTATGAAGGAGCATGGTTCTTTCGTCCTGCATCCAAGTCTTTTGGATGGTGCATTGGAGATTGTAAGTTGCCTGTTTTACGATAGTTATGGAGAAAAAGGGTCAGCTTCTCTTCCGTTTTGCGTAAAACAAGTAGACATTTATCATGCAATTCCAGAAGAATGCTATGCTTATGCAACTGAGTCTGAGGAGCAGATGGATCAAGCGGTCAGCTACGATGTAAGCATCTTATCCGTTGACGGAAAAATCTGTGTCACAGTTAAAGGGTTTGCATTAGTATATAAAAAGAGTGAAAAGCCTTTGTTCTATCAGCCGATATGGATGGACTTAGGTAAGCCGGACAAAACAGGTTGTCCAAAGAAAATACTAGTGTTATCAAAGGAGAAATCCCTAGTACAAAGCCTACGGGAAAATGGAAATGAGGTCGTGTTGCTTCAGAGGGCAGATCGTTTCCAAAAAAATGAGGCAGGCTATGAACTGGATGTCACTAAGAAGGAACAGGTCATTGCGTTATTAGATGAATTAGGCTGGGGAGGGAAGTTTGGAATCCTATACGTGACCACGGCAGAAGAAAATAATACAGAAAATTGGGAGCAATGCTTCTTTACAATTCTGTCTATTGCAGCTGCAGTCTATACAAAGGGAATCAAAGATGTGAGCTTTTTACATGCAACTGACCAGGTCGCAAGCCCAATCAACGATGCAATCGCAGCATTGTTAAAGACCATCCGTTTAGAATATGGTTCCTTTGTTGGGAAGAGTCTTGTAACCAACAATATAGTAGTAACTATCGCTTCCCTCTACGATTCCATCTTAGAGGGAGCAGGGACAAGCTATCAGTATGTCGACGGAAAACTGAAAGTGCTTACCTATGATGAGGCAGAAATGGAACCGAGTTTGTATCAGCCAGAGAAAGATGAGGTCTATCTAATTACTGGCGGTGCTGGTGGCTTGGGAAGTAA
>ENA-OYKI01000125-OYKI01000125.1-human-gut-metagenome-genome-assembly--contig:-NODE-125-length-15015-cov-61.598930_pt1 | contig 15015 bp, 10 predicted proteins | sample MGYA00244947_ERZ653067 | MGnify/ENA primary metagenome ERZ653067 (study PRJEB26926, sample SAMN06165622) | human gut metagenome | biome: ENVO:00009003; feature: ENVO:2100002; material: ENVO:00002003... | reverse complement strand
GAGACCGGGGAGTGTAAGAGGGGAAAGTAAGGAGGAATCACAAGAATTTATGAAAAAGTTACATACATATATCGGAAATTACTGGTATGGGTATTTGTTCGCAATATGTTCCATGATTATAGCGACCGGACTGGATATGGTTTATCCACAGATCACACAGCGGATCGTGGATGAGGTCATCATCGGCGGGAAAATGGAAATGCTCACCGGGCTTCTGGTGGGAATCGTTGCGGTTGGGATCGGACGCTGCATCTTTGGATACTGCAAAGAGTTTTCGTTTGACGTCTTAAGTTCTAAGATCGGCGCACAGATCCGTAAGGATCTGTTCCGGCACATTCAGACATTGTCGATGAATTATTTTGACAATACGAACACCGGAGAACTGATGGCGAGAGTCAAGGATGATGTTGACAAGATCTGGAATGCGATGGGATATGTCGGCATGCTGACGATCGAGGTCGTCATCCATGTGAGCATGGTGCTCTACTGTATGTTTCATCTGAACTGGAAACTGGCGCTGATACCGCTTGTGACGATGATTTCCTGCGGTGCGATCGCGATCATCATGGAGCGGAAACTGGATAAAATTTACGAGGATATCAGTGAGGAAAATGCGGTGCTGACCACGGTTGCGGAGGAAAATCTTGCAGGTGTGCGCACTGTAAAAGCATTTGCCAGAGAAAAATTTGAGATTGAAAAATTTCTGTCACACAACAAGCGTTACTATGACTTGAATATCAGCCAGTCGAAGGTGCTGGTAAAATATTACCCGTATTTTCAGTTTGTAGGAAAAGCACTTCCGGTAGCCATGACGATTTTGGGCGGTGTTTCCGTGATGCATGGAAATATGACGCTCGGAGCGCTGGTCGCATTTGTCGAATACAGCAGAAACTGCACCTGGCCGATGGAGATGCTCGGCTGGCTGACGAATGATCTGTCCTCTGCCGTTGCTTCTTATAAGAAGATCAAGAAGATTTACGGGGAGACGGCGATGATCAAAGATGAGGAACAGCCTGTCGTGTTAGAACAGGTAAAAGGGGACATTTCTTTCGAACATGTTTCATTTTCCATTGAGGGGAAAAATATCCTTTCTGATATTAACTTTACGGTTCCGGCAGGAAAAACCATCGGAATCATGGGTGCGACCGGTTCGGGAAAATCCTCAATCGTCAATCTGTTACAGCGTTTTTATGATGTGTCGGACGGCGCTGTAAAAGTGGATGGCACGGATGTGCGGAAACTTTCTTTAAAACAGCTTCGCAGCAGTATTTCTGTTGTATTGCAGGATGTATTTCTGTTTTCCGACACGATCGAGGAGAATATTAAGATGGGGCAGCGCAAGGTAATGCCGATCGATGAAATACGCAAAGCGGCAGATTGTGCACAGGCAAAGGATTTCATTGAAAAAATGGATGAACAGTATGCGACCGTCATCGGTGAGCGCGGTGTCGGACTTTCCGGCGGACAAAAGCAGCGTATCAGTATTGCGCGTGCCATTGCAAAAAAGGCGCCGATTCTGATTTTAGACGATTCCACGTCCGCGCTTGATATGGAGACGGAACATGAGATCCAGAAAACATTAAATGAATTAAAAGATACAACGAAAGTGATCATTGCGCACCGTATTTCTGCGGTCTGTCATGCAGATGAGATCATCTATCTGAAAGACGGAGAGATTGCGGAGCGCGGAACGCATCAGGAACTGCTTGCAAAGCGCGGACTTTATTATGAAACTTACATGGCGCAGTATGGCACGTTCTTAGGAGGGGAGGCGATGTAATGGCAGTCAATTCGTATCGTGAAGACGAATTTATGGAAAATACCGACAAGAAAAAAATCATGCGGCGGCTGTTTTCCTATCTGCTTGCGTATAAAGGCACGATTATTGCCGTGTTAGTATGTATGGGAATTACGGTGGCGATCTCACTGGTAAACCCGCTCTTGATCGAGGAAGCAATCGATCACTATATTGCACAGTCCGATCTGCATGGGCTGATTGGGCTTGGAATTTTTGCACTCGTGTTAAACCTGATCTTTATTGTGATGGTAAAACTCAGAATGTATGCAATGGCGGTGATCTCCAACAAAATTTTGCTTCAGATCCGCCAGGATCTCTATGAGCACATTCAGACGCTGTCGTTTTCATTTTTTGACAGCAGACCGACTGGAAAAATCCTTGCGCGTATCATCGGGGATGTCAATTCCTTAAAAGATGTGCTGGTCAATGTGGTCACAACACTGGTGCCGGAATTTGTGACGGTAGTCGGAGTCGTTGTGATCATGCTGGTAAAAGACTGGCGGCTTGCGCTTGCGTCTCTGTCCACGATCCCGCTGATGATCGCGGGAATCTGGTTTGTACAGACGGCATCCCACAAACGCTGGCAGATTTTCCGGAAAAAGGCATCCAACTTAAATGCCTACGTCCATGAAGATATCGCCGGAATGAATGTAGTGCAGAGTTTCGCAGCAGAGGATGAAACACAGGAGATCTTTGAAGCGTTGACCGACGAACACCAGAAATCATTCGTGGATGCGGTGACTTATGCCGACATGTTTGGCCCGGTCATCGATTTCTGTTGGGGAATCGGTGCGATGATGCTTTATCTGGTCGGCATCCGTTTTCTCGGATTTGAAAAAGTATCGGTCGGATTGTTAGTGGCATTTGGAACCTATATCAATATGTTCTGGAACCCGATCATGAATTTAAGCAACTTTTATAACAACCTGGTCACGAATCTTACCGCGGCAGAGCGTATCTTTGATATCTTAGACACCGATGCAGACATCGTGGATGCAAAAGATGTGACAGAGCTGCCGGATATTAAGGGAAGCGTCGAGTTTTACCATGTGAATTTTACTTACGACAAAGGAACACCGGCGGAGACAAAGGTGCTTTCCGATGTCAGCTTTTCTGTACAACCGGGTGAGACGATCGCACTGGTCGGTCCGACCGGAGCAGGAAAAACAACGATCGTCAATCTGATCAGCCGTTTTTATGACATTGAAGACGGCAAAATTTTGGTGGATGGTTACGACTTGACAAAGGTTTCCATTGAGAGCTTAAGGCGTCAGATGGGTGTTATGACGCAGGATAATTTTATCTTTCATGGAACAGTCCGTGACAACATTTTATATGGGAAATTAGATGCGACAGATGAAGAAATGATCGCGGCTGCAAAGGCAGTCAATGCGCATGATTTCATTATGAAAATGGAAAAAGGTTATGACACGGAATTAAAAGAACATGGAGCAGGACTATCCATCGGACAAAGGCAGTTGATCGCGTTTGCGAGAACGATGATTTCCATGCCGAAAATCCTCATTTTAGATGAGGCAACATCCAGCATTGATACACATACAGAACTTTTAGTGCAGCAGGGAATCGAGGCATTGCTTTCCGGCAGAACCAGTTTTGTGATCGCACACAGACTCTCCACGATTCAGAATGCGGACCGCATTTTTGTGATCGACAAGGGCGGTATTTTAGAACAAGGAAGTCCGGCAGAGCTGATGGAGAAAAAGGGCGCTTATTATAAACTTTATATGGCGCAGTTTGCAGGTCTGCAGGAGTAAAAAAATATTTGCTGCTCACACAGTACGTGTGAACGGCAGCAAAAACGAAACAGAAAATTTCTACAGGAGGATGCGATGTTTTTAACCACACTTTGTTATATCGAAAAAGATGACTGTTACCTGATGCTGCACCGGGTAAAAAAGGAAAACGACCTGAACCATGACAAGTGGATCGGTGTCGGCGGCAAGTTTGAAGCGGGGGAAATGCCGGAAGAATGTATGCTGCGTGAGGTAAAGGAAGAGACAGGTCTCACCCTGACATCTTACCGCGCGCGGGGCGTCATTACCTTTATTTCCAACGAGTGGGGTATCGAATATATGCACTTATTTACGGCAGACCAGTTTACCGGGGAGATGACTGACTGCGACGAGGGAGAACTTGTCTGGGTTCCGAAAAAGGAGATCAAAGACCTGAAACTGTGGGAAGGTGACAAAATATTCCTGCGGCTTTTGGATGAGTGTGAGGAATATTTTTCGCTGAAGCTGGTATACGAAGGCGATACGCTGGTCGATAAAAAACTTATCATTGCCGGGAAAGAACAGAAAGCAGAGTGACAGGCCGGTAACAAAGGAGAGAAAAATGATAACAAAAACTTACCCGGTCGGCACCCTGCCTGCTTATAAATATGTAGTAGTTTTATCTGAATATCAGGGCAAAATTTTGTTGAGCAGACACAAAAAACGCACCACATGGGAGACACAGGGCGGAAAGATTGAACCGGGAGAGACACCGCTTATGGCGGCAAAGCGTGAACTTTACGAGGAGTCCGGGGCAGTGGATTTTGAGATAGAGCCGTTGTGCGACTATTGGGCGGGAGAGGTGCAGACCAAAGAAGAAGGAAATGGACGTGTCTTTCTTGCAAAGGTAAAAAAGCTGTCAGCCATGCCGGAAAGTGAGATGGCAGAGGTACGCACCTTTGACGAACTGCCGGAAAAACTGACTTATCCGGCGATCACACCGACACTGTTTGAGCGGAAAAAACAGGGCATCGGGAAACGTCTGCTTTACGGCACTGGAAATCCTGCAAAATTAAGTCTGATGCGGAAAAATTTAGAACAGTTGCAGATAGAGATCGTTGGGTTATCGGATATTGATGTGGCAGTACCACAGGCAGACGAGGATGGCGATTCGCCGCTGGAAAATGCAAGGAAGAAGGCAAAGTGTTATTACGATGTTTTTCAGATTCCGGTGTTTTCCTGTGACACAGGTCTGTATTTTGAAAATGTCCCGGAAGATAAACAGCCGGGCGTTCATGTCAGGAGGGTGAATGGAAAAAATCTGTCAGACGCGGAAATGCTTGCATATTACAGCGGACTTGCTGCAGAGTATGGTGGTCTGCATGCATACTACCGCAATGCCATCTGTCTTATCATGGATGAGGAACATATTTATGAGTCGATGGATGAAACGTTCTCGAGCGAACCATTTCTGATCACGTCGGTCCCGCACCCGGATGGAATCCGCAGGGAGGGATTTCCACTTGACTGCCTGTCGGTGGATCTTACAACCGGAAAGTACTATTATGACCTCGATCCGGCAGAACTTGGAAAGGTTGCCGCAGAAGACGGAAGTCGGCGGTTTTTTGAAAAAATAACTGGTATTTTCCCACACAATATGTTATAATCCTAAAATGACTGTGATAGTCGTAGTACGCCCTTTTTTCCGAAAGACAGGCGAAACCCTTGAAAAACGGGGGTGCTCGACAGGAACATAGAATGAAATGAACGGAAAAAAGTACATCAAGTATTCATATAAAGTTTGAAGGAGGAAATGAGTAATAATGAGTGTACAGGTGGAAAATTTAGAAAAGAACATGGCAAAACTTACGATCGAAGTTGCAGCTGAGAAGGTAGAGGATGCAATCCAGGCTGCATATATGAAAGAGAAAGGAAAGATCAGCGTTCCAGGTTTCCGTAAAGGTAAAGTGCCGAGAAAGATGATCGAGAAAATGTACGGAGCAGGCGTATTCTATGAGGATGCTGCAAATACCCTGATCCAGGAGAACTACGCACAGGCAGTAGAAGAGAGCGGTGTGGACGTCGTTTCAAGACCGACTATCGAAGTGGTACAGATCGAAGCTGGCAAACCTTTCATCTTCACAGCAGAAGTTGCTGTAAGACCGGAAGTAAAACTTGGCAAATACAAAGGCGTACAGGTAACAAAGATCGATACAACAGTATCTGATGAGGAAGTTGCAGCAGAGCTTGAAAAAGAGAGACAGAAGAACTCCAGAACTGTTACTGTAACAGACAGACCGATCGCTGAGGGAGATACAGCAGTGATCGATTTCGAAGGATTCGTTGATGGTGTTGCATTTGAGGGCGGCAAAGGAGAGAATCATCCGCTTGAGATCGGTTCCCACTCTTTCATCGATACATTCGAAGATCAGTTAGTAGGAAAGAATGCCGGAGATGAAGTAGACGTAAACGTTACATTCCCGGAGAAATATCAGGCAGCAGATTTAGCAGGAAAACCTGCATTATTCAAAGTTAAGATCCACGAAGTAAAAGCAAAAGAACTTCCGGAGTTAAACGATGAGTTCGCACAGGATGTATCTGAGTTCAATACTTTAGAAGAGTACAAAGAGGACTTAAAGAAACACTTAGAGGTTCAGAAAGAGGACGAAGCAAAACGCACAAAAGAGGATGAGGCAATCCAGAAGATCATTGACAAATCTACAATGGAGATTCCGGAAGCAATGATCAAAACCCAGTGCGAGAACATGGTAAATGAATTTGCTCAGAGACTTGCTCAGAGCGGACTTTCCATGGAGCAGTATATGCAGTTCTCCGGTCTTACATTAGACAAATTAGAAGAGCAGGTTCGTCCGGAAGCTGAGACACGTATTAAGAGCAGTCTTGTATTAGAGCAGATCGCAAAAGACGAGAACATCGAAGTAAGCGAGGAAGAGATCGACGCTGAGATCGAGAAAATGGCAAAAGCTTATGGCATGGAAGCAGACAAGCTCAAAGAATACATGGGCGACGCTGAGAAAGAATCCATGAAGAGAGATATTTCCGTAACAAAAGCAGTTGATCTTGTTATGGAGAACGTAAAAGAAAGAGCAAAAGCTAAGACTAAGAAAGAAAAAGAAGCGGAAGCTGAAGAAAACGCAGAAGAAAACGCAGAAGAATAAGAGAGGCTTCGTCGAAAGCGGACAACATACAACAGACTGGCTCATTCGGGCCGGTCTGTTTAAGCATATAAGCAATAATTAAATTTTTATAAACAAAATGGATTGGAGGAAAACAAAATGAGTTTAGTACCTTACGTCATTGAGCAGACCAGCAGAGGAGAGCGTAATTATGATATTTACTCCCGTTTATTAAAAGACAGAATCATTTTCCTCGGAGAAGAAGTGAATGAGACAACAGCAAGTCTTACCGTAGCACAGTTACTTTTCTTAGAGTCAGAAGATCCTGGAAAAGATATCCAGTTATATATCAATTCCCCGGGTGGAATGGTAACAGCAGGACTTGCAATTTATGATACAATGCAGTACATCAAATGTGATGTATCCACGATCTGTATCGGACTTGCAGCAAGTATGGGAGCATTTTTACTTTCCGGCGGTACCAAAGGAAAGAGACTTGCGCTTCCGAACGCAGAGATCATGATCCATCAGCCGTCCGGCGGAGCAAAAGGTCAGGCGACAGAGATCCAGATTGCAGCAGAGAATATCTTAAAGACGAAAAAACGTTTGAATGAGATCCTTGCTGCAAATACCGGAAAACCATATGATGTGATCGCAGCAGATACAGAGCGTGATTATTATATGTCTGCGGAAGAAGCAAAGGCATATGGTCTGATTGATGATGTCATCACAAATCGATAGAATACGGAGAAACAGCAATTATGGCAGGAAGAAATGACGATAAATTCCGTTGTTCCTTTTGCGGGAAGACGCAGGATCAGGTTCGCAAGCTGATTGCAGGACCAAACGGTGCATATATCTGTGACGAGTGCGTGGATATCTGTGCTGAAATTATCGATGAAGAATTAGAAAATGATGAGGCAGCAGGTGAAGTGGCAGAGCCGGAAGAGCAGATTAATCTGTTAAAGCCGGAAGAGTTAAAGGCATTTTTGGATGATTATGTCATTGGACAGGATCAGGCAAAAAAAGTGCTGTCTGTGGCTGTCTATAACCATTATAAAAGAATCATGGCCGGAGATGACCTCGGTGTAGAGCTTCAGAAGAGCAACATTCTGATGTTAGGACCGACCGGTTCCGGAAAAACACTGTTGGCACAGACATTAGCGAGAGTCTTAAACGTTCCATTTGCAATCGCAGATGCGACCACACTGACGGAGGCCGGATATGTTGGAGAGGATGTTGAAAATATCCTTTTAAAGATCATTCAGGCGGCTGATTATAACATTGAACGTGCACAGCGCGGAATTATCTATATCGACGAGATCGACAAGATCTCCAAAAAATCTGAAAATGTATCCATCACCAGAGATGTATCCGGTGAGGGTGTACAGCAGGCATTATTAAAAATCTTAGAGGGAACTGTTGCGTCTGTTCCGCCACAGGGTGGAAGAAAGCATCCGCAGCAGGAGTTGATCCAGATCGACACGACCAACATCTTATTTATCTGCGGCGGTGCGTTTGACGGACTTGAGAAGATCATTGAGACCAGAATGGATCAGAAGACGATCGGATTTAATGCAGATATCCGTGACAAGAGAGATTACAATATCGGTGATGTGTTAAAACATGCACTTCCACAGGATTTTGTAAAGTTCGGGTTGATCCCTGAGTTTATCGGACGTGTGCCGGTAACGGTATCTTTGGATATGCTTGACAGGGACGCATTGATCCGCATTTTACAGGAGCCGAAAAATGCGCTGACCAAACAGTATCAGAAGCTGTTTGAGTTAGACGGTGTAGCGCTTGACTTTGACAAAGAAGCACTTGAGGCGATTGCAGATAAAGCGTTAGAGCGCAAGACAGGAGCGCGTGGACTTCGTGCGATCATGGAGGCTGTTACATTAGATCTGATGTACCACATTCCATCGGATGAATCTATTACACAGTGCCAGATCACAAAAGAGATGGTGGATGAACAGCTTGCGATCGAAGAACGTGAACTTGAAAAGATAGAGGAAAAACAGGTTGGATAATAAAGCGATGAAAATGCCTGCGGTGGCACTTCGCGGAATGGTCATCCTTCCGGGGATGATCGCACATTTTGATGTGAGCCGTGAAAAGTCGATTCATGCAGTAGAACAGAGTATGATGGATGAACAGAAGATCTTCCTTGTTGCACAGCGTGATGTGGAGCAGGAAGAGCCTGGCATCGAAGATTTATATCATATCGGTATTATTGCAGAGGTCAGGCAGGTCATAAAATTACAAAACAACATCGTCAGAGTTTTAGTGGAAGGAACAGAGCGGGCACAATTGTCCGCTTTTGTTTCTCAGACGGACTTTTTAGAGGTGGAACTCACGCGGTGTGAAGAAATTGATGAGGGATTGTCGGACGAGGCAAAAACGGCTATGGTGCGCAGTGTACAGGACACATTTGAAAAATATGTAACTGTCAACCCGCGTGTCGGAGGTGAAATGCGCAGACAGGTCAGGGAAGAAAAGAATCTGCCGAAGATCATGGATCTGATCGCCAACAATCTTCCTTTTTATTATGAACAGAAGCAGGAAATATTAGAGGCAGTTTCACTGACGGAGCGCTATGAAGTTTTGATGGCGCTTCTTTTAAAAGAAATTGAGATCACTGCGATCAAAAATGAATTCCAGGCAAAAGTAAAGAAACGTGTGGATAAGAACCAGAAGGAATATATCCTGCGTGAACAGATGAAGCTGATCCGGGAAGAACTCGGCGAGGATAATACGGAGTCAGATGCGGATGCCTATTTAGAACAGTTGAAAAAGTTAAAGGCAGACAAAGAAGTCAAAGAAAAGATCAGAAAAGAGATCTTACGCTTTAAAAATATCAGTGGAAGTTCTTCGGAGAGTGCAGTCAGCCGCGGTTATATCGAGACCATGCTGGAACTCCCATGGAATAAGGCATCCAAAGATAACAAGGATCTGAAAAATGCAGAGCGCATTTTAAATGAAGATCATTACGGATTGGAAAAAGTAAAAGAGCGTATGTTAGAGTTCCTTGCTGTGCGCAATCTGACGAAAAAGGGCGAGAGCCCGATCGTATGTTTAGTCGGACCGCCTGGTACCGGAAAGACGAGCATTGCCCGTTCCGTGGCGCGTGCACTTGATAAAAAGTATGTTCGAATCAGTTTAGGCGGCGTCCGTGACGAGGCAGAGATCCGTGGACACCGGAAAACTTATGTCGGTGCGATGCCGGGACGTATTGTCAATGGTCTGCGCAGTGCCGGCGTGAAAAACCCACTGATGCTGCTTGATGAGATCGATAAAATGAGCAGCGATTATAAGGGCGACACTGCATCTGCCATGCTTGAGGTGCTCGACGCAGAGCAGAACTGTAAGTTCCGCGACCACTATATCGAGGTTCCGATTGATCTGTCAGAGGTACTGTTTATTGCGACGGCAAATTCTGTTCAGGATATTCCACGTCCGCTGCTCGACCGTATGGAACTGATCGAGGTGAGCAGTTATACGGAAACTGAGAAGTTCCATATTGCAAAAGAGCATTTGCTGCCGAAGGTAAAAGAGAAAAACGGTTTAAAGCCGGAACAGTTAAAGATCAGTGACCGTGCGCTGCAAAAGATCATTTCCGGTTATACAAGGGAAGCAGGTGTGCGTAATTTAGAGCGCAGGCTGTCTGAAATTGCAAGAAAATCTGCAAGGGAAGTATACGAATCCGAAGTCAAATGCGTAAAAGTTACAGGTCAGAATGTAGAAAAATATCTTGGAAAAGAGAGATATACGTTTGATCAGAAAAACGAGAACGATGAGGTCGGAATCGTGCGCGGTCTGGCATGGACGAGCGTCGGCGGTGATACGTTGGAGATCGAGGTCAACGTGATGCCGGGCAAAGGCGAAGTACAGCTTACCGGACAACTCGGAGATGTGATGAAAGAGTCCGCACAGGCAGGCTTAAGTTATATCCGTTCGGTAGGGGAAGAATATCATATTCCAAAGAAGTTTTTTCAGGAAAATGACATTCATATCCATATCCCGGAGGGGGCAGTGCCAAAAGACGGACCGTCCGCAGGTATCACGATGGCGACGGCAATGCTTTCTGCGATCACACAGACTCCGGTCCGTGCGGATGTCGCAATGACAGGAGAGATCACACTGCGCGGCAGAGTTCTCCCGATTGGTGGCTTAAAAGAAAAGATCCTTGCAGCGAAGAATGCCGGAATCAAAACGATCTGCATTCCGAAGAAAAACGAGAAGGATGTGGAGGAAATTTCCTCAGAAATCAAAAAAGGTCTTGAACTTGTATTTGTGGAAAAAATGCAGGAAGTGCTGGAAGTGGCATTTGTAAAAAGGAGAAAAACATGGTAATAAAAAATGTAAACCTGGAAATTGTCTGCGGTGTGACCAGCAAGGTGCCGGATACCGCATATGCGGAGGTGGCTTTTGCAGGAAAATCAAACGTTGGAAAATCATCTCTGATCAATGCACTGATGAACCGCAAAGCACTGGCGCGTACTTCCGCACAGCCTGGAAAAACGCAGACCATCAACTTTTACAATATCAACGATGCCATGTACCTTGTCGATCTTCCGGGATACGGCTATGCAAAGGCATCCGAGGAAGTGAAGGCAAAGTGGGGAAAAATGATCGAGAATTACCTTCACACTTCAAAGCAGTTAAAGGCAGTCTTTCTTTTGATCGATATCCGCCACGATCCGTCTGCAAACGACAGAATGATGTATGAGTGGATGGTGTATCAGGGATTTGCACCGATCATTATTGCGACCAAACTCGATAAGATCAAACGAAGCCAGATCCAGAAAAATGTCAAAGCGATCCGCGAGGGCTTAAATGTACAGCCGGGAACCACGATCATTCCGTTTTCTGCAGAGACGAAGCAGGGGCGTGACGAGATCTGGAAGCTGATCGATTCTTTCGTGCTGCCGCAGGAAGAAAAATAGCCTGTTTAAAAATATGTCAGAATATGGTATGCTGAAACTATAAAAATTTACAAAAAGCAGAAAATCTTAACAGGAAGCAAACTCTTATCAGATTGCGCCTGTATGAGGTTCATGCTAAAATAATCACTATGACGAAGAGTCAGTATCGGAGGATAGCCATGAAAAAGAAAAAAATCGTAATAGCACTTGGTCATGAAGCACTTGGTACCACGTTACCGGAGCAGAAAGAGGCAACAAAACGCACTGCAAAAGCGGTTGCTGACTTTATCCGCGATGATTATCAGGTAGTCATTACACACAGTAACGGGCCACAGGTTGGTATGATCCATACAGCAATGAATGAGTTCTGCAGATTATATCCGGAGTATACCGCTACGCCAATGTCTGTATGTTCTGCAATGAGTCAGGGATATATCGGTTACGATTTACAGAATGCTATCCGTGCCGAGCTGCTGAATAAGGGAATTTATAAGACAGTTTCCACAGTTCTGACACAGGTTGTTGTCGATCCATATGATGAGGCTTTTTACAAACCAGGTAAGGTGATCGGACGTGTGATGACAGAAGAAGAAGCTGAGGCAGAGGAGAAAAAAGGAAATCATGTCACAGCAGTAGAAGGAGGATTCCGCCGTATTGTTGCGGCTCCAAAGCCAATGGATATCGTTGAAATCGATGCGATCCGTGCATTATCGGATGCAGATCAGGTTGTTGTTGCCTGCGGAGGTGGCGGTATTCCGGTACTTGCACAGGACAATAATTTAAAAGGTGCGAGTGCAGTCATTGAAAAAGACCTTGCAGCAGGAAAATTAGCAGAACTTTTAGATGCTGACATGTTAGTCATTTTAACAAGTGTGGACAATGTATGTCTGAATTACGGCACAGAGAATGAGAAACCTCTTTCGACCATGACTGTTGCAGAAGCAAAACAGTATATGGAAGAAGGTCAGTTCGGAGAGGATGACATGCTGCCAAAGATTCAGGCGGCCATTGATTTTATTGGAGATTCCGCAATCCGTTCCGTACTTATTACAAAGCTGAACAAAGACGGCACCTATGTGAGCGGTGGACCGGGTACGATGATCACGAAATAAACTGCCATTTTTATGGTAATAATAAGACTGAATCGATTGCCGAAAATAAATTTTTTTACGAGGAAAAAAGATGTTTAGAAAAACAAAAATTGTTTGTACTTTAGGACCTTCAACAGATAAGGAAGGTGTATTAAAACGCCTGATCGAAGAGGGAATGAACGTTGCCCGTTTTAATTTTTCCCATGGTGACCATGAGGAGCAGTTAGGACGCCTTCAGATGTTACAGAAACTTCGTAAGGAATTAAAGCGTCCAGTCGCAGCACTGCTTGACACAAAAGGACCGGAGATCCGCCTGAGAGATTTTACGGACGGAAAAGTCGAACTTAAGGATGGACAGACTTTTACCCTGACAACCGATGAGATTATGGGAGATGCAAAACGTGTTTCCATTACTTATAAAAACCTGCCGGAGGATGTAAAACCGGGAGATCGCATTCTGATCGATGATGGTCTGATCGGAATGGAAGTAAAAGAAATCAAGGTGACATCTGGCGCAAAGGCAGATAAAGATGGCAATAAGCCAAAAGATATCATCTGCCAGGTGTTAAATGGCGGTGTGATTTCCAACAGAAAAGGCGTGAACGTTCCGAATGTAGAATTGTCCATGCCATATATCAGCGAAAAAGATTATGGTGATATCGTATTTGCGGTAGAGCATGATTATGATTTTATTGCTGCATCTTTTGTCCGTACCGCAGATGATGTGCTTGCAATCCGCAAGATCCTTGCAGAAAAAGGCGGCGAGGATATCAATATCATTGCAAAAATTGAAAATATGCAGGGTGTACAGAATATTGACGATATTATCCGTGTTTCCGATGGAATCATGGTAGCGCGTGGTGATATGGGTGTTGAGATCCCGTTAGAGGATGTACCGGTGATCCAGAAGATGATAATTAAAAAAGTATACGATGCAGGCAAGAAGGTTATCACAGCGACTCAGATGCTTGATTCCATGATGAAACATCCGCGTCCGACCAGAGCAGAGGCAACTGACGTTGCAAATGCAATCTACGACGGAACCAGTGCGATCATGCTCTCCGGAGAGACAGCTGCAGGTATGTATCCGATCGAGGCTTTAAAGACTATGGTGCGTATTGCAGTCCGTACGGAACAGGATATCAATTACTTACAGCGTTTTAAAATGCGCAAAACCATGAGCAACCCGGATGTGACCAATGCAATCTCCCATGCGACATGTACAATGGCAGGAGATTTGAATGCGGCAGCAATCATTACGGTAACAAAATCAGGACGTACCGCCCGCATGGTTTCCAAATATCGTCCAAACTGTCCGATTATCGGAGGATGTCTGACAGAAAAGATTTACCGTCAGCTTGCATTATCCTGGGGTGTGATCCCGCTTATGATCGAGGAAAAGACACAGGCAGAAGAACTGTTTGACTATGCAGTCGATGCAGCAGAAGCAGCAGGAATCATTTCCAAGGGCGATGTTGTTGTCTTAACCGCAGGAGTTCCTCTTGGTGTATCCGGTACGACCAACCTGATCAAGGTGCAGGTGGCAGGACATATCTTAGTGGAGGGACAAGGAATCGGAACACAGAAGATTTCTGCAAATCTCTGCGTTTGTCACAATGAAGAAGATCTTAAAAACTTTAAAGTCGGGGACATCATTGTTGCAAAAGATACCAGCAATGCCATGATGACACAGATGCGTGAGGCATCCGGACTCATCGTGGAAGCATCCGGTGAAAACTGCCACGCAGCAATCGCAGGATTAAGCCTTGATATTCCGGTTCTGATCGGTGCTAAACATGCGCTTGATGTCTTAAAATCCAGTGCATATGTAGAATTGGATTGTGAGAACGGACTTGTGACAGCAAATTAATTTGCAACAAATTTTGATAACTGGAAATAGAAGATTAAAGTGAAAGAGAAAAGGATATGAAAGGCTCTAGAGAGGGTCTGCATATCCTTTTTTCCATATTCCGGTCCAGTATAGCAGATACAGGATTATGGCAGAGGTTCCATTACTGATTACAACGGAATACCAGACGGATGCCACTCCCATATGAAATACATTTGCGCATATCCAAAGAGACAACAGACGGAATAGCCATATCCGGGAAGCATCTACGAGCATTGTGATCAGTGTATGCCCACATCCCTGGAACAATCCCTGTGATACATTATAAAAAGCGTTTGTAAAGCACCAGAATGCAATAATGGATAAATAGTCTGCAGCCAGAGGGATGACTTTGGCATCTGTTGAAAAGAATGATACCATAGTCTGGGAAACAGGGCGTCTTGAAAAAATGAATCCCAGAATAAGTAAAAATAAGGTAA
>ENA-OYKI01000109-OYKI01000109.1-human-gut-metagenome-genome-assembly--contig:-NODE-109-length-15704-cov-16.843568_pt1 | contig 15704 bp, 29 predicted proteins | sample MGYA00244947_ERZ653067 | MGnify/ENA primary metagenome ERZ653067 (study PRJEB26926, sample SAMN06165622) | human gut metagenome | biome: ENVO:00009003; feature: ENVO:2100002; material: ENVO:00002003... | reverse complement strand
AACAGGAACACCCGGAACTGTGTATCGGTATTAAAACAATTAAAAGACTAATGATAAACAAGCGAAGAAGGAGGGAAATAAAACATGGCTAAAAATGAAAAAATAAGAATAAGATTAAAATCTTATGATCACAAATTATTAGATTTTTCTGCTGGTAAAATAGTTGAAACTGCTAAAAAAGCTGGATCACAAGTTTCAGGACCTGTGCCACTACCAACTGAAAAACAAGTAGTTACTATATTAAGAGCTGTTCATAAATACAAAGATTCTAGAGAGCAGTTTGAAATAAGAACTCACAAAAGATTAATAGACATAACAAACCCAACACCTAAGACTGTTGATTCTTTAATGAAATTAGATTTACCAGCAGGTGTTGATATAGAAATAAAATTATAATAACTAACACCTAAGATATTATCCTATAAGGTGATTATCTTAGAATGATTGCCAGATTAGGTAATCCGCTGTAAGAATTATAGGAGGTGCTAATATGAAAGGAATATTAGGAAGAAAAGTTGGTATGACTCAAGTATTTACTGAGCAAGGTGAAGTAATACCTGTAACAGTAGTTGAGGCAGGACCAGTTGTTGTAACACAAGTTAAAACAATAGAAAATGATGGATACAATGCAGTTCAAGTAGGTTTCGTAGATGCTAAAGAAAAATCTTTAAACAAACCTCAAAAAGGTCACTTAGCTGCAGCTAACACATTAAAAAAACATTTAAAAGAATTTAGAGTTGAATCTGTAGATGCTTATACAGTTGGACAAGAATTAAAAGCTGACGTATTTGCTGCAGGTGAAATGATAGATGTAACAGGAATATCTAAAGGGAAAGGATTCCAAGGTCCAATAAAAAGACATGGTCAATCAAGAGGTCCAGAATCTCACGGTTCTAGATACCACAGAAGACCAGGTTCAATGGGAGCTTGTTCTTACCCAGGTAGAGTTTTCAAAAACAAAAAATTAGCTGGACACATGGGTAGCGTAAAAGTTACAGTTCAAAACTTAGAAGTAGTAAGAGTTGACGCTGACAAAAACTTTATATTAGTTAAAGGTGCTATACCAGGAGCTAAAGGTTCAATAGTAACTATAAAAGAAGCAGTTAAGGCTTCTAAATAATGACTAACCTAAGAAAGGAGGATGCACAATGCCAAAATTAAATGTATTGAATATGAATGGACAAAATGTTGGTGAAATAGAATTATTAGATTCTATATTCAATGTTGAAGTTAACGAACATGTTTTATATGAAGTAGTTAAAAACCAACTTGCAAATAAAAGACAAGGTACTCAATCTGCAAAAACTAGAGCAGAAGTTAGAGGTGGCGGAAGAAAACCTTGGAAACAAAAAGGAACAGGTAGAGCAAGACAAGGTTCTATAAGAGCTGTACAATGGGTAGGTGGAGGAGTTGCCTTCGCACCAAAACCAAGAAGCTACAAATATACTTTACCTAAAAAAGTTAGAAGATTAGCTATGAAATGTGCTTTATCTTCAAAAGTACAAAACAACGAAATGATAGTATTAGATGCTTTAAATATGGAAGCTCCTAAAACTAAAGATTTCGCAGCTATGTTAAAAAACATAAACGCTGGTAAAAAAGCATTAGTTGTAATGGCTGAAAAAAATGAAAATGTAATAAAATCAGCAGCAAATATACAAGGTGTTGAAACTGCATTAGTTAATACTATAAACGTTTACGATATCTTAAAATACGATTCTTTCGTAATAACAACAGACGCTGTTAAAAAAGTGGAGGAGGTGTACGCATAATGACTAATCCACACGATATAATAATAAGACCAATCGTTACAGAACAAAGTATGGCTGAAATGGCTGAAAACAAATACACATTTGTAGTAAGCAAAAAAGCTAACAAAACAGAAATAAAGAAAGCTGTAGAAGCTGTTTTCGGAGTTAATGTTGAAAAAGTTAACACATTAAACTACGATGGAAAAGTTAAAAGAATGGGTAGAAGTGTAGGAAGAACTGCAAGTTTCAAAAAAGCAGTAGTTAAATTAACTGCTGATTCTAAAGAAATAGAATTCTTCCAAGGAATGTAATACCTTAATTAACGTAAGGAGGAAAAAAGATGGCTATTAAAAAGTTTAAACCAACTTCTCCTGCCTTAAGACAAATGACAGTTTTAGTTTCTGATGAGATAACAACAAACCAACCAGAGAAATCTCTTTTAGTTTCTTTAAAGAAAAACTCTGGTAGAAATGCTCACGGGAAAATAACTGTTCGTCACAGAGGTGGAGGAAACAGAAGAAAATATAGAGTTATAGATTTCAAAAGAAATAAAGATGGAATACCTGCAAAAGTTGCAACTATCGAATACGATCCAAACAGAACTGCTAACATAGCTTTATTAAACTATGCAGATGGTGAAAAAAGATATATATTAGCTCCAGTTGGAATAAAAGTAGGAGATACTTTAATGTCAGGACCAGAAGCTGATATAAAACCAGGTAATGCATTAGCATTAAAAAACATGCCAGTTGGTACAGTAATTCACAACATAGAATTAAAACCAGGAAAAGGAGCTCAGTTAGTTAGATCTGCTGGTGTTTCTGCTCAATTAATGGCTAAAGAAGGAACAAAAGCTTTATTAAGATTACCATCAGGAGAAATGAGATACGTTTCTATAGAGTGTAAAGCTACTATAGGACAAGTTGGTAACGTAGAACACGGAAACGTAGTTATAGGTAAAGCTGGTAGAAAAAGACATATGGGTATAAGACCTACAGTTAGAGGATCTGTAATGAACCCTTGTGATCACCCTCACGGTGGTGGTGAAGGTAGAGCTCCAATCGGTAGATCTGGACCAGTTACTCCATGGGGTAAACCTGCACTTGGATACAAAACTAGAAAGAAAAATAAAGCATCTAATAAATTAATAGTTTCAAGAAGAACTAAATAATAGATGATTAAATAGATTTAATAGGAATTTATTTTACTCAGAGAGGAGGAAATTAAATGTCAAGATCAACTAAAAAAGGACCTTTTATTCACGCTAGACTTCTTAAGAAAGTTGAAGCTATGAATGAATCAGGAAATAAAGAAGTTATAAAAACTTGGTCAAGAAGTTCAACAATATTCCCTCAAATGGTAGAACACACTATAGCTGTTCACGATGGAAGAAGACATATACCTGTTTATATAACAGAAGATATGGTTGGACATAAATTAGGAGAATTTGTTCCTACAAGAACTTTCAAAGGACACAAAGACGACGAAAAGAGTAATAAGAGAAAATAATACCATTCTGACTAAGGAAGGAGGAATAAAACAATGGAAGCAAAAGCAATTGCAAAATATGTACGTGTATCTCCAAGAAAAGCAGGACAAGTTTGTAGTCTTGTAAGAGGTAAAAACGTTGATGAAGCATTAGCAATATTAAAATTCACTCCTAGAGGTGCTGCTGCAGATATAGCAAAAGTTGTAAAATCTGCTAAAGCTAATGCTGAAAATAACCATGAAATGAACGTTGAAAATTTATATATAGCATCTATAGTTGCTAACCAAGGGCCAACAATAAAGAGATTTATGCCAAGAGCACAAGGTAGAGCTACTATGATAAGAAAAAGAACTTCTCACATAGAAGTTGTTCTAAAAGAAAAAAAATAGTCACAGATAGGAGGGAAATAAATGGGACAAAAGGTTAACCCACACGGATTAAGAGTCGGTGTTATAAAAGATTGGGATTCAAGATGGTTCACAACTGATAAAAAAGAGTTCGGTGCATTATTATTAGAAGACCACAATATACGTAAATTCTTAAAAAATAAATTATACTCTGCTGGAGTTGCTAAAATAGAAATAGAAAGATCTGCTAACAAAATAAAGTTAGACCTTCATGTTGCTAAGCCAGGTGTTGTTATAGGAAGAGCTGGTGCAGGAATTGAAGCGCTTAAAGCTGAGTTAGAAAAAATGACTAAGAAAAACATAATAGTAAACATAGTTGAGGTAAAAGCTATAGACAAAAACGCTCAACTTGTTGCTGAAAACATAGCTTTAGCTATAGAAAGAAGGGTTGCTTTCAGAAGAGCTATGAAACAAGCTGTTCAAAGAGCACTTAAATCAGGAGCTAAAGGTATAAAAGTTGCTGCATCAGGAAGATTAGGTGGAGCTGAAATGGCTAGAACTGAAGGATACAGCGAAGGAAATGTACCTCTTCAAACTTTAAGATCTGATATAGATTATGGATTTGCTGAAGCTGATACTACTTATGGAAAAATAGGTATAAAAGTTTGGATATGTAATGGTGAAGTATTACCAACTAAAAACGGAATAAATCCAAGAGAAGAAAGAAAAGATAATAGAAGAGACAGAAGAGATAACAAAAGAGATAACAGAAGAAGAGATTCTAGAGGAACTGATAGAAGAGGTCAAAGACCACAAGGACAAAGACCTCAAGGACAAAGACCTCAAAGAACTGAAAAAGGAAATAAATAATAGTTAGGTTCGAGGAAGGAGGAAACACTCATGTTAATGCCAAAAAGAGTAAAACGTCGTAGAGTTCATAGAGGAAGCATGGCTGGTAAAGCTCAAAAAGGTAACAAAGTTACTTACGGTGAGTTCGGTTTAATGGCTATGGAACCATCATGGATAACTTCTAACCAAATAGAAGCTGCCAGAATAGCTATGACTAGATATATAAAAAGAGGCGGGAAAGTTTGGATAAAAATATTCCCTCATAAGCCAGTAACAAGAAAACCAGCTGAAACTCGTATGGGTGCTGGGAAAGGTTCTCCAGAATATTGGGTAGCCGTAGTTAAACCAGGAAGAGTTATGTTCGAATTAGCAGGTGTATCAGAAGAAAAAGCTAGAGAAGCTATGAGACTTGCTGCACATAAACTTCCAATAAAATGTAAATTTGTTAAAAAAGAAGATTTAGAAGTAAAGGGTGGTGAATAGGATGAAAGCTAAAGAATTAAGAGATTTAACAAGCGAAGAGCTAATGAGTAAATTAAATGACTTCAAAAGTGAATTATTTAGCTTAAGATTCCAATTAGCTACTGGTCAATTAGAAAATACAGCAAGAATTAAGTTTGTTAAAAAAGATATAGCTAGAGTTAAAACTATCCTTGCTGAAAGAAAGTTAAACGAAACTAGAGCTTAATTTGGAGAGGAGGCTTTTTAAACATGGAAAGAGGAAGAAGAAAAGTAAGAATAGGCCGTGTTGTAAGTAACAAAATGGATAAAACTATAGTAGTTGCTGTTGAAGATTTCGTACGTCATGAGTTATATAACAAGCCTGTTAAAAGAACTAAAAAGTTCAAGGCTCACGATGAAAACAATGTATGTCAAATCGGCGATAGAGTTAAGATAATGGAAACTAGACCTTTATCAAAAGATAAAAACTTTAGATTAGTGGAAGTTATCGAAAAAGTTAAATAGTTTTGCGAAAAGGAGGTATTACGATATGGTACAACAAGAATCACGTTTAAAAGTTGCTGACAATTCTGGTGCAAAGGAACTTTTATGTATCCGTGTATTAGGTGGAAGTAAAAGAAGATATGGTAACGTAGGTGACGTAATCGTTGCTACTGTTAAAAGTGCAACACCTGGTGGAGTTGTAAAAAAAGGTAAAGTTGTTAAAGCTGTTATAGTTAGAACAAAAAAAGGCATTAAACGTAACGACGGATCTTATATAGCATTCGACGAAAATGCTGCAGTTATAATAAAAGACGACAAAACTCCAGTAGGAACTCGTATATTCGGGCCTGTTGCAAGAGAGTTAAGAGATCATGAATTTATGAAAATAGTATCTCTAGCTCCAGAAGTACTATAATAAGGAGGTGCAATAGGACATGATGCGTGTTAGAAAAGATGATACAGTTGTTGTTATAGCTGGTAAAGATAAAGGAAAACAAGGGAAAATAGTTAAAGTATTCCCTAAAACTAATAAAGTATTAGTTGAAGGTGTTAACGTAGTAACTAAACACCAAAAACCAAGTGCTATGAACCCACAAGGTGGAATAGTAAATAAAGAAGCTGCTATACACGTTTCAAATGTAATGCCAGTTGATCCTGAAACAGGAAAAGGAACTAGAGTTAGATTTGAAATGAGAGACGGTAAAAAAGTTAGAGTAGCTGTTAAGAGCGGAAAAGAAATATAATATAGCTTGAAAGGAGGGACCTTAAATGGCTTCTAGATTACAAGAAAAATATAACAATCAAGTTGCTCCAGCTATGATGGAGAAATTTGGATACAAAAATATAATGGAAATACCTAAATTAGATAAAATAGTTATCAATATGGGTGTTGGAAACGCTAAAGAAAATCCAAAAGGATTAGAAAAAGCAGTAGAAGAAATGGAACTTATATCTGGTCAAAAACCAGTTATAACTAGAGCTAGAAAATCAGTAGCTAACTTCAAATTAAGAGAAGGTATGCCAATAGGTGCAAAAGTTACATTAAGATCTGATAAAATGTACTACTTCTTAGATAAATTAGTTTCTGTTACTTTACCAAGAGTTAGAGACTTCAGAGGAGTTAACGCTAACGCTTTCGATGGTAGAGGAAACTATGCTTTAGGTGTTAAAGAACAATTAATATTCCCAGAAATCGAATATGATAAAATAGATCAAGTTAGAGGAATGGATATAATATTCGTTACTACAGCTAAAACAGACGAAGAAGCTCGTGAATTATTAAAATTATTAGGAATGCCATTTTCTAAATAATTAAAGGAGGGATTCCAGTGGCTAGAAAAGCGATGGTTGTAAAACAACAGAAAAAGCAAAAATATTCAACAAGAGAATATACTAGATGCTCAATATGTGGTAGACCACATTCTGTTATAAGAAACTTCGGTATATGCCGTATATGCTTTAGAGAATTAGCTTATAAAGGTCAAATACCTGGTGTAAGAAAAGCAAGTTGGTAAGATTTTTTTAAAAGTGAAAGGAGGGTTTCAATATGACAATGACAGATCCAATAGCAGATATGCTTACTCGTATAAGAAATGCAAACACTGTTAAGCATGAAACTGTTGACGTTCCTGCTTCTAACATAAAGAAAGAGATAGTTAGAATCTTATTAGAAGAAGGTTTCGTTAGAGGTTATGATGTTATAGAAGATGAGAAACAAGGAATAATAAGAATACAATTAAAGTACGGACAATCAGGCGAAAGAGTTATACAAGGTATAAAAAGAATATCTAAACCTGGTATGAGAGTTTATACAAATGCTTACGAAGTACCAAAGGTATTAAATGGATTAGGAATATCTATAATATCTACTTCAAAAGGTATATTAACTGATAAACAAGCAAGAAAAGAAAATGTTGGTGGAGAAGTAATCTGCTACGTTTGGTAATCAATCGAACTAAGTAAGGAGGTGCGACTATGTCAAGAATAGGTGTTAAACCAATAACAGTACCAGCTGGTGTTGAAGTTACTATAGCTGCTGATAATACAGTTACAGTAAAAGGACCTAAAGGAACTTTAACAAAGCAATTCGATGGTGCTTTAACTATAAAACAAGAAGGAAATGTTATAACTGTTGAAAGACCAACAAATAACAAACAACACAGATCATTACACGGATTAACTAGAACTTTAATAGATAACATGGTAATAGGTGTTAATGCTGGTTTCGAAAAGAAATTAGAATTAGTAGGTGTTGGATACAGAGCACAAAAACAAGGAAATAAATTAGTTATGAACTTAGGATACTCTCACCCAGTTGAGATGGTAGATCCAGAAGGAATAACTGTAGAAGCTCCAAATCAAACTGAATTAGTAGTAAAAGGTATAGACAAACAATTAGTTGGTAACTATGCTGCTAAAATAAGAGATTGGAGAAAACCAGAGCCATACAAAGGTAAAGGTATAAGATACGCTGGTGAAGTTGTAAGACGTAAAGAAGGTAAAACTGGTAAAAAGTAAGCCTAATTAAATAAAGGTTGAAAGGAGTGAGCTCAATGTTAAAGAAAGCTGATAAAAATGCTATAAGACTTCAAAGACATAAGAGAGTAAGAAGAAAAATATCTGGAACTGCTCAAAGACCAAGATTATGTGTATTCAGAAGTTCAAACAATATATACGCTCAAATAATAGATGACACACAAAGAGTAACTCTTGTTGCTGCTTCTTCTTTAGAAGCGGAAGTTAAGGGTGCTGTTAATCATACAGGAAATAAAGAAGCAGCTAAATTAGTTGGACAATTAGTAGCTAAGAAAGCTGTAGAAAAAGGTATAACTGAAGTTGTATTCGACAGAGGTGGATACTTATATCACGGAAGAATAAAAGAGTTAGCTGAAGCTGCAAGAGAAGCTGGTCTTAAATTCTAATTAAAAAAGGAGGGACATGCACATGCGTCAAATAATAGATGCGAGACAACTAGACTTACAAGAAAAAGTTGTTGAAGTAAGACGTGTTACTAAAGTTGTTAAAGGTGGTAGAAACTTTAGATTCGCAGCTTTAGTAGTTGTTGGAGATGAAAACGGACACGTTGGAATAGGTTCTGGAAAAGCTATGGAAGTTCCAGATGCTATAAGAAAAGCAGTAGAAGATGCTAAAAAGAATCTTATAAGAGTACCTATGGTAGGAACTACTATACCTCACGAAGTAATCGGACACTTCGGTGCTGGAAGAATAATAATAATGCCAGCTCAAGAAGGTACAGGAGTAATCGCTGGTGGTGCTGCTAGAGACTTATTAGAATTAGCTGGATTAAAAGACGTTAGAGCTAAATGCTTAGGGTCAAGAAATCCAAGAAATATGGTTAATGCTACAATAGAAGGACTTAAATCTCTTAAAACAGCTGAAGATATAGCTAAATTAAGAGGTAAAAAAGTTGAAGATCTTTTAGGCTAAGGAGGTAGTGTGAAATGGCTAAATTACAAATCAAATTAGTTAGAAGTACAATAGGAACTACTCCTAACCAAAGAAAAAACGTGGAAGCGTTAGGATTAACAAAAAGAGAACAAGTAGTTGTTAAAGAAGATAATGCCCAAATGAGAGGTATGATCGCTAAAGTTAGTCACTTAGTTGAAGTAACTGAAATATCTGAATAATTATTTACGAAATAAGAAGGAGGTGCAATCCATGAAACTACATGAGTTAAGACCTGCTAAAGGAGCAGTAAAAGCTAAAAAAAGATTAGGTAGAGGTACTGCTACTGGTCAAGGTAAAACTGCAGGACGTGGACAAAAAGGACAAAAGTCTCGTTCAGGTGGTGGAGTTAGAGTAGGATTTGAAGGTGGACAAATGCCACTAGCTAGAAGACTTCCTAAGAGAGGTTTCACAAATCCATTCAAAAAAGAATATACAGAAGTTAACGTTGAACTTTTAAATAGATTCGAAAATGGTACTGAGGTAACTGCAGAATTATTAAAATCTACAGGTGCTGTAAGTAAAATAGAAAAAGACGGTATAAAAATATTAGGACAAGGAAATCTTGAAAAAGCTGTTACAGTTAAAGCTGCTAAATTCACAGCTTCAGCTCAAGAGAAAATAGAAAAAGCTGGAGGAAAAGCAGAGTTAGTATAATCTGTGAATTCTAGCCATACTTGTGGGGTGATTACGTGCTATCAAAGATAAAACAATCTTGGAAAGTAAAAGATGTAAGAAAAAGAATTTTATATACCCTAATGATGATTCTAATATTTAGAATAGGTACTACTATACCAGTTCCTGGAGTCAATACCAGTATTATAAAGGGTATGGTAGGCAGCAACAGCCTACTTTCCCTATATAATATGTTTGTCGGAGGAGCTTTTAGTAACTTTACTTTATTCGCACTAGGTATAGGGCCGTTTATTACAGCTTCTATAATTATACAACTTCTTACAATAGGTTTTGATAGCTTAAAAGAGCTACAAAAGTCTGGTGAAGAAGGAAGAAAGAAGATGAATCTGTATACTAGATATACAGCTTTAGCTTTAGGATTTATCCAAGCTACAGGTATTACACTTGGCATTGTAAAAGGTGCTTTAGTATATAAAAATGCATTCTTCATTATTACTGTAATAGTAACTCTAGTTGCAGGCAGTATGCTTGTAATGTGGATGGGTGAAAGAATTACTGAAAAAGGTTTAGGAAATGGTAGTTCGATAATAATATTTGTTGGTATTATATCAAGAATCCCTGCTGATCTTATGGGAACAGTAGAAAATGTTCAAGATGGAAACTTAGCTTTATGGGCTGCTATATTAGTAGCTATAGTAATGCTGATAACAATAACTGCTGTTACATTTATAAATGAGGCAGTTAGAAAAATACCAGTACAATATGCTAAAAGAGTGGTTGGTAGAAAGTTATATGGAGGACAAAGTTCTCATATACCTATGAAAGTTAATCAATCAGGTGTTATGCCAATAATATTTGCTAGTTCACTTTTAGCTTTCCCACAGACTATAGCATTATTTATGGGCGAAAATGCTCAGACATTTGTATCAACTTACCTAAGTACAAGTTCAAACGTAGGTTTTTGGATATATAGATCTTTAGAAGTTCTATTGATAGTATTTTTCTCATATTTCTACACTACTATATCATTCAATACTGAAGATATAGCGGAAAATATGAAAAACAATGGTGGATTTATTCCTGGTATAAGACCTGGAAAACCTACAATTGATTATTTAAATAAAATATTATCAAAGCTAACATTAGCAGGAGCTGTATTCTTAGCTATAATCGCTATGATACCAGCATTTACAGTACATTTCTTAAATATTCAAATGGCACTTGCTGGGACATCTATACTAATCGTTGTAGGGGTAGCTCTTGAACTTAAGAGACAATTAGAGTCACACCTTGTTATGAGAAGTTATCAAGGATTTTTAAAATAAATTGGAGATGATAGTATGAGACTTATATTATTAGGACCTCCTGGAGCTGGTAAAGGTACTCAAGCTGCAGGAATAGTTGAAAAATACCAAATACCTCATATATCAACAGGAGATATATTCAGAAAAAATATAAAAGAAGGAACAGATCTTGGCAAAAAAGCTAAAGAGTATATAGATCAAGGTTTATTAGTTCCGGATGAATTAACTGTTGGCTTAGTTACAGACAGAATATCTCAAGATGACTGTAAAAATGGGTTCATGTTAGATGGTTTCCCAAGAAACGTATCTCAGGCAGAACAGTTAGATGCTTTCCTAAAAGAAAATGGAATAGCATTAGATAAAGTTATCAACATAGAAGTTGATAAAGAAAAATTAGTAGCAAGAGCAGTTGGCAGAAGAATCTGTAAATCTTGTGGTGCTACTTTCCATATAGAGTTTAACCCTTCAAAAGAAGAAGGTGTTTGTGATATATGTAAAGGTGAGCTTTATCAAAGAGCTGACGATAATGAAGAAACTGTATCAAAAAGAATACAAGTATATTTAGATGAGACTAAACCATTAGCTGATTATTACTCTCAAGTAGGTATAATAGCTGATATAGATGGTCAACAATCTATAGATAAAGTATTTAATGATATAGTAGCTGCTTTAGAAAGTAAATAATAATGATTATTTTAAAGTCTAAAGCAGAAATAGAACTTATGAGAGAAGCTGGCAAAATTGTTGCAGAAACTCATGAAGTTGTAAGAGAAGCTATTATTCCGGGAATATCTACTTTAGAGTTAGATAAGATAGCTGAAGAAAATATAAGAAAATATAATGCACTACCATCTTTTAAAGGCTATGGAGGATTTCCAGGAAGTATATGTGCTTCTATAAACAACAAAGTTGTACATGGAATTCCTGGTAATGAAATAGTAAAAGAGGGAGACATTATAAGTATAGATATAGGAGCCTATTATAAAGGATATCATGGTGATTGTGCAAAAACGCACGGAGTTGGCCTGATATCTGAAGAAAATAGGAGACTAATAGAAGTTGCTAAAGAGAGCTTCTATGAAGGACTTAAATTCGCGAAAGTTGGATATAGACTTTCGGATATCTCACACACAATACAAGCACACACAGAAAAAAATGGATTTTCGGTAGTTAGATCGTTAGTGGGTCATGGGATCGGTAGAGATCTTCATGAATCACCTAATATACCTAACTATGGTAAACCAAATAAAGGTCCTAAGTTAGAACCAGGAATGGTGTTAGCTATAGAACCTATGATTAACCAAGGTAGTTACCATGTAAAATGTTTAGCTGATGGCTGGACAATAGTAACTACAGATGGTAAAAACTCTGCTCACTATGAGCACACGATAGCAATAACAGAGGATGAACCTTTTATATTAACATCTTTATAAATTTGTTAATATAGTTGTTATCAAAAAAATTGCATTTAATTTTATTGATAGTATTTAAATGTAAAATGGAGGGCTGATTATATAATGGCCAAAAAAGATGTTATAGAATTTGAAGGTACAGTTATTGAAAACTTACCTAACGCTATGTTTAAAGTCAGACTAGAGAATGGACATGAAGTATTATGTCATTTATCTGGTAAGTTAAGAATGAACTTCATAAGAATTCTTGAAGGTGATAAGGTTAATGTTGAGCTTTCACCTTATGATCTTACAAGAGGAAGAATCACTTGGCGTAAGAAATAGGCTATGTACTAGTCTAAGGAGGGATAATAATGAAGGTAAGACCATCAGTAAAACCAATGTGCGAAAAATGTAAAATCATTAAAAGAAAAGGTAAAGTAATGGTTATATGTGAAAATCCTAAGCACAAACAAAAACAAGGATAATAAAATATTCCTAGCATAAAGTCTTATAATATGTTATAATGTTTAAATGTGACATTGACTGGAATGCGTTGGAAACACAATATTTGAATAGATTTTATGAATTTATTCAAATAAAAAGTTTAATAGTAAAAATAACTAAGTCGTAGGAGGTGCAAGTAATGGCAAGAATCGCTGGGGTAGATTTACCTAGAGAAAAAAGAGCGGAAATAGGCTTAACTTATATATATGGTATAGGTAGAGCAACTGCTAATGAAATATTAGCAAAAGCTGAGATAAATCCAGATGTAAGAATCAAAGATTTATCAGATGATGAAGTTAATACATTAAGAAGAATAATAGACAATGATTTCTTAGTTGAAGGTGACTTAAGAAGAGAAATTGCATTAAATATAAAAAGATTAAGAGATATAAAATGCTACAGAGGTATAAGACATGCTAAAGGTTTACCACTAAGAGGGCAAAAAACTAAGACTAATGCTAGAACTAGAAAAGGTCCTAGAAAAACTGTATCTCGTAAAAAGAAAAAATAATAAGTAGATAGGAGGGAAATCGAACGATGGCTAAACAAAAAAAGAAAGTTACTCGTGTAAGAAGAAGAGAACGTAAAAACATAGATCGTGGTCAAGCACATATACAATCAACTTTTAACAATACTATAATAACTTTAACTGACGTTCATGGAAATGCTATATCATGGGCATCTTCAGGACAATTAGGATTCAAAGGTTCTAGAAAATCAACTCCATTTGCTTCTCAAATGGCTGCTGAAACTGCTGCTAAAGCTGCAATGGAACATGGTTTAAAAAGTGTTGAAGTATTCGTAAAAGGACCAGGTTCAGGAAGAGAAGCTGCTATAAGAGCTTTACAAGCTACTGGACTAGAAGTAACAATGATAAAAGATGTTACTCCAATCCCACACAACGGATGTAGACCACCAAAAAGAAGAAGAGTATAATTAGGAGGTGTAATTATGGCAAGATATACTGGTGCATCATGCAGACAATGCCGTAGAGAAGGAATGAAATTATTCCTTAAAGGTGATAGATGTTATACAGATAAATGTGCTATAGTTAAGAGAAACTATGCTCCAGGACAACATGGACAAGGGAGAAAGAAAGTTTCTAACTATGGTTTACAATTAAGAGAAAAACAAAAAGTTAAAAGAATATACGGAGTTTTAGAAACTCAATTCAGAAATTTATATGAACGTGCTGAAAAAATGTCAGGTAAAACTGGTGAAAACTTATTAAGCTTATTAGAAAGAAGATTAGATAATGTTGTTTATAGAATGGGATTAGCTAACTCTAGAAAAGAAGCTAGACAATTATTAACTCATGCACACTTTACTTTAAATGGTAAAAAAGTTGATATACCTTCAATAACTGTTAAAGTTGGAGATGTTATAGCTGTTAAAGAAACTTCAAAATCATCAGCTAAATTCAAAGGTATAGTAGAAGCTAACACAAGAATAGCTCCAAGATGGATAGATGTAGATGTTCAAAACATGACTGCTACAGTTACTGCTCTTCCAAACAGAGAAGATATAGATCTTGAAATAGCTGAACACTTAATCATAGAGCTTTATTCTAAATAATAAGCACTTTTTAATAAGATTTTTAGAAAGTGTTTACCCTCAGTGGATTAATAAATTTGAAGGAGGGTTTTGTCCATGATAGAAATAGAAAAACCAAAAGTAGACATTATAGAACTTGGTGAAGATTATAGATATGGAAAGTTTGTCATTGAACCTTTAGAAAGAGGATATGGAATTACTATAGGAAATGCTCTAAGAAGAATATTATTATCTTCTTTACCTGGTGTAGCTGTAAATTCTATAAGAATAGATGGTGTTCTTCATGAATTCTCAACAATACCAGGAGTTAAAGAGGATGTTACTGAGATAATATTATCTTTAAAAGAACTTTCTGCAACTATAGATGGTGAAGGAAGTAGAACTCTTAAAATTCAGGCTCAAGGACCATGTACTGTAAAAGGATCAGACATAATCTGTCCACCAGATGTAAAAATATTAAGTGAAGACTTAGAAATTGCAACTTTAGATGATAATGCTAAACTTAATATGGAAATATACATCGACAAAGGTAGAGGATATGTTCCAGCCGAGGAAAATAAAACAGAAAATATGCCTATAGGTGTTTTACCTGTAGACTCAATATACACTCCCGTACAAAAAGTTAGCTACCATGTAGAAAACACTAGAGTTGGTCAAAAATCAGATTATGATAAATTAACACTAGAAGTATGGACTAATGGAAGCATTAATCCTCAAGAGGGTATATCTCTTGCAGCTAAAGTATTAGTTGAACATTTAAATCTATTTATTGACTTAACAGAGCATGTAAGCAATGTTGAAATAATGGTAGAAAAAGAAGAAGATCAAAAAGAAAAAGTTCTTGAAATGACTATTGAAGAACTTGATTTATCAGTTAGATCTTACAACTGTTTAAAAAGAGCGGGAATTAATACAGTTGAAGAATTAGCAAATAAATCAGAAGATGATATGATGAAGGTTAGAAACCTTGGTAAAAAATCACTTGAAGAAGTTATTCAAAAATTAGAAGAACTAGGTTTAGGTCTTAAACCAAGCGAAGAATAAGCGAGCAAAGGAGGGATTGGCGTGGCTAATTACCGTAAATTAGGACGTGTGACATCACACAGAAACCTTATGTTAAGAAACTTAGTAACTGACTTACTAAGAAATGGTAGAATAGAAACTACAGTAACAAGAGCGAAAGAAACTCGTAGAATGGCTGAAAAGATGATAACTCTTGCTAAAAGAGGAGATCTTCATGCTAGAAGACAAGTTTTAGCTTATGTTATGGATGAAACAGTAGTAAACAACTTATTCACTGATATAGCTCCAAAATATGCTGAGAGAAATGGTGGATACACTAGAATAATCAAAAAAGGGCCAAGAAGAGGCGATGCAGCTGAAATGGCATTTATTGAATTAGTATAGTAAATAGTTAATATATATAGAAAAAAGATTAAGTTTGATGGGCTTAATCTTTTTTTTAA
>ENA-OYKI01000102-OYKI01000102.1-human-gut-metagenome-genome-assembly--contig:-NODE-102-length-16226-cov-18.698596_pt1 | contig 16226 bp, 31 predicted proteins | sample MGYA00244947_ERZ653067 | MGnify/ENA primary metagenome ERZ653067 (study PRJEB26926, sample SAMN06165622) | human gut metagenome | biome: ENVO:00009003; feature: ENVO:2100002; material: ENVO:00002003... | reverse complement strand
AAGGGCACAGTCTGCGATGATGCGGGAGATTGCGGCGTCAAAAACCGGTAACTTCCGCGGAGTATGTCCGGACTGGATCTGGGCGGCTGAGGATTTCTCCACTGTGCCAAAGCGATGTATATCGCCGCGGTCTGGAGGATCGGCCGGCTCACTGCGCCGGCTTTCCTTATGACCCGGAGTGATACACCCGGCTAAGCGGATAAAACCAGCAGCCAGTTCGGAGCCAATTCGGCCCATGTACAACAGTACGAAATAATAAGGAGGAAAACCCACAAATGGCTAACGAAAGCATTCGCATCCGGCTGAAGGCTTATGACCATCAGCTCATCGACCAGAGTGCAGAGAAGATCGTCGAGACCGCCAAGCGCACCGGCGCTGCCGTCTCCGGCCCCATCCCTCTGCCCACCAAGCGTGAGATCGTCACCATCCTGCGTGCCACTCACAAGTACAAGGATTCCCGTGAGCAGTTCGAGCGCCGCACTCACAAGCGTCTCGTCGACATCCAGAATCCCTCTCCCAAGACGGTCGAGGCCCTGATGAGCCTGCAGCTTCCCGCCGGTGTGGAGATCGAGATCAAGCTCTGATCACACCCCATTATTACTTCCGTTGTACCCGCTTCCTGCCCGCCTGATCGAGGGCAGGGGGGTCACGTCAGCAGAGCAATGGCCAGCCCAATGAGCCAACTCTCCTGACCAATAACCTTTACAAGGAGGAAAACACCAAATGGAAAAGGCAATCATCGGCAAAAAGGTCGGCATGACGCAGATCTTTGACGCCGACGGCAAGGTCATCCCCGTGACCGTCGTCGAAGCCGGCCCCTGCACCGTGGTGCAGAAGAAGACTGTCGAGAACGACGGTTATGAGGCCGTGCAGATGGGCTATCAGCCCGTCACCGAGCGCAAGCTCAACAAGCCCGAGCTGGGCCACCTCGCCAAGGCTGGCGTGGAGCCCCTGAAGGTCCTGAAGGAGTTCCGCCTGAACGACTGCTCCACTGTCAATGTGGGCGACGTCATCAAGGCCGACATCTTCGCTGAGGGCGAGCACGTTGACTGCACCGGCATCAGCAAGGGCAAGGGCTACGCCGGCGTTATCAAGCGTTACGGCGCCCAGCGCACCCCCATGACCCACGGCGGCGGCCCTGTTCACCGTCACGCTGGTTCTATGGGTTCCACTTCCACCCCCAGCCGTATCCGCAAGGGTAAGATCGGCGCCGGCCAGATGGGCGGCGATCAGGTCACCATCGAGAACTTGGTCATCGCTAAGGTCGATGCCGACATCAACCTGATCGCGGTCAAGGGCGCCATCCCCGGCCCCAACGGCGGCGTGGTGATCCTGCGCAGCACTGCCAAGGTCCTGCCCGAGAAGAAGGGCGACGGCGCCGGCATCAGCAACAACCCGCAGAAGGCTTCTGCCCGCGTCAATCCGCAGAAGGCTTCCGCCAGAAATCACTAAGGAAAGGAGAGTATCGTAAATGCCTACTGCTAACGTTGTTAACATGGCTGGCACCAAGGTCGGCGAGATCGAACTGGCTGAGTCCATCTTCGGTATTGAGCCCAACCCCGCTGTCGTCCATGAGGTGGTCAAGAACCATCTGGCCAACTGCCGTCAGGGTACTCAGAGCTCTCTGACCCGCGCTGAGGTTTCCGGCGGCGGCATCAAACCCTGGAGACAGAAGGGCACCGGCCGCGCCCGTCAGGGCAGCACCCGTTCCCCCCAGTGGACTCACGGCGGCGTCGTGTTCGCTCCGAAGCCCCGTTCCTACAGCTACACTGTCAACAAGAAGGTCAAGCGCCTGGCTCTGAAGAGCGTTCTGAGCGACAAGGCCGCTTCCGGCGCCATCGTCGTGGTGGACGGCCTGGAGATGGCTGAGCCCAAGACCAAGACCTTCGCCGGCTTCCTGAGCACTGCCGGTGTGGCTGGCAAGGCTGTCGTCATCACCTCCGGCGTCAACGCCAACGTGGTGAAGTCCGCCCGCAACATCCCCGGTGTCATCACCACCCCCGCCACCGTGCTGAGCGTGTATGACATCATCAATGCCAAGGCTCTGGTCATCGACAAGGCTGCCCTGGCTACCATCGAGGAGGTGTTCGCATGATCGCTTATGATATCATTCTGAAGCCCGTCATCACCGAGCGCTCCATGGCCGGCACCGCCGACAAGAAGTACACCTTCTATGTCGCCACCAGCGCCAACAAGATCGAGATCGCCAAGGCGGTCGAGGAGATCTTCGGCGTCAAGGTCGCCAAGGTCAACACCGTCAACTATGACGGCAAGATGAAGCGTCAGGGCTACGGCCGCGCCGGCCGCCGCGCTTCCTACAAGAAAGCCACCGTCACGCTGACCGAAGACTCCAAGACCATCGAGCTCTTCGAAGGCATGGTGTAAGGAGGGTAACGAAGAATGGCTATTCACACTTATAAGCCCACGACTCCGTCCCGCCGCCACATGACGGTGTCCGCGTTCGAGGGCATCGACAAGAAGGCTAAGCCCGAGCGCAGCCTGACTGAGATCGTCAAGAAGAACTCCGGCCGCAACAGCTACGGCCGCATCACCGTCCGCCATCGCGGCGGCGGCAACAAGCGCAAGTATCGTATCATCGACTTCAAGCGCCAGAAGGACGGCGTGGCTGAGGTCCTCCGTCTGGAGTATGATCCCAACCGTTCCGCCAACATTGCTCTCCTCCAGTATGAGGACGGCTCCAAGGCCTATATCCTGGCTCCTGTCGGCCTGAAGGTCGGCGACAAGGTGGAGTCCTCCACCACCGCCGACATCAAGCCCGGCAACTGCCTGCCTCTGGCCAACATCCCCGTGGGTACCGTCATCAGCTGCATCGAGCTGCATCCCGGCAAGGGCGGCCAGCTGGTCCGCGCCGCTGGCGAGCAGGCTCAGCTGATGGCCAAGGAGGGTGACTCCGCCCAGATCCGTCTGCCCAGCGGTGAGTACCGCCTGGTCAAGCTGGACTGCAAGGCCTGCATCGGCCAGATCGGCAACATCGACCACGCCAACATCCACATCGGTAAGGCCGGTCGTAAGCGCCACATGGGCTGGCGTCCCACCGTTCGCGGTTCCGTCATGAACCCGAATGACCATCCCCACGGCGGCGGCGAGGGCCGCGCCCCCATCGGTCGTACCGGTCCTGTCACTCCTTGGGGCAAGCCTGCTCTGGGTTACAAGACTCGTAAGACCAAGGCCCGCACCGAGAAGTTCATCGTCCGCCATCGTAACGGCAAATAAGGAGGCATACTGAATGAGCAGATCTGTTAAGAAAGGCCCCTTCTGCGCCCCCGAGCTGCTGAAGCGGGTTGATGAAATGAACGAGACCGGCGAGAAGAAGGTTCTGAAGACCTGGAGCCGCAGCTCCACCATCTTCCCCTCTTTCGTGGGTCACACCATCGCTGTCCACGATGGCCGCAAGCACGTGCCCGTCTATGTCACTGAGGACATGGTCGGCCACAAGCTGGGTGAGTTCGCTCCCACCCGCACCTTCCGCGGTCACGTTGGTTCCAAGTCTAAGTAAGGAGGAGAGAATACAATGGAAGCTAAAGCAACTCTGAGCTATGCTCGTATCTCTCCCCGCAAGGTCGGCATCGTCTGCGACCTGATCCGCGGCAAGTCCGTGGCCCAGGCCCAGGCCATCCTGATGGCGACCCCCAAGGCCGCTTCTCCCCTGCTGAGCAAGCTGGTGAAGAGCGCCGCCGCCAACGCGGAGAACAACTTCAACATGGATCCCGATAAGCTGTATGTCTCCGCGACTTACGCCACTCCCGGCCCCATCCTGAAGCGCATGATGCCCCGCGCCCAGGGCCGTGGCTATCGGATCAACAAGCGTACCTCTCACATCACCGTCGTGGTGAGCGAGAAAGAATAAGCGAGGAGGTTTAGTTTATGGGACAGAAAGTCAATCCCCACGGTTTCCGTGTGGGTGTCATCAAAGACTGGGACTCTCGCTGGTATGCTCGCGACAATCAGGTCGGTGACCTGCTGGTCGAGGATAAGAAGATCCGTGAGTTCCTGAAGAAGACCCTCTATTCCGCCGGTGTTCCCAAGATCGAGATCGAGCGGAGCAACGAGAAGGTCCAGGTGTTCGTCCACTGCGCCCGCCCCGGCATGATCGTGGGCACCGACAAGTCCAAGAGCCAGGTCGAGGACATCGAGGCCGCTCTGGCCAAGATGACCGGCAAGACCGTGAAGCTCTCCATTGTCGAGGTCAAGCGCAATGAGATTGACGCCAACGCTCAGCTGGTGGCCGAGAACATCGCCCAGCAGATTGAGAAGCGCACCTCTTTCCGCCGCGCCATGAAGAACGCCATCTCCCGTGCGATGCGTTCCGGCGCCAAGGGCATCAAGGTCAAGCTGTCCGGCCGTCTGGCTGGCGCTGAGATCGCCCGCGTGGAGCAGTATCATGAGGGCACCATTCCTCTGCAGACCCTGCGCGCTGATATCGACTATGGCTTCGCTGAGGCCAACACCACCTACGGCCGCATCGGCATCAAGGTGTGGGTGTACAAGGGAGAGATCCTGAGCCAGTCTCTGCGCACCACTCCCCGCACCCTGGATCTGAGCAAGCCTTACCGCGAGCGCAGCGACCGTCCCCGCAACGGCCGCGGCCAGCGCCGCGACGGTGACCGCCGCGGTTACAACCGCAACAACAACCGCGGTCCCCGCAAGACTGAGGAAGGAGGAGATCGCTAATGCTGCTGCCGAAGAGAGTTAAGCGCCGCAAGCAGTTCCGCGGCCGCATGACCGGCAAGGCCACCCGTGGCAACAAGGTCAACTACGGCGAGTTCGGCCTCCAGGCTCTGGAGCCCGCTTGGATCACCAGCAACCAGATCGAGGCAGCCCGTGTTGCCATGACCCGTTACACCAAGCGTGGCGGTCAGGTCTGGATCAAGATCTTCCCCGACAAGCCTTACACCCACAAGCCCGCTGAGGTCCGAATGGGTAAAGGTAAGGGCAACGTGGAAAGCTGGGTGGCCGTGGTCAAGCCCGGCCGCGTGATGTTCGAGATCGCCGGCGTGCCCGAAGAGGTCGCCCGCGAGGCTCTGCGTCTGGCTATGCACAAGCTGCCTGTCAAGTGCAAGATCGTGACTAAGGAAGAAGGTGAAGCGTAATGAAGGCTACCGAAGTTCGCGCCATGTCCGTTGAGGACCTGGAGAAGAAGCTGGCGGATTTGAAGAAGGACCTGTTTAACCTGCGCCTTCAGAACGCCACCAACCAGCTCGACAATCCCAACAAGATCGGCGATGTCAAGAAGGACATTGCCCGTGTGAAGACCATCATCCGTGAGAAGCAGACCGCTTCTAACGCCGACTGATTGAAGGAGGAAATTGATTATGGAAAACAGAACTTCTTCCCGCAAGACCAGAGTCGGCATGGTCGTTTCCGATAAGATGGATAAGACGATCGTTGTGGCCATCGCCGACCGTGTGGCTCACCCCCTGTACAAGAAGATCGTCAAGAGAACCTATAAGCTGAAAGCTCATGACGAGAACAACGAGTGCCGTGTTGGCGACCGCGTCCGCGTCATGGAGACCCGTCCCCTCTCCAAGGATAAGCGTTGGAGAGTGGTCGAGATCGTTGAGAAGGCCAAGTAAGGAGGTGCCGAAAGCATGATTCAGGAAGAGAGCTATCTGAAGGTTGCCGATAATACCGGCGCCAAGGAAATCAAGACTATCCGCGTGCTGGGCGGCTCCAAGCGTAAGTACGGCAACATCGGTGATGTGATCGTGGCTTCCGTCCGCAAGGCTGCTCCCGGCGGTCAGGTCAAGAAGGGCGATGTGGTCAAGGCTGTTATCGTCCGCACCGTGCGTGGTGTCCGTCGTGCTGACGGCTCCTATGTCCGCTTCGATGAGAACGCCGCTGTTCTGATCAAGGACGACAACACCCCCCGCGGTACCCGTATCTTTGGGCCAGTGGCCCGCGAGCTGCGCGACAAGGACTTCATGAAGATCCTGTCCCTGGCTCCCGAAGTGATTTAAGGAGGGCGCCCGAATAATGAACACTATCAGCATTAAGAAGGACGACCTCGTCGTCGTCCTCTCCGGCAAGGATAAGGGCAAGCAGGGCAAGGTCCTGTCCGTCATTCCTTCCGAGAGCAAGGTCGTTGTGGAGGGCGTCAACGTCGCCACCAAGCACAAGAAGGCTACCAGCCAGACTGAGCAGGGCGGCATCGTGAAGAAGGAAGCCCCCATCTATGCCTGCAAGGTGCAGCGCGTCTGCCCCAAGTGCAACAAGCCCACCCGTCCTGCCCACAAGCTGCTGGCTGACGGCAAGAAGGTCCGCGTCTGCAAGAAGTGCGGCGCTGAAATCTGAGAGAAAGGAGCGTAACTTAGAATGCCTACTCTGAAAACGAAGTATCAGGAAGAGGTCGCTCCTGCTCTGATGAGCAAGTTCGGCTACAAGAGCCCCATGCAGATCCCCCGTCTGGACAAGATCATTGTCAACGTCGGCTGCTCCGAGGCTCGTGAGAATGCCAAGGTCCTCGACGCCGTCGTCGCCGACCTGAGCCGCATCACCGGTCAGCACGCCGTCATCACCAAGGCCAAGAAGAGCGTCGCTAACTTCAAGGTCCGTGAGGGCATGCCCATCGGCGCCAAGGTCACCCTGCGTCAGGACAAGATGTGGGAGTTCCTCGACCGCCTGTTCAACATTGCTCTGCCCCGCGTGCGTGACTTCCGCGGCATCTCCGCCGATTCCTTCGACGGCCGCGGCAACTATGCCCTGGGTCTGAAGGAGCAGATCATCTTCCCCGAGATCGAGTTCGACCAGATCGACAAGATCCGCGGCATGGATATCATCATCGTCACCACTGCCAAGACCGACGAAGAGGGCCGTGAGCTGCTGAGCCAGCTCGGCGCTCCCTTTGCCAAGTAAGGAGGGAGAACAAGAATGGCTAAGAAGTCTATGATCATCAAGCAGCAGCGTCCTGCGAAGTTCTCCTCTCGTCAGTACAACCGCTGCAAGCTGTGCGGCCGTCCTCACGCTTACCTGCGTAACTACGGTGTCTGCCGTGTCTGCTTCCGCGAGCTGGCTTACAAGGGCCAGATCCCCGGTGTGAAGAAGGCCTCCTGGTAATTCAGGGCCGTTTACCTGCGCACCGCTCAAGTACGTCAATCTGATGTCAGAAGTCAACGGAACACGGGGCTGGGGCTTGAAAGCCGCTGCGGAACGCCTTCCGCAGCCGGTCCTCAGAGCTTTCAGCTTACATTCCGTTGATACCCTGATATCTTGAACAGACAGAATCCCCTGTCTGTAACCTTTACAAGGAGGTCAAAATCCATGCATATCACTGATCCTATTGCGGATATGCTCACCCGCATTCGCAACGCGAACACGGCGAAGCATCCCACCGTGGATGTGCCCGCTTCCAACATGAAGAAGGCTATCGCTCAGATCCTGCTGGACGAAGGTTATATCAAGAACTTCCAGCTGATCGACGACGGCACTCAGGGCGTCATCCGCATCACTCTGAAGTACAATGGCAGCGAGAAGGTCATCTCCGGCCTTCGCCGCGTCTCCAAGCCCGGCCTGCGCGTCTACGCCGGTGCCGACGAGCTGCCCCGTGTCCTGCGTGGCCTGGGCATTGCCATCATTTCCACTTCCAAGGGCGTCATGACCGATAAGGCTGCTCGTGCGCAGCACATCGGCGGCGAAGTCCTGGCGTTTGTTTGGTAAGGGAGGTTACGAGATATGTCCAGAATTGGTAGAACTCCCGTGACCATCCCCGCCGGCGTCACCGTTACCGTCGCCGACGGCAATGTGGTCACTGTCAAGGGCCCCAAGGGCACCCTGACCGAGACCTTCAGCCCCATCCTGACCATTGCTCAGGAGAACGGCGAGCTGACCGTCTCCCGCCCCAACGATCTGAAGGAAACCCGTGCGCTGCACGGCCTGACCCGCAGCCTGATCCACAACATGGTGGTCGGCGTGACCGAAGGCTTCAAGAAGCAGCTGGAGATCAACGGCATCGGCTACCGTGCTGCCAAGCAGGGCAAGCAGATCGTCCTGAACGTGGGCTATTCCCATCAGGTCTTTGTTGACGAGACTGACGACATCTCTCTGGAGCTGGTCGATCCCAACCACATCAACGTGGTCGGCTGCGACAAGCAGAAGGTCGGCCAGGTTGCCGCTGAGATCCGTTCCATCCGTCCGCCTGAGCCTTATAAGGGCAAGGGTATCAAGTACGTTGACGAGGTCATCCGCCGCAAGGAAGGCAAGACCGGCGCCAAGAAGAAATAAGGAGGTGTGCCTAAATGATTAACAGACCCAATACCAACGCGCAGCGTCTGAAGCGCCATAAGCGCGTCCGCGGCAAGATCTCCGGCACGCCCGAGAGACCTCGCCTGAATGTGTTCCGCAGCGAGACCAACATCTATGCTCAGGTCATTGACGATGTCAACGGCGTGACTCTGGTCTCCGCTTCTTCCCTGGAAAAAGAGTTTGGCGGCAAGGGCGGCAACGTCGAAGCTGCCCGCAAGGTCGGCCAGATGGTCGCCGAGCGTGCCAAGGCCAAGGGGATCGAGAACGTCGTGTTTGACCGCGGCGGCTATATCTACCACGGCCGCGTCCAGGCTCTGGCTGAGGGTGCCCGCGAGGGCGGCCTGAACTTTTAAGGGGAGGAGGAAACACAATGGCTAGATTTGATAGAGATCAGCGGAAGGATGACATGATCGAGAAGGTCGTCTACCTGAACCGCGTCAGCAAGACCGTCAAGGGCGGTCGCGTCATGAAGTTCTCCGCTCTGATGGTCGTCGGCGACGGCAAGGGCAAGGTGGGCTTCGGCCTGGGTAAGGCCGCTGAGGTCCCCGAGGCGATCCGCAAGGGCATCGAGGATGCCAAGAAGAACATGATCACCGTTGCCATGACCGGCACCACCATTCCCCACGAGACCATGGGTGTCTTCTCCGCTGGCCGCGTGCTGCTGAAGCCCGCTCCCTCCGGTACCGGCGTTATCGCTGGCGGCCCCGTCCGTGCCGTCATGGAAGCCGCCGGTATCTCCGACATCCGTACCAAGTGCCTGCGTTCCAACAACCCCCAGAACGTCATTCGCGCCACTTTCGAGGGCCTGAAGGCACTCCGCACTCCTGAGCAGGTCGCCCAGACCCGCGGCAAGAGCGTGGACGAGATCGTGTAAGGAGGGCTTACGAAATGGCTAATCTGAACATTAAGCTCGTCAAGAGCCTCAATGGCCGCCATGCGAAGCACATCGCTACGGCTGCCTCTCTGGGCCTGCGGAAGATCGGTGACACCACCGTTCAGCCCGACAACGCTCAGACCAAGGGCAAGATCGCCCAGATCGGTTACCTGCTGCAGGTGACCGAGCAGCAGTAAGGAGGTGCACAGCATGAAACTTTCTGAACTGTCTCCCGCCGCCGGCTCCACCTTCGACGTCAAGCGCAAGGGCCGCGGCCACGGTTCCGGCAACGGCAAGACTGCCGGTAAGGGCCACAAGGGTCAGCTGGCCCGCAGCGGCCACACCCGCATCGGTTTTGAGGGTGGCCAGATGCCTCTGGCCCGCCGCCTGCCGAAGCGCGGCTTCCACAACATCTTTGCGAAGCCTCTGACCGCTGTCAATGTGTCCGCTCTGAACAAGTTCGAGGACGGCGCCACTGTCGATGCCCAGGCTCTCCTGGCTTCCGGTGTGCTGTCCAAGTGCGAATATGGCGTGAAGATCCTCGGCAACGGTGAGATCACCAAGAAGCTCACCGTCCAGGCCTCCGCCTTTTCCGCTTCCGCTAAGGAGAAGATCGAAGCCGCAGGAGGAAAGGCCGAGGTGATCTGAGATGTTGGAGACCATCCGTAACGCATGGAAGATCCCCGAGCTGCGGAAAAAGCTGCTGATGACTGCGTTCATCATCCTCATCTTCCGCCTTGGCAACAACATCCCCGTCCCCTATGTGGACACCGCTCTGCTTTCCAACTACTTCGCAAGCTCCAGCGCAACGATCCTGGGCATGATGAACGTCATGAGCGGCGGCGCCTTTGGCCGCGCCACCCTCCTGGCCCTGGGCATCCAGCCCTATATCAACAGCTCTATCATCATCCAGCTGCTGACCATCGCCATCCCCGCTCTTGAGCGGCTGGCGAAGGAAGGCGGCGAGGATGGCAAGAAGAAGATCGCTGCCATCACCCGCTATGCCACCGTGGCGATCGGCCTGCTTCAGGCCTTCGGCTACTACATGCTGTGCCGTTCTCAGAACTTCCTGACCGACACCGGCGTGTGGCCTGCTATCGTCGTCATCCTGGTGTTCACCGCCGGCTCCGCCTTTACCATGTGGCTGGGCGAGCAGATCACCGAGTTCGGCATTGGCAATGGTATTTCCGTCATCCTGTTTGCCGGCATCATCTCCCGTGTGCCCACCGCCGTGTTCGCTCTGTACACCGGCATCTACAACTGGGTCACCGGCGCGACCGGCACCAACGTGCTGCGGATCCATCCCGTCGGCGCCGTGGGCATTGTCCTCGGTATGCTGGCTCTGGTGGTGTTCGTTGTGTTCATCAGTCTGGCTGAGCGCCGCCTGCCTGTGCAGTATGCCAAGCGGGTTGTCGGCCGGAAGATGATGGGCGGCAACTCCACCAACATCCCCATGAAGGTGAATATGTCCGGCGTTATGCCCATCATCTTCGCCCAGACCATCGCATCCATTCCCGCTACCATCGCGGCCTTCGTGCCCAAGTGGCAGAACAGCGCATTCATGCGCGCGTTCGACACCACCAGCGTGATCTACTGCGTGGTCTATTTCCTGCTGATCATCGGTTTCAGCTATTTCTACGCCACCATTCAGTTCAACCCCGTGGAAGTGGCCAACAACCTGAAGAAGCAGGGTGGTTTCATCCCCGGCTTCCGTCCGGGTCGGCCCACTGTGGAGTTCATCAGCAAGGTGCTCAATAAGATCACCATGTTTGGCGCGCTCTACCTGTCCGTGATCGCAATTCTCCCCATCGTCACCGGCGCCATCATCGGCGCCACCTACCTGGCCATCGGCGGCACCTCGGTCATGATCGTGGTTTCCGTCGCTCTGGAGACCCAGAAGGCTCTGGAGGCTCAGATGATGATGCGGCATTACAAGGGTTTCCTGGAGTAAGGAGTGCGTAATATGAAGCTGATCCTGTTGGGCGCCCCCGGCGCCGGTAAAGGCACTCAGGCCGAGATCATCAGCAAGAAGCTGAATATCCCCACAATTTCCACCGGCAACATCCTGCGTGCCGCCGTTGCAAACGGCACCCCCGTGGGACTGAAGGCCAAGGAATATATGGACGCTGGCAAGCTGGTTCCGGATGACGTCATCATCGGCGTCATCACGGAGCGGCTGGCCGAAGCCGACTGCCAGAACGGCTACATCCTGGACGGCGTGCCCCGCACCATCGCCCAGGCTGAGGCTCTGGAAAAGGCCGGCGTGAACTTTGACGCCGTCGTGTCCATCGAGATCTCCGACGAGGAGATCGAACAGCGCATGACCGGCCGCCGCACCTGCATCAAGTGCGGCGCCACCTACCACGTCGTCGCCGCGCCCCCCAAGCAGGAGGGCATCTGCGACAAGTGCGGCAGTGTGCTGGAGCAGCGCAAGGACGACAAGCCCGAGACCGTCAAGGCCCGCCTGGTGACCTATCATCAGGAGACCGAGCCCCTCAAGGACTTCTATGCCAAGCGCGGGGTGCTGAAGAGCATCCAGAATCAGCCCACCATCGAGGCCACGAACGCGGTTATCATGGAGGTGCTGAAGTGATTAAGGGCAACTGCTTGTCTTTCACCCCCCATCAGATCGACCTGATGCGCAAAGCGGGGCGGCTGACAGCGATGGCGCGTGCCTACGCGGGCACGTTGATCCAGCCCGGCATCACGACTCGGGACATCGATCACGAGGTTGAGAAATTTATCAAGAAGCACGGTGGTTATCCTTCCTTCTATCACCTGTATGGCTTCAAGGGCGCCTGCTGCATCTCCGTCAATGATGAGATCATCCACGGCGTACCCGGCGGCTATAAGCTGAAGGAGGGCGACATCGTCTCGGTAGACGTGGGCGCCTGCATTGGCGACTACCACCTGGATCGCAATAAATGCGTGACCGGCGGTTACCACGGCGACTGCTGCGGCACCTTTGCCTGCGGAGAGATCTCTCCCGAGGCAAAGCGGCTCATCGAAGTGACGGAACAGAGCTTCTGGAAGGGCTTCGAGCAGGCCAGATCCGGCAACCGAGTATACGATATTTCTCGCGCGGTGCAGACCTACGCGGAGGAAAACGGCTACAGCCTGGTCCGGGAGTACACCGGCCACGGAATTGGCCATACCGTCCACGAGGATCCGGAGGTCCCGAATTATGTGCCCGAAAGCGGCAGAAATGAACGCCTTGTCCCCAATATGGTCATCTGCGTGGAGCCGATGGTGAACGCCGGTACGGCGGACATCCGGAACAAGTGGATGCCGGACGGATGGGCGGTGCCCATGACTGCCGACCATAAGCTGGCGGCACATTACGAAAACACCATTCTCATCACCGAAGCCGGGCCGGAGATCCTGACCCGCTGCGACGAGGATTGAGTATGGCATATACCAAAGGCGAAATCGTTCTTTCCCTGAAAGGCCATGACGCCGGCGGACTGTTCTGCGTGCTGGACGCGCAGGACGGCTTTGTCCGGATCGTGGACGGCAAGGGGAGAAAGCTGGCTGCCCCGAAGCGCAAGCGCGAGAGTCATCTCAGACGGGCAGGAACCAGCGCACATCCGGCAATCGTCAGATTGCAAAGAGGCGAAGGCGTCAGCGACCGGGCTATCCGGCAGGCGCTTGCAGCCTTCCGCGATTCAGAACAGACCAGTATGGAGGGAAACCATTTTGTCTAAGAGTGATATGATCGAGCTCGAGGGTGTCGTCGTCGAGACCCTGCCCAACACCACCTTCAAAGTGGACATCGGCAATGGCCATGTGATCCAGGCCGGCATTTCCGGCAAGCTCCGCATGAACTATATCCGTATCCTCCAGGGCGATAAGGTGACGGTCCAGATGTCCCCTTATGATCTGACCCGCGGCCGGATCACCTGGAGAAGCAAATAAGGTCGCTCCGTACCGCTTCGGCGGCGGAGCTTCCGCCCTTCCGGCAGCACAGCCGGGAAGCGCGGCATACGCCCTCTGGACAAGGGAACGGCGCCGCGCAGCAAAACAGGAGGTAAAACGATGAAAGTAAGACCGTCCGTTAAGCCTATGTGCGAAAAGTGCAAAGTCATTAAGCGCAAGGGCAGAGTTATGGTGATTTGTGAGAATCCCAAGCATAAGCAGAGACAGGGTTAAGGAGGTGTATTGATAATATGGCACGTATTGCTGGTATTGACCTGCCGAAGGACAAGCGAATTGAGATCGGCCTGACTTATATCTATGGTATCGGCCGCACCAGTGCGGACAAGATTCTGGCCGCCACTGGCATCAGCCCCGACACCCGCGTTCGGGACCTGACCGAGGATCAGGAACAGCTGCTCCGCGATGAGATCGACAAGAACTATATGGTGGAAGGTGACCTGCGCCGCAATGTGGCTATGGACATCAAGCGCCTCATTGAGATCGGCTCCTATCGCGGTATGCGTCACCGCAAGAGCCTGCCCGTCCGTGGTCAGCGTTCCAAGACCAACGCCCGTACCCGTAAGGGCCCCAAGAAGACCATCGCGAATAAGAAGAAGTAAGGAGGGATAAGCAATGGCAAACGTTAAGAAGAAGGCCGCGACGAAGAAGCGTCGCGATCGTAAGGTCGTCGAGAAGGGTGCCGTGCATATCCGCTCTTCTTTCAACAACACCATGGTCACCGTGACCGACGCTCAGGGCAATGCGCTGTCTTGGGCTTCCTCCGGTGAGCTGGGCTTCCGCGGTTCCCGTAAGTCCACCCCCTATGCCGCCCAGATGGCCGCTGAGACCGCTGCCAAGGCCGCTATGGAGTATGGACTGAAGACCGTCGAGGTTTTCGTGAAGGGTCCCGGCGCCGGCCGTGAGGCTGCCATCCGCGCCCTGCAGGCCGTGGGTCTGGAAGTCACTCTGATCAAGGATGTTACCCCCATCCCCCACAACGGCTGCCGTCCTCCCAAAAGAAGACGCGTCTGAGAATCGAAAAGGAGGAAAAGTATTATGGCAAAGAATACGCAGCCGATCGCCAAGCGGTGCAAGGCTCTGGGCCTGTCTCCCGCTGTCCTTGGCTATGCTAAGAAGACCACCGAGCGCGGTTCCGCTAACCAGCAGCGCAAGAAGAAGAGCGAGTATGCGACTCAGCTGAATGAGAAGCAGAAGGTCAAGTTCGTCTACGGCATGCTGGAGAAGCAGTTCCGCTCCTACTATCAGCGCGCTGAGCGTATGCCCGGCAAGGCTGGCGAGAACCTGCTGGTTCTCTGCGAGCGCCGCCTGGACAACGTTGTCTTCCGCGCCGGTTTCGCCCTGACCCGCCACGAGGCCCGTCAGCTGGTGAACCATGGCCATTTCACCGTCAACGGCAAGAAGTGCAACATTCCTTCTTTCCAGGTGAAGGCCGGCGACGTGATCGCCGTTCGTGACTCCAGCCGTTCTTCCAAGGTGTTCAAGCGCTTCGTGGGCGAGGACGCCGTGTCCGTGCCCGCCGCTCCCCAGTGGATCGAGCGCGACAAGAACGAGCTGAAGGCCACCGTTACCAAGCTTCCTGTGCGCGAGGATATCGACTTCCCTGTGGAGGAGCACCTCATCGTCGAGTTGTACTCCAAGTAATAAGTGACCCTCAGAGTAAAATTGATGAGCTAACACCAACGGGGCGGACGCCCCCCGTCCGCCCTAGAAACGAGGAGGGTAAACTGTATGGTAGAAATCGAAAAACCCCGCATCAAATGCATCGAAAACCCCGGCGACGTTTCCTACGGCAAGTATGTCGTGGAGCCTCTGGAGCGCGGCTATGGCACTACCCTCGGCAACGCCCTGCGCCGCATTCTCCTCTCCTCTCTCCCCGGTACGGCTGTGACCAGCATCAAGATCTCCGGCGTGCAGCATGAGTTCACCACCATCCCCGGTGTGAAGGAAGATGTCACCGACATCGTGCTGAACGTGAAGAAGATCATCAGCAAGCTGCATTCCAACGGCCCCAAGACCGTGTATATCGAGTGCAGCGGCGAGTGCGAAGTCACTGCCGGCGACATCAAGTCCGACGGCGAGGTGGAGATCCTGAATCCCGACCTGCACATCGCCACTCTGGGTCCTGACGCCACTCTGAACATGGAGCTGACCCTCAACCATGGCCGCGGCTATGTCTCCGCTGATCGGAACAAGCCCGCGCAGAGTGTCATCGGCGTGATCCCCGTAGACTCCATCTACACCCCGGTGCACAAGGTCAACTACACGGTGGAGAACACCCGTGTGGGCAACATGACCGACTTTGATAAGCTGACCCTTGAGATCTGGACCGACGGAACCATTTCCGCTCGCGATGCCGTCTCTCTGGGCGCCAAGATCCTGTGCGATCACTTCACCCTGTTCACTGACCTCTCTGAGGTCATGGGCAAGAGCTCCACTGTTGTGGAGACCACGGAGAAGACCCAGGACAAGGTGCTGGAGCTGACCATCGAGGAGCTGGATCTGAGCGTCCGCAGCTTCAACTGCCTCAAGCGCGCCAACATCAACACCGTGGCGGATCTGATCTCTAAGACCGAAGAGGACATGATGAAGGTCCGTAATCTGGGCCGGAAGTCCCTGGAAGAGGTCATCAACAAGCTGGCTCAGATGGGTCTGTCCCTGGCCAGCGAGGACAACACCTAATCGAAACGTCTATACAAAGTATGGCTTGCCCGCCCGCACGGGAGGGTGAGCCCGCGAAGGAGTGAATCAAATGCCTAGCAATCGGAAGCTCGGTAAGCCCACCGACCAGCGCATGGCTATGCTGCGCGGCCTGGTCGCCGACCTGCTCAACTACGGTCAGATCAAGACGACCGTCACCCGCGCCAAGGAGGTTCAGCCTCTGGCCGAGAAGATGATCACCCTGGCCAAGGACAACACCCTGGCCTCCTACCGTCAGGCTCTGGCCTTCATCCCTCAGGAGGACGTGGCCAAGAAGCTGTTCGACCAGATCGGCCCCAAGTATGCTGACCGCAATGGTGGTTACACCCGCATCGTCCGCATCGGGCCCCGCCGCGGTGATGCCGCCGAGATGGCCATCATCGAGCTGGTGTGATCTGATTTTTTCGGAAATCATCATAACAGGAGAGCGCACTGCAAATGCAGTGCGCTCTTTTTTGAA
>ENA-OYKI01000048-OYKI01000048.1-human-gut-metagenome-genome-assembly--contig:-NODE-48-length-20526-cov-20.830687_pt1 | contig 20526 bp, 18 predicted proteins | sample MGYA00244947_ERZ653067 | MGnify/ENA primary metagenome ERZ653067 (study PRJEB26926, sample SAMN06165622) | human gut metagenome | biome: ENVO:00009003; feature: ENVO:2100002; material: ENVO:00002003... | reverse complement strand
TACGAACAATTCTCATACATTTCTTGTTAAAAGCATTTTAAAACAACAAAAGATTTCCATTTCTTGGGAATTATAGCTACTTTTGCAACCAAATGGGGATCTCTTACTAAGAGAACCCCAAAAATGAAGCTTCAACAAGCCTTCATTTTAGAAGTACAAATGATAAATAATTTATGTTTTGATGCAAATCTGTCATGATGCGGATTTGGGTACTGAATACTCCTTTCCGCAGAATCAAAACATAACGGGTAAAGCGCCTAGGTTACTGCCATGCAGTTCAATCGCTTCCTGCCCAGACCAGGGGTCAGATCTGATAACCACGTCACAGACGGGGGAAGAGAAAGAATATCCTGATCACAAGTGGTATTATATGTTCCTGCGCAACAGAGAGTTGAAACGCTATATCGAAATCTTTACCGGCAGGAGGGCTGTGATGATTAATACCCGGTCTGGCATAAAGGAAGAAAGATATTTCTGCTTCAAAGTGTTTTCATATACCTCTGCTGATCATAAAAGACGTTTTGAACGGTGTCCTTATAGCAAGGAAGAATATGCGGCCCGTCGGGAGTCTGCCTTTGCTGTAAAGGAGGCGTTTGCGACAGGCTCTGTACAGAAGTTGAACGCTTTGACGGATGAAAAGGAAATCACGGGTGATGGTTATCTGTTTGTATGTGCCCCGTTGGATGAATTGAATCTCATCCTTGCCCATCTGTTCCCCCGGCAGTATCTTGCAAAAGACCGCAATTCCTATAGCGTGGCTGTTATTCCCCATAGACAGATGGAAGAATTTATTTATCTGTATGAATCCATGCCTTATAACATTGAACTGATGGATAAGCCTCTTGAGGAGTATATTCAGAAAAAGCAGAAGATACGTATTACGGGTGGTGTTTTTCAAGGGAAGGAGGGGTGTATCATGCGTCTGCATCGGAATACAAAGCTGGTGTTTGCTTTTGGTAATATGACGGTGGCTATTAGTTATCTTCAGGCTTTTCCGTTTGAGAAGGTGGAGTGATGGATTTATTGATTTGTCTAAATATGGTATATGAAAATTGATAAATAATTTTAGTATACAGCTGTGTACCATAATATCGATTTATAAAGTATTTTGGTCTGTAATATTTGAAGAGGTCTTTCTCAAGCGGTACTTAGTTGTATCGGTTATAATAATTTATTGTCGATTGCTATTGGGATGCCCTCAGAATAAATATTAAAAAATAATTAAACTTTTGTCCAAAGTTATAAGAAAAGCACTTAAATGTAGTTCTTTCTTGTTGGAGATTTGAATACTTTCGAGATGTAGTTTTAGCATATACGTATGACGGAGTATATGCTATCGATAATTTGCAAGGTTTATTAATATTCTAATATCTGAAATTTTTTCAAGCAGATATATTGGGATTTGCTTATTAAAATAACCTGTTTTCGATGACTGTAGGTGTAAATTATAGTAAACACAAAAACTCCTAGCTTAGATGTTTTTTGAAAATAAAATGCTGAAATGTATACTTCATTATAAAAATGTTAAAAACGGACGTTAATTTTGATTCTTATGATCAGCAATTTTTCCAATAATAAACGTATAGCCAAAAATACCTTGATTCTTTATGTAAGAATGCTTTTCATGATGTTGGTTGCACTTTATACGTCACGTGTTATACTTAATGTTTTGGGAGTAGAAGATTTTGGTATTTATAATGTTGTAGGAGGGCTAGTTTCTATGTTTGCTCTTGTATCTGGAGCCATATCTATATCAATTTCGCGTTTTATCACATTTGAATTAGGCAGAAACAATCAAAAAGAACTTAATATCGTATTTTCATCGGCTATTATTATTCAGATTGTTATATGTTTATTATTTATATTGTTAGCTGAAACATTAGGACTTTGGTTTTTAAATACAAAGATGTCTTTTCCAGAAGGACGTATGTGCGCTACAAATGTTATCTTTCAATTTTCTGTTGCCACATTTTGTGTTAATCTCATTAGTATTCCTTATAATGCAGCGATTATAGCTCATGAAAAGATGGCTGCTTTTGCCTATATTTCTATTTTTGAAACATTAGCAAAATTGATAATAGCTTTTGCAATTCCTTATATACTCTATGATAAACTTATTATTTATGGAGGATTGTTATTGTTAGTCGCTATTATAGTACGTTTAGTATATGGTATTTATTGTAAATATCATTTCGAAGAATGTAGATTTCGTTTTTTATTTGATAAAACTGTTTTCTATAATATGTTTACTTATGCAGGGTGGACTTATATTGGTGCATCGTCAGCCCTTTTGAGGGATACAGGGGGTAATATTCTTATAAATCTTTTTTACGGACCTGTTGCTAATGCAGCTAATGGAATAGGTACGCAAGTTCAACAGGCTGTTAATCAGTTTGTGACAAATTTTATGACAGCTCTTAATCCGCAAATAATAAAAAGTTATGCAGCAGCTAATTATGATTATATGAAATTCTTGGTTTTAAATGCATCCCGGATTTCGTATTATATGATGTTGTTCTTTTCTTTGCCTATTTTGTTCAATACTCACTATATATTAGTGTTATGGTTGGAGCAAGTACCTCAATATTGTGTTGAATTTGTGCGATTAGCTTTATTGTTTGTTATGAGTGAGTCTTTATCCACACCTTTGATCACATCGGCATCTGCATCAGGAAAAATAAAAAAATATCAATTGTTAGTCGGGGGAATCCAATCATTTAATTTCCCTTTATCATTACTATGTCTTTATATGGGAATGCCTCCTTATGTGACATTTGTTGTGGCTATCTGTATTTCTCAGTTATGTCTTGCTGGACGTCTTTATATTTTACGTAATATGATGGATTTTTCAGCAAGGCAGTTTATTCACAGTGTATATTCTAATATAATTAAAGTAACGATTATTGCGTTGATACTTCCTATAGGAGTACAGTATTATATAGATGAGTCATGGGGTGGATTTATTATCTCTTGTATAATTTGTTTTATTTCTGTTTTTATATCTATAGTTTATGTAGGATGTAATAGGCAAGAGAGAGCTTTTATAATGACAAAAGCAGAGTCATTTATACATAATTTTTTTTAATATTTAATGATAAAGATTCAAAAAACAACAGACTGCTGTGGTTGCTCTGCTTGTGCGGAGATTTGTCCTAAGCAATGCATTTCGTTGGATGTTGATTATGAGGGATTTTGGTATCCTCAAATAAATTCTAGTATTTGTATTGATTGTCATTTATGTGAAAGTGTATGCCCTGTTTTGAATCCAGGGGTAGAGCATAAACCGCTACATGTATATGCTGCAATTAATAAAAATGATGAAATTCGAGCACGAAGTGCATCTGGTGGTGTATTTACGATTATTGCAGAAAAAGTTATTGACGAGGGAGGAGTTGTATTTGGTGTTAAATTTGATAGAGATTGGAATGTTATTTTTGGATATACTGAAACAAAAGAAGGATTGGAAGAGTTTCGCCGTTCTAAATATGTCCAAGCTTGGGTGGGAGAGAGCTATAGAGAAGTTAAACGCTTCTTAAAGGAAGGCAAAAAAGTTCTTTTTACAGGTCTTCCTTGTCAAATAGCAGGACTAAATCTTTTTTTGAAGAAAGAGTATACTAATCTTATTACAGTAGATCTTATTTGTGAAGGTGTGCCTAGTCCTAAGTTATGGAGAAAATATTTAGATGAAGAATTTGTGGTTTACAAGAAAAAATATAGAACGAGAACTCATATAACTTCTTCTTCATCAAGACAGAATATTTTTATAAAGGATATTTCGTTTAGAAATAAATCTTTAGGTTGGTCAAATTTCAGCTTTTCTCTTACAATTGCTGGAAATTCATCTGAAAATAGTCAGAATATAGTTTTTCCTTCTTATATAAATCGAAATTCTGCATATATGCAGTTAATGTTTAGATATGGTAATCTTCGTCCTATTTGTTATGTGTGTCCTTTTAAATGCTGTAAATCGGGAAGTGATTTAACTATTGCAGATTATTGGGGCATTAGTCAATTACATCCTGAAATGGATGATGATAAAGGTACTAGTATGGTATTTGTTAATACGATGAGAGGAAAGAAATATTTTGATCTTTCAAAAACTCATTATCTAGAAACTTCTTATGAAGAATCTTGGCCATTTAACAATGTTGTTACTTCATCAAAAAAACATCCTAAACGTGATTACTTTTATTCACAAATAGATAAAAGACAGAGTGTGATAAAGTTGATGAATGATATTAGTTTTCCATTTTCTTATAAAGTTAAAAAGATTTGTAAGGAATTTGTAAAAAAAGTGATAAAAACTATAGCAGGAGATACAGGTGTTTATTTTATAAAAATGCATATATGGGACAAATTAAAAAAAGAATAAAGTTAATAACTTTTGCGCCTCATCCTAATTTTGGAACTTGTCTTCAATCCTATGCATTAAATAATGTATTACAACGTATGGGGCATGATGTGGAGTTTATTTATAATGGGCGAGAGATACCTCCTTTGACATTTTCTATGTATGTGAAGAAAAGTATTTCGAAAATTGCAAGAAAAATTCTTTCGGAATCTATGTTGATATTATTAAAAGAAAGATTAGGAAAGAGGACTAGAGGTAAAAAAAGTAGCTCTAATGACCCTGTTGTTCTTCAATTGCCAGATTATAGGATGTTATATTGGCTAAGTAAATTACCAGGTTATGAGAAGTGCTTTAAAATGTATAAATGTAAAAATTTGCAATGGAGGAAAGTGTATCAGTTTACATATGAAGATAATAACTTTAAAATGCGTAGAATTTATACTCATAAACAATATAATGAAGTTGTAGCTGATACAGATATTTTTATTACAGGTAGTGATCAAATATGGAATCCGTATTGTGGGGGATTTAACCCTATGATGTTTGTGGAATTTGGTAAGGATAAAAAACGTATTGCTTATTCATCAAGTATAGCTCAACCGGAGATACCTCAACAGATAAAAGAACGTATGAAACAAGACTTATTGAAATTTAAGTATATTGGTGTACGTGAACAGCGCTCCGTGGAATTACTAAATGTTTTGTTAGGGCGTACAGATATAAGGCTTGTTGTAGATCCGACCTATCTACTTTCAATGGAAGAATGGATGGAATTTGGGGAGAAAGCAGTTTTGGAATTTCCACTACCTAAAAAATATATATTTTGCTATTTTGTTGGTGATAAGCGCAAGGAAATATATGAACAAATGGTCCAAGATGTTAAGAAATTTACAGGAATAGATGATGTTGTCACTTTAGAATGTTATAATAGAAAACTGAATTATGGAGGGGGAAAACTCTATAAAGATGGAGGACCTTATGAATGGGTTTATTTGCTTAGGCATGCTTCTTATATTTGTATGGACTCTTTTCATGCTACTGTGTTTGCTCTTAAATTTAAAAAAGAATTTGTACATGCATTGAAAAATTCAGATGATGAAACTGAGTCACAAAATACGCGTATGTATGATATCTTTAATCGTTACGGACTATCTCATAAAATTTATTTCCCTAGTTCTTCTGAATCTTGGCAACTTCCTATAGACTATTCAAAAGTAACTCCTATAATGGAACTTGAAATAGAAAACTCTATAAAATTTTTAGAATATAGTATTAATAATTAAGTGAAAAAATAGAAGAATGCTTTTCTTATTAGATATCATTTTGATTATTAATATTTGGATTGCTTATCGTTATTTTAGTTGTCTTATGGCTCCTCCTGTTTTGATGGGAGGTGGTATGTTAGCAGCTTCATTAATGGCAACTTCCTATTATAATGAGTGGGAGATGGATACAATGTTAGGAGAATCTGTTTGCCTTTTAGGAGGTGGAACGTTCTTTTTTACAATATGTTGTATTCTTTTTTCTTATGTGTTTTGTATTTCCAGGTTGAACCGTTCTGCAAAAGTAGAACTTGATTTTTTGAAACAAGCTAGAATGGAAACCTTTTATGTTTTTTCTATAATAGTGGCTTTAGTAGGAGTCGTGCTAAAACTTTATTATATGGTGGCTCAGTTTGGAGCATTGGGATGGGCAGAATTAATAGTTGCAAAACGCATGGATGATTGGAATGGTGATGATTTGTTGCAAATTCCATTTTATGTAAGGCAAATGGGAAGTTATACTAGTATTGTTGCATATTTGACAGTATGGCTTCTTGTGATTATGTCTATATCGGAGAAAAAAAATAGAAGAATTTTAAGAATATTGTTAATTGTACATCTCATGTTTACTTTTGTAGATGGGATGTTGAGTGGCTCAAAAGCTCCAATTTTAGGCATAATAATGTTGTTTGCTGTTTCTTTTTTCTTTGTATTTTATGCTAAACGAGGTAATTTTAACCTTAGCAGGAAATTTTTTGTACGAGGTTTAGTCGTTCTTGTAGTGTTAGCTTCTTTATTTCGCGGATTGAGTATGGTAATAGGTCGGAATGTTTCGGAACGTTCAAATTGGGACTTATTGGCTGAGTATTGTGGTGCTGAAATAAAAAATTTCGACTTGTATCTACAGCAGAATTCTAAAAGGAGAAATTCTGCTATATGGGGGGAAAATACATTTCATTCTTTTTATTCAGAAATCAATCCAAATTTTGAAAGAGAAAATGGAGAATTTCAGTATGTAGGTGATTATATATTGGGAAATGTATATACACAATTTAGGCCATTTCATGAGGATTTTGGTATTGTTGGGATTTTTACTATGTGTTTTTTTATTGCATTTATTTCTATGTTTTTTTATAGTAGATCTACATGTGCATTTATTGAACCAACAAAAATAAATGTTTACGTATTTATTTATGCTTCTATAGCCATGAGTATATTTATGAGTTTTTTTTCTAGTAGATTCACAGAATCTATATGCCGAATGGGATGGATACGTTCATCTATTTATCTTGTAGTACTTGTTTGGTTTGTGAAGCATTACTTAATAAAATCTTATGTAATTAAAAAGTAAAAATGGAGAAGATTCTTACAATTGTCATTCCTACTTATAATATGGAAAATTTTCTTCCTAAGGCATTAACTTCACTTGTTGTTGAAGAGGAATTAATGAATATCTTAGAAGTAATAGTAGTTAATGATGGGTCGAAAGATTCATCGTTAGATATTGCATATGCTTTTCAGAAACAATATCCTCAAACATTCCATGTCATAAATAAGGAAAATGGTAATTATGGCTCGTGTGTAAATCGTGGCTTACTGGAAGCAAAAGGAAAGTATATTAAAATTCTTGATGCAGATGATTCTTTTGATAATGCAGTTTTTTCACAATATTTGGAGAAGATAAAGACTTTAGATGTAGATGTAATCTTTAATGATGCAAAATTAGTTAAGCCTGATGGAACAGAAGTTGCGCAGTGGATTGTTCCTGTTCCTAAATATAGAATATATAATTTTTTTTCTTTTCCATTTTTCCCAGAAATGCATACTATTGCATTTCGAACAAAAAATTTGCGTCAGATAGGGTATTGGCAAACAGAAGGGATATCTTATACAGACCAAGAGTGGGTGTTTTCTCCGATTTCTACAGTTCATAATGCTTATTATTGTCCTGGCATTTTATATCTTTATCTTGTAGGAAGAGAAGGACAAACTATGACTCCTGCTATTAAGCGAAAACAATTAAACCAAACTTTGACTGTTTTAAAAAACATGTTGAAAGTTTATGATCATGGTATATATACTGAAGAATCTAAATTATGGATGAAGTCTAAACTGATGGATAATATGTCTGTGATTTATAAGAGAACAATTATTGATTTACGTGATGATAAGAATAAAGAGTTAATAGAATGTGATAAATACATTAAAGAAAATCATTTTGATTTTTATAAAGAGTCGGATAAGTGTCTTTTTCTGAGTAGGAAAATTAGATATAATTATGGTCGTATATGGCGTAAAAATTATAAAGTAAATTATCGAAATCCTATATTCTTATTGTACTATTTTCTTTGTAAGTTCAAGTCGAATAAGACTTTTTTTCAATGAAAAAATAATGGAGTTTATTGTAATTTGTATGGAAGTGTTAAAAAAAATATGGAACTATATATGTGTACCTCGATTGATCTTGTTTCGCATTCTCAATTTGTATCCATCATTTATCAAAAATGATGAATTATTTTTACGATTAAAGTGGTATTTTTGGTGTGGAAAATCTCTTCATTTGGAAAATCCTACTACTTTTAATGAAAAATTACAATGGTTGAAACTTTATGATCATCAGATGCAATATTCGCAAATGGTAGATAAAATAACAGCTAAAGAATTTGTAGCATCTATTATTGGTGAGAGGTATATTATTCCTACACTGGAAGTATGGAATACTGTTGAAGATATTAATTTTTCACAGTTGCCAAATCGTTTTGTGTTAAAATGTAGTCATAATAGTGGAGAGGGTATTTATATATGTAAAAATAAGGAGTTATTGAATGAAAGAAAAGTAAAACGAATATTGAATAAAGGTCTTAGGCAGGACTTCTATTATATTTGTCGTGAGTGGCCATATAAAAATATCAAGCCTCGTATATTGATGGAACAGTATATGGAAGATTATGGGTCTGGTGAGTTGAATGATTATAAGTTTTACTGCTTTAATGGGGAACCGCAAATACTTTTAATAACTTCAGGTCGTTTTAAAGGAAATCTCTGTTTTGATTATTATGATATGAATTTTAGAAAACTTGCTTTAACTTGGGGAAGACCACAATCAAATATTATTCGTGAATGTCCTTTTCAGTTTGAGGAAATGAAGAACATTTGTAGAATGCTTTCTAAAAATATTTTGCATGTACGCGTGGATTTGTATTTGATTAATAGTAAAATTTATTTTGGGGAGATGACATTTTATGATGGAGGAGGATTTTCAGAATTTAATGATCCAGAATGGGACTTAAAACTAGGAGAAATGTTATTGTTACCTGTGAAATGAATAGCTTAGTGCTTTGTTAAAATTAAAATAAATAATCATTTGAAAATTTTATTTGTAATTCGTGACATGTTCATGGGTGGTGCCGGAAAGCAATTGGCTTTAACTGCATCTTCACTTGTGGATCGAGGTCACGAAGTGTATTTATACACTTATGTTGGTGCGAGTTTAGAACATCGTATTGATAGCCGAATAATTTATATCGCAGAAAAAAATGTTCCGACCTCAAAACTGAAAGAATATTTATTTACCCCATTTCATATACATCGTGTGATTAATCAAGTTAAGCCTGATATAGCGATATCATGGCGCGCGAATGCTGGATGTATGCTTGTACTTGGTGCAATAGGCACGGGAATTTCAACAGTTTTCAGTGAACGTAGTGATCCCTATATGGAAACTAATATGATGTTGAAGATTGCTACGAAAATATGTGACTATTCCGATGGAGGCGTATTTCAAACATCAAAGGCCCGTGATTATTACCATCGTCTTTCATCTAAAAGCGTAGTTATTCCCAATCCTGTTGGTTTAGACTTGAAGTTTCCTAAAATAGAAAATATAGAATCCCGTAAAAAAGAAATTGCATGGGTAGGACGTATAGCTAATAAGCAGAAGCGTATGGATATTGCATTGAAAGCATTTCAGATAATTCACAAACAGCTACCTGATTATACATTATCGTTTTATGGTGATGGAGTAGATATACAGTGGATTAAAAAGATGGTAGCTGATTTGCATTTACAGAATTATGTGTTTTTTCATGGTGCGAAAAAGGATATTATTGATATTATAAAATATTCTCGAATATTGGTGCTGTCATCTGATTATGAGGGAATTCCTAATATAATCATAGAAGCATTTATAGCTGGTACTCCTGTGGTAGCTACAGATTGTAGTCCTGGAGGTGCACGGCTATTAATTGATAATGAGCGGAATGGTTTTGTTGTTCCTATGCGTGATTATAAAGCTTTAGCAGCCCAATGTGTTAAGGTCATTGAAGATCCAAAGTTGTCTAATAGTTTTATTCAACAATCTCGCACTAAATTGAAATTGTTTGAACCACAGGGAATCTTTAAAGCATGGAATGAATATCTTATGAAGATAGGGGGTGGTAATCATTTTATGAAGGAGTCAAATTAAAGAATAATGATAGTTGTTAATTCACGCTTTCTGACACAACGTATAACAGGAGTACAGCGTTTTTCCATAGAATTGTCTTTGCAGATAAAAAAGAAATTAGGTTCTCGGGTATTATTTGTTTCACCTCCTAATATTTTACATAATGATTTGGCTGAAATATTAGAAGTAAAGGTGATAGGAACAAGGACTGGTCATGCTTGGGAACAATTGGATTTGCCCTGTTTTTTAAACCGAACAGGAAAACCTCTATTATTGTGTATGGGAAATACTGCTCCTGTGATGTATAGAAACAAAGTATCGATCCTTCATGATGTAACATTTTTACGTTATCCGAAGACTTTTTCCAAAAAGTTCCTAATCTACTATAGACTAGTGATACCATGGGTATTGCGCACTTCCAGACATGTGTTTACGGTCAGTGAATTTTCATTAGAAGAAATAGTTTCTTCTTATAAAATAAATCGACATAAACTATCGGTTGTGTATAATGCTGTCAACCCGATATTTGAGCATATTGGGGATAAAGTTTTGAATGCAGAAAAATATCTGTTTGCAGTTTCAAGTATTAAGGAAAATAAGAACTTTGGGATAGCTGTCAATGCTTTTAAGATAGTACAGAAACAGATTCCTGATTTAAAATTGTATATTATGGGGGATATGAATGCCGATAGTTTTAGAAATATGGGGCATTTGATAGATGAATGTAAGAAAGATGTTAATATTAAATTATTAGGACGTGTTTCAGATAGTGATTTAATACGTTATTATAGTAATGCTATTGCTTTCATTTTTCCTTCCCTATACGAAGGATTTGGAATACCTGTTTTGGAGGCTCAAGCCTGTGGGTGTCCTGTTGTTTCTTCCAATTCCAGCTCTTTACCTGAAATACTGGGTAATAGTGCATTGATGTGCAACCCTAATAGTTCTGAAGAATTTGCGGGTGCAATAATTAAGCTAGTGAATCACCAGTCTATTAAAGAAGAACTTGTTGGCAAAGGATATGAGAATGTAAAACGTTTTTCATGGGAAAAGAGTGCTGAGGACTTGTTGAAATATCTATGAATTTGTTGAGAAAAGAGATTGTTTGTCGTGGCAAATTGTTAGATATGTGAATTTAAGATGAAGAAAATATCTTCTAGTTGAAGATATGAATATTTAGTTTATGTTTCTACTATTACTGTAATTGCATTTTTTATTGAATGATTATTCGTTAGAATGCCTTTATGAGTGCTTGTTCGGAAATTCAACAAGCATTTAATGGCCAACTGCATAATTCTAATCTTTTTGTAATTCTCAGAAAAATACTTGTGTCTTTATGAAGATAATGCATATAGGGCAATTAATAGGTGGACTTGATGTTTATATTCGTAATTCAGTAGCATACTTGAATGATGAATTTATTGATTTTGTAATAATTCATGGTAAAGATGATAAAAGTAGGCCTGTAATACGTAATAATAATATAGTGAAAGAATATACAGTTAGTCTTTCTCGTTCACTTAATTTTTGGAAAGATCTTTTGTGTCTTATACAAGTTATAAAACTTATTGTTAAAGAAAGACCTGATAAAATTCATTGCCATAGTGCAAAAGGAGGAATGATTGGTAGAGTTGCTGGTCTTTTGACTCAAACAAAAACTTTTTATACACCACATGCTTTTTCATTTTTAAGTTCTTCTTCTAAATTGAAATATAAAATTTTTTTGTTTTTGGAACGTATAACTAGATTTAATTCTTATCTGTTGGCGTGTTCGGAAAGTGAACGTCAAATGGGAATAAAACTAGTGGGGTATAAAGAAGAAAGAGCTTTGGTATGGCATAATTCAGTACCAGATGCTTCATGGAAACATGGTAAAATAGAAGTAACAAAGGAACATTTTATTAGTTATATTGGTAGACCATGTTATCAAAAGAATCCTTTTTTTTTGCTTGATGTGATAAGGAAAGTAATGGAGGTAGATTCTTCCATAAAGTTTTATTTGTTAGGGGTAGGTTATCATTCGCCTTATTTGGAAGAGATGCAGAAAAGAATATCGGAATTACATATTGAAGATAATATTATATTGCAACCTTGGCTGTTGCATGATGATTGTTTGGAATATGTACGAAAATCAATGTTCTATCTTACTGTATCATTATACGAAGGGTTACCGTTGTCAGTAATTGAGGCTATGTCATTGGGTAAGGCTGTTGTAGCATCGGATGTAACAGGGAATAAGGATTGTGTAATAAATGGGGTAAATGGATATTTGTTGCCATTTGATGCTGATGTTTTTGCTCAAAAAATTTTAGAATTATTAAAAAATGAAGATAGGCGAAAGACATTTGAGATAAATTCAAGAAAAATATATTTGTCTAAATTTCAGATAGAAAAGCAAATCTTTATGTTACAAACAATTTATAGAAGAAGCTGATAATAAAACAGGGAATGAGAACATTTGTATTGATTATTTGGAGTTCTTTCTTTTTAGTTGGATTTGTTAGGTCTCAAACAAACTACGGCACTACCGGTCTAATGAATATGCCCACTGCCGATATGCAGCGTGATAAGACTTTCATGCTGGGTGGAAACTGGTTGAATAGTCACGCTACAGTTCCTCGATGGTGGTATGATACTTGGAATTATTATATTAACATCACTCTTTTTCCTTGGTTGGAGGTCGGTTATCTGTGTATGGGGCACAAGGCGGTTCCTATCGACTATGGTAATCGATCAGGTTATTGGGTTCCGTCAACTTACGGCAAGTTTGTCAATCAAGACCGTTCCTTCCATTTCCGGTTGCGGGTATGGAAAGAGGGGTGGTGGAAAGCATGGACACCACAGATTTTAGTAGGAGCTAATGATGGAATCGGTGATTCATGGAATGGCGGCTCATTATCGAAGCCATCAGAGTTGAACTACGGAAATGGATTTTTGAATCGTTATTACATCGCTATCTCCAAGCATTTCCAGTTTGATAAGATAGGTACACTGGGCGTTCATGCCTGTTGGATTTACAGTAACCGTTTTGACAATACCTTGAATGATCCTGCCATAGGTGCTAATCTTAAGCTGGGTTTGCCAAATACTTCTTTTCTCAATAAAATTGCAAATGGGGCAAATCTGATGGTGGAAATTGTTCCGGGCTATACGGATGTAAAAGAGGATCTGACATTTAATCCTCACGGTTCCAAATACCAGATGAATTTGGGCATGGAATACTCTTTCTGGAAGGATTACATCAACGCCGTTGTGGAACTTAACCGGTGCAAATATTTTTCAGGCGGTTTGATTTTCAAAGTCCATCTTAAATAAAAACTCGATAATCTTATGAAAATATTGGTGACAGGAGCCGCAGGTTTTATCGGTTCCAAACTTTCTTATGCCCTTGCCTGCCGTGGAGATGAAGTGGTAGGCTTGGACTGTATCAATGATTATTATGATGTCCGTCTGAAATACGGCCGTCTTCAGGAATGCGGATTACCCGTCAGCGAAGCGGACTGCGACTATGGCGCGACTTTTCAGAGTACCCTGTTTCCCAACTATAAGTTTATCCGTTTGGGCATAGAGGACAAACAGGAATTGTTCAGGCTGTTTGAACAGGAAAAATTTGACAAGGTTATGAATCTGGCGGCACAAGCAGGAGTTCGGTATTCCATCAGCAATCCTTACGCCTATATGGAAAGTAACCTGCATGGCTTTTTGAATATTTTGGAGGCTTGCCGGTATTACGGGGTAAAACATTTGATTTTTGCCTCGTCCAGTTCGGTCTATGGCATGAACACAAAGGTTCCGTTTAGTGAGGATGACAAGGTGGATACTCCTGTCAGCCTTTATGCGGCCAGTAAGAAGTCAAACGAACTGATGGCACATGCTTACAGCAAGTTGTACGGCTTTGCAGTTTCCGGTCTTCGCTATTTTACAGTGTATGGTCCCTGGGGGCGTCCGGACATGGCGCCGATGCTTTTTGCCAAGGCCATCTCCGCCGGTGAGCCTATAAAGGTGTTCAATAACGGACTGTTGAGCCGTGACTTTACTTATATTGATGACATTGTGGAAGGGACTGTCCGTGTGATAGATCATCTTCCGGCATCAGAAGATGTGCTTGATGGGGTAGCCTATAAAATATACAACATAGGATGTGGACATCCCATGCAGTTGATGGATTTCATCCATGAGCTGGAACAGGCATTAGGCAGGGAATCCCGAAAAGTATATCTTCCTATGCAGCAGGGAGACGTGTATCAGACCTATGCGGATACGTCCCGTCTGGAACAGGAAGTGGGATATAAACCAAGAGTTTCGTTACATGAGGGGATAGGGCAGTTTATAGAGTGGTACAAATCTGAGAAGAATCCTTTGAAATAAAGCAAACAATATGGATATAGCAATTGTGGGAACAGGATATGTCGGTCTGGTTTCTGGCACTTGTTTTGCCGAAATGGGGGTGAACGTAACTTGTGTGGATGTGAATGAGGAAAAAATAAATTCCTTATTGGAAGGGAACATTCCTATTTATGAGCCCGAGCTGGATGAAATGGTATTTCGTAATAACAAGGAGGGACGTTTGCATTTTACTACAGACATAACGACTTGCCTTGACAAGGTGGATATTGTGTTCAGTGCTGTTGGAACTCCTCCTGATGAAGATGGCAGTGCCGATTTGAAATATGTGTTGGAGGTGGCACGTACCGTAGGCCGGAATATGAACAAATATTTGGTATTGGTAACCAAGTCTACAGTTCCCGTAGGCACAGCTGAAAAAGTAAAGGCGGCTATCTGTGAGGAGTTGAACAAACGAGGAGTTGATATTCCTTTTGATGTGGCAAGTAATCCGGAATTTCTGAAGGAAGGAGCTGCCATAAAGGATTTCATGAGTCCGGACCGTGTGGTGATAGGAGTCGATTCAGAAAGAGCAAAAAACGTGATGAGTCAGTTGTATCGTCCTTTGATGCTGAATAATTTCCGTGTTATTTTTACGGATATTCCCAGTGCGGAAATGATAAAGTATGCAGCTAACTCCATGCTTGCCACCCGTATCAGTTTCATGAATGACATCGCCAATCTGTGTGAACTGGTGGGGGCTGATGTGAATATGGTGCGCAAAGGCATAGGTGCTGACAGTCGTATCGGAAACAAGTTCCTGTATCCGGGATGCGGTTATGGAGGTTCCTGTTTCCCAAAAGATGTGAAGGCTTTGATAAAAACAGCCGAAAAGCATGGTTACGAGATGCGTGTGTTGAAAGCTGTGGAAGAGGTAAATCAAAAACAGAAAGACTTGTTGTTCCGGAAACTGTCCGGTTATTATGGAGGTGATTTGAAAGGCAGGACTGTAACTCTTTGGGGACTTGCTTTCAAGCCTGAGACGGATGATATGCGTGAAGCCACTTCACTGGTGATGATCCAGAAATTATTGGACGCAGGTTGTAAAGTCCGTGTTTACGACCCTGTAGCGATGGATGAATGTCGTCGCAGGGTAGGGGATGCGGTGGAATATGCTGTCGACATGTATGGTGCGGTGTTGGATTCAGATGCATTGTTGTTATTGACGGAATGGAAGCAGTTCCGTTTGCCTAGTTGGGGTGTGATAAAGAAAACAATGAATCATGCGGTGGTAATTGATGGGCGTAATATTTATGATGCACAGGAATTGGCCGGCTGGGGATTTGATTATCTATGTATTGGAAATAAATCATATAGTGAGGATGTCATACCGATTCTATTTTAGCAAGACTTTGATGTCATATTTGTTGTATTGAATGAGTATTTTGTCCAATAAATTCAATTTGACTGGTGATTTGCTTTTATTACATTTGTAATGTTTTACAATAAATCAAAAATGTAAAATGTCATCAAATAATGATAGACTTTCAAAAACAATTATGTTTTTGAGATTCCCACTTATTGTCGCAGTGGTATTTATTCATACCAATTTAGCTGATGTTATGATTAATGGTCGTTTGTTAGTAAATGAAGGACAATTTCCAATACATGATTTATTTCGTCATATTATAACTAATGAATTAGCACGTATAGCTGTTCCTCTTTTTTTCTTTATTTCAGGGTTTTTGTTCTTTTATCATACGGATTTCTCTATGAAGATGTATAAGCAAAAGTTGAAAAAACGTGTTAGAACTTTATTGGTTCCTTATTTGTTTTGGAATACAGTCGTGTTTTTATTATTTTTTCTGACTCAAATATTTTTTTCTTCTATGACATCAGGAAGGAATAAATTGATAGTTGATTATGGTTGGCTGGACTGGATGAATCTCTTTTGGAATTATCGGGAGGGAATGCCTGTATGTTATCAGTTTTGGTTTATCCGCGATTTGATATTTGTTGTGCTTTTCGTTCCTGTGCTTTATTATTTTATTAAATATTGTAAAGCGTTTGCAGTGGTTCTTTTAGGAGGACTATGGTTGTTTGATTTATGGTTTGATATGCCAGGGGTAAATATAGCTGCTTTTTTCTTTTTTTCTTTAGGAGCATGGTTCAGTATTTATAGACATGATTTTACAACAATATTTTTGCCACTACGTTGGTTGGCTACTTTTCTTTATTTGATATTGATGGTAGTAGGAACTTTACTATGGTATTATAAAGTATCGGATTGTTCTTGGATATATAATGTAGGTATAATAGTAGGGCTGTTAACTATTGTTTCTTGGGTTGCATATAATATTGAAAGAAATATATTGTGTGTCAATACTTTCTTGGCAGGTAGCGCTTTTTTTGTATATGCTTATCATGGAATGCCGGTAGCTTTTTTAACTAAATATTGGGTACGGTTATGTCAGCCAGCTAGTGAACTGACCATGTTAACTGGTTATTTCCTTATACCACTTTTGGTTACAGGAATAGGTATCTTTTGTTACTCACTGCTTAGAAAGTGGTTTCCTGCCTTTACGAATTTGATAACGGGTGGGAGATAAAGTGAGATGCTAAAATCGAGTCGTTTATAAAGTATGAGTTTTTTTGTAATAGTAAGAAAAGAGTAGCTGACGATGAAAAAAGTGGGGATTTTTCTTGCTACTATAATTTAATTCGACAGATATTATGTAACAAGCTAAAATCTTTCATATGCGGTTTTGTGTATAATATGATAGAAGGAGCTTCTGAAATTCTTTTGGAAGCAGCCTTTTATTTATATGAAAGTAGGGTTCTATGATATAGACAATTCAATAATGAAGCGTTTCATTCGTTCTTTGGCTAGTGAGAATAAGACTTATTATTCTTATTGGTAGCTGCATGGCAATATGTCGGAAGTCTATCACATGTTGATATTGGCTTGTCGTTTAACTTGGGAATATTTGAAGGAATTCTTTCTACAGGTTATAAACGGTCACAAGGATTATAAAAACCTGTTGCTGATGATATAAATTGGCTAAAATTGTTGATTCCCAGGATACGAAAAAAGCGTTTCTTCGATGTTTTTCATGGCATAGCTGCATTATATGGGAAGAAAATTATATCTTTATTGCAAAACCCTTGTACAAAGAAAAATAAATAGTATATTTGCGAAGACCTATTGGGAGGAGCAATATGAAAACAACATCTGAATACATTGCAATATTACACAAATATATGGCTGAGAATGCTCATAAATATGGCATTGTCCGTATGAGAATCTTCGGATCTGTGGCACGTGGTGAACAGACCGAGAGTAGTGATGTGGATGTGTGTGTGGAAGGTCGGCTCTATGGATTTTTTGCTTTGGCAGGTATAAAGCAAGAGTTGGAAGAGTTGCTGGGCTGCAAGGTAGATATTGTACGCTTGCGTGATAAGATGGATTCATTTTTACGTGAAAGGATACAGAAAGAAGGTATTTATGTATGATACCTTGATTGCTTTTCATATATTGGAACTGATACAGGAATCTTTAGAAAAGATAAGGATTCGTTTTTCGGGTATCTTGTGTCCGGATGATTTTCTATTGAGTGAAAGTGGCATGATGAAAATGGACAGTATCTGCATGAAACTGACTGCAATCGGGGAAAGCATTAAAAATCTGGATAAGCAGACGAATAAAGAACTGCTGGTTCAATATCCGGAAATTCCATGGAAACATGTAATGGGGATACGTGACATAATAGTACATCATTATTTTGATGTAGATGCTGATGAAATTTATCGTATTTGTCAAGAAGATCTTACGCAATTGCTACAAGTGATAAAACAGATGCTGGATGACCTGAAGAGAAGAAAAACGAATCATACGTAAGGGCATTCTCCATGCAGTTTCCCCCAAAGAAGAAACTGCATGGTGATTGCCACTTTCTTTATTATTTCTCCAAGTACCCGAATACCCCCTCCGCATCGAAACACGGACAAGCCTTCGGGATACTTCCCGGCATATCCCTGTGTCCCCTTATCCGGACACCGGGAAAGATTTTCACCATCCGCATCAGCAACAAAATAAATTGTTCCGTCTGTTCCGGTGTCCGGGTATCTGCCGGACGTCCGTCCGCATCCAGCCCGCCCTCATAGCAGATGCCTATGCTGCAACGGTTCCAGGGGCGGCAGTGCGCACCCACTTCCAGAAGCTTGCGGTGCTGGGTCACACTTCCGTCACGACGGATATAAAAATGATACCCCACTGTGCGGAAACCTCGCGTTTTGTGGTCACGGAGCAGTTGCTCGGCGGTGTAATCCCGGGTGGAGCGTGTGGCGCTGCAATGAATGACGATATATTTCACGGAAGCGGAGGATGCCATCATCGGGCCGTCCTCTTGAGTGAGGAGAGCACGTTCGTTCGGGATCTCTTCCTCACCGATTATCATAGGGAAAGTTTCTTGAATCATGGTTGAATTGAAATAGGGAATTAAAAATTAAAAAGTGTCATGCGATGGGCCAGGGGGCTTTTTAAAAGAGAGTGGTGCAACTGGTTACGCCCAAGGCGGTGAGCGCTGCTATGGCAGCTTGGATAATGGCGTGCAGAATTTGCTTCCAGGTGATTTTCTTTGAATTGTTCATAGGGATATTTGTTTTAAAGGATTTGTTTTTTTCTGTCATTCCGGACAAAGACGAGGAATCTGTGGGCATAAAAACGATTGCATTCAGATTCTTCACTTTGTTCAGAACAACAGTTTTATTTCAGAAAGGCAGATCTTTACAGAAATACAGGTCTACTTCAGAACAACAGTTTTATTTCAGAAAGGCAGATCTTTACAGAAATACAGGTCTACTTCAGAACAACCGTTTCATTTCAGAAAGACAAAATACTATCAGACTTCAGAAGCCCGGAAAGTTCAGGCGTTTTCTTCCGTCTTGTCATCTGGTCCGGAAGCCTCTCCCGTCAGGTCCACGGTGTTTTTCCCCGCTTTCAGGGCTTTAACCACCAGCTTGGCAGCCTTTCGGGTAGGGACCAGGTTGAATACGCTGTCTTTCAGCAAGCTGAGGAAACGGGTCCCGGCTTTCCAGCGCACGTTCAGGTCTTCCACATGGATGGCGGGATTGTATGTCTCCAGTGATTCGGCTCCCATGCTGTTGATATGAATGGAGAAAGTGCCCAGATCGCCCATCTGGATGCGTTGTCCTGCCAGAAGCTGCTCCCGCATGCAGTCCACCGCTTGGATCAGGACCGCCTGGATGTCGGCACGGTTGTATTTGGAGCCGTGAGTCGAGATATGCTCGGCAAACTTGTCCAGTGTCATGATTTCTGAGTACTGGGCGTTGGCGTAAGCCTTCTTGGGAGCGTCCTGGTCACTGGGATTGGCACGGAGTGAGATACTGTAGTTGATCATCGTTTTTGTTTTTAAAGGGTTATTATTATCGGAAAAGTGTCAGGTAGGAGCAAGGCGCACACTGCTGCGGCGTTCGGTGAAACTTGGTACAAGATCCGCGGAATCTTGTACCAGGATTTTTGTAATCTTGTGCCGGGGTGCGGCTTCTTCCTTCTGACACTGCAAAGATAACTTCACGTCCGTGCGGCGTGACCCCTTCCGACCCCTTTTGACCCCTTGGCGGATTGCGGGGGGAATCATGGCTCTCCAAGTGGAGGCAGACTAGTTGCAACTGGCAGCGGGGACACGGGGACAGTGGGGACAGCCCCTTTTTTTCTCACACACACGTGCGCGCGTATAAAGCCGGGGTCAGCTCTTGTGATACGTTCCCCCTACCGTCCACACTCATCGGACCCCTTGCTTGGTGAACCGTTTGGGCCGCCTTTTCCTGGTGGTAGGTTTTCATCGCCTTTTTCACCTCGGTGCGTATACGAAGGTCTGCATGCAGGGGGCCTCCCAGGAGCAGTGTGTTGTGTTATTTGGTTTTTTTACTGTAAGAGATGATTTTCTCTAGCAGCTCCGGCCATATGTCATCCTGTGGAAAGGCAGGCAGGGGGAAATAAGGTTCGGAGCCTTCGGTGAGTTGTTCTTCCTCTTTGGTGTCATTGGGAAACTCATTTTCCACCTTATTGTATCGCGCGCACGTGTGTGAGAAAAAAAGGGGCTGTCCCTGCTGTCCCCACTGTA
>ENA-OYKI01000042-OYKI01000042.1-human-gut-metagenome-genome-assembly--contig:-NODE-42-length-20907-cov-34.870084_pt1 | contig 20907 bp, 10 predicted proteins | sample MGYA00244947_ERZ653067 | MGnify/ENA primary metagenome ERZ653067 (study PRJEB26926, sample SAMN06165622) | human gut metagenome | biome: ENVO:00009003; feature: ENVO:2100002; material: ENVO:00002003... | reverse complement strand
TCGGCGTAGTGGAGATACAGACCCGATGCGTATTCCGAAAGATTCTTATTTCGTTCATCAGGTGATGTGGGACGGATGGGTAGATACGGAAAATCCTCGTTTGCATATCGTAGGACACTGGAATTATGAACCGGGAGTGGTAAAGCCTGTGTATGTGGTTTCTAATACAGATAGTGTGGCGTTATTTTTAAACGGAAAAACAATGGGGCAGGCTCAGCGTGACTATCATTTCTTGTTTACTTTTGATAAAATCGCATTCACTCCTGGGGTATTGGAAGCAGTGGGATATAATGACGGAAAAGAAGTTGCGCGCATGCAGTTAAGAACTGCAGGTAAACCTGCTAAATTGAAATTATCTGCCATTCAGCATCCGAAAGGATGGAAAGCCGATGGAGCCGATTTGGTGTTGTTGCAAGTGGAGGTCGCTGATGCAGAAGGAAATCGTTGTCCGCTGGCGAATAATTTAATTCATTTTACGGTAGAAGGTCCGGCAGAATGGCGAGGAGGTATAGCGCAAGGCCCGGATAATTATATCTTGTCGGAAAAACTTCCCGTGGAATGTGGGGTGAACCGTGCGTTATTGCGCTCGTCTGTTACAGCAGGGAAGGTAGTTGTACGAGCTGAAGCAGAAGGATTGGTTTCCGCTTCATTGGAACTGGTTTCTTCTCCTGTAGAAGTACAAAATGGACTGAGTACATATATTCCTGGAGATGATTTGGAAGGAAGTTTAGATCGTGGAGAAACACCTTTATCTCCTTCTTATGTAGAGCGTGCGGTAGATGTGGCTGTACTTTCTGCAGAGGCTGGAATAAATACGGAAGAAGCTTGTAAGAGTTTTGATGACAATGAATTGAGTGAATGGAAAAATGATGGGAAGGCTTCTACTGCATGGATTAAGTATCATCTTGAGAGGGTAGCGCGTGTGGATGAGATATGTATGAAACTTACAGGATGGCGTATGCGCAGTTATCCTTTGGAAATTTATGCGGGCGATGAACTGATTTGGAGCGGAGAAACTGAAAAAAGTCTGGGTTACGTTCATCTGAAAGTGAAACCGATTCCTGCTTCTGAAATAATTATCCGGTTGAAGGGTTCAAGTAAAGAGGATGATGCCTTTGGACAGATTGTGGAAGTGGCTGCTCCAGTAGCCAATGAATTAGATTTGTTTAAGGCGAAAGATGGAGATAAAACCAATCATGAACTTCGTATTGTAGAAGTTGAATTTAAGGAAAACCTGAACAGATAGCAAGCTGTGGAAAAATATAAGTGGGGAAAAGCAGGCACTTCATGCCTGCTTTTCCCCGCTGTTGTCTTGAGGGTTATTTTACTTCGATTTGTATCTTTCCTGATTTCAGCCCTTTTGCAGTGACTTGTAACTCAAGAACTCCTGCTTCTTTTCCTGATTGCACAATTGTAGTCAGCATGCCGTTGAAGGCGTGCATCTGAGGCAGGTGGAACAAATCCAGACAAGTTGGGTCTCCATTGGCTGAGGCCTTGTAGCTTCCGGCTCCTTTTACTTTAAATTTCACCAAGCGCATGTCTGTGGGGCAGAGATTTCCGTCTTTGTCCACAACACGTACGGTTACGTATGCCAACTCTTTTCCGTCGGCTGTGAGTGACTGGCGTGAAGAAACCAATTCAATATGATGTGGTTTTCCAGCCGTGCGGATGATTTTTTCAGCTTTGGCTGTGCCATGCTCATCGTATGCTACAACTTTTACTTCTCCTGGTTCGTAAATAGCGTTGTGCCACATCAGGCGGTAACGGTTTTCTACGCTTTGGTTGTTCTTCGTCTGTTTTCCATAACTTTTTCCGTTGATGAAAAGTTCGGCTGTCGGATAATTGGTATAGACAAATACGGGTACTTCTTTTCCTTCTCTGCCTTCCCAGTTCCAATGAGGGAGAATATGAAGTGTTTCAGCTTGCTTGTTCCATACGCTGCGGTATAAATAGTACCGGTCTTTGGGCAAGGAAGCTAAGTCAATAATACCGAACATGGAGCTGTGGTTGGGCCATGCGTCTGTATCGTATGGACTAGGTTCGCCCAAGTAATCAAAGCCTGTCCAGACAAATTGCCCCAAAGTCCATTGGTAGTCATCAGCCAGAGCAAAGTCTATATCGGGAATATTAGACCAGGAGCAGTATTCCAGGTCGTAAGAAGAAGACTGATGGTCTTCGTATTTGGCATCGGCTTTACGTTCTGCCGGGAATTGATATACACCGCGTGAGCTGACGGTAGAAGAGGTTTCTGAGCCTAACACAAGGTTCTGGGGTAATCGTTGGTAGGCTTCTTCATAACGGTGTGCGCGATAATTGAATCCCGGAATGTCGAGCATAGCCGCAAATCCGTTGTCGAGTACGCAACTAACCTGGTCCATGCCGCAGGTAACCGGACGGGTAGGGTCTTCCCGATGGCAAATATCTTGCAGGAACTTGGCTACTTTGTATCCTTCACTGCTGCATTGGGTGGGCACTTCATTACCGATGCTCCACATCACTACACAGGGATTGTTCCGGTATTGCCGTAGCATGTTTACCATGTCTTTCTCAGCCCATTCGTTGAAATAGCGGTGGTATCCGTTTTCACACTTGGCAATGTCCCATTCATCGAAAGGTTCAATCATCATCATGAATCCCATTTCATCGCAGAGTCTGACAAGTTCTGGTGCCGGCATGTTGTGTGCAGTACGAATGGCATCGCAACCCATGTCTTTCAATAGCGTAAGCTGGTGGCGTAGCGCAGATACGTTGATGGCAGCTCCCAAAGGACCTAAATCGTGGTGGTTGCACACTCCCTGGAATTTACGGTGCTGGCCGTTCAGGAAAAATCCCTTGTCGGCCACAAATTCGATGGAACGGATACCAAAGCGGGTGGTATAAGTATCTGTAAGTTTTTCGTTGGCATAGATTTTAGATACGGCCTGATATAAGAACGGTGTTTCGGGCGACCACAATTGCGGGTTTTCTACAATAAAATTTTGTGTAAACGGTTGCCCGTGATTGATACGTCCGCTGTTTTTCTTGAAAGAAACTCTTTTTCCGTTCGGGTCTAGAATTTCTGTTTCTATGGTAATTTCTTCTTTTCCTGCATTCTGTAAAGAGGTACGAAGGCAAACCGAAGCATAGTCATTAGCAACGTGTGGGGTGGTAATCTGTGTACCCCATACCGGTACATGTATTTTTTCTGCAGTAATCAGATGGACATTCCGGTAAAGTCCGGCTCCCGGGTACCAGCGGGAAGATTGAGGACGGTTTTCCAGACGTACAGCCAATACATTGTCTTTTCCTTCTTTGTGCAGAAACTCAGTAATGTCACAATGGAAGGAATTGTAACCGAAAGGCCAGAAGCAGGCTTCCTTTCCATTGATATACACGTGGGCTTCGCTCATGGCTCCGTCAAAAACCAGTGTTGTCTTTTTATCAGGGTCTGCATCGAAACGGGTGCGATACCATCCTACTCCCACATAAGGAAGTCCTCCGGTACGTCCGGTCTTGACAGATGCCTGTTTCTCCAAGTTCTGAGTAATGGCTACATTCTGTAAGTCATTGTTGCGGTCAAACGGTCCATAAATGGCCCAGTCGTGTGGAACACAGACTGATTCCCATTGCGAGTCGTTGAATGTCACAGCTTCAGCTCCATTGGCTTCTCCTTTGTGAAATTTCCAATCAGTTTCCAGCAGTTGTTCATAACGCTGTGCGTTGAGACTGCATACACTACAGAGGATAGTAGCGAGCAGAAAGAATTTACGGATGTGCATAGATTTCTAAGATTAGGTTTTCATTTATCAAGCAAAGATAAACTTTTCGTTCGAAACTATCCTTATTTATTCCTGAACTCTTACTATATTTGCGGAGAAATTGGAGAAATACGTAATAATCAATCATATAATATTTCGCTATGGAATATAATTTCAGAGAAATTGAGAAGAAGTGGCAGCAGAGATGGGTGGAACGCAAGACCTATAAAGTTGTCGAAGATGAATCCAAGAAAAAGTTCTACGTGTTGAACATGTTCCCTTATCCGTCGGGAGCGGGACTTCACGTAGGTCATCCGCTGGGATACATTGCCAGCGATATTTATGCACGTTACAAACGATTGCAAGGATTCAATGTGTTGAATCCGATGGGATATGATGCATACGGTTTGCCTGCTGAACAGTATGCCATTCAAACGGGCCAGCATCCGGCCGTTACTACCGCAGCTAACATTGCACGCTATCGCGAGCAGTTGGACAAGATTGGTTTTTCGTTCGACTGGGATCGTGAAGTACGTACGTGCGAACCTGGATATTATCACTGGACACAGTGGGCTTTCCAGAAAATGTTTAACAGCTTCTATTGCAGTTCATGCCAGAAAGCACAGCCTATCAGCAAGCTGATTGCTCATTTTGAGGCTGAAGGAACAAAAGGGCTGGACGTGGCATGCAGCGAAGAACTGAATTTTACGGCAGAAGAATGGAAAGCTAAGACAGAAAAGGAACAGCAGGAAATCCTGATGAACTACCGTATTGCTTACTTAGGAGAGACCATGGTAAACTGGTGTCCGGCATTGGGTACGGTATTGGCAAACGATGAAGTGGTAGACGGTGTGTCTGAACGTGGAGGACATCCGGTGGTACAGAAAAAGATGCGCCAGTGGTGTTTGCGTGTGTCTGCTTATGCACAGCGTTTGCTTGACGGACTGGAAACGGTAGACTGGACAGATTCTTTGAAAGAAACTCAGCGTAACTGGATTGGCCGTTCAGAAGGTACTGAAGTACGTTTCAAGGTAAAAGATAGCGATTTGGAATTTACTATCTTTACTACGCGTGCCGATACGATGTTCGGTGTGACTTTCATGGTACTTGCGCCTGAAAGTGAACTGGTACCGATGCTGACGACTGAAGCACAGCGTGCAGAAGTTGAGGCTTATCTGGACCGTACAAAGAAGCGTACAGAACGTGAACGTATTGCAGACCGTCGTGTAACGGGTGTGTTCAGTGGTTCGCATGCCGTAAATCCGTTTACAGGAGAATCTGTTCCTGTATGGATTAGTGATTATGTATTGGCTGGTTATGGAACAGGAGCCATCATGGCGGTACCTGCGCACGATAGTCGTGACTATGCATTTGCCAAGCATTTCAACTTGCCGATTGTACCACTGGTAGAAGGTTGTGACGTAAGCGAAGAAAGTTTCGATGCGAAGGAAGGAATCGTTTGCAACTCTCCGAAAGCGGGGGTAACTCCTTATTGCGATTTGACGCTGAATGGCCTGACTATCAAAGAAGCCATTGCAGCTACCAAGAAGTATGTGAAAGAGCATAATCTGGGCCGTGTGAAAGTCAACTTCCGTTTGCGTGATGCGATTTTCTCTCGCCAGCGTTATTGGGGTGAACCGTTCCCGGTATATTACAAGGACGGCATGCCGTATATGATTGACGAAAGCAAGCTTCCGCTGGAACTTCCTGAGGTTGCTAAGTTCTTGCCTACAGAAAGCGGAGAACCTCCTTTGGGACATGCAACTCGTTGGGCGTGGGATGTAGCAAAAGGTGAAGTCGTAGAAAATACGAAGATTGATAACGTGAATGTATTCCCTCTGGAATTGAATACTATGCCGGGATTTGCTGGTTCCAGTGCATATTATTTGCGTTACATGGATCCGCATAATAATGAAGCGTTGGTTTCAGAGGAGGCAGACCATTACTGGCAGAATGTGGACCTTTATGTAGGAGGTACGGAACATGCTACCGGTCACTTGATTTATTCTCGTTTCTGGAATAAATTCTTGTTCGACCTGGGTATCAGCATCAAGGAAGAACCGTTCCAGAAGCTGGTGAATCAAGGAATGATTCAGGGACGAAGCAACTTTGTATATCGTATCAAGGATACCAATACTTTTGTGTCATTGGGATTGAAAGGCCAGTATGAAGTAACTCCGTTGCACGTAGATGTAAACATTGTATCGAATGATGTACTGGATGTGGAAGCCTTCAAGAACTGGCGTCCGGAATACCATAATGCAGAGTTTATTTTGGAAGATGGCAAGTATATCTGTGGTTGGGCGGTTGAAAAGATGAGTAAGTCCATGTATAACGTGGTGAACCCGGATATGATTGTAGAACGTTATGGAGCAGATACATTGCGTATGTATGAAATGTTCCTTGGCCCGGTAGAACAGTCTAAGCCATGGGATACCAATGGTATTGACGGAGTACACCGCTTCCTGAAGAAACTTTGGAATTTGTTCTATGACCGTCAGGGTGCTTTCTTGCCTGTTGAAGGAGAAGCTACCAAAGAAGAACTGAAAGCCATTCATAAACTGATTAAGAAGGTGACAGGAGATATTGAGACCTTCTCTTACAACACTTCTATCAGTGCCTTTATGATTTGTGTCAATGAATTGACTTCATTGAAATGTCGCAACAAGGCTGTGATGAGCAATCTGGTTGTGCTTCTGGCTCCGTTTGCTCCGCATTTGGCAGAAGAATTGTGGGAAGCTTTGGGCAATACCTCTTCTGTATGCGATGCACATTGGCCGGAATTCAATGAGGAATATTTGAAAGAAGACAGTGTAAAATATACTATTTCTTTCAATGGTAAGGCTCGCTTTACAATGGAGTTCCCTGCCGATGCAGATAATAATACCATCCAGGCTGCTGTACTGGCTGAAGAACAGTCACAGAAGTGGATTGAGGGCAAGACTCCGAAGAAGGTGATTATTGTACCGAAGAAAATTGTAAACATTGTACTTTAACCTTTTAAATGCTCGTCCGGAATGAACAGGAGATATCTTCTGTTCATTCCGGATTGTTTTTTATTGTCTATGGAAGCTTTATTAAAGAAAAAGTTGGGCCGGGAGTCCAGAGACTATCTGGCCATAACCTTCGGGCTGATTTGTTATTCCATTGGCTGGGCTGCATTTATGCTTCCCTATCAGATTACTACCGGAGGGGTAACGGGTATTGCGGCAATTATTTATTATGCCACAGGCATAGAGATTCAGGTATCTTATTTTGTGATTAATGCTATATTCCTGGGTTTTGCCTTGAAAATTTTAGGGCCTAAATTTAGTATTAAGACCGTCTTTGCCATTTTTATGCTGACTTTCCTGCTCTGGTTCTTTCAGATGATTTTGAAAGATGAGAATGGAAACCTTCCTCAGTTGTTAGGCCCTGGTCAGGATTTTATGGCTTGTGTGATAGGTGCCGGTCTGCTGGGTTTTGGAATTGGTATTGTGTTCTGTAACAATGGAAGTACGGGTGGAACGGATATCATTGCCTGGATTATCAATAAGTATAAGGATGTTACGTTGGGACGGATGATGATGTATTGTGACATCGTCATCATTTCATCCTGTTATTTTATTTTTCACGACTGGCGCAGGGTATTGTTCGGTTTTTGTGTCTTGTTTGTGATGAGTATCGTTATTGACTATGTGATTAACAGTACACGTCAGTCTGTGCAGTTCCTGATATTCTCACGCAAATATGAGGAAATAGCCGAAGGAATTGCGACAAAGATTGATCGTGGGGTGACTTTACTTGATGGAAAAGGATGGTACAGCAAACAGGAAATAAAGGTAGTAGTGGTTTTGGCTAAAAAACGGGAATCACTCGATATCTTCCGATTAGTAAAGGATATTGATCCGAATGCCTTCATTTCACAAAGCAATGTAGTTGGAGTATATGGTGAAGGCTTTGATAAGCTTAAAGTAAAATAAACTTTTCCCTTAAAAAACTAAAATAAAATAAGTTTTTTCGATTAATTTGGCTTATCGGAAAAACTTATTTTATTTTGTATCTGATATTACGATACTTGAATCTATAACGTGAAAAATATGTCAAAAGTCACTCTGATGATGTTACTGGCCTTTTTACTGACTTATGGAAATCATGCGTCGGGCAGTAGTTTATCTCAAATCCATCAGCTGCATGCTGGATGGGAATTTTCAATGTACGGTACTAATGAATGGTTGTCTGCACAGGTGCCGGGCACGGTGCATCAGGACCTGATAGCTCATGATAAATTGCCTGATCCTTTTTATGGCATGAATGAGCAGAAAATACAATGGGTAGAAAAGGAAGACTGGTTGTATCGCACTTCATTTGTATTGACAGAAGAGCAGCTGCATCATGAAGGGGTGTATTTGGTTTTTGAAGGGCTTGATACCTATGCAGATGTTTTCTTAAACGGTTCTTTGCTGCTGAAAGCAGATAATATGTTTGTGGGGTATCGGGTTCCTGTCAAGTCTGTTTTAAGAAAAGGAGAAAACAAGCTTGTAGTACGTTTCCGTTCGCCCATTCGGGAAGCGATGCCACAATGGGAGAGTAACGGGTTTGATTATCCGGCTGATAATGATCATTATCCACAGAAGCTAAGTATTTTTACTCGTAAGGCACCTTATTCCTATGGATGGGACTGGGGTATCCGTATGGTGACTTGTGGCATTTGGCGGCCGGTGTATCTGCAGTTTGCGGATCGGGCGGTAGTGGAAGATTATTTCGTGCACCAGCAGTCAGTCAGCGCCGAACGGGCAGAGGTAGACAATCGCTTAGAAATAAACAATATTAGCAATCATACACAGCAGGCTGTGGTACGTGTGACGTACAGTTATACGGGTGAACCAGATAAGAACGTGGAGCAGACGGTGGAATTGCAGCCGGGACTTAATCATATTTCTCTTCCTGTAACAGTGGAGCAGCCACATTTGTGGATGCCTAACGGTTGGGGAGAGCCTGCGTTGTATATGTTTGAGGCTTCAGTGTCGGTAGACGGGCAGGTGGTGTCACAGAAGAGTCACCAGATTGGCCTGCGTTCGATACGTGTAGTGCAGGAGGAAGACAAGGACGGCCAGAGTTTCTACTTCGAAGTGAACGGGGTACCGATGTTTGCCAAGGGTACGAACCTGATTCCGTCGGATGCGCTGCTGCCGCGTGTTACGCGCCAGCGCTACAGCCGTTTGTTGGAGGATGTGCAGTCATCCAATATGAATATGATTCGTGTGTGGGGTGGCGGTATCTATGAGGACGATGCGTTCTTTGAGGAAGCCGATAGGCGCGGCATTCTGGTGTGGCAGGACTTCATGTTCGCTTGCACCACTTATCCCCATGACCCGGCCTTTCTGCGTCGTGTAGAAGCGGAAGCGGAATATAACATTCGTCGTCTGCGCAACCATGCGTCGCTGGCCATGTGGTGCGGTAATAACGAGATATACGAGGGTATACGCTACTGGGGATGGGAGGAGAAATATTCGTCCGAGGTCTATCAGCAGATGCAGGAGGGATACGACGTGCTGTTCCGTCAGCTTTTGCCGCAGAAGGTGAAAGAATTTGATCCGGGGCGCTTCTACCTGGAAGGCTCGCCGCTGGAGGCCAACTGGGGCAGACCGGAGAGCTGGAAGGTGGGCGACAGCCATAACTGGGGCACGTGGTACGGGCAGAAGCCTTTCGAGAGTTTAGATAAGGAGATACCGCGTTTCATGAGCGAGTACGGCTTTCAGGCCTTTCCGGAGATGAAGACCATCCGCACCTTTGCTTCGCCCGAGGATTATGAGCTGGAGTCGCCCGTAATGAATGCGCATCAGAAGAGCACGATAGGGAATGCCTTGATTAAGAAAACCATGAGCCTGTATTATCCGGTGCCGGAGAAGTTTGAAGACCTGGTGTACGTGGGGCTGGTGCTGCAGGGCCACGGCATGCGCCGGGGCATGGTGGCGCACCGCCGCAATCGTCCGTACTGCATGGGCAGCTTGCCCTGGCAGCTGAACGACAACTGGCCCGTGGTGTCGTGGTCGGCCATCGATTATTACGGCAACTGGAAGGCCATGCAGTATCACACGCGCCGTGCCTTTGCGCCCGTGCTGGTGGATGCCATCCGCCAGGGCGACAAGCTGCGCTTTTATGTGCTGTCCGACTGCCTGCAGACGGAGAACGTGACGCTGCACCTGGCGCTGACGGACTTTCAGGGAAGGGTGATGCGCCGCCATCGGGTGGAAGGGATGCTGCCGGTAAATGCTTCGGAGGTGTTCTTTGAAGAAGACTGGCAGAAGGCGTTTGAGGGCTGTGACACTACGGCTTCGTTCATCCGCATGACGCTCAGGGGTGCGGACGGAAAGAAGGTACTTTCGGACGAGGTGTTCTATCCGGTGTATCCCAAGGAGCAACGCCTGCCTAGGGCTGAAATTGCCTGCCGTAAGGTGAAGAAGGGCGGGGTGGTGGAACTGACGCTGAAATCGCGTGTGCTGGCGCGCGACGTGTTCGTGGAGGTGCCCTTGCAGGGGGCGCGTTTCTCCGACAATTTCTTCGACCTGCTGCCGGGCGAGACGAAGCGCATCACGGTGTCTTCGGCCGACGGTTCTCCGCTGGAGGACGTTTCCGTGGTGATTCACCAGCTGGCCGATGTGAGGGAATAAAATCTGATTACTAATCTTTTATATGTATTGATTATGAAACCATTTTCAAAAATGAATTGTATGGGGCTGGCATTTGCCGGAATGCTGATGGCCTCGTGTGCGGACAGTCCGACGGCGGTGGCCGACTATCAGGTGGTGCCCATGCCGCTGGAGATTACGGCGGCATCGCAGGGTTCGTTCCTGCTGAAGAGCGGGGAAACTATCTGCTATACGGCAGGGAATGAAAAGATGAAGAAGAACGCCGAGTTCCTGGCGGCTTTTATCAAGGAACAGACCGGCATCGCGCTGAAGGTGGCGGAAGGTGATGGGGAAGAGGGCATCGTGCTCCGCCTGGGGCTGGAGGCTGATTCTCCGGAAGCGTACCGGCTGAAGGTGGACGACCGCAAGGTGGAGATTTCCGCTCCTTCGGAAGCGGGTGTGTTCTATGGCATCCAGACGCTCCGCAAGTCGGTGTCGGTGCATGAGGGGGCAGGAGCCGTGGAACTGCCGGCAGTGGAAATCAACGACTCGCCGCGCTTCAGCTACCGTGGTATGATGCTCGATGTGGGCCGTCACATGTTCAGCATGGATGAAATCAAGACGTACATCGACATGCTGGCTTTGCACCACATCAACCGCTTCCACTGGCATCTGTCGGAAGACCAGGGATGGCGTATCGAAATCAAGAAGTATCCCAAGCTGACGGAAATCGGATCCAAACGCAGCGAGACGGTGATCGGACGTAACTCGGGCCAGTATGACGGCAAGCCTTACGGCGGTTTCTATACGCAGGAGCAGGCCCGGGAAATCGTGGCCTACGCGGCGGAACGCTATATCACGGTCATTCCGGAAATCGACCTTCCGGGTCACATGCAGGCGGCGCTGGCGGCTTATCCGGAACTGGGATGTACGGGCGGTCCGTATGAAGTATGGCGCATGTGGGGTATTTCCGACAACGTGCTTTGTGCGGGTAACGACAAGACCATCCAGTTCATCAAGGATGTGCTGGCTGAAATCATCGACATCTTCCCGTCGGAATACATCCATGTGGGTGGCGACGAATGTCCGAAGGTGAAGTGGGAGACTTGTCCGAAGTGTCAGGCACGTATCAAGGCGCTGGGCATCAAGGGCGACAGCAAGCACTCGAAGGAAGAGTATCTGCAGAGCTACGTGATACATGAAGCAGAGAAGTTCCTCACCGAGAACGGACGCAGCATGATTGGCTGGGATGAAATCCTGGAAGGCGGTCTGGCTCCGAATGCCACGGTGATGTCGTGGAGAGGGGAAGCCGGTGGTATTGAAGCGGCTCGTCAGCAGCACAATGTCATCATGACGCCGAACACGTACCTGTATTTCGACTATTATCAGGCAAAGGATACGGACAGTGAACCGCTGGCCATCGGTGGCTATCTGCCTATGGAACGGGTGTACAGCTACGAACCGATGCCGTCTGCCCTTTCTCCGGAAGAACAGAAGTTCATTACCGGTGTGCAGGCGAACCTCTGGACGGAATATATCCCGACCATGGCACAGGCACAGTACATGGTATTGCCGCGTATGGCTGCGCTTTGTGAAACACAGTGGAGTGCTCCTGAAAAGAAGCAGGATTATCAGGGATTCCTGAAACGCACGGCTCGTCTGACAAAGATTTATCAGCTGAAGGGATGGAGCTACGCGACGCATATCTTCGATGTGAATGTGCACATCGCTCCCAACACGGAAACGGGCAAGCTGGATGTAACGGCAAGCACCATCGACGATGCGCCTGTGTACTATACCCTCGACGGTACGGAACCTACCACTGCTTCGTCCAAGTATGAAAACGGACTGACCATTGATGCGGCATGTGTGCTGCGCATGATGGCCGTGCGCCCGGAAGGCAACTCGCGCATTACGCGTGACAGCATTGCGTTCAGCAAGTCTACGGCGAAACCCATCATCCTATTGCAGCCTATCAATAAGCCTTACGAGTTTAAGGGCGCCACTACGCTGGTAGACGGTATGACGGGCGACCGCAACTACAAGACCGGACGCTGGATTGCTTTCTACAAGAATGACATGGAGGCGGTGATTGACTTGAAGGAGGCTACCGAAATCAGTTCCATGACCCTGCGCACTTGCGTGGAAAAGGGCGACTGGACGTTTGATACCAGAGGCATTACCGTAGAGGTGTCAGACGACAACAAGACTTTCAGGAAAGTGGCTTCGGAAGCTTATCCGGCTATGAAGGAAACGGATGCCAACCAGATTTATACCCATACCCTGACGTTTGACCCGGTAAAGACCCGTTACGTGAAGGTAACGGCTTTGTCCGAAAAGAATATCCCGGCATGGCACGGCGGCAAGGGCAATCCCGGATTCTTGTTTGTAGATGAAATCGTATTGAACTGACGGCTATGCGTAAACTGGTTTTTGCTACTAACAATGCCCATAAACTGGAGGAGATACGTGCCATTCTGGGAGATAAAGTGGAAGTGCTGAGTTTGAAAGATATCCGTTGTGAGGCCGATATTCCGGAAACGGCGGATACGCTGGAAGGAAATGCCGCGCTGAAGGCGGAATATATTCATGCGCATTATGGCATGGATTGCTTTGCCGACGATACCGGTCTGGAGGTGGAAGCGCTGGACGGGGCTCCCGGGGTGTATTCGGCACGTTATGCGGGCGGTGAAGGGCACGACTCGGAAGCCAACATGAAGAAGCTGCTGGCAGAACTGGAAGGCAAGGAGAACCGGAAGGCGCAGTTCCGCACGGCCATCTGCCTGATAGAAGGAGGAGAAAAGCACTTGTTCGAAGGCATTGTGAAGGGAGAAATCATCCGGGAGAAAAAAGGAAGCTCCGGCTTCGGCTACGACCCGGTGTTCGTGCCGGAAGGCTATGCCGAGACTTTTGCGGAGATGGGGGCTGAAGAAAAGAACAGGATCAGTCACCGGGCAAGAGCCGTACAGAAGCTGTGTGACTATCTGAACAGTAAATAAAGCAGAAAAAAGGCTGTGGATTATTTCTACAAATGTGCAGAAATTCCACAGCCTTTCTTTTTTTTAATCGTGTGTAACGTTCTTGTAATCAAATTTTTAAAAAAATAAAGTATAAAAAGGCTGTTTTTGGCGTGTGTTTTGCGAAGTATTCTACGGAATTAAAAACAAAAATCGTCAAAATGCAAAGAATCAGACTTTTAGTTTTATTGCTGCTGTGTGTGGTGTGTCAACAGACTTTTGCACAACAGCGTATCCTCAGCGGATTGGTTATCTCAGCTGAAGATCACGAGCCGCTTATCGGTGCTACGATTTCCGTACAGGGAAACGAAGCGCACGGGGTAGTGACCGACATTGATGGAAAGTATACATTGGAAGTGGGACCGGATGACAAGATTCTGGTCGTGGCTTACCTGGGTATGAAAACTCAGTTGATAAAGGTTCCCAAGAAAGAACACCTGAACGTGGTGCTCCAGCCTGAGACCATGAACCTGGAAGAGGTGGTGGTGACGGGATACGGTAATTTCACCAAGTCTTCTTTTACGGGGTCTGCCAACACCCTGAAGGGAGACATGATGAAAGACATCCCCGTGATGAGCGTGGAGCAGAAGCTGCAGGGAATGACCATGGGCGTGTCTATTACCAGCAGTTCCGGACAGCCGGGAGCTAATCAGAGCATTCGTATCCGTGGTATGGGCTCGTTCAATGCCTCTCAGGAACCGCTGTTCGTGATCGACGGGGTGCCGGTCACTTCCGGTAGCCTGAGTGCCGGAGGAGCCGATGCGGCCTATATGAACAACTCCAAAACCAATATCATGAGCACGCTGAATCCGGCCGATATTGAAAACATTACGATTATCAAGGATGCGGCGGCAGCCTCTCTGTATGGTTCGCGTGCGGCCAATGGCGTAATCCTGATTACGACCAAGAAAGGAAAGGCGGGCAAGGCACAGGTTTCCTTTAACATGTCGGGAGGTTTCTCGAATGCGGCGGTTGATTTCCGTCCGACACTGAACGGCGACCAGCGCCGTGAACTGTTGTACGAGGGCCTGGTGAACTACGCTACTGACAAGCAGATGGCAGACCCTACCGGCTATGCAGACGGTGAGATTGACAAGTATGCGTCTGTGCCTTCCATGGGCTATACCGACTGGAGAAAGGAACTGCTTCGTACCGCCATCCAGCAGGATTACGAGGCATCTGTATCCGGAGGAAACGAGAAGACCACTTTCTATGCCTCTTTGGGCTATAACAGCCAGGAAGGACTGGCCAAGAACTCCAGCCTGGATCGCTACTCCGCCCGTCTGAACATGACCCAGAAGGTAGGCCGGTACGGTGAGGTAGGCGCCAACATGATGTTTACCCAGATGAACCAGGAGATGAACGAAGAGCGTGGCTCTGCCATCAACCCGTATTTGTGTGTGGCAATGACCATGACTCCTTCCATGCTGGTGAGAGATGAAGCCGGAAATTATGTGGGAGCGTACGACGGTACACAGTTGAACCCGCTGCGTGATATTCTGACGGACTATAACCGCACGCGGATGACGCGTATGTTCTCCACCGGCTATGCGGCTGTAGAACCGATAAAGGGCCTGAAAATAAAGGAAACGTTAAGCTATGATTATACCATCCAGAAGGACTCGCGCTACTACAATCCGTTGAGTTCTGCAGGACCGAAGAGCGGTTCCGATGCACAGTCCTCCAAAGGATTCATCGAGTATGGAAAGCTGATTTCTTCTACTTCGGTGAATTACGTGAAGACCTTTGCGCAGAAGCACCACCTGGATGTCTTGGCTGCGTACGAAGTGGAAAGCTACCAGACGGATAAGGCATCCGGCGAACGTTCCAAATTGCCGTCGTATGTAGGGCTTACTGAACCTGATAACGGAGCAGTGTTGAACAGCTTCGTTTCATCAACGCAGGATTATCGTATGCTGTCGTATATTTCACGTTTGAACTACGATTATGACGACCGTTATTATGTGGCAGGAAGCTTCCGCCGCGACGGTAGTTCCCGTCTTTCACCCGATAACCGTTGGGGAAATTTCTGGTCCGTATCGGGTATGTGGCATGTAAGCAACGAAGCCTTCATGCAGCCCGTGAAGCACATTCTGAGCGATTTGAAGATTCGTGCCTCTTACGGTGTGAACGGTAACCAGCCAGGCTCTCTGTATGGCTATATGGGATTGTATTCTTTGGGACAAAGCTATATGGGAGGTTTGGGTTCTTATGAATCTGCTATCTCCAACCCCAACTTGGGATGGGAAAAGAACTATAATCTGAACGTGGGACTGGACGTGTCGTTCATCAACCGCATTTTCCTGAGCGTGGAATACTATAACCGCGATACGAAGGATTTGCTGTACAGCCTTCCCATCAGTGCCACCACCGGATTTACGAACTACCTGAGCAATGTGGGACAGTTGAATAACCGGGGTGTGGAACTGGAACTGCGTACCATCAACTTTGCCAATGACAACTTTAACTGGACCACAGTCTTCAATCTGAGCCACAACAAGAACAAGATTGTGTCACTCAACGGACAGCTGGAGCAGTCAATCGAGGGCACATGGTTCATTCACAAAGTAGGATTGCCCTACTACACCTTCTACGTAAAAGAATACGCCGGGGTAAATCCGGATACAGGTAAGGCCATGTATTACCGCAACCAGGAAATACCGCAGGAAGACGGTACGGTGATTATAGACCGGAGCCTGACGGAGAATGCCAGTGAGGCGCAGGCCATTCCTTATAAGTCGGTTAACCCGAAAGTGTCTGGCGGTCTGACGAACATGCTGAACTACAAATGGCTGGACCTGAGCTTTACGCTGACCTATTCCTTGGGCGGATATTCTTATGATAAAACTGGCACCTATATAGAGAATGGTACCAAGAACATTTATGACTCAAGATATAATCTTCCGGTATATGCCATGGACCGTTGGCAGGAGCCGGGCGACCAGACCAATGTACCGCGCTTTGTGTATGGGGAAGATGCCGGACCTCAGAACTCTTCGCGCTATATTCACAGTACCGATCATCTGCGTCTGAAGAACCTTACGCTGGGATTCACGCTTCCTTCCGAATGGACCCGCAAGGCCCTGATAGACAAAGCCCGCATCTATTTCTCAGGCAGCAACCTGCTGACATGGGCTAAATGGAAACAGTATGACCCCGAAACTCCGGTCAACGGAGAAGTGTTCTGCGAGGCACCTGCCATGCGTACCTTCAACTTCGGCGTACAATTAACTTTCTAAAAACGAATTGGATTATGAAACCACTCTATATTTATTTTCTTGCCGCCTCACTGGCATGTACCTCTTGTTCGGACAGTTGGCTGGACCTGAATCCGTCCACGTCCGTACCCACCGACCAGGCTTTCTCTTCTTTGGAAGATGCCCAAAGCGCATTAAACGGCATTTATAGGCTGGCGTCAGCACATAGTTATTATGGTGACAATTTCTTTTATTTTGGCGATTGCCGGGCTGCGGATGTGCAGGCTCGTATGACGAAAGGAGACGGACGTAGGGTTTCACCTTATTATGAGTATAACGTGAAGGCTACTGACAGTTTTAATTCAAGCCTGCCGTGGAATCAGGTCTATAAAGTGATTCGACAAACCAACAATCTGATAGCTGCAACTGAAAGTGGGTTGATAAAAACTACTGATGAGGCTGCTCTGAATGAGATTAAGGCTCAGGCCTTGGCCATGAGAGGGCTTGCTTTATACGATCTTATACGCGTGTTTGCCATGCCTTATTCGTATGATAACGGCCAGTCATTAGGGGTGCCTATCGTTACAACAGCCACTGATCAGTCTTCGAAGCCAGCACGCAATACGGTGGCCGAATGCTATGACCAGATTATTACCGACTTGACCAACTCGCTGGCCGGCCTTAGCAAGGAGAAGAAGGACGGCTGTCTGAACTACTGGGCCGTGCAGGGTATTCTGTCAAGAGTTTATTTGAACAAGCTGGATTATCCGAATGCCTACAAGGCAGCCACAGATATCATCGAAAACAGTAAAAGCCTGTATCAGTTGTACACCCTTGACGAGTATCCTACTGTCTGGGGAAAAGAATACACCAGCGAATCGCTTTTCGAATTCTACTTCTCGCTGACGGAACCTTCCGGTGGTTCGGGTGGAGAAGGAGCTCCTATGGTCTATGCCAATGAGGAAAAAGTGGACTGGAACAATCTGATACTGTCGGAAGACTACCTGAACTTGCTGAATGAAGACCCGCAGGATGTGCGCCACTGTGTGACAGAAGTATCTGCCATAGCAAATAATGAAGGTCTTCCCGAAGGCGCCCGTGACAAGAAAGTCTATCTGGCGAAGTTCCCCGGCAAGACCGGCGATCCGCGCGACAACAACTTGTGCATCGTGCGTCTGTCAGAGATTTATCTGAATGCAGCCGAGGCAGGTCTGAAAATAGGGGGCGAGCAGGCGACCAAGGGAATGGAATACCTGAACGACGTGATTACCAACCGTACCACGAATACCGCCATGAAAGTAAATGCCGCTGCCGATTTCACTCTGGAGCGCATTCTGAAAGAAAGAAGAAAGGAACTGGTGGGCGAGGGCCTGGCAGTGTACGATTATACGCGTAATAAATTGCCCGTGGTGCGTAAGGGAAGCTGGCACCTGACTTCGCTGGAGACTTCCAATGCTTATACCATCCAGCCGAATGATTCGCGTCTGGCCATCCCCATTCCGCAGACCGAAATAGACGCCAATCCTAATCTGGTGCAGAATCCTTAACAGGAGGCAGCAGTCAGATAATATCCCCGTCCTTTGGCAGTGGAAATCCGATAATCCGGGAAGTCTTGCAGGACTTTCCGGATTGTTTGTATATGCGCGTCTAATTTCTCATCCGCCTGCGGGTCGTGCGGCCAGCAAGCCGTTTTCAAGTCTTCACGGTTCACACATTCTCCTTTCTTTTCCCATAGCAGGTAAAGCAGCTGCAAGTCGAGACTGGAAATGGCACACTGCATGCCGTCGATCAGCAATATCTGCTGCTTCAGGTCGATGTACAGCCCTTTTTCAGGCTTGTTTTGCCGTTTTTTCAGGTAAAGTAAGACTTGTATACCTGTGGCCGCAAGCAGCAGGCACAGCAGCACGTAAAAGCCCGCGTGGATATGGCGGAGTAAAGTCAGCCAGTCGTAGTCAGCCCACCCTTGCAGTTGCAGGCTGTGAGTCAGGTCGAGCGAGCAGACCGGAGTCTTATAGGCTGAGGATGTGGGTAAGATGCCTGCCCGTGTGCGGGTGCGGGCCGACTTGTCGGAATAAAACACACCCGCCGTTCCGCTGACATGCCTTTGTTCGAGCTGTTCCTGAAACAACCGGTTCACTTCCTCCACCTTGACGGGCTGTATGTCTGCCAGCAGGTATTCGTTCAGCAGTTTCCGGGCTTTCTCTTCCGGAATGCTGTCCTTGAACAGGTAAGTGGTTTTTCCTTCTGTAGTCTGAAGCGTATAGCTTTTGATTTTCCGGTTGGAGACGGGCGCGAAAAGATAAGCCTTCAGGGCCGGGTCTACGTAGATGCGCGGGTTCCTGCTGAACGCATTCAGACGGTCGTTGTAGTGAAGGCGTTCGGCTTCCTGCAAGGATTGATTGATAAGGGCATGCACCTGCGTCCGGCTATGCCGCAGCGCCGCGTAACCGCCCCCCATGAGTACGATGACAATTGCGGCTACAGACAGGAACCAGCTTGTTCTCTTTGTCATAACAATATTCTTTAGAAGCAAATTAAGCCACAAAAAGCGGGAAGTCAAAAACATTATTGTATAGATATAAGGGTGTGCTTGTATGTTTTAGGTTTTCTGTGCGGAATCCTTATGTTTCCCAGCCCCGAACTGTAGGTCTCTCTTGTGGAAAACGTAGGGTTCCGCCGTGGGAAACGTAGAACAGAACCCTGCGTTTTGCGCATATTGATGAAGTGTTTGTTTATCTTTCCTTCAGGTACTTCTCTACCTTCTCGAAGAACAGTGAGATGTGCGCTCCGTCTACAAAGGCGTGGCTTACGGTCAGTGCAATGGGCATGACCAGTCTTCCCTCACGTGTCACCGCCTTACCCGCGTTCATCAGCGGATAGTCCAGCGGATGGCCCGGGGCATACTGCGTGTAAGAGATGGAGGTAAAGTACAGCTTGGGCGTGGCACTGAGTAGGATGACGTCAAAATCGCCCTGCGCCGCAATCTCCTTGTCGGTGCCGTAGGGGTCTCCGTCCTCCGGGATAGAGGTGATGATGCGCCGGGCTTCCTCGTAGAAAGCCTTGAAATCACTGTTCCAGGGAATGCGAACCGTGTAGAACGTCTTTCCCGGCACGGCAATGGGCGTCGTGATGTCTACCGTATCGTGGTAGACCACCTGCCCGTGCATGTCCCACCGGTAACGGAACTCCTTAATTTCATTCGCCGCACGAAGAATGGCGTACAGGTAATACAAAAAGAAGGAACGGCCCTGCGCCTTCGCTTCCGCATACGCCTCCGTGCAGTCCACTTCGCTGGTCATGGCAATCCAGGAATTATGGAAATCGCGGAAGAAAAGATAGTTGTCCTTCCGCTCCCAGGTGTCAATATCGATAAGATGTTTCATGCTTGCTGGAATTTTTGCGCCACCTTCCGGTAGACAGGCATGTCAATGTGTAACTGTGTGCCCAGGTCAATCATATCGAACAGCAGGCCCTGAATCTCCGACTCATGCCCCCGGGCAATGTCCTTCTGCATGGAAGCCGTGCTGTGCGGGTCGAGCTTGTCAATCACCATCAGGTTATAGGCCACGGGGTCGCCGGGGTAGGCGATGCCCAGTTTCTCCCCAATCTGCGCACTCTCACGCGACAGGCCGACGAACGTGTCGCGCACCTCACCCTCGTGCTGCACCTCGCCCATCGGCACGTCGTGGTAGGCACCCGTGCAGGCCATGGCCGAGATGAACGACCATTTGATGAACGTATCCCGGTTGATGTCGTCCGACACGTCCACCTTGATGCCGCACTCGCGGAGTTCGCCGGCAATCCTCTCCAGCCGTTCTGGAGCCACCTGCTGCTGCGGACGCGCACCGAACACCAGGCGGAAGATGCGGCCCATCTGGCTGATTTCCCCTTCGCCTGACACGAAGCCTACGATGTAGATACACCCGTCGAGCACCTTGACCGAAGGCACCAGGCGGCCGATGCGGGGCCCCGTGCCATACACATTCAGGATAGGGATGACCAGGGTGTCGGGGGTAGCCGCACGCTCCAGCACGGGGCGGATGGAGTCAATGGAATAGCCTTTCACGCACACCAGGATGACATCCGCCTTTCCCTGGTATTCTTCGGCGGTGCATGCCTTTACGCGGAGGAAATGCTCCCCCTTCAGGTCCGACTTCAGGTGCAGCCCCTGTCGGCGGATAGCTTCCAGGTGCTTTCCGCGGGCAATGCAGGTCACGTCCTTGCCTGCCAGTGCCAGAAAGCCGGCGATGCATCCTCCTACACCGCCCGTTCCGATGATGAGATAATTCATGGTGTTCTCCCCCCGCTGATTATACGTTGAAACGGAAGTGCATGATGTCGCCGT
>ENA-OYKI01000018-OYKI01000018.1-human-gut-metagenome-genome-assembly--contig:-NODE-18-length-24942-cov-14.028850_pt1 | contig 24942 bp, 26 predicted proteins | sample MGYA00244947_ERZ653067 | MGnify/ENA primary metagenome ERZ653067 (study PRJEB26926, sample SAMN06165622) | human gut metagenome | biome: ENVO:00009003; feature: ENVO:2100002; material: ENVO:00002003... | reverse complement strand
TATTTTAGAGCCATACCGCTGAACTCACTCCTACCATATTAAAATTTTATGAATAACTTTGCTCACAAAGAATTTTAATTTACAAATCGTATGGAAAATAAAGGAAAGAAAGTTTCCCTCCAGTTGTTTGAGGAAACTGCTCGTAACAATGGATACGAGGTATTCACACCCGATGAGGTGGCTTCCTATTACAAGGAAGGAATCATGAAGAGTCGTGCCAACGAACTTACAGCCGAGGAGAAAGAGGCTTTCGTGGCTGACGTAATGTATCTTCAGAAAGCCGTATGCGCTGACGAAGAGGGTAAAGACGTCATTCGCTTCTATCGTCCTAAACAGGTTGAGTGGGAAACGGCTGCTGACGGAACTGTCATGAAAGGTTTGGAAGGTGTATATCGTGACACCCCTGAAAATCGTCGCCTGAACCGTGTTGGACAGGCTTATTCTCCTACATTGGAGTTCCTGAAATCGTTGAACGGTGAAACAGAGGGCGACATCATGAAGTCGTTGGGAACAGGTGTTTATGCTGATACCCCTGACAATCAGCGTCTGGGACGTGTGGGTCAGCCGTACAAGAACCAAATTCCGGTTGAATAATGGAAACGCTGCTTGAGAAATCTTTGAATAAACACGATTTTCCGGAAAAGGAAAGACGTGAATTGGCGAAAGAGGGAGAAGCCATGAAAGATGGCTCTTTCCCTATTCGTAATGCTCAGGATTTGAAAGACGCCATTCGTAGTGTTGGTCGGGCGAAAGACCCTGCCGCTGCGAGACGGTGGATTAAAAAGCGTGCTAAAGAACTCGGGAAAGAGTCGCTTCTTCCTGAGTCCTGGGAATAATTTAGGAGTTTTCTTCGGGAAACTCTTTGATTATTCAAGATAACGTAATATATTTGCGTAATCAAATTTAACTGTAAGGAATATGACGACACTAATAGAAAAATCAATTTTGAATGAAAGATTAGAAAAATCTCGTTCAGGCATATATGCTGATACTTCTGAGAATAGACGCAAACATCGCGTGGGGCAGAAGTACGGTTCTGAAAAGAAAGAGGAAGAGAAGCCTGAGAAGACTTCCTCTAACGAAAAAGACCCTGCAAAGGAACTTGAGGCTGTCGATAAGGTTATCGCTGCTATCAACGAAGGCAAGTTGAAACTTCCCCAGGAAGAAATTATGGTTCTCATAGAAAAGAAGAATAATTTAGAGTTGGCAAAAAGACAGGCTGAAAAGATACATTCAGGTGTTAAAGCAAACGAAGAGAAACGTAATGCTGCGGAAGCGAAGGAAACAAGTAAGAAGATAAACGAAGCCCAGAAAGGAGCCACCAAGCCAGAGGAAAAATCTGAGGGGAAACAGTATGCGTCAATGGACATTAAAGAAGCCAAGAAGGAATTGGTTGGAAAGAAAATAACTATCAAGGAATATTTCTTCGATGGAATTGACTCCTATAAAGATGCTGAAGGCGAAATCAAGAAAGTTCGTCTTTATGGGAAAGAAAAACAACCAATTGCAGAAATTGACTTCCCTAATGGTGATGGCATTACTATTTCGCTTGAACAACTTGATAAACGAAAAGCCATGCAGTATGAGATTGAGTTTAACGATTCAAAATCAGAAGAACCCAAACAAGAAGCGTCTGGACAGGCTTCCGAAGCCGATAAAGATGATTTGCGTGAGGCTCGTAAGAAATTGGCTTATTTACAAGACAACGAAGAACGCTTAATCAAGCGTGACGGGAAGGAGAGATATGAAGAACGCTTGAAACAGGCGAAAGATGAGGTTGCTGAATTGAAAGGCGAGAAGCCGAAAGAGGAAAAGAAACCAGAAGCGAAGTCTGGGGAGAAAGAGGAATTAGATGAAGATGGAGAACTTGTTACCATCACTAACGATAAAGAGAAATTTGAGAGATATCGTATCTTTAGGGATTTACATGCTGCAAGAATGAAAAGAGGGACTTCTCCTACTCTTTCTAAGATGGGGTATCTTAAAAATTCTGGGGACGTCAATCAAAAGGGTAACGAAAAATATTACGAACTTCAAAAAGAATTTGGTGATAAGAAGTATGCCTTTAAAGAGGAAACTCAGGAACAGGAACCAAAAAGCGAAAAGAAGGCAGACAAGGCTTCCGACCCTATTTATCAGATTCAGCAAAAGAAGAAAGAAGCCTCAAAGAAGTATGACAGTAAGCGTGAAGAGGCTCGTCAGAAGTATGACAAAGAGGCTGATGAAATTCGAAGTGAGATTGACAAACTGTACGAAAGCGACCATCCGGATGCTGCTAAAAAGCGCAAAGAACTGTGGAACACTTTGAAGGAGAAGACTAACAAATACGATGCGGAGACATCACGGTTGAAAGACGAGTATGAGGCTGAGTATAAGAAATTAGACGAGGCTGAAGACAAACTGTATGACCAGCGTCAGAAAGAAGAAACTTCAGAAGAGGTGAAAGAGTCATACACCCGTGTCAAGTTTGAGGACGTGCCTAACAGCGGAAAGGTCAATTTGAAGAAATACCTGTCAGAGAAAGTTCGAAAGGGGGTCGATGAAAAGTGGTCAAACATCAAGAATATCCCTACCGACAATCTTAAGAAGATGGAGAAAGGACTTGTGAACGATTTAAATAAGAACTTTGAAGCCATCAAGAAGTCTCAGAGAGCGGAGTTGCTTTACTCTATAATGAAAGTTAAGGGGGAACTGGAAAAGCGTGGTAAAGAGAGCCAAAAGAAAGAATAAGGATATCATGCTTTATTAGTGCCGTTTTTGTTTGTAAATTTGTATCGTTTAATAAATGTAGAATTAAAACATAAAAGAGATGAAGAAATATGTTTATTCGAAAGGTGCGGAGGCTGTTACGGTTGAGACCGATGGGTTAGCAACTATCAACAACTTCATGGTGACCGGACTCATTGGTAAAAATTATCATGGTCTGGTACAGGCTGGTCTGAATTTCAAAATGGGAGACGAAGTAACTATCCCGATGATGCTGAATGCTGCTAAGACCTGTGAATGTAAAGTAGAATGCTACGAGGGTAATGAACTCATCATTGATGAGTCTGCTGACTTCACAAGTGGCGTTCCTGCTGAAGTAGGTACAATCTTCGGGTTGCAACTGGGTGTGGCTTTTAACGAAGCGACCTATTATGCTGTGGTTCCCAAATCATATACAGACCAGTACGATTACGCTGCTTCTAAGGCATCGCTGCCTTGGCTGGTTGCGAAGTTCAAGAAAATCGCTGCTGACGCTGATGAACAGGAAACATCAGAGTATCAAGTACAGGTATTTGCCGACGAAAGACAACTTGAGTTCCGTGGAAATTCTGCCGACTTGGGTACGTTGAGCGAAGACAAGAAAACGCTGACTGCAAAGGCTTCCAATTCACTGATGTTTGAAATCGTGAAAGACTTGGGTATTTTGCGTCCGGAAATGGTAACTTGGTTCACTATCCGTTTCATTTACGGTGGTCGTACCTATGAAGCCAAAACATACGTCACTCCTGGAACTATTTAATTATGGGAAGTAAGAAGAACCGTTCATCAAAAAACAGGAGTTCAGTGGGAGCCAATAATGTGGCTCCCATAGACGGTCTTGATGGACTGTCTCTTCAGGAACTCCAAATCATGGCTCAGGCTGCTCCGATAGCGTTGAGGAACCGTCTTCAGAAGTCCCTAAACTCAGAGAATTTTGAAGAGGTGATGAAGGCACAAGCGTTTATCGCTGAGCAACAGAAGCACGGCAGGAGAGCACCCCAGCCGGAAATTAAATCAATCCTTTGGAACCCGTCGGAAATAGGCTTCAATGGTAAGGGGTATCGCGACCCGAACAACGGTATAGCATTTGGGACTCTAAACCGAATGGGCGATATCTTCATCATTAAGGCTATCATCAACACACGTATTGAACAGGTGCAGAACTTTTTGAAGTACAGCGTTGACGACCAGAAGCCAGGATACCAAATTCGTTACAAGCGAAGTCCAGGTTCTGAGGGTTCCGACGAAAAGGAACTGTCAGCAAAAGACAAGAAGATTGTCGATTACATAGTTCGTTTCCTTGAAGACGGTGGAGAGAATGACAAATGGGAATGCGAGGACAACTTTCAAGAGTTTACCCGTAAAGTATTGAGGGACTCCCTTGTGCTTGACCAGATGACATTTGAACTCGTTCGTGCAAGGAACATGAACCTCAAGAAGTATCGTGCTGTTGACGCTGCCCTGATACGACAGTTAGACACAAACGACCCACGATACAGACAGATGTTCGAGAACTTTCGCTGGCATGGTTATTTACCTCGCTATGCTATGGTATGGGATGGGCAGATTATCCGTCACCCTGTATCAGATGAGTATGTAGTTTTCTATCCGTGGGAGTTGGGTTATGGTATCCGTAACAAGACGACCAACGTGTTGCGTAATGGATACGGCTGTTCGGAGTTGGAAACGTTGATTGAAATCGTGACATGGATTTTGTGGGGAATGCAGTACAATGGTAACTTCTTCAAACAAGGTAGCCAGCCGAAAGGCTTTATCAATGTGAAGAACGGAAACGTCGACCAAGGAACCCTGAACGAGTTTCGTCAGGATTGGAAACAGACGATGAGTACCGTGTACAATTCTCACAAGATACCCGTCATTCAGGGAATAGACCTTGAGTGGATTGATTTACAGCAGACGAACCGAGACATGGAGTTCACTGAATGGATTAAGTTCCTATTGGTGATTGCGTGTGCCGTGTACCGTATGGACCCATCGGAGTTGGGCTTTCAATTCCAGGACGCTGCCCGTATATTTGGACAGGAAGGACAGAAGGAACGTCTTGACCACTCTAAACAGAAAGGTCTGACTCCGCTGTTAGTGTTCTATCAGAATATCCTGAATAAGTATATCATCAGCGAAATTGACGACCGCTTGGAACTCGTGTTTACAGGTATTGAAATCGAGGACGAGGCAGCACAGGTTGAACTGGATAAGAAGAAGTCTGAGGCTGGCTTTGTATCGCTCGAGGATATGTTCGAAAAGTATTCAGGCAGAAAGTTCGACCCGAATAAGGACACTATCCTTAACACGGTGTATCAGTCGGCTCAAACCAACAAAATGATGGGTGGCGAGGGCATGAACGAAATCGTCGATGGCGAAGAAGGAAATGGCTCACCTAAAACAGCGGAAGAGGCTATACAGGCGATGATGGTTGAAAAGTCTATGGAGAACCCTATTCTCGGAAAGGCTTTGGAGTTCATTGATTCACAATTAGGAATAAGAAAATGAAAGCACCAGCATCACCCCGAATTCATCATCACGTCGACCCGATGAGATATCCAAAGGTTCAAAAGGAATACGAGGGTAAAGGGAAGAATGCGTTCAACGCTGTTAAACTGTTCGGAGACGTTGTTGAAACTATGGTTGAAATACAAAAGAAGAAAAGATAATGTTATTCACGGAAGATGAAATAAAGAAGATTTTGACAAACATCGACCTCGCAGTGGTGAAGATGGTTGCACAGGTGTTGGGGAAAGACTACCTAACAACTGAAGACCTTGCGCTCCTGAAGAAGAAAGGGGTTGACTTGGTGAAACTGATTCCTAAATTCCCTTCCCATTATCAAGCGTTTCTTTTTGGTCGTGTTTCGGCTGCTGTTGGGACGAAAGCCACCGCTCAGATGACTTACTCCGAGTTTACTGCGTTTCTGTCTAAAATGGGCTTATTTGAGCCCACAGCGAGGGAAATGGCGTTCTACAAGGTTGCCGCTAACAAAACTTATACTCATATCAAAGGATTTGCCGACCGCATCAAGAACGATGTCCGAGCATCAATTTCCGCAGAGGAACTCAGTTACTTACAGGCTCAAGAGCAGGCAAAGGCTGATGCGACTTTACGGAAGGAGATGCTCGAAGGCACGTTCGAGAAGCGTTCCGTCAAGAAGATTACTTCAAACCTCGCTAACCAGATGAATGATTGGCAGCGGGATTGGGGACGTATCGTTGAGACGGAAAGTCAAGATATATACAATCTCGGAAGAGCCGAAATCATGATGGAAGAAGACCCCGACCCGTTGGTTTACTTCGATGTCTTTCCTGGAGCCTGTCGTCATTGCATACGGCTATACCTAACAGGGGGTATCGGGAGCCAGCCACGGGTGTTCAGGCTTTCGGAACTCATGGCAAACGGTACGAACTATGGTGTAAAGTCGAAAGATTGGAAAGCGACGATACACCCTGTTCACCCGTTCTGTCGGTGCGACTTGCGTTACTTGCCGAAGGGATATGTATGGAACCCTGACACACATCAGTTCGAGCCTCCTAAGAATTATGAGCGAAAGGTTGAACGGAAGAGTCGAGCGAAGATAACAATTGGAAATAAAGAATATACAGTCTAAAAGATGATAATTATGAACTTGAAGAAATTTTTAGGAATTCAATCAACCCAAGAAAAGGTTGAGGACTATCGGAAGTTGAAAGGTCAGTTGGCGAACCTTGAAACTTTGGGTCAGGAATTGTCCGACAAGTTTTCAATTCAGAAGTCTGTCATTGACGGTGTGGATGGTTTACCTGAGGAGAAGAAATCCGAAGTATTTGAAAAGTACAGAGGATTCCTAAAAGAGCACCAGAAGGAAGTTTCGTCAGCCGTGAATGAAAGAAACAAGATATTGAAATCGCTCGAGGCATACCGTAACGACCCCGACGTTGGTGACATTTGTAAAGGTATTGACGCTCTCGAACAGGCTGAAGAGGCTTATCGTGGTGGTAAACTGTCTAAACAGGTGTATTTCGACATCGTGAAGTCAATCACAGGCGAGCCGACAAAGTACGCTGATGTGGTTGCTTTTGATAAGGATGGTAGAGTCCTCGTTTTACATCGTGTTGAGAACTTTGTTCCTACTGGTAAGGTATGTATCCCTGGAGGTCATGTTGACCCAGGAGAAGACTTTGAGACGGCTGCGCTTCGGGAACTTAAAGAGGAGACAAATCTTGACCCAATTGAGGGAAGAGGAATTGTGTACCTCGGAGAGCACAAGACAGAGGATGCGCATATCAAGTATTTCCAAGTTTGGGTGGACTGCTTGCAGCCTGTAACAGTTGATGCGTCGGAACATTGTTTCGCTGAATTCATTGACTTGGGACAGATTCCTTTGAAGCCGTTTATCTTCGACCAAGGAGAGATAGTTCTTGACATGCTGATGAAGCCACATCAGATAGAGGAAGCCAAACCGCTGATGAAAGCCTTATCAGAAGGACGTATCACTCCCGAAGCATTCGTTCCGGGATTCACATCAATCCTGAAGAAGGCTTTGGACATCGAAGCCGTGAAACCGCTTGAACCGGAATCTATGGATGGGGACAAACGAAAAGTTTCTGTACCTGTACGAGACCCGATGAAGTGTGTCGAAACCATCATGAAAGGTATTAGCGGAGCGGAGGAAGTAACAGTTGGGACAAACGGTCATCTCAAATTTGTGAAGCCTCTAATTATTCATGACACTCGTTACCGTGAAGACCCGTCGACCAACCGCTTAACAGAGGTTGAGATAGTGTTTACAGGGGACGACAACGACATGATGCGTATTCTCGAGGAAATGAAATATTCATTGATGACTGGACCCATGAAAGTCCGGACTCCTCAAGAAGAATTTATGGCAGCGAACGAGCGTGGAACCGATTATGTTGGAGACCCGATATTTGTAACTTTCTAAAATGATTTGTAACTTTGTCACAAATTTATAAAGTGGAAGTATGAAGAAGCAGACCCCAAATGATTTTAACTTCTGGTTGCCGATAGACTTCATGAAGTCTGACGCTACTGAGTATCCTCGTGGTGATGACCGTCGCTACGAGAATATGATATTTGAGGGTATCGCGAGTGACGACAGCAAAGATTATCAGGGTGACTCAATGGAGCCCAATGGGTTCGTTATAGACTACTTCCTCAAGCATGGTTTGTTTAATCTTGACCACCTAACAGTTCGAGCAAAAGAATTGAAAAGTAGGTTTTGGATTGGTGAACCGCTTGACGGGAAGATAGTCGATAACAAATTTTGGGTGAAAGGAAAGTTATGGAGCGAGTCTCCCGAGGCGAGAGCCTTTTGGGACAAGTGTATTGAAATGCGTGAAAGCGGTTCAACCAGAAAGCCTGGAATGTCTATTGAGGGGAAAGCCTTGGAGCGAGACCCGAAGAACGAAAAACATATCACGAAGGCAATTATCAATAATATTGCGCTGACGTTTACTCCTGTAAACTTCAATTCGTATATCGATTTCGTGAAAGGTATTCAATCTCAGGATTTCATTCCTACTGGTGATTTACTCAAGAGCCAACTCAAGCGTGATGTCATGTTCGAACAGGTGATAGGGAATAAGAGGATTGTCATCGATTCAAAATTCCGTATTATCCAAGAGGGCATTTGATGACTCATTTTAGGGAAAAGAAATTTTGTAATATTTTTAATCCGAAAAATTAAAGTAGTATGGTACAATTAACTGATGAACAGAAAAATGACGACCTCGTAAAATCATTGCTTGGCAGTGGGTTTACGGAAGAGGTGATTGCTGGTTGGATTGAATCCGGCTCAATCAAATTGGAAAAGTCGGTTCAAAGTGGTCCGGATGACCATGGCGAAGGCGACGGTGATGGAAATCACGAGAAGAAGGAAAAAGACAAAGACAAGGACAAGAAAGACCCTGACAAGAAAAAAGAGGGGGAAGGCGATGACGACCCCGACCTCGAAAAGGGTAACGGCTGTGGCGATGGCGACAAGAAAAAGGACGACATTGCGAAGTCACTTTCTGACGACATCATCAAGAGTATTGAGGACGGCTTGCTTGGCAAGTTTAATCAGTCTCAGGATGACCTGCTGAAGTCTATTCCGGCTATCGTAGAAAAGGCTCTTGAGCCGATTACTGACAAGATTGAAAAATCTTTGGACGGTATGCGACAGGCGATTATCGCTTTCGGAAATTCGGCTCCTGAATTCAAGAGTGCTGGTCTGAGCAAGGCTATCATCGAGAAGAGCATTGAACAGGGTGGCGGTGCTAAGGATGAGGACAACAAAACAGTTCTGAGCATTTCGAGAGACCGTGCGGTTGTTCGTGAGTTGATTGCTAAATCGATTGACGAGGAAGCCGACCCCGAAATCCAGAAGTCTTTGCGCGACAATACAACTGCCTATTTGCTTGACCCGATTGGTGGGGACATAGGTAAAGACGCAGCCTTGTATATGTATAACAAGAAGAACGTTCGCCTCGTGAAATAATTTCGTACGAAACTTTAAAATAATATACGAAAATGGATTTATTCAATTACAATGGAACGGAGGCTACAAATCCGTTGGAAAGTATGTCTTCTGAGGAAATCTTGAAGGCGATGGAAGCAGGTCTGTTGACTGGTATGCAGTACAACGACCAATTGAATAACGGTGGAGGTCTGAAACCTGAATCTTTGGATTCTGTGCTGAAGAACCTTGAGAACCGTTTGGACCAGTTGGTATTCTGGAATGAGTTGAACCGTCAGAAGATTGACAATACTGTTCATCAGTACAATCAGTTGTACAAGTATGGTCAGGAAGTGGGCATCTTCAATCAGGAAGGCGAAACTCCTACTGAGACCGACTCTGTATATCGTCGGAAGTCAATCGTTGTCAAGTTCACAGGTGTGACTGGACAGGTTACTCATCCGGGTATGATTGTCAAGACTGTCGTTGGTTCACTGTACACCAAGGAAGTTGAAAACAAGACCATCTTGCTTCAGACTATCCTTGACAAGAAAGTGATTGACGCTGACTCGGCAAAGGTTCCTGAAGAGTTCGACGGTGTATTCGCACAGCACATTGCTGGTATCAACGATATCACAGGTGGCTTGCTGGGTAAAACTTCTGAACAGGTGCTTGACGCTTACTTCGGAGACCCTGCCGTGCTGAACGCAAACGGTTCTGTTCTGAACGACGCTTTGGTTGAGGACGCTGCTCAAGCAGTTGTAAACGACCGAAACGGTATCATCGACCGTATCGTTTCTTCTCCTGTCGTATTCAACAACTACGTGAAACTCTTCCACGAGTCTAAACGTGTTATCGTTGGTATGGCTGGTGGCGTTGTGGGCGCAACCATGGGTCAGTCGGTAAACGACATCACCACTCAGTTTGGTAAGGTGAACATCAAAGCGGACAAATACTTCGACTTCAACCAGCCGATTAAGTTGGGTCGTGGTAAGACTTCTGACAAGGCTCCGAACGCTCCTATCAAGGATGCTGCGACTCCTGTCGCTGTTGCCGTTGACGCGAAGGGAATGTTTGGTTCCGTTCACGCTGGTAACTACTTCTATGCTGTTACAGCAAAGAACCGTTACGGAGAGTCTGAACCCGTTCTGCTGAACGACGCTGAACAGGCTGTTGGCGCAACCCAGTCCGTGACTCTGAAGTTTGCTGGTGCGAACTCTTCGGCTTATCCTGAAACCTGTTATGTTATCTATCGTACCGAAGCAAATCCGGTCGACAAAGGCATCGCTGATTTCTATCCTATCTTCGAAGTTAGCAAGACTGAACTTGCTGCTGGTTGGGACGGTGCTAATCCGGGAGAGGTTCATGACCGCAACCGTTGGATTGCCGGAACCAAGTCTGCTCTCGTTTACTTCAACGGAAGTGAAATGATTGAGTATCTGGAACTGGGTGGAACTATGAAACTGGATTACGCTATTGTTGGTCCGAGACGTTCATTCTCTGTATTGAACTACGGAACTCCGGTAGAGTATATGCCTGGAAAGATTGCCCGTATTATCAACATCGGTAAGATTGGTCTGCCGACTACCTAATAACGAGGACAATTACGTTATAATGATGGGGATGGGGTGTATGTCCCATCCCCATTAATTTTATAATCATAAATAAAATTCAAAGAATTATGAAACTGTTTAACAGAAAAGCGGGAAACAAAACCATCAATTACAATGGTAAGAACGTGAAGTTCGTGAATTGTGTTGCTGAAGTCGAAGACGACTTTGGTAAGGAAGTCCTCAAGTTAGGAATCCCCGACCTGTACGAGCACGGCAAACAGCCTGTATTTGAAACCCCGAAAGAGGTTCAGATGAAGTCAGACTTCAAAGACCGTGAGGAGTGGTACAAGAAAGAAATTGCTCGCCTGACAAATGTCAACACAGCGAACAAAAAGAAGATTGAGGAACTCGAGCAAGAGGTTGAAAACTGGAAGAACGAATACAATCGTGAACACGAGGCTCGTATTCAACTCGCTGCGGGAACCGTTCCCCCAGCCGAGACAGTTACACCCCCTGCACCTGAAACTATCGTAGAGAACCCAACAGAGGGCACAGGCGAGGAAACTCAGGGAGACGCTGACACCGAAGTAACAGGTGGCGAAGGTGGTGAGGGAACTCCTACTCCGGAAGAGGAAGAGGCTGCTCTCCGCAAGGAACTGGGTGCAATGAAGAAAGATGAACTGATTGCTTTCGGTCAGGAGGGTGGTATTGACATGACCGCTATCGCTGAGAAGACCAAAGCCGAAATCATCGAATTTTTGGTAAACGCTTCTAAAGAGTAATGCGAGATGGGACAACTTGTTTTGACAATGAAGTATAGAAAGAACACGGGGATGATATTTAATCCCACGGAGATTTTTTCTTTGTACCTGTACGGGATAACCATACAGGGAGGCGACGGGACTTCTTTCAGCAGTGAAAGTATGCGGTTCTATATACAGGCTGCTCAAAGAGAGGTTGAGAACTTCTTCAACCTGAAACTGATGCGCCAGTTCATTGACCAAGAGAAGTTGACATTTTACCGAGCCGACTATTGGCAGAGTTTCCCTATTCTGTTCACGAACTATCCCGTCAACAAACCGATATCGTTGACGGGACGGTTCAACAATCTTGAGCAAATTTCCTATCCGACACAATGGCTGACAACTCACCAGAACAGTTATGGTCTATATAAGCGAAGAGTTTCAATCGTTCCCACGGGTTCGGCTGTTGCTACTGCCAATGCTGAGGTCATCTTGAGTGGTCTGACAACCCAATTGGGAAGTCAGCACTTCAGGATGATTCCGGATTATTGGGACTTCCAGTATATTACAGGCTTCGACCTCGACCATATGCCTATGGACTTAATCAATCTGACTGGGAAATTGGCTACGTTCGGACCACTTGGAATTGCTGGTGACTTGATATTGGGTGCGGGTATCGCTGCCCAGTCGATAGGTGTTGACGGGTTGAGTCAATCAATTAGTTCAACATCATCAGCAACCAACGCAGGATATGGGGCACGCATCATCCAATATCAGAAAGAGATTGCGGAGACCGTGAAGCGAATAAAGTTAATTTATGATGAAATAAAATTCGTGGTATGCTAAGAGGTGGGAAATTGTATATTATCTGGAATGACATAAACGATAAAGTATATGTGGGAATAACTTCAAGAAGACTTTCGAGAAGATTTCATGAACACGTATATGCGTCGTTGAATCACAAAGATAAGTTTCAATTTCATTCAGCGATTAGAAAATATGGCGAAGAACATTTTCACATGGAATGCTTGCTTGACGATGTTCCTATTGAAAGATTACCTTTGTTTGAGAAAGCCTGTATTGAACACTTTGACTCGTATAAAAACGGGTACAATTCAACTCCAGGCGGTGACGGCACTGGTAAAGAAGTGACAGAAGAGTTTAGGCAGAAAATGTCGAAAATTCACAAAGGGAAAACTCCGTGGAATAAAGGGGTTCCGATGCCGGAATATATTAGGGAGAAGTTACTTGCTGCTCATGTTGGTAAGAAACATTCTGAGGAAACTCGTAGGAAGATGTCCGAAGCCAGAAAAGGTCGAAAGCCTTTTCTTGGAAGAAAACATTCTGCGGAAACACGGTTAAAGATGAGTCGCTCACAGAATGAGCGTTTTAATAATGAAAGGAGATACGTATAATGGCAGGACAAAGACCTATATCAGAGGCTCCCGAGCAGTCCTTATATGGACAGCTTCAAGTGAGTTTTCGCCCGAATGACTTTAACTCGGTTATTTGGGCGCACGGCTATGATATAATCTGTGAAAAGGCGATACGCTGTCCGTGTCAGGGAAACTCGGGCAGTCCGTTACCTGATTGTCAGAACTGTCACGGCTTTGGATACTTCTTCGTAAATCCGAGGAGAACCAAAGCACTTGTAACAGGTCTGAACAGGAATACACAGTACGTTCAATGGGCTCCGGAATTGATGGGTACGGCTGCGATAACCGTTCGGGATGAAGATAAAGACTTCCTCTCCTACTTTGATAGAGTGACGGTAGAGGATGAATATGCTTCGTTTACGGAAATGTTGGTGGCGAGGGAGATGATAGGTGACGAGGTTGCTGTTTTTCTCTCTTATGCTCCAATAGAGGATGGTATCGTGGCAGTGTACACCTTTAAGGATTCCGAGTCCCCGTTAATCAAGTTAGACCCATCAGTCTATGAGATAGTTCCCGAGAACCCGTATTGCTTGAGATTTGCTCCTGGGAACGTTCCTCCAGAGACAGGTGTTTCAGTCCTGTACAAACACAGGGTGGAATACCACATCATTGATATGCCTCACGAAATCCGAGCCTCGTTAGGTAAGGATAAGAAGAGCGGACAGTTTCAAATCCTCAAGATGCCGATACAGGGTGTGGGACGGAGAACTCACCTAATAGACATGCAGCGTCCTAATTACGATGGAAGTGGAATAATATATAACGACGACAATGATTCCGATACACGTTGATTTGAGTGAAATCGTAGCGGAGTTTGCTCTTACAGGTTCGCAGGCTCAGGAACTCGGTGGCGAGATTATCAATCGGGTGGTGACTGAGTATGTAAACAAGTGGGAGAACCTTGTCAATAGAGAGTTAAAGAAGACCCGAAAACTGTATAAGAATGCCATGTACGTTGATAGGGTGAGTCCGACGGAAGTGGTGTTTGGGCTTGCTCCCGGACAGGACGGGTTGGCTTTGGCTCTTGAAGAGGGGAAGGCTCCCTTTGACATGAAGCCAGGATTTTCCAACTCCTCAAAGAAGAAGACATCTGCGAGTGGGGGTTGGTATCTGACAATTCCGTTTCGGTACGCTACTCCTGATGCTGTGGCGGAATCAATGGTGTTTCAAAATCGGCTGCCGAAAGAGATTTACGATATTGCTAAGAGTAACGGTGGACAGCCTGTAAAGAAGAATCAGCTTCCTATACAGTACGCACAACTCGGGCAGCGTAAACCTATTCAAACAGCCGAAGGAATCATTCCGGCTTATACTCACAAAGCACCTCAATATCAAGGACTCGTACGAATTGATATCGCTTCTACTGATAAGGAGAATCGTGGGGGATACTTCACATTCCGAAGAGTGAGTGATAAGAGCGACCCGTTAAGTTGGATAAATCCGGGATTTGAACCTCGGAAGTTCATGGACAGGGCACTCGACGAGGCACAGGTGTTTGAGGTTGCTGACATGGCGATTGATGAATTTTTAAATCAATTATAAAGATGATTTTAATTGCGAGAATAAAACAGATAGTCGATGGGTTGCTTCAGTACATTCAGTATGATTACGAAAGTGTGCCGGAGCATGAGACCTTCCTCTACCATATGTTCTATGGGACGAGGGACGGCTCTTTTGACTTCTATGAGCAAGCAAAGAAACTGTTCCTGAGAACTAATACGAGTCCCCGAAAGATACAGGTAAAGATGGAATATCCAAAGGATAAAAGTCATCTTCCCTGTATTATCGTAAGGGAGCCAGGACGTTCTACGGATAAGCCAGCACCGCTTGGCGGTTATGGTGCACCCGTATTAGACACGTTTGGTGGGACTGAATATGAACGTGAGGGGTTCCGTCAACCAGCCTTGTCGAAGATTGATTTGATGTGCTTCAGTGAGAATATGCTTGAGTCAATTCTGATGGGGGAAGTTATATATGCGTTGCTTATTGGAGCCAGAAATACATTCGAAGAAGAGTTTGCTTACTTCGATTTCAGTACGAATGAATTGATAGCAGAAAACGCTCTGTTCCCGCAGCCGATATTGGTAAAGAACGTATCAATAGAGGTTGAGGACATTGGTGATTATGCTTCTATCATCCGACCTGAAATCGTGAGAAGATTTGTTATCGAGGACGCGATACCTGTTGGGTCAGACCCAGGATGGGTTCCGCCTCCTTTGGACAAATATTTCGAATTTTCCCACCCGTATGTATGGCTGGATTCACTGTTAGCAACAGGCGAGAACACTATCTATTCGAATACTGATTGGGTGTTATCAGTCGGGGACGAACTGTTCAAGTTTGGTTCGGGATATGTATGGCTTGATGAGATGAACAACAAAGGTGAACAGGAGATTGAAGCGAAGACCCCTTGGAGATTGGAGTAGTATTTCTTCCTAATTATTTGTATCTTTGTTGGTGATAAAATTTAGTTTTTAATTATAAAATCGTTTGTTATTATGGCAAAGGCAGCATGGTTGACCGTCAATCCCGCTTCGGGAAACGGTAATGCGACAGTTCAGAACACGGGTACAGTTCACACAGGTCGTGAACAACGTGAGACGACTGTAACAGGTGTGGCGGTTGGAGTTTCGCCAAACAAGACTTACAAGGTTATCCAGAAAGGAAAAACCGAGTTTGCTTCATTCAATGATGGAGCGGAAACAACTGTATCGAAGACAGGTGGAACTCTGACGATTACAGGTAAAACCAACTCCTCGAAGTTGAACTTCGAATTGGTTGACCTTAAAACTCGTGCGGTTGTCGAGGGTGGTCTTGAACTGACACTTCCTTCGAAGTACACCGCTGGTGGACAGGAAACCACTAACAATGTGGCTATCACTGGTGACCCTGGAGCACAGCAGGAGTTCGAGTTTAGTATCACTTTCACAGGTATTGCACCCAATACGACAGTTGACGAATTGACAGCAGCGTTGAAAGTAACAACCGCTGGAGGTCAGACGGCTCAGATTCAAATCAAGCAATCTGCTGGTGACCCTGAATTCGCATTCGGTCAGGATACAATTACTCTTGAAGCCAGTGGTGCTGCCGTATCTCAGACTATCGTTTCTAATACTTCTTGGGAACTGTCCTAATACGTTTAGAAATAATGGGAAAGAAACGGTTAAAGAAAAGCAAAGTAGAGGCACAGCCGTCAGTCATGGCGGCTGCTGTCCCTCTTTCAGTTGAAACGAATGAGGGGTTCGACAGGAGAATGACTGTAACAGGTAAAATCACCGAAGGGACTATCCCCCTGACATCTTCCTTTACGATTACTCAACTGGGTCTTCGGGAACCGTTCATTCCTTCTGATAGTGACGAGCCGTTCCAGGATAGTACTGGGGAGGACTTTGGTGTATTGAAAGAATAACCATTAAAATAAGAAAGATATGGCGTACAAATCGAAATTTACAGGAGCAAAAGTCGACGAACTGCTGACAGCGGTTCAGACTCAGCAAGACAATCCGTCAAGCATTTTGAACAATCTGACGGAAAAGAACATTCTTGATAAACTTACTGGGCAAGGAATTATCGACAAGATTAATTCCGTATCAGGAAATATCGTATTCAAGAAATATGTTGATTGCCAGTCAGGTGCTGGAAAAACTTCTTAATCATGGCAAATAATCCGTATGCGACATCGAAACAGGCTGCTGATAGTGTTGGGATAACTCCTGGCGACATTGGCGTGGCTCCTAACGATTACGTCCGCAAGAAGGAACTTATCGCGACCAATAAATTTGACGCTGATGCTTTGGCTTCCTACGGAAATAATGACTATGTGATGTTGAAAGACATTGCGAAGGGTGCGTTCCAAGTTACTCTTTCAGTTAATTCCGATGTTACAAGTCGAGGAACGGTTCAAATCAATAATGGTACTGCGGGAGCGACAGCGACAGCGGAAGTGAACGTTGGAGACCAAGTTACTGCGAAATGTAACTTGTTGAAGAGTGGTGACGTATTTGACGGATGGTACAGTGGTTCATCTAAGGTGAGTTCGAACGCAACCTATACATTTACGGCTCAAGAAGCAGTGAGTCTGGTTGCTAAGATTAATTATCTTGATGTTACACCGACCTCGTTGGATTACGACGCTGCTGGTGGAAGTAAGACATTCCAAGTCAGCACGAATGTGCCTTGGACTGTTAGTTAGTAACTATTTAAAAAGAATTTAAGGTATGGCGAAAGATTCTTGGTTGACCGTAAATCCTATGGCGGGAGAGGGAAACGCTTCTGTGGTGAATACAGGCACAATCCATAAAGGACGCTTGGAACGCCAGACAGTCGTTACTGCTGTCGTCAAAGGAATTGAAGCGGCAAAATCGTACCAAGTAAAGCAAGAGCCAACTGCCGAATATATCACTCTGGACCAAACGTCGTTTGACGTGGGGGAAGGTGCTTCGACGATAACTGTTTCTGGAAAGAGCAACTCACCGAAGATAACCTTTTCCCTTGGTACAGGGAATGATATCCCTATTGTTCTTCCTGCGAATTATACCGCTAATGGCTTATTGACTGTGAACGGGACGTCAATCCCTGACGACCCAGGAGCGGTTGATGAGTTCGTCTTTTCAATGCAAATTCCAATCCCAAAGAATACTGTGGGGAAACGTACAGGAAAAGTTTCTGTAACGGGTTCGACATCTTCAGTGACTGGAACAGTAACTATCACGCAAGCCACATCGACTTGGACTGTTACTTATTCGAAAGGTGATTATATCAACACTATCAATAAGACGTCTGAGAAGATTAATTGGGGTGGGACAGCAACTGCGGTGGCTACATTGTTAGCGAATACGGCTCAATATACATATTCCTTCACAGGATGGTATGAGGGCGACACGAAAATATCGTCCGACCTTTCATTGAGCGTACCTAATATCACAGCGAACAGAACATTCACGGCAATTGGTGCTCGGACGCTTAACAGATACACTCTTTCATTCACCATCACGCCCACTGGAGCGGGAACGGTATCTGGAGGAGGAACTTATGATTATGGTTCATCTGTTAAGTCGACTGCGACTCCTGCGACTGGGTATAATTTCACGAAGTGGGTTGACGAAACAGGTGGTGAGTCAACGACCAACCCGTATCCGGGATGGGAAATCACGAAGAACCGTACAATTCAAGCGGTCTTCACTATTAAGAGTTATTCAATTACATTGGCTGCACAATTTCGTATTGCTGAGACAGGCGACTTCACAGGTGGAACGACAGGAGGAACTGTTTCCGGAGGAGGCACGGTTACTCACGGGACATCCGTTACAGCCAAAGCCACTCCCGCCACTGGGTACAGTTTCGCTGGTTGGTATGAGGGTTCGAATAAGGTATCAGACAGTGCTTCCTATACGTTCAGCGCAACAGGCAATCGCAGCCTGACAGCGAGATTCCAACGTCAATGGTTCACCGTAACATTCACAGCAGGAACGGGTGGCTCTGTTGCTCCTACTTCGGCTCGTGTTGAATATGGTGGAGAGGCTTCTTCTACTGCGACGGCAGCAACTGGATACACGTTCAGTGGTTGGAGTAACGGTGTGAAGACAGCGAAATTGACTGTTACGAATGTCACGGCAAATGCAACGTATGCTGCATCGTTCGGAATCAATACTTATGTCATCACGTATGCAAAAGAGACGGGAATTGCTTCAGTGACTCCTACCAGCGAAACCGTTGAACACGGTGCAAACGCTGTTGGCTCTACTGCTGCCCTGACGACAGGTTACAATTTCGACGGATGGTACAACGGTGCGACTCGTGTTAGTACGGCTCTGAAGTATGGTCCGACGAACGTAACAAGTAACATGACGCTCACTGCGAAAGCCACTATTAAGACGTTTGCTATTACAGGAACGGCTCAATACCGTGATACGGACTCTACTGGTTCGTTTACGACAGGAAATAACGGTGGCTCGGTAACAGGCTCGGGAACTTATAATTATGGCTCTAAAGCGACCTTAACGGCTGCTGCAGCGGCAGGTTATACCTTCCAGGGATGGTACGACGCAGGTGGCACTCAAGTAAGTACGGCTGCAAGTTATGTCATTGACAGCGTGACGGCTGCTGTTACGGTTTATGCTCGCTTCCAAAAGAATTGGTTCACAGTAACTTATACTCGAGGAACAGGTGTAAATGCTTTGACGAAGACCACAGAACGTGTTGCGTATAACGGAACAGTAACTTCAGAAACTGCGGTTGCTTCTACGGGATACAATACTCCGACTTGGACTAAGACCTCCGGAACAGGAACATTGACGGTAACGGCTGGAAAGGCTACTCTATCAAGGGTTCAGTCTAATTGTACATTGACAGCGTCTGCGACGATTAACACGTATGCGATAACTTATACGAAGAATGCGAATATCGCTTCTATCAGTAAGACGAGTGAAACGGTTAATTATGGTGGAACTGCAACCTGTACAGCGACTCTTCCGGCAAATACGGCTCGGTACACTTATTCATTCGGTGGCTGGTATGAAGGAAGTACACAGGTAGGAACGGCTCTGGCGTTGAGTGTTGCGAATATTACGGCAGCGAGAACTTTTGAGGCTCGTGGTGTTGCGACAGTGAATAAGTACACGCTGACAGTCGTGAATGGTTCTGGTTCTGGAACTTACGATTACGGTACGAAAGTAACTATCACTGCTTCGGCTATCGAAGGAAAGACATTCTCGAAATGGTCAGACGGTGTAACTACTGCCTCTCGTGAAGTGACTGTAACAGCAAATGCGACCTATACGGCTGAATACACGACGAACACTTATACCGTGACTTATGTCAAGGGAACAGGTATCGCGACAATCAGCAAGACTTCTGAAACAGTAAGTTGGGGAGCAAATGCAACAGGATGTACTGCGACAGTAACGACGGGATATACATTTGATGGATGGTACAACGGTGCGACTCGTGTTAGTACGGCTCTGAAGTATGGTCCGACCGCTGTCAAGTCAAATCTGTCTCTTACAGCCAAAGCAAACATCAACTCTTATACAGTTAGTCCTTCGGCTTACTACCGAACCACAGACGGCACAGGAGACTATACAGCCGGAACGACTGGTGGTACTGTTTCAGGTGGTGGAAGTGTAAATCACGGTGGAAGTATCACGGTAACGGCTTCGGCTGCTGCGGGATACAAGTTCGACGGATGGTATTCGGCTGGTGCGAGCGGTGGTACGTTGTTGAGTAGTTCTGCTTCCTACGCAATTTCGGGAGTAACGGCTTCAATGACCGTATATGCAAGGTTCACGAGAATCTATTATACTATCACATATTCGGCTGGCGATTATGTAGCAAGTCTGAGTAGAACGACAGAACGTGTGGCTCACGGAGCAAATGCGGCTGGTTCAACGATGACTGTAAACGGAACGACGGCTCAATACTCTTATGGTGTTGATGGATGGTATAGCGGTTCAACGAGGGTGACTTCTTCTGCAACTTATGCTCCTACGGGTGTAACTGCTAATGCAACGTACACAGCGAAGGGAACGAGAAGTCTGAGAAGTTATACAGTAACTTACAATAAGGGAAGTTATATCTCCTCAGTGAGTCGTTCGAGTGAGTCTGTAAGTTATGGTTCGAATGCTGCTGGTTCTACTGCAACAGTAATGGCGAGCGATGCTCAATATACATACGGATTCGACGGTTGGTACAATGGTTCTACCAGAGTTTCAACATCGGTAACGTATGCTCCGACAGGCATTACTGGTGCGTTGACGCTTGAGGCTCGTGGTACGAGAACTACCAAGTCATATACAATTTCAGTCAGTCTTGACAGTTCTGCTGCGGGACGTGGTTCTGTATCTGGCGGTGGCTCTTATAACTATGGTGCTTCGGCAACGGTTGTATGTACTAAGACCAACAGTCAAGATGTATTTGACGGATGGTACGAGGGCAGTACCCGTGTCAGCACGAGTCTGTCGTACACGTTCACAGTAACAGGTGCGAGAACATTGGTAGCGAAGATTCTATATCTTGATGTCACTCCTACCAGTTTGTCCTATGGGGCGACGGGTGGTTCTCAGACATTCAAGATTACGACTAACACTACTTGGAAGATTTCTTAATGAGTTTGGGCAGGAGTTTCGGCTCCTGCCCTTCCTCAAAAAGATTTGTGATTATTGATGTTTTGGAAAAATTTTATACCTTTATTCCGAAATAAATTCGTAAACTCTTTAATAATGATAATATGGCAACGAGTGTCTATTTTAATGGAAAATTGAGAACTCTTCCTGGTGTGTATTCTACAATCACGTCGGGTGAGAGTAGTGCTTCCCGAAATTTGGACTATGGAACTGTGCTCTTGATTGACACAGGTGTTTATGGTGCTGGCTTCGGTGGTGGTTCTGGTGTGAACGGAACTGACAAGCAAGGCAAGGACGCTGTCTACGAGTTCGAAACATTATCGGATTTCCGGGATTTCGTGAAAGGCGGAATGTTCTGGAAATGTGCAGAGGCTCTGTTTACCCCCGACCCGTATAATGCGGATGCGGTTGGTATCAGCAAGTTACTGTATGCCCGTGCATGTACGACAACTCCGGCAACGATGACTTTCGCTCCTACGGGTGGTGTGTCGAAAGGTGGTACGCTGGTAGTGAAAACTATTGACGAGGGGTTGAACGCTAATGGCGACCTCGAGGGTGATATCCTGAAAACGGGTTATGCCTTCACAGTGGAAGCCGGAACGGAAGACCCGAATGCTTTCGTAATCAAGTTCTGGAGAGGAACCTTTACAGGACTCTATAAAGACCCAATCACGGGTGTTGAATTGTCCTACGATGAACTGACAGTTGAACAGGCTGAACCGTATCTTTTGTGTCAGACTCCTGAATGCACCAATATGGCTGAAGTCATTGCTTGGTGCCAGACTGACGAGAACTTCGGTGCTCGTTTCATTCTTGATGATTCAAGCAAGATTACAGGCGACGGAACGGTTGATGCGTCAGACATTACGGATAACGCAGGATATCAGGTTGCGACAGGTGGTACGGAACAGTACAAACCGACTGACCTCGATGACCTGTTGGCTCAAATCACTGATGTTGAATATAACATCGTATTCACTGACCAAATCGGTGCTTCGGGTGCTGGTGCTACGAATAACAAGGTTATCGCACACCGCAACACTCAGGCGAAGTTCGATAAATTCGTGTACGTTGGAGCATACGACTCGAAAGTGAAGTTCAACGACTCACTGGGTATGGCGAAACAGTTCAACAACGCATACGTGGTTTGCGTTCATGGTGGTATCGGTACTGCGAGCGACTTTGTTGCTTCGAAAGTACGTTGGTGGGGTGTATTCTACAATCTGTGTCAGGTCATTGGACGTGTCAGCGGCAAACCTCCCTATATCCCCGTTACCAACAAGACAATCGGTGGTGATAAACTTCAGCACATTCCTGACGAGAAGGAAATGGAAAAGGCTGTCAAGGCTGGTTTGGTTGTGGTTTATCCGAACCCGTATCTCGGTCGTTTCGTGGTCTTACAGGGTGTTACAACTTTGCAAGATAACAAAACATTATTCAACAAGAAAGGTCTCTCATTCAGCATCCAGTTCATGCGTGTTATCGCACAGTTGAACAAAGAGTGTGTGGTGAATGCAGAAATCGACCTGTTGGGCGATGAAAACGGTGTGAACTTGAATACCTTGTCAAAAGGTGCTCTTGAGACTTGGACAATCAATTTCTTGCAATCACGTGTGGCAACCGCTAATCAAGACAACTTGATACAGCGTTTCCAGAATGTAGTTGCAACCCGAATTGAGGACTACTACGATGTCACCTATGAGGTGGTGGTGAACAGCGAAATCACTAAGATTTTCTTCACTGGATTCTTACTTAAAAATTAAAAGATATGGCAAGAGGAAGAGTTTTTACAGCACCGAAAGCGTTTATCAAAATAGATAACGAGGTTGCAGGATATGTCCGCAACCTGACTTTCTCCGAGAACGTACAGCGTGCAAATGTACAGGGACTCGGCAGCCTGACTTATCAGGAGGCTCCCCCTGTGGTTTACACTTGTCAATGGAGTGTTTCCCAATACTTCATCTCGTTCAATACTCCGATTATGAAGAAGATGCTGAAGAAGTTCGGAAGCATAGCGGAGATTAAGAACAGTTTGGTTCTGGGCGACATTGCGTTCGACATCACGGTGTATGCTAAGACGGTATCAAGCGAAGACGCTGCGACGAAACTTGTTACCGAAGTTGATAACACGGGTGAAACCATTGCTCGTCTCCAAGGCTGTTTGCTGAACACACAATCGTTCAGCGTTCAAGAGGCTGGTCTTGCGGGAACCGACATCAGTGGTATTTATCTTGAACCAATCAGCATGGCAGGGTAATCCTGCCTTGCTTTAAATAAGAAACGATTATGATTAAAGATGAAGTAACAATTGAAATCAAGGGTCACAGTTACCCTGTGAAGTTCCCCACAGTGGGACAGTTCTATCAGATTGAGGCGATGAAGCAAAGCCTGTCAAGAGGCTTCTATAACTCGATGGTCATGAGTCCTTCTGTTCAGGCTCAACACGCTTTGGACATGATTGACATTGAAGCAGCCATTGTAGTTCTTTGCCCTAAACTGATAGAGGACTTGAAAGTGAAGAACTTTTCAGAACTTGACGTCAGGGATTATAAACTTATCCGCGATGAATACTTCAAGACTGTTGCTCCGTTCTTCAAGGAAATTACTGAACTGCTTAAAGGCGAAGAAAGTGATGACGTAAAGAAAGAGGAGTAACATGAGACGTTCTGAACTGATACAGGGTGTGGTCAGTTGGAATAATAGATTCCCGTTGGACAGGTGGTGGCGAATAAAGCATAATGTTTCATTTATGTCCCCTGAACATCGGGAATCTTCTTTTATATATCAACTCCTTGAGTTCGAGGAAGACAAGTTGTATTTAAAGGAGTTTCAGGCTGAACACGAGAAGAATAAAGATAAGTACATTCCCGGAATTGGGGATATCTTTAAGGCTCCGACTACGATTGAGGACTTCTCTACTGAGGCTGAAAGAGAAATTGAAGAAATGCTTAAATTAGAACAAAATGGCGGAAGACAAGAGAATACGGGTATCGGCTGATGCGTCACCGCTTCAGGAACTCCGACAGAACGCCCAAGCCTTGTGGAACGACTTCAACAAAATGGAAAGCGAGTTCAAAAACATCGCTGAACAAACGGTTGGAGTCATCCAAAAGCAAATCGACCTGTTAAAGGAGCGAAACGCTCTCGCAGGGGGAATGCAAGGTGGGCTTCCTAATGATACCCCGACTGAAAGAAGACCGACGCTTATAGACCCTTATACTGGGCGACCTTTAAGCGGTGGAGGCGGTGCGGTTGCTCCAGGAACCTCTGGTCGTGCTTTGAATACTCAATTGACCGAACGCCAGCAAACGACTCTCGATAAAATACTGTCAGAAGTTGTACGGATAGCAGACTTGATGGAAAAAACCCAGAGGGATGACACTAATGGAGTTTTGCCAACAGGTGGTGGAGAACCCCCACAACCCCCTGCGCCCGAAACTCCTGATGTGCCTACTCCTGGGCAGGGTGGCGGTGCTGGACTGTTTGGTAAAGGGTTCAAGATGCCTACGAGCATGAGTGGATTGATGGGAATGCTTCCTTTTGGTGCGCTTATCATGGGTATTGGTACGATATTGGGTCAGCAAGCGAAATATGAGTCTGCCCAGTACGGTGCTGAAAATGAATTCCAGCGTCGGAATAACAGGGGGAATCATTGGCTGCTGAATATGCTGACATTCGGTATATCCGGAGCCGAAGCCGAGAAGAAGGAAGTTGGTCGTAATGCAGCAACCCAGAATGATAGAGCGTTGGGGGATTATGCTGCCTTACATCGGATGTCTTATCGGCAAGCATTGGGAAGTCAATTTGTTGATTCATTTGGGGATAATGTTGATTATGTTACGGGTGGGAACACATCGTATCATGATTATAAGATGGAAACTGACTGGTCATACAGAC